>QWCH01000136.1_pt1 | contig 122280 bp, 107 predicted proteins | sample 1972671 | NCBI WGS metagenome assembly QWCH01 (sample SAMN09866713, study PRJNA288562) | Human gut metagenome isolate term3_stool, whole genome shotgun sequencing... | isolation source: gut | host: Homo sapiens | place: USA: California
TTCTTGATTCCGCTTACCCTGCTGCTCCCGCTTCGTTTCGGAATTATGGGAGTATTGCTAGCGGGGCCTATTGCTGATTTTTCAGCGTTTGTGCTATCTGTTGTCCTGGTGGGTATAGAATTAAAAAAACAAAAAAACTCGCTTATAATTTAAGCCATAGCATATAGCTATTATCCACAGCTACTAAGCAAGTGTTATCAATAATGGATAGTTGAGGAGGCAAGGATAATGCCCAAAGTAATGGAGATCATCGAAAAGGAAACCAAGGGGAAAAGCTACCACACATATAAGTATAGTTATGATTCGATTGGTTTACCGTCCATCTCCCGGTACCAAACTTGAGAACTTGACCGTCGGCGTTATACAAGACTATATGGTTGAAGCGGAAAAACGGATGTTTGCTGAGCTGGTCAGAGACAAGCGTTTGGGGCAAGATGCCTACTTGCCTAAGGATGGTTCCCTTGAATATAAGATTATGAAATCTGGGCGAGAAGATTTGAGAACACTTCAAAAAATCAAGCACAATTACAGTTGGGTAATCGGTGTTTCTAAGTCTTTTAATCCAGAAAGCTGTCTTGACCACACGGGTAAACCGAATTCCAATTACATCGCAGATCTGCCAGTATTCCAAAGGTTTATAATTAAACCTTTTTACGAGTGTCTAGTATAAACCGATTCAATAGGCATTTGCACTTGAATAAAAAATGCACTTGTTCAAAACTGAGCAAGTGCAGAAATCAATTCGTTTCCTATTTACTTTTCCATAGATTCACTTCTTGACTGAGCCACTCGCACCATGTGTCGACCCCTTCGCCGGTCTTTGCGGAAATGGGAAATATCTTTAACTCCGGATTTCTCATATGCGCATAAGAAATAACCTTTTCCAAATCAAAATCAAAATATGGCAGAACGTCAATTTTGTTGATGATAAGTGCGTCGCAGACCTGAAAAATAAGCGGGTATTTCAGCGGCTTGTCATGCCCCTCAGGCACGGAAAGGATCATGGCGTTCTTTACCGCGCCCGTATCAAATTCCGCGGGGCACACAAGATTTCCCACATTTTCAAGGATGGCAATATCCACATTCTGGATTCCCATGCTTCTCAATCCCTGCCGGGTCATGTCGGCGTCAAGGTGACACATGCCGCCGGTGTGGAGCTGAATCGTCCTGATCCCCGTATCCGCAATAGCCGCAGCGTCCACGTCCGAGTCGATATCCGCCTCCATAACCGCCATACGGTACTTATTCTTCATGCGGGAAATCGTTTGCTTCAATGTTGTTGTCTTGCCGCTGCCTGGGGATGACATCAAATTCAGTAGGAAGGTCTTGTTCTCCTTCAGCTCCTGCCTGAGCCTGTTTGCGTCCTGATCATTGTCCGCAAATACGCTCTGCTTGATCTCTATCACTCGATAATTTTCCATAACAATCTTGTCCTCCTTTTTGCAAAGCTCCCCGAGCGGCCTGCCCGGGGAGCTTCGGCTAACAAGCCAGTATCTCTTTAATTAAGAACTCTTTCCCGGAGAGCACGGTATATTCGCTCTCCTGACAACAGGGGCACTGTGCGTCGCAGGTGAAGGGATTAAAGACGCTTCCGCAGTTCCGGCACTTTGCTGAGGCTTCTATGATTTCAATCTCCAGTGCGGAGCCTTCCAGCCGGGTCCCCGGTATGGAACGCCTGTACACAGCTTTCATCATCTGCGGGACAACGGAAAACGCTTCGCCCACCTGAAGAACCACCTTATCAATTTTCTTAAGGTTCTGTTCTTCGGCGATCCGGTCAACCTTCTCGACGACGTCTATAATCAGACCCAGCTCGTGCATGTTCAGGCTTCCAGAACGATGCGGTTGAGGACATGCCTCATGCGCGCCTCATTGTAGATTACCGGCACGGGATAGGTTCCGTTGCCCTCTGCCAGCGCCCACTTGATGATCTGCGGGAAGTCCTTCTGCTCGATGAAGTCAAAGCCCGTGGGAAGCCCCATCTCCCTGTTCATCTGACGGATCGCAGCAATAAAGGCGTTTGCCTTCTCTGCGTCGCTGCCGGTCGTCTTCACGCCGGTAATCTCCGCAAGATGCGCAAGCTGGGGATGGACTGCCGTGCCGTAGTCCTCCAGAACAATCGGCATGATGACCGCGTTCGCGAGCCCGTGCGCGGTGTTATAGATGCCGCCCATTGCGTGGGCAATCGCGTGAACATACCCGACGCCGGTGTGGTTGAAGGCAAGCCCTGCCTTATAGGAGGCGATGAGCATGGCCTCGCGGGCCTCCAGATCGTTCCCGTCCTCATAGGCGCGCTTGAGATTTCTGAATATCTTTACCACCGCTTCCTCCGCATTGCGGTTGCTGGCGTTGTTGTTATACGCCCACGTGACATAGCTCTCTACCGCATGGGTCAGCGCGTCGATACCCGTCGTCGCGGTGACGAATTTCGGCATGGACACCGTCAGCTTCGGGTCGAGAACGGCATATTTGGGGACGAGGTTGGGATCCATGATCGCGTACTTGTGGCGCTCGTCATGATCGGAGATCACAGCGCCCATTGTGACCTCGCTGCCCGTGCCGGACGTGGTGGGGACGGCAACGATCGGAGCGACCTTTATCATGACCTTCATCAGGCCCGCCATCTTCCCGATCGGCGTATTGGGCTTGGCAACGCGCGCCGCTGCCGCCTTGGCGGCGTCCATGGGGGAGCCGCCCCCGATCGCGAGGAAGCCGTCGCAGCCGTTTTCCAGATACTGCGCACGGATCGCCTCCACCGTCTTCACCGAGGGGTTTGCCTCCACCTGATCATAGATCGTGTAGCCAATACCATGGCGCTCAAGATTTTCCGCGATGGGCGGGACAATGGTTCTGCCGACGGTTGGGCCGGTCACGATCATGACCTTGTTCACGTTCAGCTCTTTGAGTACCTCCGGGATCTTCTTTGCGCTGTCCGCTCCGCTTACCACCTTCGGGCCGGGGAACATGGCGTCCGTAAGCGGGAGCGCCTGCTCCATGATTTTGCTGTTCGCGCGGCACTTGAATACCGTAAGCTTATCCTTTGCCTTTTCAAAGAAGCGCTCGTCCATTGCGTATGCGATACCGACCGCCGCGACAGCCGCCGCGCCGCAGAGAAGCGCCTTATATGTTTTCTTCATTTCAAACCCCTCTTTCCTTACTTAATGCGCATGACCGCGTCATACGCGCTGTGTACCGCATCCGCGATCCTCCCGCTCTTGCACGCGTCTCCGACCGTTACCACATACGGGTACTGATTTTCAAGCGCCTTTGCCAGCGCGTTTACCGGGCGGACGCCCAGAGACAAGACGACCTCGTCAACCGTCACCGTGGTCAGCATACTGGTTCTGACGTCCTCGAGGATCACGCTGTCCTCCGTAATCTTCATCAGGCGCTTGCCCGGCATAAACTCCGTGTCGTATTTCTGAATCCGGCTCAGCTCGTCATCCTTCAGCTGGAACCAAGTACCCGGTGCGATCTCCTCCGCCATCTCAACGACGACCACATGGTTTCCGCTCTCGTTGAGGATCTCCGTTGTTTCAAGCCCCGTCATGCCGCTGCCGATCACCGCGACGATCTTGCCGCTGATCTTCTTCTCACCCATAATGATCTCCGGCGCAGTGCAGACATTGGGCAGGTCGATGCCCTTGATTGAGCGCGGTCTTACCGGGACGCCGCCCGTCGCGATGACGACGGCATAGGGCTTGAGTTTGGCGATGGCCTTTTCCGTGGCCTCCGTGCCGAGCTTTACCTCTACGCCGAGCTTCTCCACGTTTGCCATCAGGTCTTCGATCGACCAGTAGAGCTTACCTTTGAGCAGGCAGGTCGAGGCGGTCTTCACCTGTCCTCCGGCCTTCTCTTCTTTCTCAAAAACGGTCACGGCAAAGCCGCGCCTCGCCATGATCTCCGCCGCCATCAAACCGGCGGGGCCTGCGCCGACAACAACGACCCTGCGCCCCTCGCCGTCCTTCGGCATGTTGGCGAAAAACCGCTCCTGTCCGACCGCGGGATTGAGCGCGCATTCGCCGTTCTTTCCGCTCAATGCCCCGTAGGTGAAGCTCTCGATGCAGTTGAGGCAGCCGATGCAGCGCTTGATCTCGTTGGTGCGTCCCTCCTCCGTCTTCTTCACCCAGTAGGGGTCGCAGATAAAGGTGCGGGCGGAGCCGATAAAGTCCTGCACTCCCTCCTCAAGCTGCCGCTCCGCCTGATCGGGAGAGCGCATGAAGTTGGCCGCGCACACAGGGATTTTGACGGTCTCCTTGATCGCCTTTGCCAGATAGGCCCGCCAGCCCGGCTCAAAGGACGTGGGCTCAAGCCAATAATTGTAAGTATCATAGCAGGCGGAGGATACGTTGATCGCGTCAACACCCAGCTCTTCCAGCCGTTTTGCGATCCGCTTTCCTTCCTCCAGATCATAGCCCTTTCCGGGCTTACCGATCCGGTCATACATCTCGTCGGCAGACAGGCGCACCATCAGCGGATAGTCCTTTCCGCAGGCGGCCTTAATGCCGGTGATGATTTCGCTGATAAAGCGCAGGCGGTTATCAAAGCTCCCGCCGTACTCATCCTTGCGGTGATTGGTGTTTGGGGAAAGGAACTGCTGGATCAGATAGCCGTGGGCCGCGTGCAGCTCCACGAGGTCAACGCCTGCCTTTTTGCAGCGGACCGCTGCGTCGATGAAATCCTGAATCGTTCTCTTGACCTCGAACTTTGTCATCGCGCGCATCGGGCTTGGGACATGATAGCTGCGCTCACAAACGGACGGGGCGGCGACCGGCTGGCAGATTCCCTTCTCCTCCAGCGCCATCATCGTAGGCGTCGCCTTGTAGAGCATCTCCATAATTTCCGGCTTTTTCTCCACCAGCGGCAGGATCATCGGAAGGGAATTCACGCTGCTGGCATAGCCCTGACGGCCGGGGTGGTGCAGCTGGACGCCGAGTTTCGCGCCGTGCCTGTGGATTCTCCCCACGAATTCGCGCATCGGCTCGATATGGTAGTCATGGCTCATCGCAAGCTGGGTAAAGGAAGATGTCGCGTACATGTCGTTGACGCGGCAGATCCCCGGGATGATCAGTCCCACGCCACCCTTGGCCCGCTCCTCATAGTAGTCCATGAGCTTTTCCGTGGGCTTGCCGTTGGCCTGACCCATGCTGAACTCGGCGGCGGTCATGACCGTGCGGTTTTTGATTTCCAGATTGCCGATCTTCATCGGCGAGAGAAGCATTGAATAGTCCATTTTTTATTCCTCCCTGTTGTTATCTTCAAGGGTGACCGTGTCCAGCTCGGGTCTTCCGTACTTTCCGGCCAGCAGCAGCTCCCTATGCATTACTTCATCATAGCCATAATCCTTGCGCTCCTCCAGCTCCCGGGCGCAGCCCTTGCAGGTGGCGACGCACAGCTCGCATCCCATGCACTTTTCCTTGTCAAAAATGACCATGCCGTCCTTGATCTTATTTGCGCCGAAGGGGCAGCGCTTCACGCACATTCCGCACTCCTGCGCGCCCAGACATTTGCTTCTGTCGCGCTTGATCACCTCCGGGCCTTTTTCGCAGTTGATCCCCGGCCCGAGGATGCGCGTCCCCTTGACGACCGCGCACACCTCCCTGTCACAGTTGCACATGACAAACGCACCGGACTTTTTGCCGAACATGTAAAGGACATTGTGGACATAGCCCTTTTTGTGCATGTCGGCAAGGATCTCCTTTGCCTCCTCCTTTGTCACAGGATGATGACCGAGCGGCAGGTTCTCATAGATGTCCGCGCCGTAATAGAGTGTGAGATCCTTGATCTCCGGCTCTGTCACGCCCTCCGGATACTTCTTGAGCGCCACCTCGCAGATACAGGGGCCTGCGGAAACGTGCGCACCTGCGCCGACTTCTACTGTATAGACAAAGTCTATGACGTTTTCGGCAGCCTTTTGGCTTAGGATAATGCCATGCGGGAGAAAGTAGTTGCCGGTCTTGGAGGTGTTCTCCATTTTAGCCATCAGCTTTTTATAAAACTCCCGCTTCTCCTCCGTCGTCGCTCCCTCATAGCCGCGCATCAAGATATCGCCGGTCTTCAGGATGGTCGGCTCACTCGCCCCGTAGGCATAGTGCATAATGTACTGGGCGAGGGAAACGGGTTTTGCTTTTTCTCCCTTCCCCTGAAAGGACACGGTCTTTCCTTTCTTGTAGTTCAGCAGTGCCACTTCTCTTTTTCCTCCTTGATTTGTTAATTAAATGTCTAAGCTGTTTTCATTTTAGATTATCGCCGAAAAATGTCAATATCGGCGAAAAGCATTCTAAAATTGTCACAAAAACCATGTATGTGTTTTGCATACGAAGAATTTCATTGTGCTTGAAACAGCTTTACAAATATGCTAAAATGTAAGCATAGATTTTTTGAAAAGAAGGGACAAAGATGACCGGCAAACACCAAACGGCAAGTTTGATTGCCGATACGGCAATGGAATTATTTCGTAAAAAGGGTTACGAGTCTGTCTCCGTTAACAGCATCTGTGAGCAGGCCGGTGTCTCCCGTGTGACCTTCTATTCGATTTTTTCCAATAAGGATCAGATCATCGGCTTTATTCTCAATGACTTTCAGAACCAGTTTAAAGAAGACTTCTCCTCCTTTATCGCCGCAGAAAATGACTTTGAGCGGGTCATGATTCTGTTCAATTATTACGTGGAGCTGTCTGAACGCGGCGGTTACCAGCTTATGCTGGAGTTGCTGAAAGCGGAGTTGGAGCGTTCCATCGGCATTATGGACGCCGTTTATGTCTTCAACGACTGGTTTGTCAAGCTCATCGGGAACTGTCAGAAATCCGGTATTATCCGAAACAAGGGAAACGCAGCTGAGCTTGTTTCATTGGGGATTCAGGTCGCGATCTCCGCTCAATATGAATGGTGCCGGAGAAAAGGGGCTTTTTCCTATCGGGAGAAAACCAGAAAGGATATGGAGATTTTATACGACGTCGCCCCGGCTTACCGTAAAAGCTGGTAAAGCAATATGCAGCACAATGCCCGGCTCTGTTTTGGAGCCGGGCATTGCCATGTTGATTATCGTATCTTTTTAAAGGGTGTGCAAGAACAGCGCCTTACTATGCTTCAGTTCAGGCTGTAGCCGAACTTGCTGCCGTGGAGGACTGCCTTGTTGATCTTGCCGGTGGCGATGGCATCGCCCGCCTTCCAGACGCTGGGATGGCCGGAAGCAAGCAGCTCCTGCCACAGTGCGTCGTTGGGCTTCACACCCACGGACAGAACGATCACGTCTGCGGGAAGCTCCTTCACCTCGCCGTCCTTGGTGCTCTCAATGAACAGCTTGCCGTCGGCAAATTTCACAACCTTGTTATTATAAAATAGGGCAACACCCTGATCGTTGCAGTGGCGGACCTCCAGCAGCGCTTCGTTCTGATAGCGCATATCCAGCATATCCACCGGCCATTCGGGCAGCATATCCACCACGGAAACCTGATTAGTGCCCTGACGGTTGATATACAGCGCAGTCTCCAGCCCGGTAATGCCACCGCCGATGACAACGACCTTCTTGTTTGCAAACTGCATGTCGTTGGCAAGCACGTCGTGCGCCTGAACCGTCTGTACCTGATCCAGCCCCTCGAGTGGGATGGAAATGACGTTGCTGCCGGTTGCAACCAGAATGGAATGGGGTTTGAGAGCCAGAACCTCCTGCGCCGTGACCTCCTTCCCCAGCTTCATCGTGATATTCAGCTTCTTTGCCATGGACTTATAATAGTCGATAGCCCACTCAAATTTGCCCTTGAAGGGGGGCTTCTTTGCAACATGGAGGTTACCGCCGATCTCATCGCGTTTGTCGAACACCACCACGTCAAAGCCGCGCTGTTTGAGCGTGACCGCAGCTTCCATGCCCGCGGGGCCTGCGCCGATGACCGCCACCAGACGGCCGTCCCCGTCCTGAACGATGGGGCGCTTGGAGCCTTCGCGCAGGGCAAAGGGGTTCACGGAGCAGTTCGTCTGCTCATAGCTGAACGGATTGACATTGAAGCAATTCATGCAGGAGATGCAGTAGCGAAGCTCATCCTCGCGACCTTCGGCACACTTCTTTACCCATTCGCGCTCAGCCAGAATGCCGCGGCCCATGCCGACCATGTCGCACTTGCCGTCATTGATGATCTGATCCACGAAATCCGGGTGACGGATGCTGCCGGTAGCTACTACGGGAACGGAAACAGCATTCTTGACCATGGTAGCAGCAGGAACCTTCCAGCCTTCGGCACGATGCACATCGCCGGACATAATATCGTCCTGATGATATATTGTGCCGCCGGCGGACACTGCAATCATATCCGCACCGGCCTTTTCCAGATAGGGAGCGACCTCGGCGGCCTGTTCCGGCGTGATTCCGTCGTTGCCGTTGGGACCTTCACTCTTGGGGTAGTCAAAGCCCTGCATTTTCACGGAGATGATTTTATCCGGTCCGATGACCTTGCGGATGCGGGTCAAAATCTCCGTGGCAAAACGGGTGCGATCCTCTACCTTATTCCAGCCGTACTCATCAGTGCGGTGATTGAACAGAGGAGAAATGAACTGGCAGGCCAGATAGCCATGACAGGTTTGGAACTCGATGCCGTCCGCACCGGCGGCCATAGCACGCTTGGCAGCGGCCACAAACTTGTCCTGAATGGCGTGGATCTCGTCCTTCGTCAGCTCGTCCACAGTCTTCGGATCAATGCCGGAATAGTTGGTTGCGCCGGGATGCCAAAGCTGGAACAGGATCTTTGCGTCGTACTTATGGGCAGCAAGCACCAGCCTGCGAAGCCCGGGGATAAAGCGGTCATCATAAATGCCCGGCTGCAAGGGCAGCACAGAAGGCCACTCCGGGTCTACGATCATTGCGCCGGGAACAAGAAGCCCCACGCCGCCCGCGGCGACCGATTCCACATAGGCGATGTCTTTTGCGGATACGCTGTCGTCGAAATTAGAAATATTCTTTGCCATCGCAAGGAACATCACTCTGTTTTTCACGGTCTGATTACCGATTTTAATAGGCTCCAAAAATTTATGGCTCATGATGTGACCTCCTTATACAAACATGGCTTCACCGGAAGCGCGGACAGTCAGCTCACTGATATTCACGCCCCAAGGCTGGTCAATGGCGTAAATGATGTTGTCCGCCAGAATAGACGGAGAAAAGTCAAAGCAATGGATGCTCTCCGTGTCAAGACGATCGGGGATCGCCAACCCCATAAATGCGTCAATGATTTTCCCGTAAATGCCGGACAGACCTGCATTATAATCTACTTCTGTAGAGACCAGACCCGTATTTGCCACGGATGTGGGCTTGATGTTGGTAACTTTGATTTTCCCGCGGGATTCTACGCGCAGGCTGTCGCCCAGCATTCTGACGGCGGCCTTTGTCACATTATAGACCCCGCAACCGCTCACGGGATAGTTGCCGAGGATGGAGGAAATGTTCACGATATGTCCCTGCCCCTGCTCAATCATCTGGTCATAGACCGCCGCGATGCCGTACAGTGTACCATTGATCGCGGTAGCAATGCTTTGCTCCCATGCTTCCATGGCAATTGCGTGTTCGCTGTAATAGGCAAGCGGCATTGTGCCGGCATCATTGACCAGCACATCAATGCGTCCGTAGGTGTCCACGGCGAACTTCGCCATGGCATTGACCTGATCTTTCACACGAACATCGGTCTTGATGTAGGAAGCCTCGCCGCCGCTTTCACGGATCTCCTGCGTAATTTCCCGGAGCAATTCCTCACGCCGCGCGGCCAGAACGACCTTTCCGCCCAACTCGGCGGCCTTCTTTGCGGTCTCTTTGCCGAAACCGCTGGAAGCGCCGGTGATGACAATGACCTTGTCTTTTATGTAGTTTTCGGTTCTATAGCTGTTCATCGAAACACCTCCTAATCAAATGACAAAGGATTCGCCTGAAGCGCGCACGGTCAGATCACCGATGCTGACACCCCAAGGCTGATTGATGGCATAAATAATATTGTCCGCCAAGACCTGTGGATCAGGATCGTTGTAGGTCATGCTGTTGATGTCATGGAAATCGGGACGCAGCGGAGCCTCTTCTACCCAGTTGCTGAGGATTTCAAGGGGGCCTGCCACTGCGGGCATCATTGCCATCTGATCGACCACGCTGCTGGAAAGGTTGGTCTTCATAAAGCCGGTGGGCTTAATGGTCGTGACCTTGATTTTGCCCTGACACTCGCTGCGCAGAGATTCCGCCAGATACTGCACGCCCATCTTTGCGACCTGATACACGCCTGCGCCCGCAACGGGGAAGTTGGCGTAGATGGAGGAGACATTAATCACCTGTCCCTGTCCCTGCTTGATCATCTGGTCATAGACGGCGGAGATGCCGAAAATAGTGCCCTTGATGCTGATGTCGATGCACTGTTCCCATTTGTCCAGCGCCTGCTCATGCTCACTGAAAAAGGCCAGCGGCATCGTCCCGGCGTTGTTAACAAGCACATCGATCCTGCCGTAGGTATCTACCGCGAATTTAGCCATTGCGAAAACATCGTCCTTTTTCGCCACGTCTGTTACGATGTAGCTGGCCTCACCGCCCGCCGCCTTGATCTCCGCCACGGTCTCCTTCAGCTTCTCTTCGCTGCGTGCCGCCAGAACGATCTTGCCGCCCATCTCTGCGGCTCGCTTTGCAGTCAGCTTGCCGAAGCCGCTGGAGGCGCCGGTGATAATAATGACCTTGCCTTCCACGTAGTTTTTCTGAATGTAATTGCTCTTGTATGTCTCCAATTCAATTACCTCCTGTCTGATTGATTTGTTGTGCGTCATGACTCACACGTTTGATGTGTTAATTTTAAAACAAACATGGGGCAAAATACATTCACAATCTTCCACTTTTCTGTATTAGTTCATAATTATCCTTTTTTCTGAATTTAATTCTCCCGTTTTGAGCCGTTATCAAATCGTTCATTTCTTGTATTTCTGCAAAAACTGTGTTAAAATTTTATTATGCTAACAGAAACTGGGGGGGGTACCGTGAAAGCTCTGCCATCAACAAAAGAGAGATTTGCATTGGCTTTGAGGGAATTGCTTGAGAGCAACTCCTTTGAGAGTATTTCTGTCGGGGATATCGTGGGGCTCTCCGGTCTTAGCAGCAGGACGTTTTACAATCACTTTCGGGATAAAAACGAGTTGCTTGCCTATCTCTATCGGATAACTGTCGAGCCTCTGTGGTATACGGATGGGAAGCGAAACTCTCTCGAAACGTTTTTTACTTGCTGCAAGGACAACTTTCTTTATAACGGCACCCTCAAGGGCTTCGGAAACGCTCTATCCTATTACGGGCAGAATGACCTGCGCTCCGAAATAGAAAACAAGGGCGTTGAGGATCTTGTAAGGCTGCTGAAATGGAACCATTTTCCGGGTGCGATAACGCCGGAATTGAGAGAAGTGCTCCGTTTCTTCATGTGTGGTATTACGCGCTATTTTGAAAAGTATTATCTGGATTCCAAAACCATTCAGGTCGACTGGCTGTATACCTTCTGGATCAACTGTGTCCCAGCCTATTTGGCTGAATATCTAGTAAAAGAGCCGGAATAAATCTTTTCCGCAAAACTTATGATACCTCGGTACATGAGATATCGAGATATATTGAGAGAGACAAAAAGAAATCTGTTTTTTCCTCATGAATGCGTTTCACGGTGAAACGCATTCTTTTGACCGTAAAACGCCATATCTCACGGTGCCAGTCCGGCAGCAGGATAATAAGGGCCTATCGTCAACAGCGCATGGTAGAGCGCTGTCAGCCGATAAGCCCTTATTTTCTTTCTGTATGTAGTTGTCGATCCCGGTGAATCCCGCACATAAGCCACATGCCCAGAGTAGGTCTGCATCTTTGGCGTGGGGCTCATAAACCATCAAAAAGGAAGCGCATTGTCGACTTTAATCAAGGAATCGATTCCAGACTAATTACAGAAGCCAACATATAAAGCAAGCGGAGGCCATCGATCTCCGCTTGTTCGTTACCCATATACAATCTCCTGTGAATATTTACGACAGCCCCTATCCATACCCGCAGTATACCGGCCCAAAGAGGATCACTTCCCTGTGAAGGCATTTCAGAGTCAGCGTTTTTCGCCCTCTTTTGCCGCCTTCTCGATGCTGCGAATGGTCTGCAAATATTCCTCCTCCACGGGAGAAAGATTCTGCACCTGATATTTCCTGTATTCCGCCTTTGCCTGCTCCATCGCCTGCGTGTGGCTTACGGTTCCCCCGTCGGTAAGCAGGGCTTCTCCGGTGGAGGCAAGGATGCGGTCCAGGTTCTCTACATAATCGCTCATGCACATGGGCCGGCGGCGCATCGCCTGAATTTCCGCAAAGTCAAAATATCCGGAAACGAGATTGTTCAGTATCTTCAGTTCGTCCGCAGAGAGATAGTTCTTTGCAACAGCAATATCCTTCGCCGTGGGAAAATCCCCGGAAAATGCGGTAAGCCCCATAAATGGCTTTTCGGCATCGGCTCGCTCAAAAATCACCTCTGCGGCGGTATGGCCATGGGCGGCATAGTGCAGCTTGTTCTGCACCATTTTGAAAAAAGCCACCGACTCGGCGCTTTTGGGGTCATAGTCCACGCTAGTAGCGTAGAGGTCGAGGACCTGACGGTACATCACCTTTTCGGAGGAACGGATGTCCCGGATGCGGTCAAGAAGCTCCTTCCAATAGCTGCCGCCGCCGAGATTCTTCAGGCGCTCATCATCCATGGCGAAGCCCTTGATCATGTACTCCTTCAAGCGCTCGGTAGCCCAGCGGCGGAACTGCGTTGCAATGGAGGACCTGATGCGATAGCCCAGAGAGATGATCATGTCCAGGTTATAATATAGTCTTTCGCGCTCCACATTGCGATTTCCCTCGCGGCGAACTTGTCGGAATTTCCGACAGGTTGAACTTTCGTCCAGCTCACCTTCGGAATAGATGTTTTTGATGTGCTCAACCACATTTGCATGGGAAGATTGGAAAAGCTCCTCCATCTGTGCCTGTGTCAGCCAGACAGTTTCATCCTGAAACCGGACATCAATTTTTGTCTCGCCGCTTTCAGACTGGTAAATGATGATATCGCCCTTGTTTTCATCGTTGAGGAAATTACTGCTCATTTTTGTTCCCTCCCGGCTTTTCGGTGGCTTCAGCAAACGCTCGGCTTATTGTTATTATAGTATCACAGAATCGGCGTTTTTTCAACAGACGCCAAGGGAATGATGCCCCTGTGCCTCTTTTTGAGAAAACAAGGGAAAATGTCCGCATCAATCTCTCCATTTCTGCGCCTCCCAAAGCATATCGATATGCCGGCGGGATTTTCGGTTTGTGTTGTTGTAATCGTCTGAGCAGAGCCAGTCGATGAGATAGCATTTGGGGATCATGTACTTCTGCAGCAGCGACAGCGCCTTCAGCTTCCCCACGCGAATCCATTGGCAGACGGTGCGTCGGTTATAGCCTGTGAAGTCCACGGCGGCGGCCACATCCATCACATCCGGCAGCGCAGCCAGCTTGCTCTCATAGTAGCGCCGGAGCTTCTTCTCGTCCTTGGCGCACGGCGGTTGGATGCGAATTTTATAGGGCCGAACTATTTCGCCTCCGTATTTGTACCAGTTCTTCGGCGCTATGTATTTTTCCGGGTTGACCTCACGGTCGTTCATAAAAGCGATCACATCGCTCTTTTTGATGGCGTAGCAGCGGGTTTTCTTGCCGGTGAAGGTGTGGGGAATCAGGTTGAATTGGAGAAGATAGAGAGCCGTCCGTTTGCTGATGTGACAGGCGATCCGCATCTGCTCCTTGCTCATAATCTCTGGGTATCTTTTGAATTCCTTGGCGTCGTATTTCATAACGAAGACTCCTTTCTGTGTTTCGGTCCGAAAGGGTGCTTCGTGTGATTTGTTTTGAGCCGGTTTTTCTTGCATTTAATCCGGGGGGGCTGTCCGCAAAGCCATACCGGACAAGGGTTTTCTTCTTGCGTATTTTCTTGCCAGCGCACAAAAAATCGATCGTTTTGGGGCATTTCTCATTTCAATTTGAACTCTGGTTATTTCTGATATGGAGCTGGTCAATACCGGTCGGCGTGTCCGAAATCCGTTGCAGCACAAGGGTTTTCGCCGTTTCCAAAACTGCCTCCACCGACCACGGCAGACACGAAAGTACCAAGTGCGAACAAGACTCGAAATCAGGTAGTCGCGCAAGCGGCTCGTGGGTTCGAATCCCACCCTATCCGCCACGATCACGCCAGCAGTCGGTTTTCCGACTGCTGGCGTTTCTTTTTGCGCAAATGAAACCGCCGGCCAATATCAGCCGCGCGCAGACGCCCCATCACAGCCCCCCTTTGCGATTATATACAGTGGGCGACAGACCACCTTTGCGGTTATACAGCGAAGGCGATGAAACGGCTTGTACGCGGAACGTCTGCGAAAGTTACGCATCAACTGCATGAGCAATCTCAGAGTATGGGAAGTGTCAGCGTAACGGGTAAAAACATTGACATGAAAAAGGTGGTGTGGTTTGTCCGCTCGGCGGAGCTTGCATCAAAGTCTGTGGTGTATCCCAAAACGGACGGCACTGTCTGTATGACGTTCCCTTTCCATGGCCTTGCACGGCCGATCGAATAAGGAGAAATTTATGTCTTTTGCAAACTGTTTTGATGTTGTGCAAATGGTGACGGACGAGGCGAGCGCGCAATTCGCGCCGCTCTTTTGCGAGAACAAGGAGGCGAAGGCCATCCTGCACCAATATTGCGATGCCATCGACGTGCTGGCGCGGGAATTTGACGGGGTCACATTTGAAGCAAGCGTTCATGATGAAAGTATGGAAGTCAGCGTTACGTTCGAATGTCCGGACATTGTGATCAGAACGCAAAAGCATCGCTTCTATGACCTCGTGGATCGTTCCAATGCCGTCCGCTTCTCACACGGTGAGGGGGACACGGTGGCGGTCGAGTTTGTGTTCCCGAGCATCTGGAACCGCACCGTCTGACGGAGGAACGCTATGAACGATCAGCGCAGGGCCGCTGCCGGGCGATTTCCGCCGGCGGGTCGTCTGTGCGTTTTTCTTACCAAGCGGTAGATAAAACCTTGACATTCCATTTTCTCCGTGCTACTTTAGAATTACCAGCTGGTCAATATTGGCCTCGCGGTAATATTTGCTTAGGAGGATCACTATGTCGGAAGCTCAAGAAAAAACGGTGAAACTGCTCGACAGCAAGCTCGACGCAGCCGTCATCAAAACCGTCACGACCTGCGCGATCGTCATGATCGTCGCCGTACTGATCCACGACGGGGATCACATCCGTCAGGCACTCAACTGGGGCTACTCCATTCCGCTCTCGCTCTGGGTGCTGAATCTCACGGTGTATGTGCTGCCGGTCGTGACGCTGTTTCTGGCCAGGAGCGGCCGCCCGTCCGCGACGCTGGTGGGCGCGGTCGCCGGTGTGTTCACGACGGCGTCGTTTCTCATCCTGCACCTCTGCGGCTCGTTCACGGGCAACTGGGGCGTGTGGAACTACTCGTACTTTGCGCTGATCAAGGGCGTCACGTATAACGGCGTGTTCTATCAGGGCGTGGACTGGCTGAGCTGGGTGCTGCTGTTCCACATTCCGGTGTGCTGCCTGCCGTGCTCGTGGGTGTGCTTCCGGCAGTATCTGAAGCTGAAACACGATGCAGCCAAGTGACGTCTCCGTCTCGTGTCCCGCCTGCGACGACGCCGAGAGCGAGATCGGCGGCCGGCTGCGGCTGTTAAGGACGCTTTGTATCAGCGTCCTTCTGACGATGCCCCTGTTTTGGAATCTGCACCCGCTGGCTCAGCTTGCGATCGCGTCCGTGCTCCAGTTCTGGCCGGGCGCATATTTCTACAAGGGCGCGTACAAGGCACTGCGGCTGGGCGTGCTCGGCATGGACTTTCTGGTCGCCGTGTCGACGACCGTGATCTATCTGCACAGTGCCTGCATCGCACTGACCGTGCACCACGACGTGAAGCTGTACTTCCTCTCCGAGGGCGTGCTGCTGTCGCTGATCCTGTTTGGCAAGTATATGGAGTGCACCTCGCGCTATGAAGCCTCGGAAGCGATCCGAAAGCTGATCCGCCTTCAGCCGGAGACGGCGAACGTGCTGCGCGGCAGCACGGTACAGACCGTCGATATCCGCACGCTGACGTCCGGCGATATCGTGCAGGTCCGCAGCGGAGAGCGCGTGCCGATCGACGGCGCCGTGCTGAGCGGAACGTGTATGGTCGACGAATCCATGCTCACGGGAGAGAGCGAGCAGATCCCGAAGAGCGCGGGCGCGCGTATGTACTGCGGCACGCTCTGTCGGGAGGGCGATGTGACGCTCTCGTGCGCGGCCGTTTGCGGGCAGACCGTGCTTGCGCAGATCATCGCCATCGTCAGCGCAGCACAGTCGGAAAAAGCCCCCATCGCGCGGCTGGCCGACAAGATCGCGACCGTGTTCGTGCCCGTGGTCATTCTGGTCGCAGCCGGTGTTTTCTGCCTGCGCTACTTCGTGCTCGACGCCGGAAACCTGCGCTCGGCGCTCAACTGCGTCTGCTCCACGCTCGTGATCGCCTGTCCCTGCGCGCTGGGGCTGGCCACGCCGACCTCGATCATGACCGGCTCCGGCCGCGCGGCGGAGCTCGGCGTACTGTTTCGCGGCGGTGAGCAGCTGGAGACGGCCTGCAAGACCGACACCGTCGTGTTCGACAAGACCGGCACACTGACGCTTGGCCTCACCGACGGCGCCGAGCAGCTCCGACCGGGCGCGGCCGAGGCCGTCCGCGCGCTCAAGGACCGCGGCATGGAGCTGTGGATGATCAGCGGCGACAAGCGGGAGAAGGCCGAGCGGATCGCCGGGATACCGGGCATCGAAAACGTGCTCTGTGAGGTCAGACCCGCCGACAAATCGGACGCGGTCAAGGCGCTGCAGGCGCGCGGAAAGCACGTGTGCTTCATCGGTGACGGTATCAACGACTCCCCGGCGCTGGCGTGCGCCGACATCGGCGTCGCGCTCGGCTGCGGCGCGGACATCGCCATTTCGACGGCGGACGTGATGATCGTCAGCAGCAGCATGCAAAGCGTGCAGACGGTGTTCGACATCTCCGCCGCGACCATGAAAAACGTGCGCCAGAACCTGATCTGGGCGGCCGTCTACAACGTCATCTGCATCCCGCTCGCGGCATCCGGCATCATCAACCCCTCCATCGCCGCGGCCGCGATGGCGCTGAGCTCCAACGGCGTATTATTAAACGCATTGAGGTTGAAAAAATATGAGCCACGAAATATTTGACCGCAAGGTCGACGGTATGATCTGCCCGCAATGCGAGGACGAGATTGCGCACAGGCTGCTGCACACGCGCGGCATTCTCTCCTGCACGGCCAGCTACCGCAAGAGCACCGTCACGGCAAACTTTGACCCGGACATCCTCTGCGCGGGCGACATCGGGCGCATCCTCGCCGAGACCGGCTACCCCGTCGGCGACGGCCGCAGCGGGCGGCGCGCCGATGCGATCGCACTCGTGCTCGTTGCGTGCCTGTATTTTGCTGTCCCCGCCTTGACCGGGCTCGTCCGCACGCCGGGCGCAGAGCGCGGCGTCGGCTTCGGTGCGCTCTTTGTTATCGGCCTGCTCACGGGCGTGCACTGCATCGGCATGTGCGGCGGCATCCTGCTCGCACAGGGCAATGCGCTGCTCTATAACGGCGGCCGCCTGCTGAGCTACACGCTGATGGGCGCCGTCTTCGGCGCGCTCGGAAAATACATCAGCTACGATCTGCAGGTCAGGAGCATGCTCCTGACCGTCAGCGGGCTGTTCGTGGTGCTCATCGGGCTCAGGATGTGGGGCGTACCGTTTCTGCGCCGGATTAGCCCCGAACTGACCAAGCCCTGCCGCTTCCGGGGCAAGGCGTTCGCCGTCGGGCTGCTGACCGGTCTGATGCCATGCGGCGCGCTGTCGTCGATGTGGATCTTCGCCGCCTCGTCCGGATCGTGGGCAAGCGGCGCTGTGAGCATGCTCGCCTTCGGCGCAGGCACGTGCGTCTTTATGCTGCTGTTCGGCCTGCTCGGGACGTTTCTCCCGAAGCGGTACAACAAATATCTGCTCAAGGCCAGCACGATCCTCATCGTCGCCCTCGGACTGAGCCTGATGACCAAGGGCATCCGGCTGCTCGCCTGACGGCAAGCACAAGCGGCGCGTCCGGTTTCGGACGCGCCGCTTAGACTGTCAAAAAGTATTACTTTTTGACAAAGAGGCTGCAGTCTGCTGCGCGCATAATTTGTGCGTCTACGGCGCACAAATTCCACACTTGCAGCCTGAGAAGTATTTTCTTCGACGCACATGTCGCCGAAGAAAATGATTGTACTCTCTTTCGCCGCTGCGGCGGCGAAACTCTGCGAGGTTTTTGTCAAGCTGACAAGCGGCGCGTCCGGAATCGGACGCGCCGCTTGATGATTCTTATTGGCAGGAGATCATTTCCCCGCTTCGGTCTCGCAGTACAGGCAGCGGTAGACGCGCCGCTCCCGATCCGTCAGCACGAACTCCTGCGGCAGCTCGCGCTCGGTCGAGGTGATGCAGCGCGGGTTTTTGCACCGCAGCACACCATGGATGCGCTCGGGCAGCTTGAGCGTGCGCTTTTCCTGCAGCTCGCCGCCGCGGATGATGTTGACCGTGATGCTCGGATCGACGTAGCCGATCAGGTCCCAGTCGAGCTCCATCTCGCCGTCGATCTTGATGATGTCCTTGCGTCCGAGCTTGCCGCTGGTGACGTTTTTGAGGATGGCAACGGTACAGGCGAGCTTGTCCAGACCGAGGATCTGGTAGAGCTCCATGGCCTTGCCGGCCGTGATGTGGTCGATGACGATCCCGTTTTGAATCGAATCAATAAGCATAACGTTTCTCCTCCCGTCAGTCGATGCCCAGCAGCTTGAGCATGAGCGCCATGCGGATATAGCGGCCGTTTTTCACCTGCTTGAAATAGCAGGCGCGCGGATCGTTGTCCACGGCGGCGGCGATCTCGTTGACGCGCGGCAGCGGGTGCAGGATGCTCATGTCGGGCTTGGCGGTCTCGAGCTTATCCGGCGTGAGGATATAGCTGTCGCGCAGGCGCAGGTAGTCCTCCTCGTTGAAAAAGCGCTCGCGCTGCACGCGGGTCATATACAGCACGTCCAGCTCCGGCATCACGGCCTCGAGCGACGTGGACTGCGTGTAGGGGACGCCGGGCTTTTTGAGATACTCGTCCTTCACGTAGCGCGGGAGCTTGAGCTCCTCCGGGGAGATGAGCACGAAGCGGATGCCCGTGCAGCGGCTCATGGCGGCGACGAGCGAGTGCACCGTGCGGCCGAACTTCAGGTCGCCGCACAGGCCGATCGTCAGATCGTCCAGCCGCCCCTTTTCGCGGTAGATGGTCATGAGGTCGGCCAGCGTCTGCGTGGGGTGGTTGTGTCCGCCGTCGCCCGCGTTGATGACCGGGACCTGCGCGTGCATGGACGCGACCAGCGGCGCGCCCTCCTTGGGATGGCGCATGGCGATGATGTCGCTGTAGCAGCTGACGACGCGCACGGTGTCCGCGACGGTCTCGCCCTTGGAGGCGGACGAGCTCTCCGCCGAGGCGACGCCGAGCACCTTGCCGCCGAGCGAGAGCATCGCGCTCTCAAAGCTCAGGCGCGTGCGCGTGGACGGCTCGAAAAACAGTGTTGCGAGGATCTTCCCGTCGCACTTGTGGGCATATTGCTCGGGGTGCTCCATGATCGCGCAGGCGGTGTCGATGAGCTCCATGATCTCCTGCGGGGTCAACTGCATAATGTCGATCAGATGCTTCATATCACACCTGACTTTCTGCCCGGATCCAGCTCTCGTCGGAGGGGTTTTCGCGGAAGGCCAGCAGCCGCGCGACGTCGGCCTCGGTGATGTAGCCCTCCTGTGCACCCGTGCTGGCGACGGTGTCCAGATCCGTGAGGCTCACGTTTTTGACCTGCGCTGCGGCGAGCCGCTCCACGCCCTTTTTCATGCCGTAGGTGAAGATGCTCACGACGCCGAGCACCTCCGCGCCGGCTTCACGCAGCGCGTCCACCGCGTCGAGCACGCTGCCGCCGGTGGAGATCAGATCCTCGACGACCACGACCTTCTGCCCCGGGACGAGCTTGCCCTCGATGCGGTTCTGGCGGCCGTGATCCTTATTGCTCGAGCGGACATAGCCCATCGGCAGACCGAGCAGATGCGCGGCGATGGCGGCGTGGGCGATGCCGGCCGTGGCCGTGCCCATGAGCACCTGCGCCTGCGGATACTCGCGCTTGACCGTCTCGGCGATGGCGCGCTCGACCAGATCACGCGCCTCGGGCGCGGTCAGGATGAGGCGGTTGTCGCAGTAGATGGGGCTCTTGATGCCGCTGGCCCACGTGAACGGCTCCTGCGGGCGCAGAAACACTGCCTCGATCGAGAGCAGGCTGCGCGCAACTTCGTGTTTGATATCCATAGCAGTTCCTCCTGTTGAAAAAGTCTCTGATCCGGCGCTCAGCCGACGAACGCGGCCACGCACCGGCGGTAGGCGGCGACGGGATCGTCCGCCTGCGTGATCGGGCGGCCGACGACGATGTAGTCCGAGCCGAGCTCCCGGGCACGCTCCGGCGTCGTGACGCGCTTCTGGTCGCCGCTCTCCCCGTCGGCAAAGCGCACGCCGGGCGTCACGGTCAGAAAGTCCGCGCCGCAGCGCGCATGGATGCTGCCCGCCTCCAGCGGGGAGCAGACCACGCCGTCAAGCCCGGCATCGCGCGCATTGCGCGCATAGTGCAGCACGACCTCGTCGATGGGCGCGTGGATGAGCAGTTCCTGCTCCATACGCTCCTGATCCGTGGAGGTCAGCTGCGTCACGGCGATGAGCAGCGGGCGCGTGCCGTCCGGCCGGGTCAGCCCCTCGAGCGCGGCACTCATCATGGCCTTCGTGCCGGCAGCGTGGAGGTTGATGATATCCACATCCAGCGCCGAGAGCGCGGCCATCGCCTTTTTGACCGTGTTGGGGATGTCGTGCAGCTTGAGGTCGAGAAAGATCCTGTGGCCGCGCGCGCGGATCTGGCGCACGATGTCCGGCCCTTCGGCATAAAACAGCTCCATGCCGACCTTCACAAACGGCTTCTCGTCCTGAAAACGGTCGAGAAACGCGAGCGTCTTTTCCCGGCTGTCAAAATCCAGCGCAATGATAACGTCCTTACCCATGATGTGCTCCTCCTATGATGTCTCTGAGATCGTCGATGCCGAAGCGCGCCATCGCGTCCGGCAGAGTTTCAATGATGCGCTTGCAGGCATACGGCTCGACCAGGTTTGCCGCGCCCACACCGACCGCCGTCGCGCCCGCGAGCATCAGCTCCAGAACGTCCTGCGCGCTCGTCACGCCGCCCATGCCCACGATGGGGATGCGCACCGCCTCGTACACCTGATAGACCATGCGCACGGCCAGCGGGAACATACCGGGGCCGGACATACCGCCGGTCCGGTTTGCCAGCAGCGGGCGGCGGCGCGCAAGGTCGATGCGCATACCCGGCAGGGTATTGATGAGGCTCACGCCGTCCGCACCCGCGTCCTCGCAGGCTCTGGCAACGGCGGCGATGTCTGCCGCCGTCGGCGAGAGCTTGAGAATGATCGGCTTTTTCGTCACGGCGCGCACCGCGCGCGTCACCTCGGCGGCCGCCGACGGCTCCGCGCCGAAGGCAGCGCCGCCGCCGTGGACGTTCGGGCAGGAGATGTTGACCTCCAGCCAGCCGACCTGCGGCTGCGCGTCAAGCCTGGCGCAGACCTCGGCATATTCTTCCACGCAAAAGCCGCTCACATTCGCCATGACCGGCTTGTGAAACACTTTTTTCAGCGCCGGCAGCTCGTGCGCGATGACCGCGTCCACGCCGGGGTTTTGCAGTCCCACCGCGTTGAGCATTCCGCCGGCATACTCGGCGATGCGCGGCGTGGGATTGCCGAAGCGCGGCGCGCGCGTCGTCCCCTTGAACGAGAACGTGCCGAGCATATTGATATCATACAGCTGCGCAAACTCCTGCCCGTAGCCAAACGTGCCGCTGGCCGGGATGATGGGGTTTTCGAGCTCGATCCCGCAGAGCGTTACGGCTGTTGCGGCCATACGATCTCCTCCTTTGTGAACACGGGCCCGTCCTTGCAGACGCGCTTGCTGCCGTGCGTCGTTTCGCAGGTGCAGCCCATGCACGCGCCGAAGCCGCAGCCCATGCGCGCCTCAAGGCTCAGCTGACCGTCGAGCGGCGTCACGCTGCACAGCGCCTGCAGCATGGGCATCGGCCCGCAGGCATACACATAGGTGCCGCCCTCGGGCAGCGCCTCGGTCACGAAGCCGCGCGCGCCCATGGTGCCGTCCTCGGTCACGACCGTGACGGGGATGCCGAGCGCACAAAACGCATCGGCAAGCAGCACCTCCGCCGCCGTGCGAAAACCGAGCACGGCCAGCGGGCTGCGCCCCTCGGCCACGAGCTGCTGCGCCAGACCGTAGAGCGGGGACGCGCCCACGCCGCCGCCGACCAGCAGCGGCCGCGCACCGGCGGGTGCGGTGTCAAAGCCGTTGCCGAGACCGACCAGCAGGTCCAGCTCCGTGCCCGGCGCCAGCGTGCTCAGCTGCGCCGTGCCTGCGCCCGCCACTTTATAATACAGCGTCAGCGCGCCGTCACTCCAGCTGCACACCGACACGGGGCGGCGCAGAAAGCGTCCGGCAAGCCGGATGTCCACAAACTGCCCCGGCGCGGTGATCGCGGCGGTGTCCCCCGCGAGACGCAGACGATACGTCTCGCGGGCGACGGGCGCGTTTTCCGCAATGGTGAAAACTCTCTGCTGCACGGCTTACTCCGCGTGGATCGTGGACACGGCCAGCGTCGTCTCCTCGAGCACGTCGAGCAGCACGCGCACCGTATCGAGCGAGGTAAAGACGGTCACGCCGTTTTCCACCGCGCAGCGCCGGATCGCGGCGCCGTCCTGCGCGTGGACGCTCGAATGGATGGAGCGGGTGTTGATGATGTAGCTGACGTAGCCGCTGCGGATGGAATCAAGGATCTCGTGGCTGCCGTCGCTGATCTTGCCGCGCACGCGCGTGCGGATGCCGAAGGACTTGAGGTAGGCCGCCGTGCCTGCGGTCGCCTCGATGTTAAAGCCCATCTCATAGAACCGGCGCACGAGCGGCAGGCCCTCGGGCTTGTCCTCATCGGCCAGCGTCACGAACACGGTGCCGTAGTTCTGCACGTTCATGCCGGAGGCCTGCAGCGCCTTGTACATGGCGCGCGAGAGCTTCTTGTCGTAGCCGATGGCCTCGCCCGTGGACTTCATCTCCGGGGAGAGATAGGCGTCCAGCCCGTGGAGCTTGGCAAAGGAGAACACCGGCGCCTTGACATAACAGCGCTCTTTCTCCGGCGGATACAGGTCGAAGATGCCCTGCTCCTTGAGGCTCGTGCCGAGGATGACGTTGGTGGCGATGTCCGCAAGCTGATAGCCCGTGGCCTTCGACAAAAACGGCACCGTGCGCGACGAGCGGGGGTTGACCTCGATGATGTAGACATGGTCGCTCTTATCGACGATGAACTGGATGTTATACAGTCCGACGATGCCGATGCCCAGACCGAGCTTCTTGGCATAGGTCAGGATCGTGCCCTTGACCTTGTCGGAGATGGAAAACGGCGGGTAGACGCTGATGGAGTCGCCGGAGTGGACACCGGTGCGCTCGACCAGCTCCATGATGCCGGGCACGAACACGTCTCTGCCGTCGCAGATGGCGTCGACCTCGACCTCGCGGCCGGAGATGTACTTGTCGACCAGCACGGGCTTGCCCTCGCCGGTGCGCACGGCATTCTGCAGGTAGTGGCGCAGCATCTCGTCGTCGGCCACGATCTCCATGGCGCGGCCGCCCAGCACGAACGACGGACGCACCAGCACCGGATAGCCCACCGTGTGCGCAGCCTTGAGACCGTCATCCAGATTCGTCACCGCCGCGCCCATCGGCTGCGGGATGTTCAGCTCGAGCAGCAGCTTTTCAAAGCAGTCGCGGTTTTCCGCGCGCTCGATCGCGGCGCAGTCCGTGCCGATGATCTGCACGCCGCGCGTCATGAGCGGCTGTGCCAGATTGATGGCCGTCTGGCCGCCGAGACTGGCGATCACCTGATCGGCCTGCTCCTCGTGCAGGATGTTCATGACGTCCTCGGGCGTGAGGGGCTCGAAATACAGCTTATCGGCGGTCGTGTAATCGGTGGAGACCGTCTCGGGGTTGTTGTTGATGATGATGGCCTCGTAGCCCGCGCGCCGGATGGTCTGCACCGCGTGGACGGTGGAGTAGTCAAACTCCACGCCCTGACCGATGCGGATCGGACCCGCGCCGAGCACGACGACCTTCTTCTTGTCCGAGCGGCGCGCCTCGCTCTTTGCGCCGGGGGCATAGGTGGAGTAGAAATAGGGGATGTAAGCGCCGGTGTGGCTGGTGTCCACCATCTTGTAGGCGGGGTAGAGCCCCAGCTGCACGCGCTGGGCATACACATCCTCCTCGCGCACGCCCCAGAGCCGCGCGATGTAGGGGTCGCAGAAGCCCATCTGCTTGGCCTGCTTGAGCGTCTCTCCGTCGCCCTTGTGCGCGCAGAGCGTCTGCTCCATGTCCACGATGCCACGGATGGTCTCGAGGAAGAACGGCGTGATCATCGTCAGCGCAGCGACCTCGTCCACGCTCGCGCCCAGACGCAGCAGCTGCGCGACGGCAAAGAGGCCGTCGTCACGGAACTGGTGCAGGTACTCGGTCAGCTCCGCCTTGGTCATGTTCTGGAACTTCGGCAACCAGAGGTGCTGCGCGCCGATCTCCAGCGAGCGGACGGACTTGAGCAGGCACTCCTCGAGCGTGCTGCCGATGCCCATGACCTCGCCCGTGGCCTTCATCTGCGTGCCGAGCGTGTTGGCGGCGGTCGAGAACTTATCGAACGGGAAGCGCGGCAGCTTTGCGACCACGTAGTCCAGCGACGGCTCGAACGCGGCCGTCGTGTTGGCGACGGCGATCTCGTCGAGGTTCATGCCGACGGCGACCTTGGCCGTGACGCGCGCGATGGGATAGCCGCTGGCCTTGCTCGCCAGCGCCGACGAGCGGGAGACGCGGGGGTTGATCTCGATGAGGAAGTACTCCGAGGTCTTGGGGTTGAGCGCGAACTGCACGTTGCAGCCGCCCTGAATCTTCAGCGTGCGGATGATCTTGATCGCGCTGTCGTTGAGCATCTTCATGTCATGGTCGCTGAGCGTCATGATCGGCGCGACGACGGCGGAGTCGCCGGTGTGCACGCCCACGGGGTCGATGTTCTCCATGCCGCAGATGGTGATGGCGCGGTCGGACGCATCGCGCATGACCTCAAACTCGATCTCCTTATAGCCCTTGACGCTCTTTTCGATCAGCACTTGATGGATAGGCGAGAGCTTGAACGCCTGCATGCCCAGCTCGACGAGCTGGGCCTCGTCGTCGGCAAAGCCGCCGCCCGTGCCGCCGAGCGTGAACGCCGGGCGCAGCACGACCGGATAGCCGATGGCCGCGGCCGCGGCCTTGGCCTCCTCGAGGTCGTAGGTGATCTGCGACGGGATGACCGGCTCGCCGATGCTCTGGCAGAGCTCTTTGAACTGCTCGCGGTCCTCGGCGCGGCGGATGCTGTCGCTGTCCGTGCCGAGAAGCTCGACCTGACACTCCTTGAGCACGCCCTTCTGCTCGAGCTGCATCGCCAGATTCAGGCCGGTCTGGCCGCCGATGCCCGGGACGATCGCGTCCGGACGCTCCTTGCGCAGGATACGCGCCACATACTCCAGCGTCAGCGGCTCCATGTACACCTTGTCCGCGACGGAGGTATCCGTCATGATCGTGGCGGGGTTGGAGTTGACGAGGATGACCTCGTACCCCTCCTCCTTGAGCGACAGGCACGCCTGCGTGCCGGCATAGTCAAACTCGGCAGCCTGGCCGATGACGATCGGGCCGGAGCCGATGATCATAATTTTCTTCAGATCCGTTCTCTTGGGCATGTGAATTCCTCCTCAGTACGTAAAAGGTTCTGTATGTGATGTATTTTTGTATGTAGGTGTAAGGCGCTCAGGCCTGCGCGTCCTGCCAGACGACGGCGCCGCCGCAGACGTTGCGCACGCACCGCCCGTAGACCGTCTGTCCGGCGAAGGGCGTGCTCTTTCCCATGGAGCAAAACTGCGCCGGGTCGATGCGGTACTGTGCGTTCAGATCCCAGACGGCGTAATCGTCCGCGCGCAGCGGGAAACCGAAGCGCTTTCGGGGGTTGACCGCCATGAGCTCCACGAGCTTATCGAGCGTCAGCACGCCGGTGCACACAAGGTGGGTGTAGAGAATGGGGAACGCCGTCTCGAGACCGACAATGCCCATGGCGCTCCCGGCGAGGCCCTTGGCCTTTTCCTGCGCGCTGTGCGGCGCGTGGTCGGTCGCGATCATGTCCACCGTGCCGTCGAGGATGCCCTCGAGCAGCGCGTCCCGGTCGGCCTGCGTGCGCAGGGGCGGGTTCATCTTGAAGCTGCCGTCCTCGCGCAGATCGTCCTCGGTCAGCACGAGGTAGTGCGGTGCGGTCTCGCAGGTGACGTCCAGCCCCTGCGCCTTCGCCCGGCGGATGAGCGCCACACTCTCCTTGGTGGACACGTGGCACATATGATAGGCGCAGCCCGTCTCGCGCACCAGCTCGAGATCGCGCTCCAGCTGCCGCCACTCACTCTCGCTGCTGATGCCCTTGTGCCCGTGGGCGCGGGCATACGCGCCGTCGTGGATGTAGCCGCCGTGCAGGAGGGTGTTGTCCTCACAGTGCGCGGCGATGAGCTTGCCGAGGCTTGCCGCCTTGCGCATCGCGGCGCGCATCACATCCGCATCCTGCACGCCGCTGCCGTCGTCGGAAAAGCCGGCGACGTAAGGCGCGAGCTGCTCCATGTCCGCAAGCTCCCTGCCGCCGCGGTGCGCGGTGATCGCACCGTAGGGCGTCACATCGATGACCGCATCCGTGCGGATGCGCTCCAGCTGGGGGGCAAGCGTCTGCAGGCTGTCCGGTGCCGGATCCAGATTGGGCATGGCGCACACGCGGCAGTACCCGCCGTGCGCTGCAGCAAGCGTGCCGGACGAAATGGTCTCCTTATAAGAAAAACCCGGCTCACGAAGATGTACATGCACATCTACGAAACCAGGTAATACCACGAAAGAAGAAATATCAAGTTCGTCACCGGCAATGCTGCCGCTGCCAAGAAAAACAGAATCACGGTTGCCGGAAAAAAGATCCCACCCAAATGCCTGCATATTCTCTGCGGCCGCAACCATTTTTCCTCGCCTCATTTCTGCCGAATCGCAAATTTTTGATATAATATCACAAAAACGCCCGATCTGTCAACAAATCCGGCGGCTTTGCGCGCCGTCTTTTTGCACGAAAAATTCCGTCATTTTCCGTCCCGCGTTGACACGCATCTCTGCGCCAGGAACCGGATACAGACAGGCTCAGCGGCGCGCCCGTCAGGGCGCGCCGCCTTTGCTTTGCGTAAATGAAAGAAGGGAGAAGGATGTATTCCGGGGATCAGTCCTCGAGCTCCGCCGCGACGTTGGACGCGTCGTACTCGCGCTCCTTGATCGGCAGCGTTGCCAGCGAGCAGAGCACGTAGGAGATCGTGACCGTGGCGATGGCCACCGAGATCATGTTCATATCGACCAGCTTGCCCATGAGGATGGGGGCGACAAACGCGCCCAGACGGCCGATGTTGAACGTGAAGCCGACGCCGGTGCTGCGCAGATGCGTCGGGAAGCACTCGCCGATGAACGTCGCGTGGATGCCGGTGGGCATGCCGTAGCAGACGCCGTAGAGCAGCATGAGCACGAGGATGTTGCTGCTGTTGGCCCAGAAGGCCAGGCACAGGCCGAAGATCGCCGTGCCGATGGTGCCGATGAGGAAGAGCTTCTTGCGGCCGATCTTGTCGGCGATCTTGCCGCCGCCGGCCGTGCCGATGATCATGGCGATGTAACCGGCCGCGGTGATCCAGCCGCCGGACTGCATGCCGACCTGCGACTGCACGTAGTTGGGCAGCCAGGTGATGAGGCCGTAGTAACCGTAGAAGTACAGGATCATGGAGATCGACCAGATGATGAAGGACTTGCGCATACGCGGGTGCGCCCAGATCTCGGCATAGGCGTTGACCTTTTTGCCCTCAGCCTGATCGCGCTTGTCGCGGTTGGCCTTGGCAGCGGTGAACGAGGGGGCGTCCTTCATGCCGAAGATCATGAAGATGACGAAGATGATGGGCAGCGCGCAGATGCGGAAGCACCAGCGCCAGCCGATGCTGGGCAGCGCGAACGCCGACATGGCGCAGCAGACGACATAGCCGAAGTTCCACACGGAGGTGGCGACGCCGCTCATGAAGCCGCGCTTATTGGTGGGCACGAATTCGCCGATGAGGATGGAGGCGATGTAGTAGCAGCCGCCGAGGCCGACGCCGGTGACAAAGCGCAGCAGGCCGAAGATGGAGTAAGACTGCAGCAGCGAGGTCGCAAACACGGCCAGCGTTGCCAGAATGACGTCGACGATCAGGATGTTTTTGCGTCCGAAGCGGTCGGCAAGGTAGCCGGCCACCATGCCGCCGAGCATCTGACCCATAAAGGTATAGGTACCGAGCGAGCCCGCCTGCACTGCCGTGAGCGCGAGGTCGGTTCGAATGGTCGAGATGCAGACAGAGTACATCATGGTCGCCAGACCGGCGGTCAGCATGGAAACGAAGGACCCGAGCAGCGCATTGCGCGAGTACTTCTTGAGTTCAAGTTCTGTCATGGTTTTCTGTTTCCTCTCTAAATGGATTCAATGATAGATGTTGTACGTACCTTCTTTGTGCACCTGCGCACGCGGCGCTGCGGCCGCATAGCCGACGATGGCGATGCCCCAGCACACGTGCGTGTCCGGCACGCCGAATGCACGCAGGACGGGGCGCACGCGCGCGTCGTCGCAGATGTCGCGGGCCTGATTGATCCAGCATGAGCCGATGCCCATGTCGGTAGCCCGCAGGAAAATGTTTTCGAGCATGCAGCCGACTTCCAGCTTCTGATTGTCGTTGCCGCGCTCGACGCAGGCGAGGATCGCAGCCGCCGGCGCATACATATTATATCCGGGACGGCCGAGCACCTCGGCGAACACGCGCGCAAGCTTCTGCACGTTCTCGTGTCCGGCGATCACGCACAGATGCCGCGCATGATCGTGAAATGCCCACGGCGCCGCAAGCCCGGCGCGAACCAGCTCGGTGAGCTGCTCGTCGCTCAGCTCCGCGTCCGTGAAGGCGCGGATGCTGGCGCGGGAATACAGAATTTCCTGAAAATCAGCCATTGTTCATTCCTCCGCTGTGCCAAGTGCTTTTTGCTGTTTTTCCGCCGCTCTGAGCGCGAGATACTGCTTGCGGTACGGCCCTTTGAACAGGCCGACGAGCAGGATCACCATCGCCGCAGCGCCGAAGCCGATGATGATCTTCCACGCGAGACCGAACGACGCCGCCGTCCCGTCGGAGATGATGCCGCCGAGCAGCATGGGAACGCAGACGTTGCCGATCATCATTGCGCCGGCATACGAGCCGATGATCTCATCATAATACTTGCGGCCGAAGGCCTCGGGGATCAGGTAGGGTGCGGTCGCGTTGTCGAGTGGGCCGTTCATGCCGCACAGGATGACCGTGACGAGCAGCAGCGCAAACGAGCCGGTGTTGTTCATGAGCACGATCGCGCAGGCGTAGCCGACGATGGACACGACGTGCATCAGCACGACCATCTTCACACTGCCGAGCTTGTCGGCCATGACGCCCATGAGGATCATGCCGGCCGCGATGCAGACCGACAGCACGGACGCCCAGTTGGAATACGTGACGGTGTCCAGACCGATGGGGCCGCGGAAGAACGCGCCGTTGTAAAACCGGAACGCCACGCCGGGGAACGAGGAGATCGCAAGGCCGATCCACAGCAGCCAGTAGCTGGGCGTCCTGCGCGCCGCGGCCAGATCGAGTCCGCCCTGACGGCTCTCTTTTTCCTTCTTCGCCGCGACGGCCGCGGCGATCTCCGCCGCTTTCTCATAGCCGTAGGGCTTCACGCCGAGCTTGGCGGGGTCGTCGACGATCATGAAGATCGTGACCAACAGCAGCAGCACGCCGCCGAGCGCATGGCAGCGGTAAGCGACCTGATAGCCGTAGGCCGCGATGAGCCGGCCGACGATCGGCAGGATGATCATGCCGCCGAAGCCGTAGCCGCCCATGATGAAGGCCAGCACGGACGAGCGCTTGTCCACGAACCAGTTGGTGATGACGACGGAGACCGGCGTCGCGCAGGCGAAGAGCGTCACAAGGCCGCCCAGCGTGCCGCAGATGCGCAGAAACCAGAGCGTCTCGGCATAGGAGTACAGAATGTAATGGAACATCAGCAGCAGATCACCGAAGATCAGGAGCTTTTTGGCGCCGAATTTCCGGAGCAGCGGCTTGAAAAAGAACATGGAAACGATAAAGGATGCCAGATATGCAACCGTCAGGTTGCCGGAGATGGAGCCGGTGGAGATGCCGGTGTGGGCGCTGATCTCGGGGAGCATCATGGAAAAGCTGGAGCACAGGCCCATGCCGAGGAACATCTGCAGGAAACAGCCGGCCGCGATATACCAGGGATTGCGTTTGAGCGTTTTCATCGGAGGTTCACTCTCTTTCTACTGCTTGTAAACGGATCGCCGAATCCCTGCGCGCACGAGATCCAAACTTATCGTTGCTTCATTTTGGCGGCAGGCGGACGGCCAGCGGCGCATACGCCTGTCCTGCTTGCCCGCAGGGCCTCGCCGGCCGGACAAAGCCCTGCGGTACGGGTAAGGAATGCCTCAGTACAGCTTCTGGTCGTAGACCTCGCCGAGAAGCTGACGGGCGGTGTCTTCATTAAACTCCGTGGGGCAGAAGTGCCAGATCGGGTCGAGCATGACCTTCTCCACGGTCGCGTCGCTGACAAACTCCTCGCGGGAGATGCCGCGCTCTGCCGGGGTCGCGATGTTCATCTCCCAGACGAGCTTCTTCATGGCGTTGGCCACGTCGGCGGCGACGGTCTCGGACCGGTCGTCCATGCCGAAGCAGCGGGCGATGAGGCGGATCTCATGGTCGCACTCCTTGCGGGTGAAGTACAGCGCGACCGGAGCCGTCCACGCGCAGCAGTGACCGTGCGGGACATGGAAACGGGCGCCGATGGCGTGCGCCATGGAGTGGCCGCAGTTGCCGTAGCTCTCACCGGTCAGGCCGAGGTAGGCGGCCATGGACATGTTGGCGCGGGCCTCGAGGTTGTCGGGCTCTTTGTAGGCCGTGAGCAGGTTCGCCCACGAGAGCTCGAGCGACTTGCCGCAGATCATCTCCGTGAACAGGTTGCTCTTGGTGCAGCACAGCGCCTCGCAGGCGTGGGCGATGGCGTCCATGCCGGTCGTCGCGGTGACGTAGGGCGGCAGGCTCTTGGTGATCTGCGGATCGAGGTAGACAAAGTCCGCCTTCGCCGCCTGAGAGGACAGCGTCGCTTTCACGCCGAGCGTCTGAGACGCGATGATGCACGACCGGGTCGCCTCCGCGCCCGTGCCGGACGTGGTGGGGATGCTGATCAGGTGCGCCTTACGCGGCAGATCCGGGCCGTTGTACCAGCCGACAAAGTACTGGTCGATCGGCAGCGGCTGGTCGACCAGCAGGGTCGCCGCCTTGACGATGTCCATCGTGCTGCCGCCGCCCATGGCGAGAAAGCCGTCCACCTGATGGTCAATGGCAAGCTGGCGCACCTCGAGCACGCCGGTGTCCTGGCCGTCGGCATAGGGGCAGGAATACGGGATGAGCTCGATGCCCTCCGCCGTGATCGAATCCAGCACCGTGGACACCACGCTCTCCGGCAGATTTGCATCATAGCCGGCCAGAACCTTCGTGCAGCCGAATTCCTTGAACTTCTTACCGGTCTCCTTCGCGACACCGTCGCCGTATTTCAGCAGAGGCTTGATCGTCGTCTCAAAGCTTTTCATAACGTGTAGCTCCTTTCCTCTCACGGATAAGATGTTTTCGTTTATTCCAGAGCGATCGCGCAGTCATACGCTGCCGAGATCGCTTCATAGATCATACCGGTCTTTGCGCTGTCGCCGATGTTGAAGAATTTCTCCACACCGCACGCGCGCAGCTTCTCCACCTCGGCGCTGTTGGAGCGCACACCGATCGCGGGGATGATGACATCGGCCGCGAACGTGACCTGCTCGCCCGTCTCGACCGACTGGGCGACGACGGCGCTGTCCGTCAGCTCGAGCACCTTGTGGCCGAACACGGTCTTGACGCCGGATGCCTCGGCATACTCGAGGTCGAGTTTGTGCTCGAGCAGCGTGATGAACGCGCGCTCCTGCATCTCGATCTCCGTGACGTCGTTGCCAAGCGCGGCGAGCATATGCGCCGCCTCCAGACCCGTCTGACCGCAGCCGAGCACGACCACCTTCTTGCCGCGGATCTCCGGGCGCTCGAGAATGTAGCGGCGGGCGCCGATGACGTTCTCACCGTCTGCGCCGGGGATGGGCGGGATGAACTCATACGAGCCGACCGCGGCGATCACGGCATAGGGCGCCTCCGCCTGCAGCAGCTCGGGCGTGACCTCCGTGTTCAGGCGGACGTCCACCTTCAGCTCGCGCAGCATATTGGCATAGTAATTGATGCCGTTCTGGAACTCCTGCTTGCCGATCGGCATACCAGCCGGGACCATCATGCCGCCGAGAAAATCGTTTTTGTCGCACAGGATCGGTCGGAAGCCGCGCTGCGCCAGCGTGATGGCCGCGAGGCAGCCGGCAGGCCCTGCGCCGACGACAACGACCTTGCGCCCGGCGCCGGTCTGCGGGGTATCCTCCACGCGGGGCGTAAACGCCTCGCGGCGGCAGCGCGGGTTCATCGTGCAGCCGCAGACATCCGCCGGCAGCGCATACACGCAGTGCATGCACGACAGGCAGTAGCGGATGAGATCCTCACGGCCGGCCTTGCACTTGTTGACCCAGTGCGGGTCACAGATCGAGGTGCGGCCGAGCGCGACCAGATCGCACTTGCCCTCGCGGATGATCGCGTCCACATAGGACGGGTGCTTGAGGTTGCCGCTCGCGGCAACGGGGATGGACACCGCGTTCTTGACGATCTCGGCGTATTTGACCTTCCAGCCCTCGGGACGGTGGCCGTCGCCGCTCATGCCCTCCAGACGGGTCAGACCGCCGCCGCCGTTGACGGTGATGAGGGCGATGCCGGCCTTCTCCAGCTCTTTGGCGCTGGCCGCGAGCAGTTCGGGCGTGATATCGTCGTTGATGATCTCGCTGCCGTTGAGCTTTGCGATCAGCTCCACGTGGCTGTAGCCCGCGGCGTCAAGCGTCCGGCGCGTGAGCGTGAGCGCCTCTCTGGCGAAGCGCATGGAGTTTTCCACGCTCTGCTGGCCGTATTCATCCGTGCGGCGGTTGAAGTAGGGGCTGAAAAACTGCTCGCCCAGATAGTTGTGGGCGTTGTGCCACTCGACCACGTCGGCGCCGGCCATCGCGCAGCGCAGCGCAGCCGCGGCATACTTCTTTTGAATGTTGTGGATCTCATCCACCGTGAGGCGGTTGACGATCGCGATGTCCTGCGCGCGCTCGACCGCATTTGCATAGGTATATGGGGCGCGGCCGGGCATCCAGGGCTGCAGGCTCGCCTTCGCGCCGCCCGCATGAATGGCGGCGACCGCCCGCGTCAGGCCGGGGATGTACTTGTCATCGCCGAGGCAGGGCTGCGTGGGCATCGTGCTGGGCCAGTTGAGGTCGATCGGCATGATGCCGACCGTCACCATGGCGACGCCGCCCTCTGCGATCGCTCGCAGATACTCGACATAGGCATCCGTGACATAACCGTCCTTGCAGAGGTAGCGCGCCATCGCGGGCACGATCACTCTGTTTTTCAGGACCATGTTGCCGATGCGTACCGGCTTCAAAAAGCTGTAAGACATAGCTGCTTGGTCTCCTTTTCCGTTTTCAGAGGTTGTGTGTTAATAAACGCTCATGGCAGGACGATGGGCATTTCTTCCGATAATAAACATCGAGGTTTATTGAAAGCTGAAAAAAATGCCGGTCCGGAGATCTGGCGCCTCGCGATAAGAGCGGAATCGCATGTGTTTCTCCGTCTCAATCGACAATTTGGTTATACCGCATTGTCAAGCCGTTGTCAATACGGTTTGTGAATTTTTTGTGTTTCACTACTGCACAAAGCTTTCTGTCGATTTTTGTGCAATTCTACAAAACGGAAAATAAACTCGCGATTTTATTGACAATTTCCGCAGAGCGAATATAATGACATTGTTAATAAACTCTCAAGATTATTCTCGGCCTCGCTGTTTCGGACACTCCCCCTGTTTCGAACACATCAGAAAGGATGTTTCTTATGCAAAACGAATTTCAGTTTTTCATTACAAAGATCATTCACGGCGTTGGCAGCAGCAAGAAAGTCGGCGATATCGCAAAGAAGCTCGGCGCCCGCAAAGCCCTCGTCATGCACGGCCCCAACGTCAAGGCGGCCGGCATCGTCGACCCCTGCATCGAGGCGCTCAAGGCCGACGGCATCACCTGCATCATTTATGATAAGGTGGAGATCGAGTCGCCCATGCATTCCATCGAAGAGGCCGCCGCGCTCGGCCGCGCGGAGGGTGCCGATATCTGCGTCGCCATCGGCGGCGGCAGCTGCATGGACACCGCAAAGGTCGCGCGCATGCTCATCACCAACCCCGGCACCTGCCGCGATTACACCACGGCGATCGGCACGGAGCTGTACCCCAACGCGGGCATCCCGCTCATCTGCATCCCGACGACCGCCGGCACCGGCTCTGAGGTGACCTTCACCGCCGTCATGCACGACGTGGAAAATCAGCGTAAGATCTCCACGCGTGACCGCGACAAGCTCGTGCCCGACTATGCCATCCTTGACCCGGCCGTCACCGTGACGCTGCCGCCCGAGATGACCGGCGCGACCGGTCTGGACGCGATGGCGCACGCGATCGAGGGCTTCCTCAAGCCCGAGGCGCACTGCTACTGCGACCCGCTGTGCATCCAGGCGATGAAGATGGTCTACTTCAACCTGAAAAACGCCTACGAGCACCCGGACGATCTCGAGGCGCGCGACAATATGCTCCTCGCGGCGAACATCGCCATGGGCGGCATGGCCGACGTCGGCGTGCAGATCGGTCACGGCATCGGTCAGGCGCTCGGCGCATACACGCACGCGCCGCACGGCGTCACCTGCGCGTGGGCGCTGCCGTATGTCATCGAGCATCTGTACGACGTGGAGGCCGCCAAGGTGCGCCAGATCGCGGACGCCTTCGCGCTCGACCTGCCCGCCGATGCCAGCCCGGAGACCGTGCGCGACGCCGTTGTCGCCGCCATTGAGCAGCTCAGCGCCGACGTGCACTTGCCGATGCCGCGCGACCTCGGCTGCACGATGGAAAAGGACTACGACAACTTCGTCAAATTCGTTCTGCGCGAGCAGCGCCTCATCCAGATGTCCGCCAAGCACGTCTCCGACGACGACGTGCGCAGATACATGGCCGATCTGATGACCCGCGCGCACTGAGCCGCGTACGAGACAGACAAATCTAAGAAGGAGTACAAACGATCATGAGAAAACTTCTCGAGCCGCTGAAAGTCGGCAATATGGAGCTGCGCAACCGCGTGATCCTCTCCGCGATGGCCAAGTATTTCTGCACGAACGGCTTCATCGGCCAGGAATACATTGAGTATTACCGCACCATCGCCCACGGCGGCACCGCGCTTATCACCCCGGGCATCATGTGCGTCGAGCCCAAGTGGTACGGCCAGCATGAGCAGCCCTTCCTCAACGACGACAAGTATATCCCCGGCCTCAAGGCGGCGATCGACGCCGTGCACGGCGAGGGCGCGAAGTTCTCCTGCCAGCTCTGGATGCCCGGCCACCTGCCCTACACGCAGGCCGACTACATCGAGACCAACGGCCCGAAGCTGGTCGCGGTCAACTATATGTCCCGCGAGATGATCCAGGAAATGCAGCAGAAATATGTCGACGCGGCCATCCGCTGCGCCAAGGCCGGCACCGACGCCATCGAGTGGCACATGGCGCACAACTACCTGCCCGAGCAGTTCTACAGCCCGTACTTCAACCACCGCACGGACGAATACGGCGCACAGAACGTGGACAACGCCATGCGCTTCTCGCTCGAGATCATCGACCGCATCAGGAAGGCCTGCCCCGACGTGGAGGTCGTGGCGAAGATGAACGGTACGGACTGCCACGACGGCGAGGCCAGCATGGCCTGGCTCGGCAGCGCGGCGTCGCTGCTCGAGCAGCACGGCGTGAGCCTCATCACCGTCAACGGCGGCGGCGTGATGTCGCGCCTGACCGGTATGAGCGCCGACGGCAACTGGGAAGAGGGCTGGAAGGTCCCCTATGCCGAGGTCGTGAAAAACAGCGTCAGCATCCCGGTCGCGGCCTGCGGCTCGCTGCGCCATCCCGACTACATCGACAGCATCATCCGCGACGGCAAGTGCGACGCCGTGGCCCTCGGCCGCCAGCTGTTCGCCGAGCCGGAGTTCTGCAGCAAGATCGCGCAGGGGCGCGAGGATGAGCTCAAATACTGCGTATCGTGCATGCACTGTCTGACCAAGACGCCCTTCGGCCCGCAGCAGCCCGGCTGCACCATGAACCCCAGAGGCCGCCGCGAATACTGCATGCCCGCACAGCTCAACATCAACGGCGACCATCTGCCCGTGGCCGTCATCGGCGCGGGCCCTGCCGGACTCGAGGCCGCCGTGACGCTCACCAAGCGCGGCTTTGACGTGACCGTGTTTGAAAAGTCCGACCGCATCGGCGGCGCAGTGAACCTCGCCGACGCTCCGATCGGCAAATACAAGCTCGGCTGGCTCATCGACTACTACGAGCGCATGATCCGCAAGCTCGGCATCCGTGTGCAGCTCAACACCGAGTGCACCCCGCAGATGCTGCGCGCCATGGATCCCTACGCTGTGTTCGTCGCGACCGGCTCCGACGAGTTCATTCCGCCGATCGACGGACTCAGCGGCGAGAACGTGCTGAGCGTGCGCGAGTATATCCGCAGCAAGCCCGCCGTCTCCGGCAAGCGGGTCGTCGTGCTCGGCGCCGGTCAGACCGGTCTGGAGGCCGCGCGCATGCTCGCGCAGGACAACGCCGTCACCGTCGTGGACATGATGCCCGACGAGATCCCGGCCAACACCGACCACCGCCTCGACCTGTTCTACGCCAAGGACGCCGGCGTTCAGACCGTCCTCGGCCACAGGATCCTGCGCGTGGACGGTGCCGGTGTGACCGTTGCCTCCGTCGCCTCCGGTGAGGAGCGCGTGCTGCCCGCCGATCTGGTCGTCGTGGCGCTGGGCGTGCGCCCGGTCGCGGAGCTCTACAACGAGATCAAGGACGCGTTCCCGCACGTGTGCAAGCTCGGCGACAGCGTCAAGCCCGGCTTCATCGTGCACGCCACCACGGCGGCATACGAGGCCGCAGCCAGCCTGCCGGCCAAGCCCTACGAGGTCAAGGAGATCTACTTTGCGGCGGAAAAGGAAGCCGTCAAGCCGCAGCTCATCAATCCCTACGCATAATACCGCATTCGTTCTTCCCCACACCATATCAAAAAGCACATCCCTCCGATGAGGGATGTGCTTTTTGCCTCTGCGCGGTTTTTGCCAGACGCATTACAATATAATATATGTATATGTCCGCCCGGACGGGTCACAGCGCCTTGTAGCGCAGCATGATTGCGTCAAGCACCGTGTCGATCAGGCGGGAGATGCGCGCCTCGGTCATATCATACCAGCCGTCCTGCTTGTCGACCGCCTCGATGCCGAGGGAGATGACATAGAAATACACCATGAACGACTCTACATCCGTGTCGGGGCGGAGGATCTTGTCGTCGATCGCCTTCTGGATGTACTGCGTCTTCATCTTGTGGATGCGGTGCATGATGTCGGTCTGAAAATCGCGCGCGGCGGCAAGCTGCGGCTTGGAGTTGATGCCGGTGAAGAGCTCCTTCTCCGCCAGACGCAGGTGCGACGACAGGTCGAGATCCTTGCGCACCTTGTCGAAAAACGGCATGTCGCTGGCAAAGAGCTCGGTATACGTCTCCAGCTTGCCGGTCAGGTGCTTTTTCACGACCGCCTCATAGAGATTCTGCTTGTTTTCAAAGTAGTAGTAGATCGGAGTGCGCGTTGTGTTCAGCTCGCGGGCAATGTCGTTGAGGTTGGTGTTGTCAAAGCCGTATTCGCAAAAGATCTTCTTTGCGGCATTGAGAACGTCCTCCTCCGAGACTTCCTGCCCCAATGGTTTTCTGCTCATATGAAAAAGGCCTTTCTATCTTTGTGCAAAATAATAATCACGAGTGTTTATTATAGACAACATGATAGCATAAAAGGGCAGATATGTAAATGCCCCGTGCCGAAAACCGGGAAAAATTTTTCTTCTCTGCGCCGGCGGGCGCAAAGGCTGCGAGATTCTTGACAAGCTGTCGGCGGCGCGCCCGTTTGGGCGCGCCGCCGTGTGCTTCAGAGCAGTTTCAGGATCCCGTCGCCGTAGTCGGCGCAGGTCGCGCCGTCCGGCTGTCCGGTGATGACGACCGGGCAGGCGTTGAGCGCCGCCTCAAGCCGGTCGGCCGCAGCCGCGCGGCCGATGTGCCGCAGCAGCATGACCTCCGCGCGCAGGATGCTCTGGGGGTTTGCGTAGTCGCCCATACCGCGCTCGATCATGCGCGGGGCCGAGCCGTGGATGGCCTCGAACATGGCGTGGCGGTCGCCGATGTTGGCGCTGCCCGCCGTGCCGACGCCGCCCTGAAGCTGCGCGGCCTCGTCGGTGATGATGTCGCCGTAGAGGTTCGGCAGCAGCAGCACCTGAAAGCCGCCGCGCACGCGCTCGTTGACGAGGTTCGCCGCCATGATATCAATATAGTAGTCATCGACGGTGATCTCGGGATAATCGGCGGCCATCTCGTGGCAGATGGCGGTGAACTTGCCGTCGGTCTTTTTGAGGATGTTCGCCTTCGTGACGACGGTCACGCGCGTTTTGCCGCTGCGCCGGGCGTAGTCAAACGCCGCGCGGGCGATGCGGCGCGTGCCGGGGTCGGTCGTAACCTTGAAGTCCACGGCCATGCCGGGCAGCTCCACGCCGCGGCTGCCGAGCGCGTACTCGCCCTCCGTGTTCTCGCGGAAGAACGTCCAGTCGATGCCCTCGTCGGGAATGGTCACGGGGCGGACGTTCGCGTAGAGGTCGAGCGCGCGGCGCAGCTTCACGTTCGCGCTCTCGAGCCCGCCGCCCATGGGCGTCGTGGTCGGGCCCTTGAGCAGCACGTCGCAGGTCAGGATCTCCGCGAGCACGTCGTCCGGCACGGCCTGATTGCAGGCCATGCGGTTTTCGAGCGTGAGGCCGCGGATGCGCCGCAGCGCGATGCTGCCGCGCGCGATCTCGTCGGCGAGCAGTGCCTCGAGCGCGCGCACCGCCTGCTCCATGATGATGGGGCCGATGCCGTCGCCGTCCACGAGGCCGATGGTCACGGTCGCCTTGTTCGTATAATCCACCTGCTCGGCGGTCATGCCCGCGACGCGGGCCTGCTGCTCGGCGAGCAGGGTGCGAAACGCCGCACAGGCGCGGTCGATATCGTTCATAGCGCATGCTCCTTTGTATAGTTGAGCAGTCCGCCGGCGAGCAGAATGGCCTGCTGCCGCTCGGTGAGGCTGCACACGACGGGGTAAGCCTTGCCCGTGGCCGTGTCCGTGAGGGTGAGTGCACCCGCCGCCATACCGGCGCGGATGTTGTCGATGCGCAGGTGTGCGCCCTGCGCCAGCGCGTCATAATCGGCGGGGTCGGCAAACGTCAGCGGCAGGATGCCGGCGTTGATGAGGTTTGCCGCATGGATGCGCGCGAAGCTCTTGGCCACGACGCAGCGGATGCCCAGATACATCGGCACGAGCGCCGCGTGCTCGCGCGACGAGCCCTGCCCGTAGTTGCTGCCGCCGACGATGATGCCGTCTCCGGCGGCCTTGGCGCGCGCCGGGAAGGTCGGATCGCAGACCGTGAAGCAGAACTCCGACAGCTTCGGGATGTTTGAGCGGTACGGCAGGATCTTCGAGCCCGCAGGCATGATGTGGTCGGTCGTGATGTTGTCGCCCACCTTGAGCACGAGCTCCGCCGCGAGCGCGTCGGCAAACGGCTTGCTCTTCGGGAAGGGGCGGATGTTCGGTCCGCGCAGGACCTCCACCGCGTCCGCCTCCGCCGCCGGCGCGGGCGGCAGCACGGCGCGGTCGTCGATGCGGAAGCTGTCCGGCAGCGTGACGGCGGGCATCTCCCCGAGCGTCTGCGGGTCGGTGATGAAACCGGTGAGCGCGGCGGCGACCGCCGTCTCCGGAGAGACGAGGTAGACCTGCGCATCCTTTGTCCCGCTGCGGCCGAGGAAGTTGCGGTTGAACGTGCGCAGACTCACGCCGCCGGAATTCGGCGAGAAGCCCATGCCGATGCACGGGCCGCAGGCACACTCAAGCAGGCGCGCGCCGCTGGCGAGGATGTCCGTGAGCGCGCCGCAGTCAGAGAGCATGGTCAGCACCTGCTTCGATCCCGGCGAGATGGACAGGCTCACGCCCGGGGCGACGGTCTTGCCGCGCAGCAGCGCCGCAACCTTGAGCATATCGAACAGGGACGAATTCGTGCACGAGCCGATGCAGACCTGATCGACCTTCGTGCCGGCAAGCGATGCAACGGGCACAACATTGTCCGGGCTGTGCGGGCAGGCGATCATGGGCTGCAGCGTGTTGAGGTCGATGTCGATGACGCGGTCATAGTGCGCGTCCGGGTCGCTCTGCAGCGGGGTGAAGTCCGCCGCGCGCCCCTCGGCCGCGAGAAATGCGCGCGTCACGTCGTCCGACGGGAAGATCGACGTCGTCGCGCCGAGCTCTGTGCCCATGTTCGTGATCGTCGCGCGCTCGGGCACGGACAGCGCCGCGATGCCGGGGCCGCCCCACTCGATGATCGCACCGACGCCGCCCTTGACCGACAGGATGCGCAGCAGCTCGAGGCTGATGTCCTTTGCGGTGACGAACGGGCGCAGCGTACCGGTGAGGTTGACTTTGAACATTTTCGGCATGGTGATGTAGTACGCGCCGCCGCCCATGGCGACCGCGACGTCCATGCCGCCCGCGCCGAAGGCCAGCATGCCGATGCCGCCGCCGGTGGGCGTGTGGCTGTCCGAGCCGATGAGCGTCTTGCCAGGCTTGCCGAAGCGCTCGAGGTGCACCTGATGGCAGATGCCGTTGCCGGGGCGCGAGAACCAGACGCCGTGCTTTGCGGCCACGGTCTGGAGATAGCGGTGGTCGTCCGCGTTTTCAAAGCCGGACTGCAGCGTGTTGTGGTCGACATAGGCCACGCTCAGCTCGGTCTTGACGCGCGCGATGCCCATCGTCTCGAACTCGAGATAGGCCATCGTGCCGGTCGCGTCCTGCGTGAGCGTCTGGTCAATGCGCAGGGCGATCTCGCTGCCGGGGGTCATGTCGCCGTGCAGCAGATGTGCGCGGATGATTTTTTGAGCCAGTGTCTCACCCATGGAGATCCATCCTTTCGATCATACTTTTCTTTGCGTGGATTGTGTGTTCGGTCGTGAGCGCGGCGGCCGCATCGGCATCGCCCGCGGCGATGGCCTCATAAATGGCGCGGTGCTCTTTGACCACCTGTGCCGTGCGCTTGGCGTCGGCAATGGACGCCTTGCGGTAGCGGCGGGTCTTGCGGTGCAGCGGCACGAGCGTGTCACTGATGACGGCGTGACCGCTCATGTCGCAGATGATGTCATGAAACTGGTCGTCCATCTCGCGCAGGTGCTCGGCGTCGCGCTTTTCAAAGTAAAACTCCTGCAGATCCAGAATGTGCTGCAGGCGCGCAAGACCGTCGGGCGAAGCGTTTTTCGCCGCGTAGTACGACGCGAGCCCCTCGATCTTGCAGCGGATGTCCATGATGTCCACCAGATCCTCCGCCGTGATGCCGAGCACGACCGTGCCCTTGCCGGTGTCGGCGATGAGGTGCTCCTGCTCGAGCCGGCGCAGCGCCTCGCGGATGGGCGTGCGGCTGACGTTGAGCTGCTCGACGAGCCGCAGCTCCGTGAGCACCTCGCCGCGCGGGTAAACGCCCTGTATGATGTCGGATTCCAGCCGCTCAAACACCTGATCGGCCAGCGTAACGGTACGGAAATCTTTCATGCTGCACCTCCTGTCAGACCTGCGCGAAGCGGCCGGGCGCCAGCTCCGCGATCTTGGCGTTGAGCTCCTTGGCCGAGATGACGGTCTGGCGGCCGTCCTCGTATTCCGCGTCCACCCAGCCTTTGAGCGCGAGCACGAGCGGGTCGTGCTTATCGATCTGCACGTCCCCGGTCAGGCGGTAGTTCTGGTTGATCCAGTAGGCGATGCCCGCAAGGCCGGAGGTCTTGCCGACCTGCACGGACGCGGGGCGGTTGAGGAGCTTTTCGGTGTCAAAGATCGTGTAGATCTCCGCATCCTTGAGCAGCCCGTCGGCGTGGATGCCGGCGCGCGTGGCGTTGAAGTCGCGCCCGACGAACGGCGTCATCGGCGGGATGTCATAGCCGATCTCGTGCTGGAAATAGTCCGCGATCTCGGTAATGACGGTCGGGTCCATGCCGTCGAGCGAGCCGCGCAGCGACGCGTACTCGAACACCATCGCCTCGAGCGGGATGTTGCCCGTGCGCTCGCCGATGCCGAGCAGGGAGCAGTTGACCGCGCACGCACCGTAGAGCCACGCGGTCGAGGCGTTGACGACCGCCTTGTAAAAATCGTTGTGCCCGTGCCACTCAAGGCACTCGCTCGGCACGTCGGAATACTGCTGCAGGCCGTAGATGATGCCGGCCACGCTGCGCGGCAGCGCCGCCTCCGTGTAGGGAATGCCGTAGCCCATGGTGTCGCACGCGCGGATCTTGACCGGGATGCCCGCCTGCCGCGAGAGCTTTTGCAGCTCGTTGACAAACGGCACGACAAAGCCGTAAAAATCTGCGCGCGTGATGTCCTCGAGGTGGCAGCGCGGGACGACGCCGGCCTCAAACGCGTCGGCCACGGTGGCGAGGTAATAGTCCATGGCCTGACGGCGCGTCATCTTCATTTTCTTGAAGATGTGGTAGTCGCTGCAGCTGACGAGGATGCCCGTTTCACGGATGCCGAGGTCGCGCACGAGGCGAAAGTCCTCCTTCGTCGCGCGGATCCACGTCGTGATCTCCGGGAACTTCAGCCCCAGCTCCATGCACTTTTCGAGCGCCTCGCGGTCTTTCTTGCTGTAGATGAAAAACTCCGTCTGCCGGATGATGCCGTACGGCCCGCCGAGCCGGGAGAGATACTTATAGATATTGACGATCTGGTCGACCGTGTACGGCTCCACGGACTGCTGCCCGTCGCGCAGGGACGTGTCCGTGATCCAGATCTCCTCGGGCATATTCATCGGCACGCGCCGGTGGTTGAACGGCACCTTCGGCACCATGCCCTGTGTGTAAATGTCGCGCTGGAGGTTGGGTTCCGCTACATCCTGAAGCGAATATTTATACGCATTCTGCTCCAGCAAATTCGTCTTTCCGGATATTTCAAGCATGGCAGTGGGACTCCTTTCCGTTGCTTTGTATTATTGTATACAATTATACACACGCCGTTTTTCTTGTCAATAGAATTGTTCACAAATTTCCGCTTGCTTTCCGGGCGGAAGCTGGTATAATACAAAATCGTTCAAAATTGAACTATTTTCAGGAGGTGACCGCCGTGCTCACCGCATCGCAGGTCTATACGTACACGCGCCGCATCCTCGACGCCTACACCGTCGTCATGCAGCCGCTGAGCGCGGAGCTGGACATGGCGCCCAACGCCGTGGACATCCTGCTCTTTCTGGCCAACAATCCGGGGCTGGACACCGCGCGCGACATCTGCACATACCGCCGGCTCAAGCCGGGCATCGTGTCGTTTCACGTTGACAAGCTCGTGCGCGAGGGGTATCTGCTGCGCGCGCGCGACCCCGGCGACCGGCGGCGCTGCCGCCTCGTGTGCACGGACAAGGCCGCGCCCATCATCGCGCGCGGGCAGGCCCTGCAGGAGCAGTTCATCGCGCAGATGTCCGCGGGCGTCGCGCCCGACGCGCTCGAGATGTTCCAGCACTGCCTGACGGCGTTCGCGCAGAATCTGGACCACATCGCATATGGGGAGGCACTCTGAATGCAGCAGGACAAAACATTTCTCGGCACGGAGCCGGTCGGACAGCTTCTGCGCCGGCTCGCGATCCCGACGGTGATCGCGCAGCTGGTCAATATGCTCTACAACATCGTCGACCGCATCTACATCGGCCACATTCCCGAGGTCGGCAGCAGCGCGCTGACGGGCGTGGGCGTGTGCCTGCCGATCATCCTGATCGTGTCGGCCTTCGCGTGCTTCACGGCCTCCGGCGGCGCGCCGCGCGCGTCGATCTACATGGGGCGCGACGATATGGACAGCGCCGAAAAAACGCTCGGCGGCGGCTTCACGCTGCAGATCGGCATCTCCGTCGTGCTCACGGCGGTGCTGCTAATCTGGGGGCGCGACGCGCTGCTGGCCTTCGGCGCGAGCGAGAACACCATCGGCTACGCCGCCGACTACCTGCATATTTATGCGTTCGGCACGCTCTTTGTCGAGCTCACGCTCGGCATGAACGCCTTCATCACAGCGCAGGGTTTTGCCAAGGTGGGCATGTACACGGTGCTCATCGGTGCGGCGGCGAACATCATCCTCGACCCGGTCTTTATCTTCGCGCTGGGCATGGGTGTGCGCGGCGCGGCGCTGGCGACCGTGCTCTCGCAGGGGCTCTCGTGCGCGTGGGTGCTGTCGTTCCTGTGCGGGAAGAAGGCGTTTTTGCGCCTCCGGCGTCAAAACTTCTTCGTCTCGCCGAAGCTCATCCTGCCGTGCGTGGCGCTCGGTCTGGCGACGTTCACGATGCAGGCGAGCGAGAGCGTCATCTCCGTGTGCTTCAACGCCTCCCTGCTCAAGTACGGCGGCGACATCGCCGTCGGCGCGATGACGATCCTCACGAGCGTGATGCAGTTTGCCATGCTGCCGCTGCAGGGCATCGGGCAGGGCGCGCAGCCGATCACGAGCTACAACTTCGGCGCGAAAAACACCGCGCGCGTGCGCGAGACGTTTCGCCTGCTGCTCAAGGTGTGCCTGATCTACTCGGTCTCGCTCTGGGCATTCATCGAGCTTGCCCCCGGTCTGTTTGCGCGCATCTTCACGCCGGACGCGGCGCTCATCGCCTTCACGACGCGCGTGCTGCGCATCTATTGCGCGGGGCTGTTCCTGTTCGGCATCCAGATCGCCTGCCAGATGACGTTCGTGTCCATCGGCAGCGCGCTGTGCTCGATCATCGTGGCCGTGCTGCGCAAATTCGTGCTGCTGCTGCCGCTGATCTATCTGCTGCCGGCGCTGCTGCCCGATCAGACGACCGCCGTTTATCTGGCCGAGCCCGTCGCGGACGTGATCGCCGTCACGTGCACCGCCATCCTGTTTGCGACGCAGTTTCGCAAGGCGCTGCACAAGCTTGAGCCAAGCGCGTGACAGGCTGCAAAGCACGCTGCGGATGATTCAAAAATTTGAAACAACGTTATGAAAATTATGAATCGTCCGCAGCGTTGACAACGGTCGCCCCGGCGCGTACAATGGCGTCAAATTTCTTCCGAGAGGAGCTGCAAGCCATGCGTCACACGTTCTTTGCGCGTCCCTGCAATGCCGCGACCGAGTGCGCGGTTGGCTCGGCACGCTCTACGGCGAATACCGACAACAACAGCATCCTTCTGCTTACCATCGACACTGTGCTCGCAGTGTCGATTTTTGCTATACTCAGCATTCTGGGCATCGCACCGCCAGCAGAACGAACCAAACCGGTATTCGCGGGATAAACACGACTTGGTATACCAGGAGTCGGCCCCGACCGTTTTGGTCGGGGCCGATTTTTTGTTGTATAGAAAAACGGACAGAAAGGAAATCTGTTATGGAAAAGAAAAAAGTTGGATTCGCCAGCGGCGTCGGCTTCATCCTCGCCGCCGCTGGCAGCGCCGTGGGACTTGGAAATCTCTGGGGCTTCCCGTACAAGACGTCGCAAAACGGCGGCGCGGCCTTCGTGCTCATCTACGTCGCGTGCGTGCTGCTCATCGGCTTCGTGACGATGCTCAGCGAGATCTATCTCGGCCGCCGCGCGCAGGCGAACCCCATGACCGCCTACAAGATGATCCACAAGAACCTCGGCTGGTGCGGGCTCGTAGCGATCGTGATCCCCGCGTTCATCATCTGCTACTACTCCGTGCTCGGCGGCTGGACGACGAAGTACGCGCTCAACTCCTTCAGCGGCAACGCCGGCATCGTCGGCACGTTCTCCGTCAACACGGGCGAGGTCATCCTCTACACCGCGATCTTCCTCGTGCTGAGCATGGTGATCATCATGGGCGGCGTCAAGGACGGCATCGAGAAGGCGTCCAAGGTGCTCATGCCGGTGCTGTTTCTGATCCTCGTCGCCATCGCCGTCTACGCGCTGACGCTCGGCAGCGGCGTGCGTGAGGGGCTGAGCTTCTACCTCAAGCCCGATTTCTCCGGCATCACGTTCAAGTCCGTGCTCGTGGCCATGGGTCAGGCGTTTTACTCCCTGTCGCTCGGCATGGGCATCATGATCACCTACGGCTCGTACACCGGCAAGGAGGTCAACCTCGTGCGCTCCACCGCCATGATCTGCATCTTCGACACGCTCGTGGCGCTCATCGCGGGTCTGGCGATCTTCCCGTCGGTGGCGCACTTTGACCCCGCGCTGCTCGGCAGCAGCAAGGGCGTCGCGCTCATGTTCATCATCCTGCCGCAGGTGTTCGAGTCCATGGGCGGCGTGGGTCAGGTCGTGTCGTTCGCCTTTTTCGTCATGGTCGATATCGCCGCCATCACCTCCGTCGTGTCGCTGATCGAGGTCGTGACGCAGTTCGTCATCCAGAAATTCCACGCCCACCGCAAGCGCGCCGCGCTCATCGTCGCGGGCGTCTGCTTTCTCGTGTCGATCCCGATCGGCATCTCGCTCGGCCACGTCGCCATCCTCGAGGAAGCCAGCCCCGCGCTGTTCGGCCTCGACTGGCTGACGTTCTTCGATGAAGTGACCAACACCGTGCTCATGCCCGTGTGCGCGCTGTTTTCCTGCATCGTCGTCGGCTGGTTCATCACGCCCAGGCGCGCCGTGGCCGAGATCGAGGCCGGAGGCACACCCATGGCCGGCTGGCTCAAGAAGGTCTACGCCGTCATGATCCGCTTCGTGACGCCGGCGCTCATCCTCATCGTCGAGATCGGCGGCCTGCAGAGCGAGATTGCGGCCGGCAACACCGCCGTCATCGTCTTTGCCTACGCGCTCGTGGCGCTGTGCGTGGTGGCGTATTTTGCCTTCTTCCGCAACAGAGACACCGGCACGAACGCCGACGAGAAACTCTCCGGCGATTACCCCGTGTGACACGCGCGATGCGCCCAATGCCCCGGCATTGTTTTTTACAAGATATACACCGGTATGGTTTTTTGACCATACCGGTGTTGAGACTGTCAAAAAAGGATTCCTTTTTTGACAAAGGGGCTGCAGTCTGCTGCGCGCATAATTTGTGCGCCTACGGCACGCAAATTCCACACTTGCAGCCTGAGAAGTATTTTCTCCGCCGCACATGTCGCCGGAGAAAATAATTGGACTTTCTTTCGCCGCTGCGGCGGCGAAACTCTACGAGGTTGTTAACAAGCTGTACACCGGTGTGGTTTTTTGACCATACCGGTGTTTTTTGTATGACAAACTCGTTAAAAAACGAGCAACTTTCAGTTGAAATACCGGCAAAAAACAGGTATAATAACAATGTCAGTCAATCTGACAAACATAGCTGACAGGAGGCACGCCCATGTCGATGCAAGAGGTGCGGGAACAGAATATCGCACTCGTAACACAGACGGCACTGGCGTGTTTTGTTGAAAACGGCATTGAAAAGACGACCATCCGCGACATCGCGCAGCACGCCGGCCTGACCGAGCGCTCGGTCTACCGGTACTTTGCGGGCAAGGATGAGCTCGTCATCGCGGCGGCCTACCTCTACTGGGACAGGGCCAAGGAACTGGCCGCGCAGTCGCTGGCAAAGCAGCGGCGCAGAGGCATGACCGGCATCGAGGAGATCCGCGTGCTGCTGCGCAGCTATGCGGGGCTGATCTTCACCGACCCCGCGGGCATCCGCTTCTCGCTGGATGCGGAGGTCGCGCTGTGCAACGCCGGCCGGCAGCACGCGGTCATCAACCGCCCGCCGGAGCGCTTTGAGGTCGCCCCCGGGCCGATCGCCGCGGCCATCCGCCGCGGGCTCGCCGACGGGACGGTCGATCCCGAGGCCGATGTGAAAACACTCTATTATAATACGTACGATTCGATCCTCGGCGTCATCCAGCGGATGTCTGTCGGCGTGCCGAGCGTGCATGAGCTCGACGGGCACGCGCGCATCGACGCGCTGTGCGAGCAGTTCACGCGCGCATTCGCGGCGCCGCCCAAGCAATAAGGGGACAGGGAACACCTTTTAAATACCACCCTACATTGAAGGAGGAAACGGCATGGCAAAAAGACCGAATATTCTCAAGCTGGCCACGAAGATCAGCCTTGAGAGCATGACGTACATGGGCATCACGTATGACGATCCCGAGTATAAGATCCTCGAGCCGATCATCGACGATGACATGTGTGCGATCATGATGCACGTGCGACTGGAGACCAACCGCACGGTTGAGGAAGTGGCCAAGCGTGCAAGAAAGAGCGTGGAATTCACGCAGGAGCAGCTCGACAAGCTGTGCAAGACCGGCGCAGTCCGCTACCGCTATGTGGACGGCAAGCGCTGCTACTTCTACCCGATCTGGGTCCCGGGCATCATGGAGGGCATCCTCGCCAACCGTGAGCAGTGCGACAAGTATCCCGTGCTCGGCGAGTCCTTTGAGGCGTACACCCGCCGCCGTCCGGAGATGCTCGCGCCGATGCTCGACTCCGGCAAGACCGGCATGTTCTTCATGCGCGTCATGCCCGTCATGAGCGCCATCGAGAACGACTCGCACGCCGCCTCCTACGACGAGGTGCGCACCCTCATCGAGAACGCGACCGCCATCAGCGTCGGTCCGTGCTCCTGCCGCCGTGCCCGCCGTCTCATGGGCGAGGGCTGCGGCCACCTCGAAGAGGATATGTGCATGTACCTCAACGACAACGCGCTCTGCTTCTCCGAGCAGGGTTATCACCGCCTCGTGAGCAAGGAAGAGGCGTATGAGATCCTCCAGCGCGCCGAGGACAACGGTCTCGTGCACGAGATCAACCAGACCCCCGGCTTCGAGGACACGAACGCCATCTGCAACTGCTGCGGCTGCTCGTGCTTCGCGCTGCGCATCGCGGAGCTGTTCCGCACGCCGCGCGCCATCCGCTCGAACTACATCGCCCGCGTGGACAAGGAAAAGTGCGTCGCCTGCGGTCAGTGCGTTGAAAACTGCCAGACCAACGCGCTCAAGCTCGGCCAGAAGCGCTGCGCGACCGATCCGCACATCTCCGACACCTACGATACCGACGCCAGCGTGCCGTTCCACCGCTCGAGCTACAACCCCGAGTACCGCACGAACCGCTCCGACGTCATGCCCAGCGGCACCGCCCCCTGCAAGGCCGAGTGCCCGGCGCATATCCCGGTTCAGGGCTACATCAAGCTCGCGTCCCTCGGCCGCTACACCGAGGCGCTGGAGCTCATCAAGAAAGAAAACCCGTTCCCGGCCGTCTGCGGCCGCATCTGCAACAAGCGTTGTGAGGACGCCTGCACCCGCGGCAGCATCGACGATCCGATCGCCATCGACGACATCAAGAAGTTCATCGCCGAGAAGGATCTCGAGGCCAGCACCCGCTTTGTGCCGAAGATGCTCAACCAGATCGGCCGTCCGTACACGGAGAAGATCGCCGTCATCGGCGCCGGCCCTGCCGGTCTGAGCTGTGCGTACTACCTCGCCGTCAAGGGCTACCCCGTGACCGTGTTCGAGAAGGAGTCCGTGCCCGGCGGCATGCTCACGCTCGGCATCCCGAGCTTCCGCCTCGAGAAGAACGTTGTCAACGCGGAGATCGACGTGCTCAAGGAGCTCGGCGTGGAGTTCCGCTTCGGCGTTGAGGTCGGCAAGAACATGACGCTCGACGCGCTGCGCGCGGACGGCTACAAGGCGATCTACCTCGCCGTCGGTGCCTCCAAGGGCACGCCGGCCGGCTGCCCGGGCGACGATCTGAAGGGTGTGTTCACCGGTGTCGAGTTCCTGCGCGCCGTGAACCTTGGCAAGCGCCCGACCATCGGCAAGCAGGTCGCCGTAATCGGCGGCGGCAATGTCGCCATCGACGTCGCGCGCGCCGCCGTGCGCCGCGGTGCGGACGTGACGCTGCTCTACCGCCGCAGCCGCGAGGAGATGCCCGCAGCGGACGAAGAAGTCGCCGAGGCCGAGGCCGAGGGCGTCAAGTTCCGCTTCCTGAGCGCCCCGGTCGAGATCCTGGGCGAAAAGGGCAAGGCCACGGCCATCAAGGTCGAGACCATGACCCTCGGCGAGCCCGACGAGAAGGGCCGCCGCAAGCCCGTCGGCACGGGCGAATTCGAGACGCTTGCCGTCTCCGCCGTCATCTCGGCCATCGGCCAGCAGATCGACCTGTGCGGCATCGACGCCGGCTCGAAGCTCCAGCTCGGCAAGCGCGGCACCGTGCTGGTTGACCCCGCAACGTATCAGACCGCCGAGCCCGACGTGTTCGCGGGCGGCGATCTTGTGACCGGCCCGAAGTTTGCCATCGACGCCATCGCCGCCGGCAAAGAGGCCGCCGTGTCCATCCACCGCTTCGTGCACCCCGGCCAGAGCCAGCTCATCGGCCGTGACCACCGCGACTACAAGTCGCTTGATCCCGCGACCGTGGCCGTGCCGATCGAGAGCTTTGACAACACCCCACGCCAGCACGCGCACGACGGCTCCGCCGAAGAGGCGAAGAAGACCTTCCACGATCTGCGCGGTGTGTTCACCGAGGAGCAGATGAAGAAGGAGACCGAGCGCTGCCTCGGCTGCGGCGCGGTCGTCCTCAACGAGGACCAGTGCATCGGCTGCGGCATCTGCACCACCAAGTGCAAGTTCGACGCCATCCGCCTCGAGAAGGTCAACGACACGCACGGCCGTGAATACTTCCGCACCCTGCTGACCGTGGCCGGCAACACCCCCGCCGCCATCGGCCGCCTCGTGCGCAAGACGCGCGGCAGATAAGGAGCAGCGCCATGCATGAGATCGGTGTGGTGCGCGCCATGGTCAAAACCGTCACCGACTACGCGGCCGCCAATCAGATCGATGAGATCTCCGAGATCGTGGCCGACTGCGGCGAGCTCTCGCTCGTCATTCCGGAGTACGTGGAGGAGCTCTATCCCCCCGTCGTGAAGGGCACGCCGCTGGAAAACACGAAGCTCATCGTCAACATCGTGCCCGGCATGGCCGAGTGCGAGGATTGCGACGAGATCTTCAATGTCATCGAGTGCAACGGTTATTGTCCGAACTGCAACAGCTTCAACAAAACGGTGCTGTCCGGTAAGGACTTTACCATCCGGGAGATCCATGTCCCGGAAGAACGTGAACCCGGGTCTGTGGAGACCTAAAAAATAGAAGGAGCGTATTCAATGAACGAAAAGTACAACGCATTGTTCACCCCCTGGAAGATCGGCAATGTCGAGATGAAAAACCGCATTGTCCAGTGCTCCATGGGCGGCACGTCCCTGTTCGGCTGGATGGAGCCGAACCACTTTGACAAGGAAGCAGCTTACTTCCTGCTCAACCGCGCGCAGGACGGCGTGGGCCTGATCCTGCCCGGCATGCAGTGCATCCGCGATCCGCTGGGCATCCCCGGCCGTAAGTGGCTGTACCAGAACGACCAGATGTTCAAGCAGCTCAAGGAGTACATGGTCGAGTTCCACAAGACCGGTGCAAAGCTCTTCATCCAGCTCGCCGCCGGCATGGGCCGCTCCATGGCGATCAACGGCTGGATGACGATGCTGGCCAAGAACAACTTCCTCAACAAGATCGTCAGCCCCATCGTCGACGTGCAGTACATCTGCGCCTCCGCTTCCGAGGTCCCGAACCGCTGGAAGGAAGACGTCATGTCCCGCCCGCTGACCGTCAAGGAGATCCAGGACATGGTGCACGCCTTCGGCAAGACCGCCAAGAAGCTGCGCGCTGCCGGCGTCGACGGCGTCGAGATCCACGCTGTCCACGAGGGCTACCTGCTTGACCAGTTCACCATGGCCAACTGGAACCACCGCACCGACCAGTACGGCGGCTCGTTCGAGAACCGTTTCCGCTTCCCGGTCGAGATCGTGCAGGAGATCAAGCGTCAGGCCGGCGCCGACTTCCCGGTGTCCCTGCGTTACTCCGTCGTCTCCAAGACCAAGGCTTGGGGCAAGGGTGCAATGCCGTACGAGACCGACTTTGAGGAGTTCGGCCGCGACATGGCCGAGTCCGAGAAGGCTGTCAAGTACCTCGAGGAAGCCGGCTACGACATGTTCAACTGCGACAACGGCACCTACGATGCGTGGTACTGGGCACATCCGCCTCAGTACATGCCCGACAACTGCAACCTCGAGTACGTCGAGCACATCAAGAAGTTCACCAACTGCCCGGTCGTCTGCGCCGGCCGTATGGACCCCGTGAAGGCCGCCGAAGAGATCGCCGCCGGCCGTCTCGACGCTGTCGCCATCGCGCGTCAGAACCTCGTTGACCACGAGTGGATCCACAAGATCCTCAGCGGCCACGAGGACGAGATCAAGCCCTGCATCCGCTGCCACAACGGCTGCTTCAACATGGCCAAGTTCAAGGGCACCGCGAACCTCCAGAGCATGGACGACTCCCTGCACCTGGCTCGCTGCGCGCTGAACCCGACCACGATGCAGCACAACAAGTACAAGATCGTCCCGACCCGCAACCCGAAGAAGGTCGCCATCATCGGCGGCGGCATCGGCGGCATGGAGTGCGCGCTCGTGCTCAAGCAGCGCGGCCACACCCCCGTCATCTTCGAGAAGACCAACGAGCTCGGCGGTCTGTTCCTCACCGCTTCCGCGATGAGCTTCAAGGAGAATGATAAGGAGCTCATCCGCTGGTACCTCAACGAGGTCGCCAAGGAAGGCATCGACGTCCGCTTCAACACCGAGGTGACCGACGTCAACACGCTCGGCGGCTTCGACGACATCATCGTCGCCAGCGGCTCCATCCCGCGCACCATGCCCTCCATCCCGGGCTTCGAGAAGACCCTCACCTTCACCGAGCTTCTCAAGGACAAGAAGGAAGTCGGCGACAAGGTCCTGTTCATCGGCGGCGGCCAGTCCTCCTGCGAGGCGGCTTACGACCTCGTGCTGCAGGGCAAGCACCCCATCATCGTCGAGTACGCGAACGACCTGATCGCGGCACAGGCCACCTGCCTTGCCAACACCTCCTTCCTGCGTGACGCGATGGAGTACCACAAGGTCCCGACCTACCTCGAGTCCACCGTGACCGAGATCAAGGACAACGGTGTCACCGTCAAGAACGTCAAGACCGGCGAGACCTTCTTCGTCGAGTGCGACAACGTCGTCAACGGCATCGGCTTTGTCCCGACTCCGGTCGGCGGCAAGGACAACAAGCAGGTCTTCCGCGTGGGCGACTGCGTTGCCATCGGCAACCTGCGCACCGTCATCTGGCGTGCCTGGGACGTCTGCATGAAGATCTGATCCCATCCCTACAAACGTGAAACTCCCTCCGGAAATCCGGAGGGAGTTTTTTGCTGTCAGAAAAGAATGCTTTTGGGCAAAGAAATCGCCCCCGAAAGCCAAAGGCTCTCGGGGGCGTTGTCTCTGTTTGCGTCAGTTTCGCTGTGTCCGGCTCACTCGCCCTGCGCGCGCAGCCAGCCGCTCGCCACGCCGGGATAGTTTGTGATGATGCCCTCGCAGCCCCAGCGGTGGAGCTGCTCCAGACCCGCCATGTCGTTGACGGTCCAGACGTTCATCTTCACGCCGTGCTCCTTGCAGTCGCGCACGTTCTCATCCGTGAGCAGCTCGATCGGCGGGTGGTAGCAGGCGAAGCCCGCCTGCTCACAGTAGTAACCGGGGAAGCCGCCGATGCTGTCCTCGAGCACGAGCGCGCCGACCTCGACCGCGTTGCCGCTGATCTCGAGGATGCGGCGCAGCGAGAAGTGGTTGAACGACGAGAACATGACCTTATGCTCCAGACCGTAGCGCTCGATGGTGGCCCAGATCTTGCGCTCGATGTCGTGATAGTAGATCTTGTCGGTCTTGATCTCGATGTTGTGCCCGACGGTTTCGCCGGACGCCCACTCGCAGTATTCGTCGAACGACGGGATGCGCTCGGGGGCGTATTTGCCCGCGAAGCGTGCAGCGGCGTTGACCTGCCGCAGCTCGTCGAACGTATGCTCGCAGATGCGGCCGGTGCCGTCGGTCGTGCGGTCGAGCCGCTCGTCGTGGATGACGACGAGGCGGCCGTCGCGCGTCTCATGCACGTCCATCTCGATCGCGTCGCAGCCAACCTTGACCGCCTCGCGGAACGAGAGCATCGTGTTTTCCGGATAAGCACCGCTGTAGCCGCGGTGTGCCATAACTTTCATGCAATTGTCTCCCTTAATAAATGAGATTCGGTATCAGCATCGTGATACCGGGGATATACGTCAGCAGCAGCAGCGCAATGAGCAGCGCGATGATAAACGGCACGCACTCTTTGATAAATTCCTGCATCTTGCAGCCCGTGATGGACACGCAGGTGAACATCATCGAGCCGAACGGCGGGGTCAGACCGCCGATCATGATGTTGACGTTGCACACGATGCCGAAGTGCACCAGGTCGATCCCGGCGGCCTTCACGATCGGCACCATGAGCGGAGCGAGGATGATGAGCGCCGCGCCGCCCTCGAGGAACATGCCGACGATGAGCAGCACAACGTTCATGACCAGCAGCACGAGGAACTTGTTGCTGGCAAAGCTCGACACGGCGTTGAGCAGCATGGTGGGGATGTTCTCCCAGTTGAGGTAGTAGCCGAACACGGTCGCCGACACGATGATGAGCATGACGGTGGCGGTGCCGGAGATGGTCTCGCGCAGGATGGGGACGAAGTGCTCCTTGCGCAGGCCCTTGTAGACGAACTTACCCACGATCAGGCAGTAGAGCACGCCCACACCGCCGGCTTCCGTCGGCGTGAAGATGCCGAAGCGCATGCCCATGATGATGCCCAGCGGGAAAAACAGCGCCCAGAAGGACTTGAGCGCCTGCCGGCCGATCTCGCCGAGCGTCGCACGGCGCGGGCGGGACGGCGCGTAGCCGCGCTTTTTGGAGATGATCGCCACGGCGATCATCAGCGTCACAGCCATGAGCAGACCGGGGATGTAGCCGGCGGCAAAGAGCTGACCGACGGACGCACCGGCGATCAGGCCGTAGACGATGAGGTTGATTCCGGGCGGGATGATGGGCGTGACGCACGAGGATGCCGCCGTGATCGCCGCGGAAAAGCCCTTGCCGTAGCCGCGCTTTTCCATCTCGGGCACGAGCAGCTTGCACTCCATGGCGGCGTCGGCGTTGGCCGAGCCGGAGCAGCCGCCCATGAGCATGCTCAGCAGGACGTTGATCTGCGCAAGGCCGCCAGGCAGGTGACCGGTGAGCGCGTCGGCGAAGTCCATCAGCCGCGCGCTGATGCCGCCGTAGTTCATGATCGAGCCGCACATGATGAAAAACGGGATCGCAAGGAACGGGAACGACTGCGTGGACGTGATGAACTTCTGCATCAGCAGGTACGGCACGGTCGTCGTGTCAATGAAGCCGAAGTAGGTCAGTGCCGCGGCAAAGAGCGCGTAGGCGATGGGGATGCCCGTGAAATACAGCACGAGCGCGATGATGATCGGCAGGATCGAAAGGAACGTGCTCATGCGTCCACCTCCCCGTCAAGTTTGTTGCCGCTCTTGAGGTCTTTGATGAAAATGACGAGCGAGTAGATCGTCATCAGGCCGAAGCCGATGACCAGCGCCGTGTTGACCGCGCTGGACGGCAGCTTCGTGATCGGCATGCGCTTGATCCAGGACGACTGGATAAACTGCACGCTGAGCATCGTGATGTAGCCGTTGATGACCACGAGCAGGGCGCTGGTGATCAGGTGCACGGCTCTGCGCGCGCCGGCCGGCAGCCGCTCCACGAGCAGGTCAACACCGACGTGCTGGTGCTTGCGGTAGGCGTAGGCCGCGCCGATGAACACCGAGTACACGAAGCAGGAGGTGGCGACCTCCTCGCTCCAGATGATGATATAGTTAAACAGTTTTCGCGTGATCACGTTGACGACGACAAGCACGATCGTCACGATCATCATCGCGCCCGCGATATACGCGTCGAGATTTTTCAGTACTTTTTTCAAATTTGCTTTCCTCTGCTTTCTGTGGCTTTGCTCAGCAATGCCGGGTGTCCGGCAGCGTGTGCGGGACACCCGGCATAAAAAGCCGGTATGGGGCTTCCGGCCGTCAGTCAGCGCGCAGCGCTCACTTATTGGCCTGGCGGTACTCGGCGAGGATGGCCTGCGCCTGCTCGTAGAAGGTGGGCGTCACGCCGTCTTCCTTGACCATGCGCTCAAACTCCGGCTGCACGGCGGCGCGGAACGCATCGACATCGACCTCGTTGAACGAGCAGCCCTGCTCCTTCTCGAGCTTGGCCTTCGTCTCCTCGAAGGAAGCGTTGGTGAAGTCGGTCAGTTCCTTAGCGCCCTTGGTGAACTCTTCCTGGATGATGGTGCGGTACTCTTCCGGGATGCTGTTCCAGACCTTGGTGCTGATGTAGGCGCCGCAGGTGCCGACAAGGTGGTTGGTCAGGGACATATTCTTGCACACTTCGGAGCTGCCGTTGGTGGAGTAGGCGTTCATGTTGCCTTCCAGACCGTCGATGACGCCCTGCTGCACGGCGGAGATCGTCTCAGCGAACGGCATGCCGGTGGGCGTGGCGCCCATGGCGGTGAGGCAGTTGATGTACATGGAGCTGTTGGGCACGCGGATCTTCATGCCCTTGAGGTCAGCGGGGGTCTTGATGACCTTGTTGGTCTGCATGCAGCGCATGCCGACGTTGAAGTCGAGCGCGAGCACGTGGATGCCGTAGTTATCTTCGAGCTTCTGGCACATATTCTTTACCAGATCGGACTGGCAGACGTAGGAGTACTCGTCGATGCTGTTGTACATCATGGGGCCGATGAGTGCTTCAAAGTCGATGTCGTAGTCGGCGAGGTAGGAGGGGTCTTCGCAGGCGATCCAGTCGGCGCCGTTGACGACCTGCTCGATGTTGTCCTTATAGACGGCGAGCTGGCTGGAGTCGTAGCACTGGATCTCGATCGCGCCGTTGGTGCGCTCCTTGATGCGCTGGGCGACCTGCTGCATCTCGATCGTGAGCTGCTCGGTCGTCGCAAAGACGTGGCTGAGCTTGAGCGTGAGGTGGTAATCATCGTTCGCGCCGGCCTTATCGCCGCCGCCGCCGCAGGCGCACAGTGCAAGCACCATGGTCAGGGCGAGAAGCATCGCAACAATTTTCTTCAAGGTAGTTCCTTTCTGCTTAAAAAAGCGTTGAATTTTTCTCCGTCATTTTAACGGCTCTCTGTGAAAAATGTTAACATTTTTGTGCGATGCCGTCAATATGGGCAGAAATTTTGCTTGCTATTTTTCTGTTTTCGCTATATACTCCTCGTAGAAATTGGTGAAACTGCAAAGGCGAAGCGCCCTTTTTTCGCTGAAAAATGCTTAAATTTTCAACACATGCGCCGTCATCTGTACTCTACTGGAGGTGCCTATGAGCAGCAAGCCCACCCTGCGCGACATCGCCGAGGCGACCGGTGTTTCGACCGCGAGCGTCTCCATGATCCTCAACGGAAAATCGCTGGAGCGCTTTTCCTCTCAGCGCGTGGCGAGCGTTCTGGCTGAGGCCGAGCGCATCGGCTACCGCACGCCGTCCGCCCGCTGCTCCGGCAAGCAGATCGCCGTCCTCTCGCCGTCGGTCTCCAACCCCTACCACACCAAGATGATCGCCGGCATCGACGCGGCAGCGCACGCCGCCGGGTATCACATCGCGATCTACAACACCTATTGGAATCCCCGCACGGAGAGCCACCTGCTCGACTCGCTCGACTATTCGCGCGTGGCCGGCATCATCTTCGCCATGACGCCGACGCAGACGGCCAAGGTGCGCGAGCTGAGCCGCCGCGTGCCCATCGTCGCCGTCGGCGACCGCGTCGCGGACTGCGGCATCGACACCGTGGACGTGGACAACTTCGGCGCGGCGCAGCTCGTGGCCAGACACCTCATCGACCTCGGCCACACGCGCATCGCCTACCTGTCCACGGCGCTCAACGAGCACCACATCTCCCGCATGCGCCGCGGCGAAGGGCTGCAGGAGGCCTACCGCCTCTGGTGTCCGGAGGGCAGCGTGACCATCTGCTCGCACGTCAACCCCCTCGAGGCGGAGATCACCACGCCCGACCTCGAGTATCGCTCGGGGATGGAGCTGGCCTACAAATGCCTGCGCAACGACAAGATCACCGGCATCGTCGCCATCAATGACATGGTGGCCTTCGGCGTGCTCGACGCGCTGCTGCGCGAGGGCTACCGCGTGCCGGAGGATTTCAGCCTCTGCGGGTTTGACAACGTCACGACCTCGGGCTATCAGCGCATCCAGCTCACGACCGTGGACAACAACACCTTCAGCCACGGCAAGAGCGCCTTCAACCTGCTGCTCGAGCGCATCGAGGGCGGGCTCAACAGCCGCGAGGATCAGCCGATCAACCGCGTGGAATACCACAGCCGGCTCATCGTGCGCGGCAGCACCGGCAAGCCGCGCAGCGGCGGCCTGTAACCAACTCAGAAAGGAACCGCATCTATGGCGTCCGTACTCTCCTACCTGCGTGAACTGAATATCGTCACGATGATGCTGCGCATCCTCCTCGCCGTGCTCTGCGGCGGGCTGATCGGGCTTGAGCGCGAGCGCAAAAACCGCCCCGCCGGCTTTCGCACCTATATGCTCACGGCGCTCGGCGCGACGCTCACCGTACTGCTGAGCCTGCAGCTCGACCAGATGCTCCACGGACCGTGGCGCGAGGTCGCCGAGAGCATCGGCGCGACGCAGGACGTGTCGCGCTTCGGCGCCGAGGCCGCAAAGGGCATCGGCTTTCTCGGCGCGGGCACGATCATCATCACCGCCCGCCAGCAGGTCAAGGGCCTGACCACCGCCGCCGGACTCTGGGCGAGCGCGTGTCTCGGCCTTGCCATCGGCGCGGGGTTTTATTCCTGCGCGTTCATCTGCATCGCGTACATGACGGCCTGCATGTACCTGCTGCCGCCGCTGGAGCAAAAGCTCACCCGCCGGGCGCACCACATCAACATCAGCCTCGAGATCGAGCGCATGGAGCACCTCGGCGCGATCGTCGCGCATCTGCACGACGAGAACATCCGCATTTTCGACTTTGCCGTCAACCGCAACGGCACGGGCCCGCTGGCGAGCTTCCTGTGCCAGTTCAGCGCCATCCTGCCCGAGCGGCGCAACCACCCCGAGCTGCTGGCAGAGCTGTCGGCGCTCGAGGGCGTCATCCTCATCGAAGAGATCTGAGAAAGGAGGCTGTACCATGCTGCATTGTTTTGATCCCATCCGTGATATGACCTTCTGGGCGATCCTCGCCCGCCTGACGCTGGCCGTCATCTGCGGCGGTCTGATCGGCGCAGAGCGCGAGATCAAGCGCCGGCCTGCGGGCTTCCGCACGCACATTCTCATCTGCCTCGGCTCCGCCATCACGACGCTCACGAGCCAGTACCTGCTCTTCCAGCACCTGTATAACGACATCGCGCGTCTCGGCGCGCAGGTCATCTCCGGCATCGGCTTTGTCGGCGCGGGCACGATCATCGTCACGCGCGACAAGCGCGTCAAGGGTCTGACCACCGCCGCCGGACTCTGGGCCGCGGCCATCATCGGTCTCGTCTGCGGCGCGGGCTATGCCGAGTGTGCCATCTTCGCCACGGCCGTCGTGCTGCTGGTCGAGGCGGTGCTCGTCCGGCTGGAGACCCGGCTCACGAGCAAGAGCACCGATCTCACGCTCTACATCGAGTACGCGCACGCCGTGTGCATGGAGTCCGTGCTCGCCCTGCTGCGTGAGCGCAGCATCCGCATCGACAATCTCGAGATCAGCCGCATCGCAGACAGCGACGCCCCCGACGCGCCGCACCGCTACTGCGCACTCATCCCCATCCACAGCCGCACTCCGCTGCAGCCGGGCGACCTGCGCGGCGACCTGACCGCGCTGCCGGACATGCTGGCCGTCGAGGAAATGTAACGAAAACGAACAAGGGGCGGGCGCCGTATGGCGTCCGCCCCTTGTTGTTCTTCAAGATGTTTTGCGGCGTTTTCTCAGCGCAGCGTGCCGAGATAGCCCTCGAGGATCAGGCTCGCCGCGACGGCATCGACCGTCTGTCGGTGCTTTTTCTCCTTGCGGCCGTTGGCGTGCAGGATGCCGTGCGCCTCGATGGAGCTGCGCCGCTCGTCCCAGAGCACGACCTCCAGCCCCGTCGCCTCCGTGAGCAGGCGCGCGACGGCGCGGCTCTTTTCCGCGCGCGGACCTTCCGTGCCGTCCATATTCTTCGGCAGACCGAGCACGATGCGCTCCACGCCCTCGGCGTGCACCACGTCCGCGATCGCCGCAACCGCGCGCTCCAGATTCCACTCCGTGAGCGTCCACGCCCGGCCGCAGAGCGTGGCCGAGGCGTCCGAGAGCGCGAGCCCGATGCGCGCGTCGCCGTAATCAATGCCCAGAATTCTCATCGTGTTCCCTCCGCAGATAGGTTCGGATCGCGCCCGCCATGTACAGCGAGCCGACCGCGCAGATGACATCGTCCTCCCCTGCCTGCGCGAGCGCGCGCGCCGCAGCCTGCGCGGGGTCGGGGCAGACCGTCACCGGTTTCCCGAAGCGCTGCAAATACGCCCCAAGCTCCTCCGCCAGCAGCGCGCGCGGCGAGAGCGGCGTGGCCGCGATGTAGGCCGCGGCATACGGGTCGAGCTGCGCGATCAGATCGGGATAGTCCTTGTCCGCGAGCACACCCACGAGCAGCGTGATGCGCCGGCCGGGGAAATAGCGCGCAAGATTGTCCGCCACCGTCTGCGCGCACTGCGGGTTGTGCCCGCCGTCGAGCACGAACCACGGCGCGCGCCGCAGCACCTCGAACCGCGCCGGCCAGCGCACCTGCGCAAGCCCCGCGTGCACGGCCGCATCCGGGATGCGCCAGCCGCGCGCGCGCAGCGCCGCCACCGTCTCGAGCGCGACGGCCGCATTGCGCAGCTGGTGTCTGCCGAGCAGCGGCAGGTCGTACACCGCGCCGCGGTAGGAAAAGGTCTGCCCGTCGACGCTGTCGCGCAGCGGCTCGATGGCGTCCGCGTCCGCCTCCGTGAGCGGGATGTCCAGCCGGGCGCACGTCTCGTGCAGCACCGCGCGCACCTCCGGCACCTGCGGATAGCTGACGGCGCGCGTGCCGGGCTTGAGGATGCCCGCCTTCTCGCGCGCGATCTGCGCGAGCGTGTCGCCGAGGATCTCCGTGTGGTCCAGCCCGATGTTCGTGATGACGGCGCACGCCGGCGCGCCGATGACATTCGTCGCGTCCAGCCGGCCGCCGAGCCCGACCTCGAGCACCACGATGTCGCAGCCGCGGCGCTGAAACCAGAGCATGGCCGCCGCCGTCACGAGCTCAAACTCCGTCGGCTGGTCGTCCATGGCCGCAATGCACGGCTGCAGCGTCTCGCACGCGGCAGCAAGCTCCGCGTCCGGGATCGGCTGGCCGTTGACCTGCATGCGCTCGGCGAATTGCTCGAGAAACGGGGACGTGAACAGCCCCGTCGTATAGCCCGCCGCCTGCAAAACGGCCGCGAGCATCGCCGCCGTGCTGCCCTTGCCGTTCGTGCCCGCGATGTGCACGAACTGCAGCGTGTCCTGCGGGTCGCCGATGCGGTGCAGCAGCTCGCGCACCCGCGACAGTCCCGGACGAGAGCCGCGCCACTCGACGCCCCGGATCAGCGTCCGCGCCTCTTCTATGGTCATTACGCAGTACCTCCCGCGTGAAAAAATCAAACGGAAGAATTATATCACATTTCATGCCGCGCAGCAACCTGCACCCTTGCAATTTGCCTACGGTGGGAGTAAACTATGAAATGCTCGTTTTTTCGCCGGTTTTCTCCGGTTTTCAAAATTTTCCCCGAAGGTGGTATGCGAATGGAGAATCTCATCATTTCCGTCCATGCGATCCTGCCGATGTTCCTCGTGATGGCGCTCGGCTACGGCGCGCGCTGTCTCGGCTGGATCCGCCGGGAGGAGATCTTGAACATCAACAGGATCGCCTTCCGCATCTTTCTGCCGTGCCTGCTGTTTTATAATGTATACTGCTCCGATCTGTCCGGCTCGTTCGACCCGCTGCTGATCGCCTACGCCGTCGGCGGCGTGCTGCTGTCGTTCGCGCTGGCGCTCGGCTACACGCTGCTCACAGAGAAGCTGCCGGAGCGCCGCGGTGTGATGATCCAGGGCATGTTCCGCAGCAACTACGTCATCATGGGCATCCCTGTGGCGACGGCACTGCTCGGCGCGGATCAGCTCGGCACGGTCTCGATCCTGATCGCGATCATCGTGCCGATCTTCAACATGGTGTCCATCATTGTGCTGGAGGTGTTTCGCGGTCAGAAGCCGAAGCCGCTGCACATCCTCGGTCAGATCGCAAAAAACCCGCTCGTCATCGCCTCCGTGCTCGGCGTGCTGGCGCTGGTGGCAAAGATCCGCCTGCCGTACATCCTGGAAAAGACGGTGCAGAGCGTGAGCGGCATCGCATCGCCCCTGCAGCTGTTTCTGCTCGGCGCGTTTTTCCAGTTCTCCGGTCTGCGGCGCTATGCGCGCGAGCTCACGGCCGTCGTGGCGGCAAAGCTCGTCGTGTTCCCGGGGCTGTTTCTGGGGCTCGGCGCGCTGCTCGGCTTCCGGGATGCGGCGTTCGTGTCGCTGCTGGGCGTATTCGCCTCACCGACCGCCGTCAACTCCTTCACCATGGCGCAGCAGATGGGCGGCGACGCCGAGCTTGCAGGCGACACCGTCGTCGTGACCTCGGCCGTGAGCATGCTGACGATGTTTCTGTGGGTCTTTCTGTTCAAATCCCTCGGGATGTTCTGAGCGTTCGGGACTTCACAAATCGGGTGAAACGGCGTATAATATTTTATTACGCAACAGTTCATCATGATATAAAGAGGACAACACCATGAATTTTCGAATGATCGGGCAGGTCATCGGCCGCGTGCTGTGCATCGAGGCGGCACTGATGCTTCTGCCGATGGTCGCGGCTTTGGCATACGGCGAGACGCCGGCGCCGTTTCTGATCACGATCGCCGTCACCGGCGGCATCGGACTGGTCATGTGGCGCGTACGCGCAAAATCCGGCGGCATTACCGCGCGCGACGGTTTTCTGATCGTCGGCCTGTCGTGGATCGCCATGTCGCTGTTCGGCGCGCTGCTGTTCGTGCTCACGGGCGACATCCCGAACTACATCGACGCCCTGTTTGAGACGATCTCGGGTCTGACCACGACCGGCGCCAGCGTCGTCACGGCTCCGGAGGAAATGACCCGCGGCGGCATGTTCTGGCGGCTGTTCACGCACTGGATCGGCGGCATGGGCATCCTCGTGTTCGTGCTGGCCGTGCTGCCCATGAGCGGCAACCGCTCGATGCACATCATGCGCGCCGAGGTGCCCGGCCCGACGGTCGGCAAGCTCGTGCCGCGCATCCGCAAGACTGCCTCCATCCTCTACCTGCTGTACATCGCGCTCACGCTCGTGGAGATGGTTCTGCTCATCGCCGGCGGCATGAGCTTTTACGATGCGCTGCTGCACGCGTTCGCCACCGCCGGCACCGGCGGCCTGTCCACGCGCGCGCTGAGCATCGGCTACTACAACAGCGCCTATATCGACATCGTCGTGGGCGTGTTCATGATACTCTTCGGCGTCAACTTCAGCCTGTATTACCTCATTCTGCTCGGCAATATCCGCACCGCGCTGCGCAACGAGGAGCTGCGCTGGTTCCTCGGTGTGATCGCCTTTTCCGTCATCACGATCGCATTTGACATCCGCAATCTCTACGGCGGCGTCGGCCATGCGCTGCGCTATTCGTTCTTCCAGGTCACATCGATCATCTCTACGACCGGCTTTGCCACCGCGGACTTCAATCTCTGGCCGGAATACTCCAAGTTCCTGCTCGTGCTGCTGATGTTTGTCGGCGGCTGCGCCGGCAGCACCGCCGGCGGCCTGAAAGTCTCGCGCGTGATGCTGCTGTTCAAATCCTGCACGATCGAGGTCAAGAAGATGCTGCGCCCCCGCTGCGTGGAAAACGTCCGCCTCGACGGCAAGCCGGTCGACGGGCAGACGGTCTACAACGCCATGACGTTCTTCACGTTCTACATCATCATCCTGCTCATCGCAGGGCTGATCGTGTCGCTCGACGGGCTGGACTTCACGACGAATTTCACCGCCGCACTCTCGTGCCTGTCCAACGTCGGACCGGGGCTCTCCCTTGTCGGACCGACCGGAAGCTTTGCCATCTTCTCGCCGCTGAGCAAGATCGTGCTCATGATCTGCATGCTGCTCGGCCGTCTGGAGATCTTCCCGCTGCTGCTGCTGTTCGTGCCGTTCACGTGGCGCTGGAAGTGAGCGCCGGCCGCAGCCGGAACGCACATTGACTGCAGGCAAAAATCCACACCGCCCCGCAAGTCCTATGACTTGCGGGGCGGTTTTTCAAAGCCGCGCTGCGCCGAACAAAGGATGCAGCAAAAGCCTCGCAGAGTTTCGCCGCCGCAGCGGCGAAAGAAAGTCTCGATCATTTTCTTCGGCGACATGTGCGGCGAAGAAAATACCGCTCGGCCTGCAAACGTGCGCGCCGTCCGCCAAGGCGGACGGCGCGTGCGCTGCAGCAGGCCGCAAACCCTTTCGTCAAAAAAGTACTACTTTTTTGACAAAGAAAACCCCGCAGGCGATTGCCTGCGGGGTTGCCTCCGCGTGGCCGCGGTTTATTGCATCCGAGGCGGGCCTTGCCCCCTCGGGCTCCCCTGCGGCTCCGGCACATGTCTTTGCTGCCGCTGACGTCCCCGAAACTGCGACAACCCCGCAGGCGATTGCCTGCGGGGTTGCCTCTCTACGACGCTGCAAGCGCAGCGGTCAGCATTTCTTCATTGGGACGCCGGAGAGCTGCGCCTTCGTCAGATCACTCAGACAGCTCTGCCTTCTTCTCGGCAGACAGCTTCTTGATCTTCGGGATGCCCCAGATGAACGCCGGGAGCACAACAACGATCAGTGCATAGTAGCCGTCATAGCCATAGATCTTGGAGATGATGGTCGACAGGCCGAGCAGGGAAACCGCATAGCACAGGCCGATGACGACCAGGCCGACGATCACGCTGCGCAGAGCCTTGCTCTTGATGGCCTTCGGGAAGCAGTGACCCTCGAAGCGCTGGATCATGGAGTAGACCAGCGTGACGGACGTGGACACGAACGCGCAGAACAGCAGGATGGTGTACACGACGAACAGCCAGGTGTAGCCGCTGCCCATGAGGGTGACGACGCTCTGGTTGGGGAGCTTCATGACATCGCCGATGTGGCGGGCTGCAATGCTGGCGACAGTGTCGACGCCAACGCTCTTGATGGTGCAGAGGATCGGGTACCAGCGCAGCAGCATGGCGCCGGAAGCGGCGAGCGCGCCGCCGTTCATGAGCCAGCCGAGGATGCTGGCGCGCTTGACGCCCTTGTGGGTCAGCTCGGTGGAAGCGGCGATCATGGCCGGGACAGACACGCACTGGAAAGCAGCGTACACGAACACGCCGCGCCAGACGCCCTCGAGGCCCTTCTGGGAGGTGACGTCAGCGATGGCCGGGATAGCCGCATAAGCCGCGTTCTCAGTGGCGAGCTCCTGAGTGACCGCGTCGATCGGAACAACGAAGCCCATGATGACAAGGATCGCGGTGACGATCAGGATCGCGGTGGAAAGAACGGTGGAAGCCTTGATGATCAGGTCAACGCCGAAAATCGACAGAAGGATCAGCAGGGCGATGATGACGAGGTTGCAGATGATGTCGGGCAGGTCGACCAGGCTCTTGACGATGCCGCCGGCGCCGTCAACGCAGGACGCGACTGCCGCGAGGATGATGATGATGTAGAAGATCTCGAAGAAGACTTCCATCCACGGCTTCGGATACAGGGCACGGTAGGTGTCCTTGTAGTTGTCGAAACCGCTGAGCTTGGCAAACTTCATCATGATGTACATGACAACCGCAAGAATGCCCATGGCCAGAAGCGGGAAGATGGCCGCAGTCCAGCCGTACTGGACAAAGTAGTTCACGACCTGGTTGCCGGTCGCAAAGCCGGCGCCCACGTGCGTGCCGAACCAGACGGACGCCACGGTGAAGGCGGCTGCCCAGCTGCTCTTGAGCTTTTTGTTATCCATTTTTTACCTCTTTCTTTTCTCTGTTTGCTTTTCTCTTTTGCTCTCTATTTCAAACCCGCCGCGTGCTCTCCTACAACTGCGGCGGGCTTTGAAATCCTCGTCCTTGTGTTAATTTATGAACAAGTCATTAACAACTCGGGATAGTAAATTTATAATTCTCTCACGCGCAAAAGTCAATAACAGCCTCTTCCAATCCCCAACATTTCCCGAAAATCGTCGATGTGCACAATTTCTTGCACGAATTTTTATGCACTCTGATTCTGGCATTTTTGTAAAAATTCGCGTGATTTTAGCGCTTTGACAGAAAGAAAACAGTTGCGGCATCTGCACTTTCGTGCTATCATAACAATGCTGAGAGATCAAGTCTTTTGTCTATTTGCTGACAAACGGCTTTGGCATTTTCTTGACACAGGATTTTGTCCCCGGAAGGCGCGCTTGATGAATTTTTAACCATCATTTTCTGCGTACGCATTCACTGCCGGGTACGAAACGCGGAGGGAGCGCAGCCCTATGAAGCTCGTAACATTTGAAATCAACGGCCGCAGCGCCGTCGGTCTGCTCAACGCGGACGCGACCGCCGTGCACCCCGTGCCCGGCTGCGCGGACATGCAGACGCTCATCGGCCTCTGGCCGGCGCTGGACACGGTCGCCGTGCTGCGCAGCGCCGCGCTGCCGCTTGAGCAGGTGCGTCTGCTCGCCCCGATCCCCCGCCCGGAGCAGGACGTGATCTGCCTGGGCATCAATTATTTTGACCACGCCAAGGAGAGCGAGCGCGTCACCGGCAAGGGCGCGAAGGCGCCGGACACGTTCCCGATCTATTTTTCCAAGCGCGTGCACGAGACCGTCGCCCCCGGCGGCGACATCGACAGCCACAGCGACATCGTCGCCGACCTCGACTATGAGGCGGAGCTGGCCGTCGTGATCGGCAGACGCGCATACAACGTCAGCGAGGCGGAGGCACTCGAGTACGTATTCGGCTACACCATTTTAAATGATGTGAGCGCGCGCACGATCCAGAACCAGCACAAGCAGTGGTACCGCGGCAAGAGTCTCGACGGCTTTACGCCGATGGGCCCGTGGATCGTGACACCGGAGGAATTTGACGTGCGCGAGCCGCACTGTATCCGGAGCCGCGTCAACGGCGAGCTGCGGCAGGACAGCACCACGGATTTGATGATCTTTCACGTCGCGTATGTCATCGCCGAGCTCAGCCGCGGCATGACCCTGCTCCCCGGCACGATCATCTCCATGGGCACGCCCGCCGGCGTGGGCATGGGCTTTGACCCGCCGAAATGGCTGCACCCGGGCGACGAAGTCGCCTGCAGCATCGAGGGCATCGGCACCCTCACCAACACCGTTCGGTAATCCGCCGTCAGGCATCGCCTGCGACGGCCGAAGATATCGCAAACAGACAGAATCAGAAAAAGGAGACATCACTATGAAATTTGCTATGTATGGTTCCGGCGCTGCCGGCAGCGTCTTCGCTTCTTACCTGCGCAAGGGCGGTGCGGACATCATCCTCATCGACCGCTATGAGGCACACATGAAGAAGGTCGCCGAGGAAGGCATGCACTTCACCATCCATCAGGAGGAAGACGGCGGCTACAAGGATTACGATTACCAGCTCAAGGGCTTCCGCACCTACATCACCGCTGCCGATGCGGCCGCAGCGGAGGGCAAGGTCGATGTCATCATCTACATGACCAAGGCGACCCAGCTCGAGCAGGCCATTCAGGACTCCCTGCCCGTCGTCGGCGACAGCACCGTCGCGGTCTCCCTCATCAACGGCCTCGGCAACGATGACAACCTCTTCAAGGTCTTCCCGAAAGAGCGCTGCATCATCGGCTCCGGCGTGCTGGGCACGGCTCTGCCCGAGCCCGCGCACTGCGTGTCCACCCCGGCCGGCGGCGTGCAGATGAACTTTGGCGGCGCTGTCCGCTCCGAGCTCAACGACGCGGCCTGCGCCGAGATGCTCAAGTGCTACCGTGACGGCGGCTGCGACGCCTACTGGCGCGACGGCGAGCCGGGCACCGACAACAACATCTACAAGTTCATCTGGAAAAAGGTCTGCGTGAACGCCACCGTCAACACCGTGTGCGCCGTCCTGCGCCTGAAGATCGGCGAGGTCGAGGCGGATCCGTTCGGCCAGTGGCTGTTCCACAGCGTCATCCGCGAGACCTGCGCGGTCGCGACCGCCAAGGGCGTGCCGATGGACGCGGACGAGTTCATCGCCCACGATCATCAGGACATCGTCACCAACATCGCCGACTACTATCCGTCCATGTGCCAGGATATGCTCTTCAACCACCGCCAGACCGAGATCGACGTGCTCAACGGCAAGATCGCCGAGTACGGCGAGCAGCTGGGAATCGACACCCCGGTGTGCAAGGTCCTGTCTCAGGTCGTGCGCTGCATCCAGGGCAACTACGACAAGCAGTACCTGAAGTAAGTTCACCCCGTTTTTTCGCTGCCGGCCGGGCACCAACCGGCCGGCAGTTTGCTAAGGAGGCAACCGCATGAAAATCGCAATGATCGGCTCCGGCGCTGCCGGCAGCGTCTTTGCCGCCTACCTGCGCAAGGGCGGCGCCGAGCTCTTGCTCGTCGACAAGTACAAGGCGCACATGGACAAGATCGCAGCCGACGGGCTGGTCTTCCGCACGCCGGAGGGCGAAGAGGTGCTCACGGGCTTTCACACGAGCGCGACCGCGCGCGACATCGGCACGATGGACATGGTCATCCTCATGGTCAAGGCCACGCAGACGGAGGACGTCATGGCCGACACCATGCCCTGCATCGGGCCGGAGACGGCGGTCGTGTCGCTGCAAAACGGCCTCGGCAACGACGAGGTGCTCGCGCAGTTCGTGGACGCCGACCGCATCCTCTACGGCAGCGGCCTGATCGGCACGGAGCTGGCCGGCCCCGGCGTGTGCGTGAGCAAGCCGGAAAAGGGCATCCAGATGCACTTCGGCGCCGTGCGCAGCAACCCGAAGGCCGACGCCGCCGGCAAGGCGCTCGAGGCGTGCTTCCGCGCGGGCGGCTGCAACGCGAGCTTTGACGAAGACGTGCGCCCGTACATCTGGAAAAAAGTCATCGCTAACAGCGGCTACAACGGCGTGAGTGCCGTCATGCGCCTGAAGGTGAAGGAGACGTTTGCCGACCCCTACGGGCACGACATCGTCATGCACGTCTGGAAAGAGGGCTGCGCCGTCGCGCAGGCGCTCGGCATCGGCGACCTCTGGCCGCTGATGGAAAAGGAGGAGCCGAACATCGTCGCAAACCTCGGCAACTACTATCCGTCCATGGCGCAGGACGCCGTGCTGCATCAGCGCCAGACGGAGATCTCGGTGCTCAACGGCGCGATCGCGCGCTACGGCGCGCGGCTGGGCGTGCCCACCCCGTTCAACACCGTCATCACGCAGGTCATCTCCTGCATCCAGAATAACTACGACAAGCAGTATCTCGGCTGAGGCAGCGCGCGGCAGCCGGCGTCAGCCAAACAAAACAAATCCCCTCCGTATGCTTTTCCGCATACGGAGGGGATTTTTGCATATCCGGGAGACGGCCGGCCGGAAATCACGCGTGGCTCAGGATGCGCCGGATCTCTTCGAGGTTGTCGGCAAAGTAAATGCCCTCCTGCCGCTCCTCGGATGAGAGTCCCTTTTCGATCATCTGCTCCAAAAGCGCCTGCAGCGCACGGTAGTAACCGTTCAGGTTGTAGAGGATGCACGGTGCGTCCAGATGCTTCAAAGACACCTTGGACATGACCTCCGTGATCTCCTCGAGCGTCCCCGTGCCGCCGGGGAAGGCGATAAAGGCATCGCCGAGCTCGATCATTTTGCGCTTGCGCTCCGCCATGTCCTCGGTCACGATGAGCTCAGTCAGACCGTCGTGCTGGAATTCGCTCTCGATGAAGCAGCGCGGCTCGACGCCGGTCACTTCTCCGCCGGAGAGCAAAACGCTGTCCGCGATCGCGCCCATCAAGCCGGATCTGGATCCGCCGTAGACCAGCGCATTTCCGCTTGTGCCGATCCATGTGCCAAGCTCCTGAACCGCTTCCCGCAAAGCCGGATCATTGCCTTCGTTTGCGCCGAGATAGACCGTAATATTCACACAAAGTCCCTCCGATCCTGTTCTGTCGGTATCAAAACGGCAGTCAGGCTTTTTGCCTGACTGCCGGCAGGTACGCACCGTTTGTATTATACGCAGCCGCGGAGCGCCTGTCAACGGGATCGGACGCTTGCGGGCAGCTGCGCATCCGGTCTGCGCAGCAGCGCCGGTTTTCAGGCGGCATGCTCGCTTGGCTTTTTGCGCGCGCCGCCGAACAGATACCGCGTGACCGGATAGATCAGCGAAACGGCCGCCAAGATCCACGCGCCCGGATCGCCAAAGCACAGCGCAATGTATGCGCCCACGGAAGCCGAGGAATCGATCGCCCCGCCGTTGACGAGCTTCGGCAGGAAGGCGCAGATCAGAACGCGCGCGATCAGCTCGGCGCAGCCGGCGACCAGCGTAAACTCCGCGTGCCCCACGCCCTGCACGCCGGAGCGGAAGACAAACAGGACCATCAGCGCAAAGTACATGGACAGATCCACGTACAGATACAGGTTCCCGTAGCGGATCGTGGCCGCCGTGATCTTGTCTGCGCTCATAAACAGATACTGGTATGCCCCCCGGATCGTCAGGAGCATACCGGCGCCGCCGAGGATCAGATACATGGCGAGCCCGATCAGAAGACTCTTGACCGTTCCGCGCCGGATCCTGTCGTGTCTGCCCGCGCCCAGATTCTGCGCGTTGAAGCTGACGATCGCGGTGCTGAGCGCATTCATCGGGCACATCAGGAAGTTGTTGAGCTTGTTGGCGGCGCCGAAGCCGTTCTGCGCGGGGTTTCCGGCCGCCATGATGCCGTCCGGCCCGATGTCGAAGCCGACGAGCGCGCGCTGCATCACGATGATGCCGATCGCCAGCACCGAAAACTGAAGTCCCATCGGCAGCCCCTGACTCAGGTGCTGCGCATACACGGAGAGCTCCGCGCGAAAATCCTGTCCGGAGAGGTGGAGCTCCGGATATTTGCCAAAGGCGTAGATCAGGCACAGGAGCGCGCTCACCGCCTGCGCCAGCACGGTGGCAGCCGCCGCGCCGATGACCCCAAGCCGGAACGCAAGGATGAACAGCAGGTCGAGCCCGATGTTCAGCACGGTGGAAAACAGCAGGAAGATGAGCGGCGTGGTCGAATCGCCCAGACTGCGCAAAACGGAGCAGATCAAATTGTAGTAGAGCTGCGCGAAGATCCCGAGGAAAATGACCAGCGAGTACTGATATGCCGCCCTCCAGACGCCGGGGTTTGCCTCGGACAGGCCGATGAACCGGAGCAGGGGCTTGAGCGTCAGCACGGCGACACCGGTCAGCGCGAGCGACAGGACACTGCCGAGAACGAGCTGCGCTGCGAAGGATCTGCGGACTCTGGCCTGATCGCCGCGCCCCGCCGCGATGGACGTGATGACCGAAAATCCGGCGGTGCAGCCGACCGCGAACTGCAGGAAGATGAACAGGATCGGAAACACATCGTTCACGCCCGCAATGTCATCGACACCGAGCGTCTGCCCGCAGATCGCAGCATCGCTGATCGTATAGATCTGCTGCAGCAAATACGAGAGAATGATCGGTACGGAAAACTTGAAAATCACCCATCCTTCGTCGCCGGAAAGCAGGTCGACCGAAGATTTTTTCCCCAGCTTTAACATGGTTGCTCCTTCTGTACTGCCTCTGCCGCCAAAAAACCTCATTCGCCTTCTGCTCTGCAGCTTTTGCGCTGCCGCAAGGCGAGACGCGGCAAATTCTGATAATACTCTTTTTGTGCATGCAAGTTATACCGCAGAAATTGTGAACAATTCTACCTCCGCGCGCAAATATTGCACGCAGCCGGCCGCCCTCACGGCAAAAGGGCAATATTTTTATCGGCACAAAACACCCCCTGTGCGCAGCACAGGGGGCAGCTTGTCAAAGAATCTCATAGAGTTTGCGCCCGCAGGCGCAAAGAAAGTCCAATCATTTCCAATTATTTTCTTTGGCGACATGTGCGGCGAAGAAAATACTTCTCGGCCTGCAAACGTGCGCGCCGTCCGCCTCCGGCGGACAGCGCGTGCGCTGCAGTCAGGCCGCAAATCCTTTGTCAAAAAGGATTCCTTTTTGACAGACGCAACACCCCCTGTGCCGCAGCACAGGGGGTGTCCGCTATGGTGTTTTTCTGACCGTCAGCGCAGCGCGCTTACCGGTCGGGATACTTCTGCGACAGCTCTGCCTCCAGCGCATCCCAGTCGCGCGGCGGTCTGAGCTCCGTCCACGTCTCGGGCGAGGTGTTGTCCACGCGCTCGTACTCGTGGCCGTTGGTGGCCTCCTGCACGGCTGCGTAGTACCACGCCGTCTTGTTGCTGTTGTCCGGCCAGACGATCATGTCCGGCAGCAGATGATCCTTATCCGGGGTACGGAAGAGGACGTTGTTGATGATCTCCATGACCTCGGCACGGGTGATCTGGTTCTGCGGGCGGAACGTGCCGTCCTTATAGCCGCTGATCAGGCCGAGCTTCGCCGCGCGGTTGATGTAGTCGCGTGCCCAGTTGTCGTAGATATCGGTGAAGGCATCGTCCTCGACCTCCGGCGCATGGAAGAACAGCGCCGCGATCGTCGCGAACTCTGCGCGGGTGATGTACTGCTGCGGGCGGAATGTGCCGTCCTTGTAGCCGGCGAGGATGCCGCCGTTGGTGAGCGTGGCGACCTGACTGGTGTACCAGCTCTGGGCCGGGACATCCGAGTACGAGCACTTGGTGGTCCAGATCTCCTCACGACCGTCATCTCTCAGGATGCGGTAGAAGATCGCGGCGACCTCGGCGCGCGTGATCGGTCTGCCCGGTGCGACCGTACCGTCCGGATAACCGGCGATGTACGAGTCGTGGTTATCGCGCTCCAGCGGCGGAGGCGGCAGCTCGTTGTCCTCTGCGGAGAAGACGAACTTGATGTGCGCGGCCGCTTCCTGGAAGGCGTTGCCCATCGCGGGGTCGATCTCAACGGTCACGTCCAGCTTGACCGGGTCTGCCTTCGGGAAGACCTCGGCAACGAGGACGTCGCTCTTGAGTCCGTCGGCTGCGTCGAGCTGGTCGAAGAGGCTCGCGTTCTTGTTGGTTGCGAGCACCTTGCCGTCCTGCGACACGGTCATGTGGATGTGGCTGAGCACATCGTCGTACTTGATGGCGGTGCCCTCCTTGGCGGAGGTATCGCCGTCGATCTCGGCGCGGAGGTAGACCTTCGCGCCCTGCGCGCCGTTGGCGCTGTCGGCCTTGACGCAGATGGTCTGCGTGAGGCTGTCGCCGGGCATGCAGTTGGAGAAGTTGGCAAACAGGTCCGTCGCCGAGCCCTTGCCGGTGTTGGTAAAGGCGAAGCGCGCGTTGTTGCCGTCGTTGCCGTCATAGTAGGTGACGGTGGGGAGCTTTTCCTCGCCCGTCGCCCAGATGCCCAGCCCCGCAGCCAGCGCGACCACCAGCACGAGGGCGACGATCATGGTAAACTTTTTGTGTTTCATACCGCTGCCCTCCTTATGGTGTCGTGGTCGGCTGCGTCAGATAGCCGTTGCTGTCAACGCCCACGCCCCAGCTCTGCTGCACAGCCGCGCTCGGTGCGGCCTGAATGCTCTCGGCCAGCACCGTCACCTCGAGGTGATAACCCTCGGGTGCAGCGTCCTGCGTGATGGGCGTTTTCAGCAGGTTGGTCGTGAAATCCTTTGCCGCGACCGGCATCTTGTAGTAGTAGATGCCGCCCTGCTCGAACCAGTCGGCCGTGATGCTCGGCGTGATGTTCACCGGCTCGGCGGAGACATTGCCGTTCTCATCCACCCAGTTCATGACCAGCTTGACGCGGACATAGGACACGGCCGTTCCGGTGTTTTTGACGACGATGCTCTTTTTCTGGTTTCCATCCAATTCCTCGACGATGTCCGTTCCGGACTTGGCCGCCGTGAAGGTGTTCTCCACGGGGGCGGTGCTCGCCTTGAGCAGGGCGAACGTCGTGCCGACGGCCAGTGCGAAGATCAGGCACAGGGAGAGGATGAGCGCGGTCTTTCTCCCGCCTGAACCGTTAAAGATACGTTTCATATGTCATCCCTCCTGTTCAGTTTTTCTGCGCGGCACTGCCGCTGATCCAAGTGTTGATCACGTCGGCAATGCTCGTGAGCCAGTTGTGCGAATTGTAATGGTTGGTGACATCGACCGTGGCGCTGGGCGTCGTGCCGCTGAGCGTAGCCGTCTTGTTGTTGTCGCCAACGATGCTGTAGCTCCACGACCAGTTTGTATCCTCGGTGACCGTGTACGTGCCGACGGCCAGACCGGTGATAGTTTTGCTGTCGCCGTCCTTGAGCACGATGGTGGTCACGAGCTTACCGGCGCTGTCCTTCACATCGAACACGAACGTCTGGTTCGGGTTCGCGCCGTCGCCTGTGACTTTCTTGGAGATCGTCAGGCTGCAGGTGTTGACCGTGATGGTGAACGTAGCATCTTTAGAAACGCTCTCATACGTTCCACTTTGCGTAGGCGAAACCGTGCACGTCACCGTGTAGGTCGTGGTCTGCTCCGGGGCGACGGTGCCGCCGCTTGCCGCATCGCTCCACTCCCATATTCCGCTGCTGCTTCCGGCAGGAACCGTGTACGTGCCGACCGTTCCGCCGTTTTCATCCTTGACCGTGTAGGTCACGTTCACAAAAGCGTTATTTGTGCCGTCAAATGTGGCATTCTGGTGCACAAGCTCCTGCAAATTGGCAGAATCGCCAAGGTAGATCGTCTTGTCATCCGCCGCCGGCGTGATGCTTTTTACTTCCACGTCCTGCGTCGGCACATCGAACGCCTTGATCATGATTCCCTTCGCATAGATGCCGGACTGCCCATCATTCGTTGGCACCTGATTGCCGCCGAGGAAGCCAGCTTCCACAGAGGCATCAAACTCGATGATCAGTTTCTTTCCGAACGTGCCATCCGCCTTAGCGTTTGTGGAGACATAGTTCTGGTTGAAATCGAAGCCGGTCACATTGACCGCCCGCGTTGCCGGATCGATCGCTGCCGTCACCGAAGGATCGGCTGCGACCGGAGCCCCAAATGCGCTGCCGTTATAGGCCGCAGTGGAGAGACGAATAGCACCGGCATTTTGCGGCACCGTAAAGTACGGCGTCACGATGTCTTTGATGACCGTCTCGCTGCCAAGGTCAATATTGGCGCTGCCGATCGTCTGGCTGATGGAGGTAAAGATGTTATTCAACGCCGTCGAGTTGCTCGCCGTCATATAATAGCCGGTTTTGTCGCGGGTGAAGTTTCGCGTCACTTTCCAGCCGTAATAACTGGCGGAGAACCAGTGTTCATCTTTATAATCCTTTAACCCTATCTCCGAGGCAGCCTTGAAGTTGCTGGACACATAGTTCAAAAAGCGGTTCCCAGCCGGAACATCGATACCATTGCTTGTGTTCTTGTTGGCCCAATAACTCCCAACGCTTCCGTTCGAGTTTTTTGAGAACCCGGTGTTGCCATACAGCTGGTCAACGTTCGCCCCGGTGAAAATGCCAACCGTGTACACGGTCACACCGGCATCCTTCATCGACTTTGCGCTTGCAATAGCGCTGGTCGCAACCTTTGCATCGAAACCGGAATTGCCCGGCATGCCATCCGTGAACACGATCACGACCTTGCTGCTGTCGCGCGCGGAATCGACACTCGCCAGAAGCCTCTGCGCATGGTTCAAGCCGTTTTGCGTCTGCGTGCCGCCCTTAGCCTGCAGCTGGTTAACCGCCGTTTTCAGTGTGGTCACATTTGCTCCGTTGGCATCATTGACCGCGGTCAGTTCTTTCACGACCTGAGAATAATTATAACGATATCTGCCATCCTGATACGTAGTATCGCCGACCGTGTTCGTGGAATCTCCCGCAAACTTAACGATCGCGATCCGGTGTTCCACGCCTTCATCCTTGGCTTTTGTTGCCACATTGTCAATGAAAGTATTGACGGCCTGCTTCATTGCGTACTGGCGAGTGTCCGCTTCATTGTCCGTCTCTTCCCCGTTGAAATCGTCCGCCATCGAGCCGGACTGGTCGAGCACAAGGACAATGTCACAGGGCTTCGTTGTGGTGCTCGTCGTGACCGTGCCGGTCGTGTACGCTTCCAGATGCACCGTATAGCCGCCGTCGGCTTTCGGCGTAACCGTCTTAGTCAGCTCCAGACCATCATCCTGCGTCTCACCGGTATCGGCAAGCGACGGCGCGCGCGCGGCGCGGTAAGGAGACGTCTGCGGCCGCGTCACCACGAGCGGAAGAATCGGCCCCACCGCCGGAGACGACTGCGTGTCCTCGACCGTTCCTGCGGTCTCAGCCATATCCGCAGCCGCATCCGCTGCCGCGCCCGCGCCCATGAACAGGCACAGGCTCAGGAGCAGGGCTGCACAGAGGACGAGCGAGAGAATGCGTTTTTTCATGGTTTCGTCCTCCTTTCTCAGGGCGTCGGGATCGGGTCGATCTGCGTGCTCGAGGTGCTCGCCTCGACCGCTCCGACGTGCTTCCATACATCTCTGACATCATTGGCGGCGTACTGCTCAAGGTTCGCCGTCTGCACGGCCTCCGCCGTTACATAGATGTGCACCGTGGAATTCTGGTATTCGTTGCCCATTTTGGTGCTGAACGTGACGCGGCTGAACAACTGCGTCGTGGCCGTCTTCGGATCGACCGCACCATTATAATAATAGTACCCGTCCGGTCCGGCGATCCAGTCGGTATCGTTCAGATCCAGCACCAGCAGGTGCTCGCTCGGGTCGAGCGGCATGCGCTCGCTGTCGGCGTTGAGGATCTCGGGCGTGATCTTCACGCGGGTGTAAAACGCACCCGTGCCGACATTCTCCACATACACCACTTTGTTCACGACGCTGCCGGGCATGACGCGCACGGTCGTGAACGGATTGCCGTTACCGTCCTCGTCGTGCAGCGCGAGCTTGACCGAGCCCATCGTGATGACGTTGTCCGCCGTGCCGACGGCCGAAAAGTACGCCCACGTACCGACCGCCAGCAGTGCCACTGCCAGGAGGAGCACCGTCGCGATGGTCCACTTCTTCTTCATGCACAAACCACCTTTCTCCTTGCCGGGGGTTATTCTGCGCTGTGCGCAGGGATTCTCTTCCGCGCCCGAAGGCGCGCCGGGACTGTTTCTGCGGGATTCTCTCTTTCAGTCTGCGCGCGGACAGCGGCAGTACCGCCGCCCGCGCCCGGATTGAAGCCGAGCCAGAGTCCCCGATGGGGGCGGCGATTTCGCCGCCCCTTTGGGGTCAAAATGTTGGGGAATTACTTGCCGTTGTTGTTATAAGCAGCAACAGCCTCATCCACCGTGTTAAAGCCATCCGCCTGGATCGCGTAAGCGGTCACGATGACTTCCCAAGAAGCATCCGCAGAGATCGGATCGCCAGCGGGCAGGATGTACTGAGTGCCATCTTCATTCGTGGTCACGCGCCAATCCATGTAGACCTGAGCGAGGCAGGGCAGAGAGGTCTTGCCAGCGGGAAGCGTCTTGGCCATGGTGGTGCGGATCACAACATACTCGATGCCACCGATTGTTTCAGTGCCAACATACTTGTAGTCGTTCCAGAGGCCATCTTCAACAGCAACCATTTTGGGGTCGGTAACTTTGTGGTTTGCATCAACGATGCCGTCGTTGGTCGCGAGGCCCCAATAATTTCCGGAGTTGTACTCCACGTTGAAGCAGCCGTAGCTGTTCCAGTGCAGAGCGTTCTTGCTCTCGTTGGTGGGATATTCCTTGCTCACAAGATAGGCAGGAATCTTAAGCTCGACCCAAACCCAAGCATCATTCGCGCCCGTGTTCTTAACCGTAACGATCTTGGAAACGGCATTGCCGTCGTTGGACTTGCCGGGGACAAGGGTCTTGTTCTGTTCAAAGGCCTCAAGACCGTTTTCGCCCTTCTGCTGCTCATCCAGAGCAATCTTGACATTGCCCATGGTGAACGTATTGGTCGCGGACTTCGTATCGGTGAAGTACGCCAGCGTGCCGCCGACGACCAGCACCGCGACGAGCATGACTGCGATCGCAGCCATCAGAATGGATTTCTTCTTCATAAGTAGCGTTCTCCTTTTCTTTTTTATGTACAGCTCTCTGTACAAGGTATTCAAGGGATCTGCTCAGGGAAAGCTGCGAGGGAGTTACTTAAAAGCACTCGGCAAACGCGGCCGCAGCATCCGCAAAACCAGCGGACTGGCACAGATAGCCATAGAACGTCAGGCTGGCAGTCGCATCCGAATTCACGTCAAAATCGTTAACCTCGACAAGGTTGTTCGCCAGAATGTTGGTCGCAGTGACATCTGCAGTCACTCTGTTGCCATCGTTCGTCTTGTAAACGTAAACCGCGCCGCCGTTCTTGCCCGTAACACCAGCAAGCTGCTCCCACGTATCGGCCACACTATAATTCAGAACGCTACTCGCGTCCGAAGCCACGACCTCAACATAAAGATAGCAGGAAGCGCCGGCTTTCAGGCCGGTGACCTTAACAAACGGGTCTTTTTCGATCTTGGTGCCGGGGAGCAGAGTGTACTCATTGCCCGTCGCCTCTTCAGTGGTGACCTTGTAAGAATACTCGCCGGAAGTCTGCGCAACCGCCTTGTGCTCTTTCAGCGTCAACGCGCCGCCCTGATCAAACAGCTTGCCGACCGTGAACGTGTTCACAACCGGGCCGCTCTGCGCCGTCAGATACGCCCACGTCGCGCCGACCGCCAGCGCTACAACGAGCACGAGCGCGATGGCGATCGTCAAAGTTTTCTTCTTCATTTTCTTCGTGTTTCCTCCCTTACACAAATTTTGGTTTCCGAACTCACCATGTCTCAACAGCGTCCAGTGTGCGCTGTCAGCGTTCATAAGGTTAATGCATCAGGATGTGAAAATATTTCACATCCTCGGAAAAATTATTTAAATCTTACGATTTTTGTCATCCTTTTCCGTGCACTTTGCCGCATTCGCTGCCTCCGCTCGGCGCGCCGCATCGCGCGCGTCCGCCTCAGCCGCCTTGCGCAGCATATCCGGCAGGAACGCCAGAACCACCAGCACGATCGCGATCGCAATGGCCAGATACATCCCCGGCGGGTTCGAGACCCAGTGCGAAACATAGCCCAGATACGGGATGGTGAACACCGGGCGGCCGATGAGGTTCTTGAAATAGACAGGTGCGCCGTCGGGCGCGTCGTTCGCGTCTCCCTGCGTGTAGAAATGCTCGTTTTCCGCATCGATGGAGATCACGCGGTGTGTGACGACATCCAAGTCCTCATTGAGCACAAAGGTGATCGCGTCACCGACCTGCACGTCCTCGGGCGCACAGGGCTTGACATAGATCAGCGAGCCGGTGTGATACGTCGGCTCCATGCTGCCGGACAGGACGCACATCGGCCGCAGACCGACCAGCCGCACGCCCACCAGAAGCAGCGCCAGAATGACCACCAGCACCACCGCAACGGTGGAGATGGCATTGCACACTTTCTGAACCTGTTTTGACATCTTCGTTCTTCCTTTCCCTTCGCGGGCATCCCTCCTGTTGATCCCGGCCGGAGGGCAGACCTCCGAAGCGCAGCCTGTCCGAACCGGAAACGCGCGCGGCGGGGCGGGGGCGGGAACGCTTCGGAGTTTCCCGTCCCACTTCAGCCGTCACGCTTACTAACCAAAAGGATACCACGATTTTCTAAACACCGATAGGGGTAATGTACACAAATTTCCAGCTGAAACTTTGTAAGAAACAAACAGTTTTGCCTTTTGCTGTCCAACATTCTGTACAGTTATCCCACGTCCATTGTACGTTTCGGCCGCGGGCGCGTCAAGTGCGGAGCGCGGGCGCGCGGGAATCTTACCTTTTCTTAAAACTGTCCCGATTTTGCTTGTTTTTAGCTGGGAAACATGATAGGATAATTGCCGATTATGGATAATAACAGGAAGGAGCTGCACGCATGGATACAAACGTGCTCGACTGGCTGGAAGTCACCGCCGCAGCCTGTCCGGACAAGCCCGCCTTTCTTGACGAGGACGGCGCGGTGACCTTTGCCGACGTGCGGCGCGAGGCGCGCATCATCGGCACGGCGGCGGCAAGGCTGCGCGCCGGACGCAAGGCGCCCATCGCCGTGATGAGCGGGCGCAACGCACACACCCCGGCCGTATTTCTCGGCGCGGTATACGCTGGCTGCTGCTACGCACCGATGGACGGGACGATGCCCGTGCACCGGCTCAATTCGATCCTGCACACGCTCGACACCGATCTTATGATCGTGCAGCGCGCGTTTTACGACAAGGCCAAGACGCTGGAATTCGGCGGCGAGATCCTCGTCGCGGAGGATCTGCTCGATGGCTGCGAGGACGCGGCGCTGCTGGCGGACTGCCGCGCGCGCGCGCGTGAACTCGACCCGCTGTACATCATCTTCACCTCCGGCTCGACCGGTACGCCCAAGGGCGTCATCACGGCGCAGCACTCGCTCATGTGCTACATCGAGGACTACGCCGGCGTGATGGGCATCGCGCGCGAGGACGTGCTCGGCAACCAGTCGCCGCTGGACTACATCGCCGCCGTGCGCGACATTTATCTGCCGCTGCGTTTCGGCGCGACGACGGCCATCATCCCGAAGGAGCTTTTCATGTCGCCGGAGCGTCTGTTTGCGTACATGAACGACAAGGGCGTGACGGCCGTGGGCTGGAGCGTCTCGGCGCTGACGGTGCCGACCGCGCTGGGCGCGTTCGAGTGCAGCGTGCCGCAGCATCTGCGCAAGGTGTGCTTCTCCGGCTCGGTGATGCCGTGCAGCTGCCTGCGCCAGTGGCAGCTCGCGCTGCCGGAGGCGCGGTTCGTCAACCAGTACGGCCCGACGGAGGCGACCGCCTCGTGCACGTATTACGTCGTGCCCGGTCTGGTGGAGGACAGCGACGTGCTGCCGATCGGCAAGCCGTACCCGCACTACGAGGTGTTTCTGCTCTCGGAGCAAAACGAGGCCGTGCCCGACGGCGAGATCGGCGAGATCTGCGTCAAGGGGCCCATCCTCGCGCTCGGCTACTACAACAGCCGCGAAAAGACCGCCGAGAGCTTCCTGCAAAACCCGCTCAACCGTGCGTATGACGAGCGCATCTACAAGACCGGCGACCTCGGGCACTTCGCGCCCGACGGCAACCTCATGTTCCACGGCCGCAAGGACCGGCAGGTCAAGCACCTCGGTCACCGCGTGGAGCTCGGCGAGATCGACCTCGCCGCGGCGAAGGTGCCCGGCGTGGAGGAGGCCTGCGCGCTCTACGATCAGGAGCACGAGCAGATCTGGCTGTTTTACACCGGCGCGGACGTGACCAAGCGCGACATCGCCGTGGCGCTGCGCGCCGACCTGCCGGGCTTTATGGTGCCGCGCAAGATTGAGCAGCTTGACGCCATGCCCCGGCTCGACAACGGCAAGACGGATATGCGCGCGCTGGCCGGGCGCATCGCTGACGCCCACCGATAATCGTTTACATTACTCACATTTCAGGAGGTATTTTATTATGGAACAGGAACTGATGGACATTCTGACCGATCTGCGCCCGGACGTGGATTTTGAGACCGAGACCGCGCTCATCGACGACCACATTCTCGAATCGTTCGACATCGTGTCGCTCGTCGCGGCGCTCAACGACGCGTTCGACATCGAGATCGGCGCAAAGGATCTCGTGCCGGAGAACTTCAACTCCGCCAAGAGTCTGCTGGCCATGGTGCAGCGCCTGCAGGACGAGGACTGATGGACAGGACTGCTCTGAAAACGGCGGCCGCGAAATACGGCACGCCGCTGTATCTGTTTGATCTGGATGCTTTCACGGCGCGCGCTGAAAAAGTGCGCGCCGCGTTCGGCTCTCACGTGCAGCTTTGCTACTCCATGAAGGCAAACCCCTTCGTGCTGCGCGGCCTGCCGGACGTGTTCCGCTGGGTGGAGGTGTGCTCCCCGGGCGAGCTGACGATCTGCGAAAAGCTCGGCATCGCGCCCGAGCGCATCCTCTACTCCGGCGTGAACAAGGGCGCGGACGATGTCGCGCGCGCCGTCGCGCTGGGGGCAGACCTGCTCACGGCCGAGAGCACGCTGCACTTCGAGCTCATCTGCGCCGCCGCGGCCGCGCAGGGAAAGCACGTGCGCGTGCTGCCGCGTCTGACCGCCGGCAGCCAGTTCGGCATGGATCCCGCCGCGCTGGAGGATCTCGTTGCGCACCGCGCGGAATTCCGGAACGTGACGATCGTGGGCATCCACTATTTTTCCGGCACGCAAAAGCGCAAGGACAGCGTGATCGCCAAGGAGCTTGCGCATCTGGACGAATACCTCACGATGCTGCACGACAAGTACGGCTTCACGGCGCAGCACGTGGAATACGGTCCGGGGCTGAACGCCGAGTGCCTGCGCGACGATGCCGAGGCGCGCGACGGCGCGCTGCTCGACGCGGCGGCGGAGCACATCCGCGCCTTCGGCGGAAAGTATCCGCTCACGATCGAGATGGGGCGCTTTTTCGCCGCCCCCTGCGGCACGTTTCTCACCGGCGTGGCCGACGCCAAGTGCAACCTCGGCGTGAACTATGCCGTGTGCGACGGCGGTATGCATCAGGTGAAGTATGACGGTCAGCTCATGGGTATGCAGTCCCCGCCGCTGACGCTCCTGCGCGAGAGCGCGGACGCCGCCGAGCCGTGGATGCTCTGCGGCAGCCTGTGCACGACAGCGGACGTGCTGGTGCGCGAGGCGCAGCTGCCGCCCCTGCGCGTGGGCGACGTGATCGCCTTCGGACGCTGCGGCGCCTACTCCGTGACGGAGGGCGTGGCCGTGTTCCTCTCGCGTGACATGCCGCGCGTGGCGCTGTACCACGACGGGGCCTTCACGCTCGTGCGCGACCGGTTTGCGACCGACGTGCTCAACACCTGCCGGACGCCGGAGGACGAAGCATGACGCTGACATCGCTGCCGTTTTACCTGCTGGTGCTCGCGCTGCTGGTGCTGTACTACCTCGTGCCGAAGCGGTTCCAGTGGGTGGTGCTGCTGATCGGCAGCTACGCGTTTTACGCGTTCGTGTGCCTGCGCTACATGGGCTTTATCGTCGTGACGACGCTCACGACCTACTTTGGCGCACGCGGCATGGACGCCATGACCGCGCGCATGGAGCAGACCGTCGCCGCGCACAAGCAGGACTGGGAGCGCGAGGCGCGCAAGGCGTACAAAAAGCGCTGCAAGTCCCGCCGCAAGGCGCTCATGATCGCCATCCTGCTGCTGAACTTCGGCATCCTCGCCGTGCTCAAATACTATAACTTCTTTGCCGAGTCCATGGAGACGCTCTTTGCGTCCGTGGGGCTGACGGTCTCGTTCGGCCACATCGGGCTGCTGCTGCCGCTGGGCATCTCGTTTTACACGTTCCAGTCCATGGGCTACGTGCTCGACGTCTACCGCGAAAAAGTGCCCGCCGAGCGCAACGTCGGCAAGCTCGCGCTGTTCGTGTCCTTCTTCCCGCAGATCATTCAGGGCCCGATCGGCGTGTACGATCAGCTGGCGCACCAGCTCTATGACGAGCACAAGTATCACTTTGACAACATCCGCTTCGGCGCGGGGCTGATCCTCTGGGGCTTTTTCAAAAAGCTCGTCATCGCCGACCGCGCCGTGGGCATGATCCACACCGTCGCCGGGGCGTACACCGACTACGCCGGCACGTATGTGCTGCTGGCGGCGATCGTCTACGCGCTGCAGCTCTATGCCGACTTCTCCGGCGGCATCGACATCTCGCGCGGCGTGGCGCAGATGTTCGGCATCACCATGGGCGAAAACTTCCGCCGGCCGTACTTCTCGCGCACGCTCACCGAGTACTGGCACCGCTGGCACATTTCCCTCGGCGACTGGCTGCGCAACTACCTGTTCTACCCGTTGTCGATCTCGAAGGCGTTTCTCAACTGGGGACGCCACGCCAGACAGCACCTCGGCAGCCACATCGGTAAGGTCCTGCCGACGGCCGTGGCCTCGCTCATCACGTTTCTCATCATCGGCATCTGGCACGGGGCGAGCTGGAAATACGTCGCCTTCGGCTTCTGGAACGGCATGGTCATCCTCGTGTCCACGCTGCTGCAGCCGGTGTCGGACAAGGTCGTCGCCGCGCTGCACATCGAGCGAAAGAGCGCGTGGTATCAGGTGTTTTCCATGCTGCGCACGTTCGTGGTCGTGCTCATCGGCTATTACTTTGACATCGCCGACGGGTTTCGCGCCGCGATGGGCATGATGTTAAAATCCGTGACCGACCTGCACCTGTCGCAGCTGCGGCCGGGCGCCGTGCTCGAGGCCCTGCCGCTGACGCGGTATGACTGGGCCGTGCTGCTGTTCGGCACAGTCGTGATCTTCACCGCCTCCGTCATTCAGGAGCGCTCGCAGCGCACCATCCGCGAGATCCTCGACGAGAAGTGTCTCGCCCTGCGCTGGGCCGTGCTGCTCGGCGGCATCTTCGCCGTCGTGCTCATGGGCGTTTACGGCCCCGGCGTGCAGGCATCCGAATTCGTGTATATGCAGTTTTAAGCCGGGAAACAGCGCCCGCTATCCCAAGCCCGCGAAGCGGGCTTAACACAGCATGTGGAGAACATCAATGAATCCAAAACAACACGCAAAAAGAAATACCGTCCTGCGCGTGATCGCGTTTCTGCTCATCGTGGCGCTGGTCTACGGCGCGCTCACGCGGCTGCTGACCGTCAACAACGCCACCGAGCAGCAGTACATCCGCAGCTTCTATCTGGAGCCGAAAAACTCGCTCGATGTCATGATCCTCGGCGCGAGCGAGACGTTCACGGACTACTGCGCACCGCTGGCATGGCAGCACGCCGGGTTTACAAGTTACCCGCTGGCCGTGTCGGCCGCACAGGGGACCATGTACCCCTCCATGCTGCGTGAGGCCGCCAAGCGGCAGAGCCCCGCGGTCTACGTGGTCGAGGTCAACGGCTTTCTCTACACGGAGGACGAGCGCAAGGAGCTCGGCAAGGCCGCAACGCGCGAATGGCTCGACACGCTGCCGCTCTCACGCAGCAAGGTGCAGGCCATCAACGAGTGCGTGCAGGGCAAGCGCCTGTCGTACTATGTACCGCTGCTCAAATACCACGACAACTGGAGAAAGCGGGACCTCATCCGCAATTCGCTGTCACTGCAGCAGCAGGCGCGCGACGCGGGCTACTCGTACACCAAGCCGTTTCTGTCCATCTCCATGTTCCTCACGGAGACGGACGAGATCCCCGTGCGCCAGCAATCGCTCGACGATTTCAACGAGCAGAGCCTGCGCACCTTCTGCGAGACGGCCAGGGCACGGGGAATCAAAAACGTGCTCTTTGCCCGCTTCCCGCACCGCACCGTCATTGAAAACTATGACGCCGTGTTTGCCGAGCTGGAGGCGGTCGTGCACGAGTACGGGTATGATTTTGCGAACTTCGACACGCAGATGGACGCCATCGGCCTCGACCCGCTCAATGATTTCGCCAACGCCGAGCATCTGAACATTTTCGGCGCAGAGAAATTCACGCCCTACCTCGCCGACTATCTCACGCAGCACTACGACCTGAACACCGCGCACAGTCAGGCCGTCACCGATGAATGGACGCGCTGCGCCGCATTCACGCAGCAGATGCTGCCCGTGTGCGAGGACAACACCCGGCGCTACACCTCCGAGCGGCTCGACGAATTCTCGCCCGTGTTCGCAGACTGCCGCTGAATAAAGCAAGTCTGCCGCTGAACAAAGCAAAACGCAGCCCCCTTCGAGACGCTCGAAGGGGGCTGCGTTATTGTTGCTTTACCGGCCGGTGCTGCCGAAGCCGCCCGCGCCGCGGTCAGTTTCGTCGAGCGTGTCCGCGTCCGAAAATTCCGCCGCGAGAAACGGCAGGATCACGAGCTGGGCGATGCGGTCGCCGGGGGCGACGGTGCGCGGCGCGTCCGTGTCATTGTGCAGCGCGACGGTGCACTCGCCGCGGTAGTCGGCGTCGATCACGCCGACGCAGTTTGCCGGGCGCAGCCCCTGCCTGGACGCAAGGCCGCTGCGCGCGAACACGCCGCCGAAATACCCCGCCGGAATGGCGAGGGCAAGCCCCGTGCCGATCATGGCCGTCGTGTGCGGCGCGATGGTGACGCTCTGCCCGTCCGCCGGGCAGGCGTAGAGATCATAGCCCGCCGCGTCCGCGCTGCCGCGCCGCGGGGTGACGGCGCCGGAGCGCAGCTTCCGGATCTTCACTTCCATCCGTTCATGCCCTCCCAGAGTACGATGTGCCCCGCCGCGCGGGTGCGGTTCATGTCGATGATGCGCTGGTTTTCCGAGCCGCGAAAGCGCAGGCTGAGGTTGCGCTGCGCGTCCACATAGCGTCCGTCAACAAGGATGTCGATGAGCGAGAGCATCTCGTCCGTGACCTCGCAGCGCGGGTGCGCGCCGTCGACGGTGAGCTCCTTGTCGAGCTCGAAGCCCGAAAACGCCCAGATGTCCTTATCCGGGTAGCGCTCGCGCACCCGGTGCAGAAACGGCACGAGCGCGCGCTGATTCTCCGGCTCGAACGGGTCGCCGCCGAGCAGCGTCAGGCCGCGGATGAAGGGCTTTTCCAGCTCGTTGAAGATGATCTGCTCGGCCGCCGCGTCAAAGGGCTGACCGTAGTGAAAGTCCCATGTCTGCGGCTGGAAGCAGTTGTAGCAGTGATTCGTGCAGCCGGAGACGAACAGCGTCACGCGCACGCCGACGCCGTTGGCAATGTCGCAGGTCTTGATCTGACCGTAATTCATAGCAATTCCTCACAAACAGCGGGCGCGCCGCTTCAGACACGCCCGCCGGGTATTTTTTCTCTGCGCGCCGCCTTACAGGTGCAGCACGCGCTCCTTGATCTCCTGCGTGCGGCCCTGGTTCCAGAACTGCGTGCCGATGTAGCCGCAGGTGCGGCGGGCGACGTTCATCTTGTCCTGATCCGTGTTGCCGCAGTTCGGGCAGCGCCAGATGAGCTTGCCGTCGTGCTCGACGATCTCGATCTCGCCGTCAAAGCCGCAGACCTGGCAGTAGTCGCTCTTGGTGTTGAGCTCGGCGTACATGATGTTGTCGTAGATGAACTTCATCACCTCGAGCACCGCCGGGATGTTGTTCTGCATGTTCGGCACCTCGACGTAGCTGATCGCGCCGCCGGGGGAGAGCGCCTGGAACTTCGACTCGAAGGCGAGCTTGCTGAACGCGTCGATGTTCTCCGTCACGTGGATGTGGTAGCTGTTGGTGATGTAGCCCTTGTCCGTAACGCCGGGGATGATGCCGAAGCGCTTTTGCAGGCACTTGGCGAACTTGTAGGTCGTGGACTCCAGCGGCGTGCCGTAGAGGCTGAAGTCGATATTGTGCATCTGCTTCCAATGCTTGCAGGCGTCGTTCATGTGCTGCATCACCTCGAGCGCGAACGGCGTCGCCGAGGGGTCGGTGTGGGACTTGCCGGTCATGTACTTGACGCACTCATACAGTCCCGCGTAGCCGAGGGAGATGGTCGAGTAGCCGCCGTAGAGGAGCTTGTCGATCGGCTCGCCCTTTTTCAGGCGGGCCAGCGCGCCGTACTGCCACAGGATGGGCGCGGCGTCCGAGAGCGTGCCCTTGAGCCGCTCGTGGCGGCACATGAGCGCGCGGTGGCACAGCTCCAGCCGCTCGTCAAAGATCTGCCAGAATTTCTCCATGTTGCCGCCGGAGGACAGCGCCACGTCCGGCAGATTGATGGTCACGACGCCCTGATTGAAGCGGCCGTAGTACTTCGGCTTGCCGTTTTCGTCGACATACGGCGTCAGGAAGCTGCGGCAGCCCATACAGGTGTAGCAGTGGCCCTCGCCGTTTTTGTCCACCTTGAGCTCGAGCATCTTCTTCTCGGAGATGTAGTCCGGCACCATGCGCTTGGCGGTGCAGCGGGCGGCCAGCTCCGTGAGATACCAGTAGGGCGAATCCTCGTGGATATTGTCCTCCTCGAGCACGTAGATGAGCTTCGGGAACGCCGGCGTGACCCAGACGCCCTTTTCGTTTTTCACGCCCTGATAGCGCTGGCGCAGCGTCTCCTCGATGATCATGGCGAGGTCGTGGCGCTCCTGCTCGTTTTTCGCCTCGCCGAGGTACATGAACACCGTCACGAACGGCGCCTGACCGTTCGTGGTCAGCAGCGTGACGACCTGATACTGGATCGTCTGCACGCCGCGGCGGATCTCCTCGCGGACGCGGTTTTCGACGAGCTCGGCCAGCTTCTCCTCGCCCGGATGCGCGTCGATGGCCTGCATCTCGGCCGCGACCTCGCGGCGGATGCGCTCGCGGCTGACCTGTACGAACGGCGCCAGATGCGTCAGCGAGATCGACTGCCCGCCGTACTGGTTGGAGGCGACCTGTGCGATGATCTGCGTGGCAATGTTGCACGCGGTCGAGAAGCTGTGCGGCCGCTCGATGAGCGTGCCGGTGATGACGGTGCCGTTTTCGAGCATATCCTCCAGATTCACAAGGTCGCAGTTGTGCATATGCTGCGCGTAATAGTCGGCGTCGTGGAAGTGGATGATGCCCTCCTCGTGCGCCTCGACGATGTCCTTGGGCAGCAGGATGCGGTTGGTGATGTCGCGGCTGACCTCGCCCGCCATGTAGTCACGCTGCGTGCTGTTGACGATCGGGTTCTTGTTGGAGTTTTCCTGCTTGGCCTCCTCGTTGTTGCACTCGATCAGGCTCAGGATGCGGTCGTCGGTCGTGTTGGCGCGGCGCACCAGACTGCGGGTGTAGCGGTAGGTAATGTAGGCCTTGGCGACCTCGAACGCGCCGTGCGCCATGATCTGCTTTTCGACCATGTCCTGAATTTCTTCCACGGCGGCGCTGCGGCCGAGTTCCTGACAGGCGAGCTCCACGCTCTCGGCGATGCGCTGGATCTGGCGCGGCGTCATGCGCGCGCCCTCCTCGACGGCGGCGTTGGCCTTCGTGACGGCCATGATGATCTTCGAGATATCAAAGGTCGCCTCTGCACCGTTTCGCTTGATGATCTTCATTTTCTATTTCTCCCCCTCGTAATCGAAAACACAATATCTTGTGCGGAAAACCGCTTTATTTTGTATTGAGAGCGGGTATATCGTACAATATCTTGTGTCTTATGTCAACACATATTTAAATTTTGCTTGTGCAAAACACACACGACCGGCCCGGCTTCAGGCCGCAAAAATGCGCCGCCCGCAGGCGGCGCAGGGCTTTTGCGGATCGCCGGAGCGAGCCGCAAAGCGTTGCCGTCAGGCAGTTTCGTAGCCGTTTGGGTTCTGGGTCTGCCAGCGCCAGCTGTCGCGGCACATATCCTCGAGCGAGTAGTCCGCGCGCCAGCCGAGGATGCGCGCGCTCTTGTCCGGGCAGGCGTACACCGTCGGCAGGTCGCCCGCGCGGCGCGGCGCGATGCGGTAGGGCACGTGCACGTGGTTGGCCGCTTCAAAGGCGTGCACCATTTCGAGCACGCTGTAGCCCCGGCCGGTGCCGAGGTTAAAAATGCTCTCGCCCGTGTGCGCCGCCATGTAGGCGATGGCCGAGACGTGGCCGCGCGCAAGATCCATGACGTGGATATAGTCGCGCACGCCGGTGCCGTCGGGCGTATCATAGTCGTCGCCGAACACGTTCAGGCATTCCAGCCGGCCGATGGCCGTCTGCGAGATGTAGGGCATGAGGTTGTTCGGCACGCCGCGCGGATCCTCGCCGATGAGGCCGCTCGGGTGCGCGCCGATGGGGTTGAAGTAGCGCAGCAGCACGACCGACCAGCTCGGGTCGGCCACCACACAGTCGCGCAGGATCTGCTCACAGACGTACTTCGTCCAGCCGTAGGGATTCGTGCAGCTGCCGGTGCGGGACGTCTCGTAGAGCGGCATATCGTTGTCGCCGGAGTACACCGTCGCCGACGACGAGAAGATGATCTGCTTGACCCCGTGGTCGCGCATCGCCTCGCAGAGCGTCACGGTCGAGCCAAGATTGTTGTCGTAATATTCCAGCGGCATATGTACCGACTCGCCCACGGCCTTGAGGCCGGCAAAATGGATGACGCAGTCGATCTTCTGCTCGGTAAAAATGCGGTCGAGTCCGGCGCGGTCGCGCACGTCCATCTGATAGAACTTCAGGGGCTTGCCCGTGATCTGCTCGACCCGTCTGCCCGCCTCCGCGCTGCTGTTGACGAGATTGTCCACCACGACGACATCCATGCCCTGCTCGAGCAGCTCCACGCACGTGTGGCTGCCGATGTAGCCCATGCCGCCGGTCACCAATACGGTCATGCGCCGTACCTCCCTCTTGCTTGCGGTATCGCAGGATTGCGTACTTTTTTATTTTACATCAGAACGCCGCGAAGTTCAACGGTTTTCCTTTGCCAGAGTTTTGCCATGCGCGTGAATTTCCTGTCAATCCCTGATTTTACAGATTTCAGGCGATTTTTCTTGACTTTTCATCCCAGCTGGGCTAAACTGCAACTACCATAGTGCAGTTGGGATGACTGCGTACGCATTGTTTTTTGTCCATTTGCGATCTGACCCATCTCTTTTTTATCAATTCTTTTCTCTTTTATCTGATCTCTATTTACCGCGTTATCTACCATTGTTCTCCGCGATCGGCACGTTCATCCCGTCTTCGGATCAGGGCGCACCTGCGGCGTACAGGGCGCGCAATGGCTGCACGCATAGCGAAAGACCTCCGGGCGTACCCGGAGGTCTTTTTTTGCTGCTTTCGGGGGGGCTTTCAGCTCTCCATCTGCTTGCCGAGAAAGCCGGCGACCGCCTGCGCGAGCTTGCGCTCGGTTTCTCCGGCGGGGGCGCCGCCGCGCGCGGCGGCAAACAGCACGCAGCCGAGCACGTCGCCCTCGGAGAGGATGGGCGCGGCCACGGCCACGGCGTAGCGCTCGTCGGTCTCGGTGACCGGCAGCGTGCAGGTATCGGCTGCATATTGGCCGCGCGCGGTCATGAGCTCCTCAAGCTCGCGGCTGACGCGCCGCTCGAGCAGCTCCCGCTTGCCGCCGCCGGCCACGGCGATGACGGTGTCGCGGTCGCACACGGCGGCGATCGCGCCGGTAGTCTTGTGCAGCGCATCGCAGATCTGCACGGCGAACTCGGACAGCTCGCCCATCGGGGAATACTTTTTAAAAATGACCTGCCCGTCGGTGTCGGTGTAGATCTCCAGCGGGTCGCCCTCGCGGATACGCATGGTGCGGCGGATCTCCTTGGGGATGACCACGCGGCCGAGGTCGTCGATCCGGCGCACGATTCCGGTTGCCTTCATATTCTGAAAACTCCTTTGCTCTGTTTTGCGTTTCGGCAACCCTATTTTCTGCAAATTCCGGTAATCTATGCAGGCCGTGCCGCGCAAGGGTGCATACGCGCCATTTTCCGCCGCCTTGTACGCGCAGCAGACTGCAGCCGCTTTGTCAAAAAGCATTACTTTTTGACAGTCTCAAAAAAGCCCGGCCGGTTTCCCGGTCGGGCTCTGGGACATATGGGTCTGACGGCTCAGAACTGGATCTCCTTGCCGTTTTTGCGCCACTGCTTGAACTCCGCGACGGCGGTGAACAGCGCGTCGGACGAGGAGTTGATGGCAGTTTCGAGCGAGTCCTGAATGACGCCGATGATGAAACCGACGCCGACGACCTGCATGGCAACATCGTTGGAGATGCCGAACAGGGAGCAGGCCATGGGGATGAGCAGCAGCGAGCCGCCCGCAACGCCGGACGCGCCGCACGCTCCGAGCGCCGCCATGACCGACAGGATGATCGCAACGGGCAGCTGCACGGTGATGCCGAGCGTGTGCACCGCGGCGAGCGCCATGATCGTGATCGTGACGGCGGCGCCGGCCATGTTGATGGTCGCGCCGAGCGGGATGGACACGGAGTAGAACTCCTTATCCAGACCGAGGCTCTCGCACAGGGACATGTTCACGGGGATGTTCGCGGCGGACGAGCGCGTGAAGAAAGCGGTCACGCCGCTCTCCTTGAGGCACTTAAACACCAGCGGATAGGGATTCTTGCGCATGGCGATAAAGGCCATGACAGGGTTGACGACGAGCGCCGAGAACAGCATGCAGCCCACGAGCAGGAGCAGCAGCTTGCCGTACTCGGTGAAGATGGCCAGACCGCTCGTGGACACGGCCGTGAACACGAGGCCAAGAATGCCGAAGGGGGCGAGATTGATCACGAAGCGCACCGCCTTCGTGACGGCCTCGGAGGCGTCGGCGAGGAAGCGCTTGGTCGAATCCGCAGCGCCCTTGAACGCGAAGCCGAGCACGATGGCCCAGAACAGGATGCCGAGGAAGTTGCCGCTGACAATCGAGCCGATGGGATTGGAGACGATGTTGGTCAGCAGGTTCGTAAAGATCTCCGCGAAGCTCTCAGGTGCGCTGTCGGAGACGGCATCGGTCAGCGTGATGGTCACGGGGAAGAGGTAGCTTGCGACGACGGCGATGGCGGCCGCGAGAAACGTGGACACGAGGTAGAGCACGATGACGGTGCCGAACTGCTTGCCCATTTTCTCCTTGGACTGGGCGAGCGCGCTGATGATGAGCACGAACACGAGCAGCGGGGCGATCGCCTTGAGCGCGCCGACGAACAGTTTGCCGAGGATGCCGATGCCGGGGGCGGTCACGGCGGCGTTGGGGATCAGCAGGGCGAGCGCCGTGCCGATGGCCATGCCGATGACGATGCGCAGCACGAGGCTGACGCTGTTGTAGGCTTTGACGAGTTTCATTTCTTTCTTCTCTTTCCTTTTGCTGTTTTTGCGAGCGAGTCGCTTTAGCAGTTTAGCAAACAGCTGCAGCAATGTCAAGCAAAGGGTGCAAGTGCAGGAGATGACAAATCCTCAAAATATGGTTTTCCGGTCGGATGCGCGATGCGGAGCATTATTTTATCTGTTGATCACTTGAATACCCGATACACACATGATACAATCTGTCAAAACCTGAATTTATGAACAGCCGGCTGCGCACGGACAGGTCATATTAAAAATGAATGCATAGATTTGAAAAAGCCGGCCGTTGATCCTGCATAGGGTTCTATGCGTATGCGATGTGAGAGGAGATCTTATGAACAATATAATAAAGAGGGATGTGCTCGGGAGGACGATCGAGGCCCGGCTTACATGGCAAGGAAAAGACCTGCTTGTCACCGTGACCGGCGGGGACGCCGCACATATCGGCAGTGTTTCGGTGTGCCGGATGTGCAGCGGCGAGCCCCGGATCGAGAAAATTCTTCTGCCGGCACATCGCGACGATGTCATTGGCGACAAATTTGCGCAGGCACTGGCGCAAAGACTGAACACGACCGTATGTGTGGTGGGCGGGATTCATTTTGACGGCGTGTCAAAACAGGACATCGCAGAGATCGTGCAGGCAAGTGACGAAATGCTTGTGCGCATATTGGAGTCTTTTGATTGACAAAACGGCGGAAAGACGACAATAATAGAGCGAAACGGGAGCCTTAGAAAGACAGAGAGCCTGTTTCGCTCCTTTTCTTTTTCTCATTTGGTCGGATCGCTCGTCTTTTACTGTGCAAATAGCACGAAAATTTTTTCTCGGATTGTGTAAAAAGCAGAAAGCTGCACAACCACCGTTTTGACAGCGAAAACGGCGGAAATGCCCCACAATGCCAATCGGCACTATGATATGCTTTTAACACAAGGAGAAAGATTCCCGGGCGAAAACCAAAAAAAGAAAAAGGAGAGATTTATAGAATGAAAAACGATAAGGTCAAAAAATGGCTATACCTCATCCTGATCTTCGGCGGCTTCTTCATTCTGCGCAACTTCGTTCCCAGCGGACTGGATCAGGCCGGCTGGGACGGCTTCCTGGTTCTGTTCGTTGCAGTTCTGCTGTGGCTGACAGAGGCAGTCCCCATGGCTGTTACAGCGGTGTTTGTGCTGTTTTTCGGCGCATGGGTCGGCTTTGAAAAAGAGGCCAACATCCTCGCAAACTTCGCTTCTACCGGCCCGTTCTTTCTGCTGGCGGCGATGGTCATCGGCCAGATCTTTACCAAGGTTGGTCTGGGCCGCAGAATTTCACTTTACGTTTTGCCGATGTTCGGGAACAAAGCCAAGGCGGTGCTGCTGGCTGTCATGATGGGCACCTGCGTCGTCTCCATGTTCCTTGCGGACATTCCCACCGCGCTGGTGTTCTTCGGCCTGTGCGCACCGATTCTTGAGCAAAACGGCTGTGAGCCGGGCAAATCCAAATTCGGCAAAGCCATCATGCTTGGCATTCCGGTCGGCGCTGCCATCGGCGGCATCGGCACACCCGCAGGCAGCGGCATGAACGCCGTGACCATGTCCCTGCTCAAGAACATCTGCGGCGTTGAGATCAGCTTTGGCCAGTGGTCTCTCGTCGGCGTGCCGGTGGCCTTGGTCAGCATCGTGCTTGCATGGCTCATTCTCTGCTGGCTGTGCAAGCCCGAAATCGATATCGTGAAAGGGCTGGACTCTCTGAAAGAGGACCGCAAGAATGTGGGGCCGCTCAAGGGCGACGAGCTGAAGTTTACGATCGTTTTTGCAATCATGGTCGTACTGTGGTTCATCCCCAAGCAGACCGGTATTGATATGTACATGACTGCATGGGGCGGCATCTTTATCATGTCCCTGCCCGGCATGAATCTGGTCAACTGGAAAGAGGCCAGCACCAAGATCGACTGGTCTGCGTTCCTGATCTGCGGCGCTGCCACTGCGCTCGCAACCGTTGTTGCAAACCTCGGCACCGGCGCCTGGCTCAGCGGCATCCTCTCGAACCTCTTCCTGTCCAAGGTCGCTGGTATGGGCCTTGTCGTGCTGCTCCTTGTGATCAATGTCATGATGGCCGTTGGCCATTATCCGATGCCTCAGGGCGTCTCTCTGGCCGGTCTTTGCCTGCCCGTTGTCGGCGCGCTGGCTGTCAACCTCGGCCTCAATCCGATCGTTGTCTGCCTGCCCGTCTGCATGTCCACCAGCATGCTGCTGCTCGTCCCGATCGATCCGACCTGCTTTACCACCTACTCCGGCGGTTACTGGAAGATCAAGGACATGATGAGTTCCGGCATTCTCATCACCATTGGCTACATTCTTGTTTCCTCGCTCTGGACTGCAGTGATTGCCGCTACCGGCGCGCTCGGCTGACAGCATTCTCTAACCGATCCTTCCGCCGGGCGTCCAGCCGCCCGGCGGAAGAAATAAAAAGTGAAGGGACAAACAGATATGGCGATACTTGACGAAGCGGATTACAGGATCCTGGACATCCTCCAGAAGGACGGAAGGATCACGTTCTCAGATCTGGCAGATCAGGTGAATCTGTCGCGTTCAGCCGTGCGCGAACGCATCAAAAACATGCAGGACAGCGGCATTATCCGCGGCTTCACGGCAATCATCGATGCAAAGGCTTACGAGAAGTTTGCGAGTGTCTATATGGACATCGAAGCGGAACCGATGAAGATCAACGATGTTGCCAAGGAGCTCATGAAGCTCAACGAGATCGCAATTGTCTCCCAGCACACCGGCTCTACCGGGCTGCATGTGCATGCATACATCGACAGCGTTGACAAGGTGTCAAAATATCTGGAAGAAAATATATATACGATAGATGGCGTCAGAGGTGTGCATTTTGAGCTTCTCGTACACCAATACAAGACGACCGCCTATCTTGCAAGATATTCAGAATAAGACAAAAGGCATCCACGATTAAAGGAGGAACTACGGTTATGTGGGAATTCAGATTCTATTCCCGCGGCGGTCAGGGCGCAGTCACTGCGGCCAAGATCCTGACCAATGCCGCCATTATTGAAGGTAAGTTTGCTCAGGCGATCCCCTCGTATGGGCAGGAACGCAAGGGCGCGCCGATCCACACCTACGGCCGCATCTCTGATGAGCCCATTGAGGTGAAGAGCTATGTCTATCGCCCGAACTGCGTCATCTGCTTTGACACCAGTCTCGAAGATGTCGGCATTGATATCACGGAGGGCATCCGCCCCGGATGCACCCTCGTCGTCAACTCTCCCGTGCCGGTGTACGAGGACGTTTTTGCCAAGGTCTGCAACATTGACGCGGACAAGCTGACGCATGAGATCCTCGGCGAGGTTCCGCCCAATGTGGCAATGCTCGGCGCGCTGGTAAAGGCGACGGGCTGTGTCTCTATTGAAAGCCTTCTGCAGGCAATCAAAATCAAAATTCCGGGAAAGGCGGGTGAAAATAATGCAAAAGCTTGTGCAGCAGCGTATGAAAATGCTTGAGGGCATGCCTCGGCTGATCGGCCCCATGTCCGTAAAAATCTCCGATGTGCCCACCGGCACATGGCGCTATCATCGTCCGGTCATCCGCCACGACGACTGCGTTAAGTGCGGCATCTGCGCGGAATACTGCCCGTGCGGCGTTATTGAAAAAATCGACAACAAGATGGTCATTGATTATACATACTGCAAGGGCTGCGGCATCTGCACCGCCGAGTGCCCGAAAAAAGCCATCGATTTTGTGCTGGAAGCTGACTGTGTAAAGGAGGGCGAATAATTATGGGTATTATCAAGGCTCTTGACGGCAACGCCGCTATTGCCCACGGCGTTATGCGCTCCAAGGTTCAGCTCGTCGCCGCGTATCCGATCACGCCGCAGACGCCGATCGTCGAGACCATTGCGTCTCTGATCGACAAGAAGGAGTATGCAGCAACTTATATCACCGCCGAGTCTGAGCACTCTGCAATCAGCGCTGTGGTCGGTGCCGCCTCCACCGGCGTGCGCACCTTCACCGCCAGCGCATCCCACGGTCTGGCGCTCATGCACGAGCTGACCGGCACCTGCTCCGCATCCAGACTGCCCGCGGTCATGGCGGTCGTCAGCCGCGCCATCCCCGGTCCCATGGCACTTTGGTGCGACCACTCCGATATCATGACGCAGCGCGATCAGGGCTGGATCCAGATCTTCGCAAAAGACCCCCAGGAGGCGCTTGATTTCACAATGATCGCCTACCGCGTCAGTGAGGACGAGCGCGTGCTCATCCCGACCATGGTCGACATCGACGGCTTTTTCTGCTCGCACCTGACCGAGCCTGTCAATGTCCCGACCGAGGAGGAGGCAGAGCGCTTCGTAAAAGAATTCAAGCCCGTGAACGCACACCTGGATACCGATCTGCCCTATGCCATGAACAACCTGACTTCCCCCGCGATCTTCACGGAGATCAAGCGCTCTCAGGATCTCGGCATGCGCGCCGCCGCAGGCGTGATGGATGAGCGCTTCGAGGAATTCGGCGAGCTGTTCGGCAGAAAGTACGGCCGCATCATGTGCGACCACGTTGAGGACGCAGACACCGTCGTCCTGTGCATGGGCTCCATGTCCGGCACCGTGAAGCACGTCGTCAAGGAAATGCGCGCAGCAGGCCGCAAGGTCGGCATCTGCCGCGTGGTCGCCTTCCGTCCCTTCCCGGCGAAAGAAGTTGCCGAGGCACTCAAGGGCGTAAAGAACATCGCCGTCATCGACCGCGTTTCCGCAATGGGCAGCTTTGGCCCGCTCTATGAGGAAGTGCTCGCTGCCATGAATTACGGCGGCATCAAGGCAAACGCATACAGCTTCGTCGCCGGCCTCGGCGGACGCGACATCTGGGAGCAGACCGTCGAGAACGTCATCGACAAGGCGGAGGAGCTGGGCGCGAAGCAGGCCCCCTGCGAGGCGCCGATCTGGATCGATCTCAAGGAAGAGGAGGTAGTGTACAATGCCTGAACTTGATCTCGTAAGCAAAGGAATGACTACCTGCCAGGGCTGCGCGATGGAGCTCATCGCGAGATCCGCTCTGGAGGTGCTCGGCCCCAAGACCATCACCATGACGCCGCCGAGCTGCTCGGCGATCATCACCGGCAACGGTGACGAGACCGGCTGGGGCATCCCCTGCGTGCAGACCGTTCTGATGAGCCTGCCCGCTTTTGCCTCCGGCGTGTCCGAGGCGCTGAAGATCCAGGGCAAGAACGACGTCAACGTCATGGGTTACGCCGGCGATGGCGGCACGTTTGATATCGGCTTCCAGGCGCTGTCCGGCGCGATCGAGCGCGGTCACAAGGCAATTTATATCTGCTGCAACAACGAGGCATATATGAACACCGGCGGACAGCGTTCCAGTGCGACCACGCTCGGTGCAACCACCAAAACTACGCCGACCGGCAAGAAGGAAGTCAGCAAGAATATCGACTTCATGCTTCTGCACACGCCCCTGGTATATCAGGCCACCGCATCTGTCGGCGACATCAAGGACTTCAAGCGCAAGGTCGCTAAGGCCGCGACGAAGGACGGCCCGTGCTTCATCCACGTCATGAGCCCCTGCCCCTCCGGCTGGAAGTTCCCGACCGATCAGACCATTCAGATCGCGAAAAAGGCCATTAAGAGCGGCATGTGGCTGCTCTGGGAGCGTGAAGGCGGCAAGATCACCATCAACCGCAAGCCCACGGATTTTGACGCGATCCCTGAGTATCTGCACAGCCAGCACCGCTTCGATCGCCTTACGGACGAGCTTACTGAGCGCATTATCAGCGACGCGAAGGCGCGCTATGATACGCTGCTCAAGCTTTCCGAGATCGACATCGTATAAAAACAGTATTCCATGGGCGCAGGCTGCCGCTGAAAGCAGCCTGCGCCTGATTTGCTAACAGCAGGAGGTCAAAAATGGCAAAGATAATTACAGCTGCTGAAGCTGCCGACCTGATCCGGGACGGAATGACGCTTGGCGTCAGCGGCTTCGGTGCTTTTGCGTCTCCGGACTGTGTGATGGAGGCAATGAGCCGAAAGTTCAAAGAGCAAAACACCCCGCGCGACCTGACGATCGTTTCCGGCGTTGCGCCCGGCGATTTTGTTGAGGACGGCTGCGGCCTGTCCAAAATCAAGGACGAGGGCATCATCAGGACGCTGATCGCCTCCCATCTGCGCATGTCCCCGGCGATCGGCAGGGCGTGCAGTGAAAACAAAATTGCCGCGTTCTCCATGCCGCTCGGCGTGTACGGCCAGCTTCTGAACGCCATCGGCGGCAAGCGCCCCGGCATCATTACCCACGTCGGTCTCAACACCTATGCCGATCCCCGTCAGGACGGCTGCAAGATGAACGCGCTTGCAAAGGCCGACGGCAGAGAGATGGTGGAACTCATCCACGTTTCCGGGAAGGACTACCTTTTCTACAAAGCATTCCACATTGATGCCTGCATCCTTCATGCGAGCTATGCGGACACCGAGGGCAACATCTCCCTCCAGAACGAGCCGGTTCACGGCGATTTGCTGGAGCTGGCGCTGGCGGTGCATAACAATGGCGGCATCGTCATCGTGGAGGTCAACTCTATCTGCGAGGCGGGCGCGCTTGACCCGCGGCACGTGCTGATCCACAAGTCCTGTGTGGACTATATCGTGAAGGCTGAGGGCGAGAACAACGTTGCGCTTGCGTATCATCCCGAGATGGTTGGTGATATCCGCGGACTCGCGGGCGATGTTGCGCCGCTGCCCTTTGGCTATAAGAAGGTCATCGCCAGAAGAGCTGCCATGGAGCTCAAACAGGGAGCGCTTGTGAATCTCGGCATCGGCATTCCCGCCAGCGTTGCGAACGTCGCGAACGAGGAAGGCCTCAGCCGGGATGTCACGCTCTCGCTTGAGACGGGCGTTTTCGGCGGTGTGCCGCTGGACGGTCCGCTGTTCGGCGCGGCCGTGAATCCGGACTCCATTTCCCGCTCTGCGGATACATTCAGTCTCTACGATGGCGGCGGTCTTGACATGACCGTGCTCGGCTGCGCAGAAGTGGACGCGACCGGCAACGTCAATGTTTCCAAATTTTCCGGCCGCTGCGTCGGCCCCGGCGGCTTTGTCAATATCTCGCAGAACACCCCGAAGATCTGCTTTGCCTTTGCCTTCAACTCCGGAAAGTGCGACATTGGTATCGAGGACGGCAAGCTGGTTATCCGCCACGATGGGAGACCCGGCAAGTTTATCCCCAAGTGCGACCATATCACCTTCTCCTCGCAGTTTGCGCAGGATACCCATCAGGAGGTCTTGTTCATAACCGAACGCGCGGTGTTCCGTCTGGTCGACCGCAGGATGATCCTCACCGAGATCGCACCCGGCGTTGACCTCCGGAAGGACATCCTTGACCAGATGGGCTTCGTGCCCGAGATTTCCCCCGAGCTCAAGTGCATGGATGAGCGGCTGTTCCGGCCGGAAAAAATGGAGCTTGCGTTCTGACATGAAGAAGATCATCGTTGGCATCAGCGCCGCAGACGGCGTGCAGATCGGCGTCAGGCTTCTGACGCTGCTGCGAGAGATCCCGGATGTGGAGACCCATCTGGTTATGAGCCGCAATGCAGACACGAACCTCCGACTTGAGCTGGACATGGGCCGCGCGGCGGCGGAAGCACTGGCCGATGTCTGCTATCCGCCGGAGGATCTGGCGGCGGCGATATCCAGCGGATCGTTTTATACCGACGGCATGATCGTTGCGCCGTGCAGTATGAAAACGCTCTCTGCCATCGCAAACGGTTATTCCGACTCGCTGCTGATCCGTGCGGCGGACGTATGCATCAAGGAGTGCCGCAAGGTGGTCCTGATGCCGCGCGAAATGCCGCTCAGCCGGATCCACCTGCGCAATATGAGCCTTGCGGCGGAGGCCGGGTGCGTCATCGTTGCACCAATGCTGACCTTTTATAACGGCAGCAAAAGCGTAGACGACATGATAAACCACGCGCTCGGCAAGGCGCTTATGCAGTTTGGCATTGTGCCGCCCGGATTTCAGAGCTGGCGCGGCGGCCGTCTTTCAAAGGAGGACAAATAAGAATGGATCTGAAAGATTGCCTCAAAAAAATGGACGCGGCCGGCAGGCTCGCGCATGTGCACACCGAAGTGGACGCGGTGCATGAGCTGTCCGGCGTAGCTGCGAAGCTCGACGGCGGCAAGGCGGTCGTGTTCGAGCACGTGAAGGGCTATGATTATCCGGTATCCACCGGCATGTGGTGGAACCGTGAGAACGTTGCCGCGATTTTTGACCGCAGCGTGGATGCGCTTCCGGCTCTGTTTGCCGCGGCTGTCGGCTCGCTGCATCAAAACCCCGTGGCGCCCGTCGTCGTTGATGATGCGCCTGCGCAGCAGGTCACGATGCCGGAGGTCGACCTCGGGCGCATCCCGGTGCCGACGCATGCGCTCAAAGACGGCGGCCCCTATTTTTCCAACTGCATCATCGTCGCCAAGGATCCGGACACCGGCGTCCGAAACACGTCGATACACCGTCTGATGGTCACAGGCAAGGACCGCCTTGGCCTGCTGATGGACATGGGACGGCATCTGAGAAATTATTATGAGCGTGCGGAGGCGAAGGGCGAGCCGCTGGAGATCACCATCAACAACGGTCTGCATCCGGCATATTTCGTCGCGGCGACCACGCCGAGCTCCGCTGCTCCCATCGATGTGGATGAGCTTGCGGTCGCGTCCTATCTGCTGGGCGAGCCGGCACGGCTGTGCCGCAGCAAAACGGTTGCCGTCGAGGGACTTGCGGACGCGCAGATGATCATGGAGGCTGAGATCCTCCCGTATGTGCGCGAACCGGAAGGCCCGTTCGGCGAGGTCAGCGGCTACTATGCCAGCCGCGATGATCGCTGGGTCGTGCATGTCAAGGCAATCACCATGCAGACCGACCCCGTGATCCATATGCTGCATCCCGGCCGCGAGGTCTGGATCGGTCAGGGGCTGAGTGTGGAGTCGAATCTGTTCCAGACGATCAGCAAGCAGGTGCCGGGGCTGAAGAAGGTGTACATGACACCCGGCGGCAGTCATTATCATGTTATTCTCCAGATCGACCCGCCCAACAACGGTATGGCGAAAAACGCGATCCTTGCAGCGTTTGCGGCGTTCCCCGATCTGCAAATGGTCACCGCCGTCAACAGTGATATCGATATATATGACCCCGAGCAGATCGAGCGTGCGATGGTCACGCGCTGCGACCCGGCCAAGGATATCATCATCATTCCCGGGGCGTTCGGGCACGAGCTGAACCCTGTCGTCAAGGACAACCTTGCGGCAAAGATGGGCTTTGACTGTACGTATCCCGTGCCGAAGCCGGAATCCTATACGCTCGTGAGCTTTCAGGACGTCGATATCAGCAAGTATGATATAGATTAACTTCCTGGAATCTGGCGCTCGTTTCGGCAAACCCTCTGCTTCGGCAGCGCAATATCTCTGCATCGTCTGATGGCGAATCGACGGTTGTTTGTTGCGGGAAGGCTTTGACCGGCAGGCCAATACCGTTCCCGGATTGCTTTTACAATAAAATGAGCGCAGGAATATTCCTGCGCTCATTTCAGTCTGTCAAAGAACACAGCCTTAGATTAAGGCGGAGCTGTTCCGGCTCCATGTTGCTAACTTTTTCAGATTTTCTATTTTCCTCAGCGGGTGATCCTTTGGTACAAGCGGATCTATATCCACCATTACCACGTCTCGTCGGTTATCACAAAGCCGTTCCTCGCAAAAGAGCGGCCACACAGATCTCCGGGCAAGATCCGCCGCGGCAGCGTCAGCGCTCGGACAGCGTAAAAAGCGGCCGCTCGCCCCCGAGCGCGTGCGAAAGGTGCTGCGCCAGCGCCTGGCGAACGCGGGCATAGTTGGCGCGGCTGAGCGGGACGGTCACGCCGCTGCGCAGCACGACACACGTGCGCCGCAGCTCCTTGACATAGCTGAGATTGACCAGAAAGCTGCAGTGCGTCTGCACAAACTCCGCGGGATCGAGCCGCCCATAGATCTCGTTGAGCTTTTCCGAGCACGTCACAGTGCGCGTCGTCATGACGATCTTCGTCTGGCGCTGCGCGTGCTCGCAGTACAGGATCTCGCGCATGGACAGCACATGGCGCGTCGCGCGCGAGCCCACGATCAGGCAGGGCCCAAGCTCCCCGCCGCACGGACGCAGCACAAAGCGCAGGGCGGCGCTCAGGCGCGTCTCCATCTCGAGCTTGCAGACAAAGTAATCCGGGTCACACTCGAACACGTCCAGCGCCGCCAGCGGATCTGCCGACAGGAAGATCAGCTTCGTCTGCGGGCTCGTGAGGCGCAGGTCCCGGAAAAAGCGCAAATACTGCTCCCGCGTCTGCCGGTCGGAAATATCCGCCAGCACAACGTCGTAGTACGCACATCCGCCGTCGGACGTCATCGACTCCGGCGCGTAGAATTCATCCACACACGCGCGCACCCCATTGGCATCCAGCTCCCGGCAGAGGATCTCTCTCGCCGTGTGCCGCCAGATCGTGCTGGGGTCCACGATACATATGTTCAATACTTCGGCCACTTGTGATCTCTCTCCCTCTCGCGGAGCAGCGCGCCGCGCGCTCCGTTCCTTCATGGAAGAAATATAGCATTTCGGCCGCGAATTTACATGCGCTCTGCACAATCGGCATATTTCCGCGCAGAAATAACACATTTTTGCGCGCCAAAACAAGAGGCTCCGGCGGCGAAATACCGCGGGAGCCCCGACAAACAAAAAAGGCTCCGGCCGAAGCCGGAGCCTTTTCGGATCCATATCTGCAATTACACGTGCGCGGGTACGGCAGGTACCCCCGCAGCGGCCGCACGGAGCAGGAGCGTGACGGTGTAGGTATCGTTTTCGCTCGCATGCCGGAAGCTGCCGTCGTACTTCTCAGCGAGGCCGTTGAGCACGCGAAAGCCCACCCCGCGCTCCAGCTCCGGGATGCGCCGGGGCTTCTTGCCCTGCGGCTGCCGGGCGCGGACGGGGTTCGACTCCTGAATGACGAGATAGCCCTTATCCATGTGCGCGCGCAGCGTGATCTGCGCGTCCGGAATGCCGCTGCAGGCTTCCAAGGCGTTATCAAGCAGGTTGCCGAAGGCGACGATGAGGTCGGTGTTCGACACCGGCAGCTCCACCGGCAGCGACACATCTGCCCGCACCGGGACGCCCCTGGCCTGCGCATCCTGCACCCGGGTATACAAAAACGCGTCCACGACCGGGTTGCGGCAGGCGCCGAGGCGGGAGCTGTACGTCTGCGCCGGCAGCAGCTGCTCGGAATACTCCGAGGCAGCCTGCAGGTTACCTGCCTCCAGGAGCGCATGGATGGTGTTCAGATGGTGGGCGATGTCATGGCGCATGGCGCGGATCTGCTCGTACTGCGCGGTCAGATCGCCGTAGTGCGCGAGCTGCGCGTCAAGCTGGCGCTCCAGCAGTGCATTTTCCACCTCGAGCTGCACGCGCTGCTCGGTGCGCACCATGGTGCGATAGAGCAGGATATCGGACACCAGAAACAGCACCGACATGGTCAGCTGCATGGGGATGTACTCATACCGCGGCGGTGTGAACATGAGCGTCACGAGCGACGCCTCGCAGACCATCTGCGTGATCGGAAACGCGGAAAAGACCAGCAGCTGCCGGCCGGAGAGGTTATTTTTCGAGCGCGTGAAGATGAAGCTGATGAGCATCAGCCCGAGCCCCAGCACCGGCAGAAACGTCACGCCGTAGATGACCGCGCGCGGGTCTGCCCAGACGGAAATGTCGTCGTTCGCCTTCAAATCGATCATCAGCGGCGTGAACATCATCTCCATGAGCAGCGAGCCCGCAAGCTCCGCCGCGACCGCGAGCAGCTTTCGCCCCGGCGTGCCGCGAAAGAGCAAAAACGCCATCGCCAGCGAGCACACCGGGAACATCAGCGCGCGCAGCTGCCCCACCGTGGTCAGCAGCAGCGTCGCCGCCATGTACGCCGCGCCGATGAGTGCGGCGAGCAGCACCGTCACCCAGACGCGAAAGCGCGGCCCGTCGAGCACGCGCCACAAAAAGGCCGCCCACATCGCGATCGCGCAGGCGTTGAAAAACAGATCGGCGACATAGCCGTTGTATGCCAAAGCGTTGTTCCCTCCTTATCCGGCGCGCAGCGAGAGCGTGACGGTGTAGGTATCATTTTCGCACGCATGCCGGAAGCTGCCGTCGTACTTCGCGGCGAGGCTGCCCAGCACGCGAAAGCCCACGCCGCGCTCCAGCTCCGGGATGCGCCGGGGCTTTTTGCCCTGCGGCTGCCGGGCGCGGACGGGGTTCGACTCCTGAATGACCACGTAGCCCTTGTCCATGTGCGCGCGCAGCGTAATCTGCGCGTCCGGGATGCCGGCACAGGCTTCGAGGGCATTGTCAAGCAGATTGCCGAAGGCGACGATGAGGTCGGTGTTCGACACCGGCAGCTCCACCGGCAGCGACACGTCCGCCCGCACCGGGACGCCGCGCAGCTCGGCCTCCTGCGTGCGCGTATACAAAAACGCGTCCAAGACCGGATTGCGGCAGCTGCCGAGGCGGGAGCTGTACGTCTGCGCCGGCAGCAGCTGCTCGGAATACTCCGAGGCGGCCTGCAGATTGCCCGCCTGCAGGAGCGCGTTGATGGTGTTCAGATGGTGCGAAATGTCGTGGCGCATGGCGCGGATCTGCTCGTACTGCACGGTCAGATCGCCGTAGTGCGCGAGTTGCGCATCGAGCTGCGACTCCAGCAGCTCGTTTTCCACCTCGAGCTGCACGCGCTGCTCGGTGCGCACCATGGTGCGAAAGAGCAGCGAGTCGGACACCAGAAACAGCGCCGTCACGACCAGCAGCACCGACGTGTACTCATACCGCGGCGGATAGAAGATGAGCGCCTGAATGGCGGCGGCGCAGAGGATCTGCGTGACCGGAAAGGCGGAGAAAACCAGCAGCTGCCGGCCGGAGAGGTTATTTCGCGCGCGCAGGAACGGCAGGCTGACCACCAGCAGCACCAGCGCCAGAAACAGCAGGAACACCCCGCCGTACAGCACCGCGTGCGGGTCTGCCCAGACGGAATAGTGCGCGTCCATCTGCAAGTCCGCCGCCCGTATGGCGACGGCGGAAAACAGCATCTCCACCAGCACCGATGCAGTCAGCTCCGCCGCGACCGCGAGCAGCTTTCGCCCCGGCTTGCCGTAAAAGAGCAGAAACGCCAGCGCCAGCGCCCCCGTCGGATACAGCAGCAGGCGCAGCGCGCTGCCCGCCGTCGTCAGCAGCAGCACCGGCAGCAGATAGGCGGCATCAATCACGAGCGTGAGCAGCGCCGTGCCCCACCACGAAAAGCGCGGCCCGTCGAGCACGCGCCACAAAAACACACACCACGCCGCCACGACGCCGGTGTTGAACAAAAAGTCCGCCCAAAAACCGTTATACGCCATCAGCTGCGCCCTCCGGTACATCCAGCCGCGCGGTGCGTCCGGCCAGCAGCCGGAAAAACGCCTCGCGCGCATCCTTGCGATACGAGCGACTGATGGGCACGCGCGTGCCGTCGCTCAGGCAGAAGGTCTCGTGCTCCATGCCGACGATCGCCCGGCTGTTGACCCAGAAGCTCTGGTGGCAGCGGATGAACTCGTCCGCCGCATCGCCCGCGAGCAGGGTCTGCGGGCTCTGCGTCGTCTCAAGATCGCCGTCGGTGGTGTGCACGAACATCTTGTGCAGCGAGCGCTCGAGATACAGCACCGTGTCAAGCCCGACGCGCTGATAGCTGCCGCCGCGCCGGACAGTGAGCGCCTTTTCCGACGAGAGCGCGCCCAGCGCCTTGCGCAGCGCGACCGGCAGGCGCGCCGCCTCGTCCGACTTGAGCACGTAATAGATGTGCTCGGCCTCATACGCGTCCATGAGATAGCCCGCGTAGCTCGACAGGAAGATCACGCGGCAGGCGGGCGCAAGGCGGTTGATCTGCTTGGCAAGGGTGATGCCGTCCATGTCGCCCATGCAGATGTCCAGCACGGCGATGTCCGGCCGGTAGCCGTCCTCGGCAAGCATAGCCAGCATGGCGGGTGCATTTTCAAATGTTTTAAGCTGATGCGGCGTGTCACCCAACGCCGCGCGCAGGATATCCACGGTCTGCCTCAGGCAGACGGCCTCATCATCACACACTGCAAGTTGAAGCATCGGTTCGACTCCTTGTCCGGTTTTGCAGAAAAAGTCATGGAAGATACCGTTATTGTATACCAGAAACAAGAATGTTGCAAGTGGGTGGCAAAAAATGACCGCGCAGCGCCCAAGCTTGACATCGGCGCGCGAAAGGATTAAGGTGGACAAAAGCATCCGCCGCGGCCGCGGCCGCGCGCATCGGAAAGGGAAATGCTCCATGTCTGCATGGAGCCCATTTTAGAAGTGAAAGGAATGAGGTTATGGAGCTTTATACGAACGCCAGATTCATCTCCTGCGAAAAGGAAAACCGCATTTACACCGCGATGGCGGTAAAGGGCGGTCACATCGTGTGGCTCGGCGATGAAAGCAGCATCCCTCCGCGCTACGGCAAGGCAAAACGGGTCGATCTCGGCGGCGCGACGGTAACGCCCGCGTTCGGCGACACGCATATGCATTTCGGCTCGCTGTGCGTTTTTGAGAACACATTCTATCTCATGGATGTCAAAGATTTTGCCGAAGCAAAGGCGGCGGTCAGGCGCTATGCCGACAGTCACCGGAAAAACAAGGTGCTCATGGGCTACGGCTGCACCGCGAACACCGTTGCCGAGCATCGGCTGCCCGAAAAGCGCGATCTTGACGACTGGACGGAGCGTCCGCTCATGGTCATGAAGTACGACGGTCATGCTGCCGTGTGCAACAGCGCAATGCTGGCACTGCTGTCGGATAAGGTGAAATCCGATCCCGGCTGCAATACCGAGACCGGATGGCTGTACCAGTCGGCGTTTTATAACGGCGTGAACGAGGCGACGGCGTATATCCCCACGATGGATATTATACGCGGTCTCTCCGGAGGCGCGGAGTACCTTGCGTCGGTCGGCATCGGGCTCGTGCACACCGTTGAGGGCGTGGGCTTTGCAAACGATCTGGATATAGACATGATAAAAATACTCGCGCCCGGCCTGCCGCAGACGTTCCGCATATTCTTCCAGACCATGGACCTCAAGGCCGTGAAAAAGCACGGCTTCAAGCGCGTCGGCGGCTGCTTCAAGCTTGCCCTCGACGGCTGCTTCGGCTCAGAGGACGCGGCGCTCAAGGAGCCGTACGCGAACGATCCGAACAACTACGGCGTTTTGAATTATCCGCAGGAGCGCGTGAACGAGTTCGCCATCGGCGCAAACCGCGAGGGCTGGCAGATAACCATGCACGCCATAGGCGATGCGGCGGTGGAGCAGTGCATAACGGCATATGAGGCGGCTTATGCCGATAAGCCGTGGGACGATGCGCGCCATGTGATGATCCATGTCTGCCTTGCAAGCGAGGAGCAGCTAAAGCGCGCGGCAAAGATAAAGCTGTGCATAGCCGCGCAGTCGCCGTTTATATATTGGAAGCAGGAGCCGGACGCGTATCTGTGCTCGGTGCTCGGCAGAGAGCGCACTGACAGACTAAACGCGCTGGGAACGATGCACCGCCTCGGACTTGTCGTAGGCGACGGCTCCGACGGACCGTGCACGCGTCCAAAGCCCCTGTACGGTATGGCGTGCTCCGTAAATCATCCCAATCCGGACGAGCGCATATCGCGTCTTGACGCGCTGCGCATGATAACGGCAAATCCCGCGTATATGAGCCATGAGGAGAATAAACGCGGCACGCTTGCACCCGGTATGATTGCCGATTTCGTCGTTCTCGGCGATGATCCGCTCACCGCGGAGGATATAGCGGGCATCGAGGTCAAGGCACTCTATCTGCACGGCAAGAAGCATGTTGCAAAAAAGATAGGCGTCGCCGGACTTCTGGCTCGGGCGATCATAAAACGGATCACCCAAAGAGAATACATATGACAAAAAAGGCTCCCCCGGAATTCCGGGGGAGCCTTTGCGTTATTTCCGATCAGACCTCGATGAGCTCATAGTGCGTCGTGCCGAGGCCGATGGCCTCGCCGTGCTCGACGGCGGCGCGCCAGTCGGTGTCCGGGTGCGCGGCGGCGAAGTGGTCGTGCGGATGGTCATGCGCGTGCGCGATGACGCTGTTGGGATTGGCCGGCTGCGCATTGATCTTATCGGCGCAGGCGGTATCGAGCGCCACGGGGTCGAAGGACGCAAACATACCCACGTTCGGCACCATGGCCACGTCGTTGAACGCCTCACAGTCGCAGCTGGGCGACACGTCGAGCGCGAGCGCGATGTGGAACGACGGCCGGCCGTCGACGACGGCCTTGGCATACTCGGCGATCTTGCAGTTGAGCACCTCGTTGGCGATGTCGAAGTCCGGGTGGATGGCGTGCATCGGGCAGACGCTGATGCAGCGGGCACAGCCGGTGCACTTATACTTCAGGATGGTGCACTTGCCGTTTTCGATGTGCGGGCCGTTGTGCGCGCAGTTTTCGATGCACTTGCCGCAGCCGATGCACTTATCCTGATCGACGACGGGCTTGCCGGAGCTGTGCATCTCCTCCTTGCCGGCGCGCGAGCCGCAGCCCATGCCGATGTTCTTGAGCGCGCCGCCGAAGCCGGCGGACACGTGCCCCTTGGCGTGCGTGAGCGAGATGAAGATGTCGGCGTCCATGATGGCGCGGCCGATCTTCGCCGCGCGCAGATACTTGCCGCCGCGGATGGGCACGAGGTCGTAATCGTCCCCCTTGAGCCCGTCGGCAATGATGCACTGGGCGCCGGTGGTCATGGGCGAATAGCCGTTGAGCATGGCGCTGTCGAGATGGTCGAGCGCGTTGGCGCGGCCGCCGACATAGAGCGTGTTGCAGTCGGTGAGAAACGGCTTGCCGCCGAGCGCGCGCACATAGTCGCACACGACGCGCGCCCAGTTCGGGCGCAGATAGGCCATGTTGCCCGGCTCACCGAAGTGGAGCTTGACGGCGACGTACTTGTCCTTGAAATCGATCTGCTCAAAGCCGGCGGCCTTCATGAGCCGGCGCAGCTTTTCGAGCGTGCTGATCTCGTCCGTGTGCAGATCGGAAAAATATACTTTTGCAGGTTCCATGGGAAACACCTCCGAAGTCTGATTTCTTTCTCTTTCCCGGGCGGGACTGACCCGCCGTCTTTGATTTTACTGTGCTTGCCGAACGCTGTCAACCGCAAAAAGCGCCGGACGCCCGCAGGCATCCGGCGCTGTGTTCGCGCAGAGCCGTGTCCGCGCCGGAGACGGCCGGACGCGGACACGGGGATATGCAGTTCCTCCGGGCTGACGGTAAGTACGGTAAGTGAGGAGATTGGTTGAGATCGCAAAAACAGAATGAAAGAAGGGCAGAAAATTCATGCCTTGGTAAATGATAGGTAAGTTCGGAATGCAGCCCGGCGGAAACGGAGGCGGGGATCAGGCGTTGACGCCGTTGCGGAGGGCCTTGACCTTGTCGTACTCGCCGTTGACGTAGTACAGGGCGTTGTCCATCGAGAGCTTTGCCACGAGATAGTTGGACGTGTCGGAGTAATAACCGCTGTGCGGCGTGAGCAGCACGTCGTCGCGGCCGACGAGCGGGCAGGTATCCAGATCGGGGTCCTCGCTCTCGACCATGTCGAGCGCGGCGCCGCGGATGTAGCCGTTATCGAGCGCCCAGACGAGATCCTCGTCGCAGATCAGCGGACCGCGGCCCTCGTTGACGATGATGGGGTGCTTTTTGCACTTCATGAACGCTTCCTTATTGAACATGTGGTAGTTCTCGTCGGTGAGGTTCATGTGCAGGCTCAGCACGTCGGACTCGGCGAGCAGGGTGTCGAAATCGACAAGCTTGACACCGAGGTTCTCGGCAATTGCGGGCGGCAGGAACGGGTCGTAGGCGATGACCTCCATGTCGAACGCCAGCGCCTTGCGGGCGACGGACTGGCCGATGCGGCCGAGACCGGCGATGCCCATGACCTGACCGGCGATGCGCTTGAGACCCGGCACGACCTGATAGTCCCAGACGTGGTCCTGCTGGACGCTGCGGTCATACTGACGGATGCCGCGCTGGAGGTTGAGCATGAGCGCCATGGCGCTCTCGGCGGTCTCCTGCGTGCAGTAGTCGAGGATGGAGCAGACGGCGATGCCCTTCTCGCGCGCATAGTCGAGGTCGGCCTCGTTGTAGCCCGTGGACTGGAAGGAGATGACCTTGCAGTGATCCATGGCGTCGATCTCCTTTTTGCCGAAATGGACGTAGCCGTCGATGATGATGTCGGCGTCCTTGATTTCGGCGTAAAACGCATCGTTGTTCTCGGCGTGCTCGTCGAACACGGCGATCGTCAGCTCCGCACCCTCGGGGAGGCAGGAACGCTCGATGCTGATGTCTCTGTCTTTGGTATAAGGTACTTCGGCCAGAACGATTTTCATAGTAAGTTCTCCTTTTTCATTACTGAATGGCGCCGCTGTCCTTCATGGCGGCGATCTCCGTGTCGGTATATCCGAGGTCGTGGAAGATGCTGCCCGTATCGGCGCCGAGGCGGCCGGCGGACGTGTAGGGGCGCATGGCGTACTCTGAGAACTGCATCGGCGGGCACGGCATCATGACCTCCAGGTCATCCTTGAAGGCGACCTTGCGCACGTAGCCGTTGGCGATGGCCTGCTCGTCGGTGCTGACATCGCGGATGGAGCGCATACGCTCGCAGGAGACGTTGTTTTCCGAGAGGAAGGCTTCCCACTCGGCGACGGGCTTCGTCTTGAAAATGGCGTTGAGCCGCGTGACGATCTCGACGACAAAGTCGGTCTCGTGCAGCGCCTCCAGACTGGCGGCGCGGGGATCGTCGACCAGCTCCGGCATACCGAAGAGGTTTGCAAACTTCGGCAGCTCGCGGCGGTATTCGTTGTCGAACACGCCGATCCACTTCCCGTCGCTGCACTGGTAGAAGTGGCAGAACGGGTCGGACGGACGCAGGGGGTCGTTCGGACGGTCGCCGCCGAACTGCGGCTGGTGCGACACGACGCCGATGGCGTTGCACCAGATGCCGCTGGCAAACAGCGACGTGCTCACAAACGTGCCCATGCCGGTGCTCTTTTTGCCGATGAGCGCCATGAGGATGCCCGACAGGAAGGCCGAGCTCGTGGCCATGTCGCCGAAGGCGTAGGTGGGCGTGAACGGGAACGAGCCGGGCGCCTGCCAGTCGGCCATCGGGCCGCTGCGCAGCCAGAACGCCGTGCTGTCAAAGCCGGGCTTGGCGGCATCGGGGCCCTTGGGACCGAAGCCGGAGAAGTGCGCGTACACGAGTCCCGGATAGGCCGCGTGCAGCGTCTCGTAATCGAGACCCAGACGGCCCAGCGACGGCAGGCGGACGTTCGTGAGGAACACGTCGGCCGTCTCGAGCAGCTTGCGCATGGCCGCCTTGCCGTCCGGATTTTTCAGATCGATGCTCGTCAGGCGCTTGCCGCTGTTCTGGATGGTGAACAGCGGGTTTTTATCGTCCTCGCACACGACCATCTCGAACTCACCGGCGCGGCGCATCTCGTCGCCGATCTTGGTTTCTACTTTGATGACTTCCGCGCCGAACGCGCACAGCACGCGCGACGCGGTCGGGGCGGCGACGACCGTCGCCAGCTCCACAACGCGAATCCCCTCGAGGGGCATCTTCTTCATTTGCTCCATAGTGACGTAAACTCCTATCTTGGGATGGGGGTCATACCGCTCAGCGCGCGGCGTAGAATCGCTCGGCCTGCTCCTGCTCCTCCGGAGTCTGGCGGTGCGCCAGACAGATGACGACATACAGCACGGCCGAAACGCCGAAGCTCGGCCAGAGCGCATCGATCGAGAACAGCGGCAGCGCGCTGACCTTGCCGCCGATGAACCAGACGACGGCGATGATCGTCGCCGAGAGCATGGACGCGAACGCGCCCGCAGAGCACGACTTCTTCCAGAAGAACGCGCCGATCGTCGGCAGGAACAGCCCCGCCGAGTTGATGGTAAACGTGATGAGCAGGATGTTCATGATATCCTGCGTGAACCACCCGAACACCGCGCCGAGCACACCCACAAACAGCGACGCGGCAAGGCCGACGCGCATCAGGGTCTTTTCCGACGCCTCGGGATGGAAATAGCGCTGGTAAATATCCTTCGTCAGGCTGGCAGAGCCCGTGAGCACCGAGATGTCCGCCGTGGACATGATAGCGCTGAGCACGCCGATGAGCACAAGGCCCTTGAGCCCGTGCGGGAAGAGCTCGACCACGAGCGCCGCAATGACATTGTTCGACGACGCGAGATCGGGCAGGATGAGCTTTCCGGCCATACCGAGGAAGGTGCTCGCCCCGGCGATGATGAGCACGAGCACGGCCGCATAGATCGTGCCGGTGCGCGCAGTCCTGGCGTCCTTGGCCGCGATGCAGCGGGTGTAGCTGTCCATGCTCGTGAAAAACGACATGACCGTGGACAGGCCCAGTGCGATGATCGTCGGCCAGCCCCACGCGCCGAGGTCAAAGAAGCTCGCCGGCAGGTCGGCGGCAAGGCTCATGCTGTTTTTGTGCAGCATGCTGCCGACCAGCGGCACCGCCAGAAACACCACGCCGAGCAGCAGCAGCGCCATCTGCACGATGTCGGTATACGTCACGGCGAGCAGGCCGCCCGTCGAGACATAAAACACGATGACCACGGCCGCAAGGACGTAGCACAGGCCGAGATCCCAGCCCGTGAGGACATTGAGGATCGAGGCGCCGGCAACAAACTGCGCCGCCGTGTAGCCGATCATCGCAAGGATGGTCGTGATGCTGGCCATGGTGCTGTTTTTCTGGTCGTAGCGCGCGCGGATCATCTCCGGGAAGGTGATGTTCTGCAGCACCTCGCTCACGCGCTTGACAGGCTCGGCCATGACGAGTGCGAACAGCACGCAGCCGATGGCGATCTCACCGACGTACCAGATGCCGGTGATGCCCATGGAATAGCTGTTGGACGACGTGCCGATGACGGATGAGCCGCCGATCCAGCCGGCCATCCAGAGCGCGCCGATCTTCAGCGCACCCATGGCGCGTCCGCCGAGATAATAATCGTCCACGCCGGTCTGCTTTTTGTTCGCGATCAGACCGAGCGCGATCATGCCGACAAAATATGCCAGAATGATGACGACGTCTAAAACGTTCAAAAACTTTACACCTCCAAAGCGGGATCTCCGGGGCGCTGCGCCGCAGCGCCCCGATGCTGATTACGGATGATAATGAGCAGAAACCCGTGGAGACCGCCGGTTTTTAGTGAATCTGCGTGCCGGCGCGGAAGCAGAGACTGTTTTTGGGGTTGATCTTGCCCTTCTTTTCGAAGAACTCATTGATCAGGCGCTCCAGATCGTCCTCGGTGAAGAGGTCGGAGTTGGCCGCCATGGCGCCCATCATGACGATGTTTGCGCCCTTCGGGTTCTCATGCTCCGCCGCGATCTCGGTCATCGGGACCTTGACGACGCGGATGTCGTCGCGGTATTCGCGCTCATGCACGAGCGAGCTGTTGACCAGCAGCAGTCCGCCGGGGCGGAGGCTGCTCTCAAACTTGTCGATCGCCGGCGCGTTCATGCCCATGAGAATGTCGATCTTCTTGGCGCAGGGGCTGGCGATCTCCTTGTCGGAGAACTTCACGGTGCAGTTGGCCGTGCCGCCGCGCATCTCGGAGCCGTAGGACGGATACCACAGCACGTTCATGCCGAGCTTCATGCCGGCCTCAGCCAGGATCAGACCGGTGGTCAGAACGCCCTGACCGCCGAATCCTGCACAAATCATCTCTACCATCATGCCTGATCGCCACCCTTCTTGTCAATGTATTCGCCGACCGGGAAGTACTTGGTCATCTCCGTGTGCACATGCTCGCGGGCCTTCACCGGCGGCATGTTCAGGTTGGTCGGGCAGGGGCTGAGCAGCTCGACGAGGCAGAAGCCGTCGCCGTTGAGCTGGTGCTCAAACGCCTTGCGGATAAGCTTTTTGCAGTTGTTCATGCCGGCGGGGCCAACCAGTTCACCGCGTGCCAGATAGGCAATGTCCATCTTGCCGAGCACGTCGACGACGTTGAGCGTACCGTAGCGGGCGGGGTCTTTGCCGCGCGGGGAGGTCGCGGTCTTCTGGTGCGGCAGGGTGGTCGGGGCCATCTGGCCGCCGGTCATGCCGAAGACGCTGTTGTTGACGACGAACACGCAGATGTTGTCGTTGCGCAGCGCGGCGTGCACCGTCTCCGCCATGCCGATGGAGTAGGCAGCGCCGTCGCCCAGGTACGCAAAGACCGGGTTGGCGGGGCGGATGTGCTTGACGCCGACGGCCGTCGGAATGTCGCGGCCGTGCGCCGCCATGATCGTATCGTAGCGCCAGTAGTCAATGTTGAACGAGCAGCAGGCAACGTCCACGACTGCCAGCATTTTTTCCTGGATGCCGAGTTCCTCGGAGACCTCGCCGATCAGGCGCGTGGCCAGGCCGTGGCCGCAGCCGGGGCAGAAGCCGGCGGAGGAAAAGACAGTTTCGGGAGCTTTGAGTTTCATTTATTTCTCCTCCTTTTCCAGCATGGCCTTGGCCTGCGCGACGATCTCTTCCGGTTCCGGCAGACCAAAGAACGTGCCATAGAAGCCGACCGGATATTTGTTTTCCACAGCCAGCTTGACATCGTCGACCATCTGGCCGAGGATGTTGATCTCGACCGTCATGAACGCCTTGGCGTTCTTGCAGGTCTCAAACGCCTTGACCGGGTACGGCCAGAGCGTGATCGGGCGGATCAGGCCAAGCTTGAAGCCCTCGGCGCGCGCCATGTTCACCGCTTCCTTCGAGATGCGGGAGCTGATGCCGTAGGCCACGAGCACCACGTCGGCGTCCTCCGCCTGGTAGGACTCCCAGCGCTGCTCGGTCTGCTCCATCTGCGCATACTTGCTGCGCAGGAACTCGGGATACTGCGGGTTGGTGTAGTAGACGTTCTGCACCTTGCGGGGCGCGGCGCCCGCCTTGCAGCCGCGGATCGCCCAGTCGTACTGGTCGATGTCGTGCTCGACGAAGTCCTTGAGCTCGACGCCCTCGACCATCTGGCCGATGGCGGCGTCGGACGCGACCAGCACGGGGTGGCGGTACTTCTCCGCCAGCTCGAAGGCGGTGGACATCATGTCGCAGTTCTCCTGCACGGAAGCCGGCGCCAGCACGATCGTGCGGTAATCGCCGTGGCCGCCGCCGCGGGTCATCTGCCAGTAGTCGCCCTGTCCCTGCGCGATGTCGCCGAGACCTGTGCCGATGCGCATGACGTTGATGATGACCGCCGGAAGATCCGCCGCGACCAGATAGGAGATGCCCTCCTGATTCAGCGAGAAGCCGGGGCCTGCGGAGCTGGTCAGCGCACGCGCGCCGGCAGCCGCCGCGCCGAGGAGCATGTTGATGCCCGCGAGCTCGGACTCGGTCTGCACGAACGTGCCGCCGACCTCATCCATGCGCTTGGCCAGATACTCGAGGATCTCGGTCTGCGGGGTGATGGGATAGCCGCTGTAAAACCGGCAGCCGGCGCGCAGCGCCGCTTCTGCCAGGGCCTCATTGCCCTTCATCAGTTGTTTGCTCATGTTTGTACCTCTTATTCCAGAATCTCAAAGACACTGTCGGGGCACACGCGGTAGCACGTGCCGCAGGCGACGCACAGGGAGTCGTCGACCTGAACGGTGTCATAGCCCTTGTCATTGATGTGTCCGGAGAACGACAGCGCCTTGCGCGGGCAGTCATTCACGCAGTAACCGCAGCCCTTGCAGCGGACTGTGTTGATCTTGATCTTGCTCATGTGGATAAGCCTCCTTGTAATATGCGCGGATCACGCAGCCTGCTCGGCTGCTTTGCGCTTTGCGACCTTCTTGGACTGGATGACCGCCAGCACCGCCGCAACGATGCCGAGAACCGCAGTGCCGACACCGTAAAGCAGGATCTTGTTGTAGCCTGCCGCGCCAGACTGGTCGATCCAGTTGCCAAACATGGTGTGCACAAACATATCCGGCAGGTAGCCGATGAGGGTCGCGATTGCGACGGCCGTCGCGGAGACGTTCGTCGGGATGCCGAGCTCGGCCTGTACGGAGAAGTACGTGCCCTTGCACAGGAACATCGCAACACCCACCAGAAGCAGGAGGATCACAAGCACCGTGCTGTTCGTGCCGACCGGCAGGATCAGGAAAATGCCCAGAGTAACAATGCAGGCGGTCTGGCCGAGAACCTGCTCTTTGGAAACGGACTTGAACGTCTTGTCGGCGAGAACGCCGCCAAGCGGGCCGCCAACCAGGCGGCAGCCATAGGTACGGATCGTGCCGATGCTCGCGGCAACGACGGCGGACATACCGAGCACATCCGTGCTGTACGGGGTCAGGTAGCTGGCCACGGCGGAGATGGTCACATAGCACCAAACCAGGATGGCCATGATCCACACGCCGGGAATCTTAAATGCGCTCAGGTAATCTTTGAAGGTGATCTTGCCGGATTCGGCGTTCTCTTCCGTCTTCGTGCCGTAAGTGGCTTCCTTCGGCATCAGGAACAGAACCAGCAGACCGGAGACGATCGACAGGCCGCCCATGCAGGCGAGCGCGCTCTTGAAGCCGGTGACAAGGTCGCCCTTGCCGGCGATCGCCATGATGCCGATCATGATGAAGCTCAGCAGCAGGGATGCGAAGCCGTTGAGCGCCTCGAAGATGCCGTACAGACGGCCCTGCTCTTCGTCGGTGCCCGTGAGGCGGATGCCCTTCATGATGGCCGGCCAGAAAGCAAAACCGCCGGTCAGCGCCATGAGCAGCCAGATGATGACGGCCATCGTGTAGCTCTGATAGGTAAACATAAACAGGAAGCTGAGGATCGCCTGGCCAAAGATGGAGGCCAGCAGAACCGGCTTCGGGTTGAACTTATCTCCGATCCAGCCGCCGGGCAGGTAGGAGATCGTGAGTGCGATCGTGTAATAGGTCATCAGAGAGCCGAGCTGGGCATTCGTGCAGCCCATGGCGGCGATCATCTGATCGTAGAAGCTGGACTTCATATACGGCATGACATACATGAAGCCATAAGCGACTCCGAGCGCGAACAGCAGCAGGAAGCGCTTCACATTTTTCGATGCATTGCTCGTGTTGGACATATTTCTTTCTCTCCTCTAATACAGTTTCATTCCAAATTCTCAGTTCTCTTTGTGGTCGCTGGGGGAATGCTGCTCCAGTTCTCTCGTTTGCTCACCTCGCTTGCTCTGCCGCAGGCGGCTGTGTGAAGTCTGTATCCGAATCAATATTTGTCTGACAAATCCTTGACACAAAAAAAAGATTGTGCTAAGGTAGACACAGATCACAAGTTACCCACTAATTGTCAGACAAATTGCCAGAGAATAAGGAAAGGTCCCGTTAGGACCCCTTGAATTTGTCTGACACATTCGATTGATTCAATCATACCATTCCTTTTTTTCTTTGTAAATGAACACAATTCTCAAAAAATCGACGCAGAATTTGTGGATATTGCTCAGTGAGGTGTCGCAATGAAACCGGAAACCAGCATCAATTACAAGAAGATCGTGGACGACGTGCTCGAGAAGATCAGCCGCGGAGAGCTGCAGAAGGGCGACAAGCTGCCGACGGAGCTGTGCCTTGCGACCAAATTCGAGGTCAGCCGCACCTGCGTGCGCGAGGCCATCAAGAGTCTGGAGGCCATGGGCATCGTGCAGAGCATTCAGGGCAGCGGCTCGTACATCACGAACACGCCGGAGCAGTCGATCAACCGGCCGCTGTGCGCGCTGTTCGCGCTGAGCAACGGCACACTCGAAAATGTGCTCGACCTGCGCAACGTGCTCGAGACGGACGTCTGCCGCGACATCATCCGCACCGCGACCGACGACGAGATCGCGCGTCTGTGCGCGCTGGCCGACTACGATTATAATGAGCCGCCGATCAAGCAGCAGGCCCTGCTCGACTCCCGGTTTCACAACGCGCTCATGCGCATGTCGCACAACGCCCTCATCAAATATATCTACACGACGCTGGCGTCCCTGATGGACATCTACCGCGAGCGCGTGCTGGAGGCAACATGGCGGCGCAACGAAAACGACCTCACCCGCGCCGGACACATGGCCATCTGTCAGGCACTGCGCGACCGGGACGAGGACGCGGCGGCCGCCGCCGTGTATGAGCATCTGGCGCTGACGGGTGCATACCGCGAGAGCCTGATCGATCAGAATGAGGAGGACGGGAAAAAGCGCCGCGCACAGGAGGCGAAACTATGAAAACATTCCAACTGCCCGCCAACAGCAACTACGGCGACCGGCCGATCCCGATCGCGTTCCCGGATCACTGGGACGTGCACATCTCCAGGATCCACGGCTATGACACCCCGGCGCTGACCGAGGCGCAGATCCGCGAAAAGCTCCACGCCGCCATCGGCACCAAACCCATCAGCGAGGGCGCCGCCGGGAAAAAGAGCGCCGTCATCATCATCGACGACATCACCCGCCCCACACCGTGCGAGCCCATCGCCCGCGCCGTTATCGCGGAGCTGCACGCCGCCGGCGTGCCGGACGAGAACATCTGGTTCATCATCGCGCTCGGCACCCACGGCGTCATGTACCGCACGGAGTTCGTGCGCAAGCTCGGCGAGGAGCTCGTCGAGAACTACGAGGTGCACAACCACAACCTGTTCTTTAACCACGTCTTTGTCGGCAACACGAGCAACAATGTGCCCGTGGAAATCAATGCCGACGTCATGTCCGCCGACTACAAGATCGCCATCGGCACGACCATGGCGCACAGCTACTACGGCTTCAGCGGCGGCGCAAAGTGCATTCTGCCGGGCGTGAGCTCGCTGCGCACGATCATGCGCAACCACAGCTTCACGACGACGACGGAGTTCAACATGGGCAACCCCCACACGCTCATGCGCAGCGACGCCGAGCAGGCCGCGCGCATGATGGGGCTGGACTTCAAGGTCGATGCCATCCTCAACGGCCACGCCGAGATCTGTAACCTCTTCGCCGGTGATTTCGAGGCAGAGGAGCGGCAGGCGGCCGCCTATGCCGCCGGGCACTACGCGGCGAAGTTCGTGCCGGATTGTGACATCGTCATCGCCAACAACTACTTCAAGCCCGCCGAGGCCAACTGCGCCTACACGCCCGAGGTCATCGCCTCGCTCAAGGACGGCGGCTCGTTCGTGCTCGCGGCCAACTCCCCGTTCGGCCCGTGCGTGCACTTCCTGTATGACAAGTGGGGCCACTCCGCACCCGGCGGCATGATGTGGTCGGGCTGCTACACGAAGGGCAAGAACATGGCGCACGCCGTCATGTTTGCCGAGCACACCGTCAAGGGCATGCGCGACCCGTGGTACATCGACGAGCACTCGGGCGCGGAATATGTGCGCACGTGGGACGATGCCCTGCGCATCCTCGACGACGGCACACCGAAAAAGGTCGTGCTCTACCCGAACGCCGAGTGTCAGGTGCTCGATAACTCCAAGGAATTTTATAAGCGCTGAGCGGCGCAGCAGACTGCAGCCCCTTTGTCAAAAAGTATTACTTTTTGACAGTCTCAGGCGGAAACGCGTTGCGTTTCCGCCTTTTTTCGCGTACAATAGACAAAACGAAAGCGAGGTGAGCGCGCATGGAAACGCGCGTGGCGCTGATCGGCATCATCGTGGAAAACAGCGAGAGCACAGCGCAGCTCAACGCCCTGCTGCACGACGCGGGGCAGTACATCATCGGGCGCATGGGGCTGCCCTACCGCGCCAAGGGCGTGAACATCATCAGCGTCGTGCTCGACGCGCCGCAGGATGTGATCTCCGCGCTCGCGGGGCGCATCGGCCGTCTGCCCGGCGTGAGCGCCAAGACCGCCTATTCCAAGCCGTTCCCGCCCGCCGGGGACTGAGCAAACCGATCGGAGGGACACCCAATGCACATTCCCAAGGGCGCGAGCCAGACGTGCGCGCTGCTGACCTTTGACGACGCGCTGCACTGCACCGAGCACGACGACTATGACGCCGCGCGCTGGCTGTACGTGCCGCCGTACTACACCGAATACCGTTACATCCTCGGCACGCGGGGCGAAAACCCGCTCATCTGCATCGGCATCAACCCGTCGACCGCGCAGCCGGGCGATCTGGACAACACGCTCAAGAGCGTCGAGCGCATCGCCCTCGGCAACGGCTACGACAGCTTCACGATGTTCAACGTCTACCCCCAGCGAGCGACCGACCCGAACGCCATGGACACCGCCTTCAACCGCGCGCTGCACGAGCAGAACATGGCGGCGTTCCGCTATGTGCTCGGGCAGTACGCGCCCGGTAACCGTCCGGCCGTGTGGGCGGCGTGGGGCACGCTGATCGAAAAGCGGCCGTACCTGTTCGACGCGCTCGAGCAGATGCTCGCCATCGGCGAGGAGTATCACGCGCAGTGGCTGACGTTCGGCCCCCGCTCCAAGGCCGGGCATCCGCACCACCCGCTGTATCTCCGGCGCGACAGCGTGCCGGAGCCGTTCGACGTGCGCGCCTACTGTGCGGCGCAGCGCGCGCGGCTGAAATGACGCAGCAGAAACAGATAACAGCAACGCCCCCGGCGCGACCAGCAGGTCACGCCGGGGGCGGTTTCGCGGTTCGGAAAACCGGAATTTGTGAAATCCACATATTTTAAGAAGGAGCCTTCGCTTATGCGAAAGCTCCTTTTCTGCACACCTTACTTTTTCAGCTTCAAGCCGTCGTGGAACGCCTCGCCCACACGCTCGGTGACTTTATAATAGCCGTGGGTGTAGGGGTCAAATGCGATGGCATTGACCTTAGACATATCAATTTTTCCGTCCACCATAACGCTTTCATCGGCAGTGACATTGACTACCTTACCGATGACGCCGCATCCGTATTCATTGTTCTGATACTCG
>QWCH01000895.1_pt1 | contig 122003 bp, 79 predicted proteins | sample 1972671 | NCBI WGS metagenome assembly QWCH01 (sample SAMN09866713, study PRJNA288562) | Human gut metagenome isolate term3_stool, whole genome shotgun sequencing... | isolation source: gut | host: Homo sapiens | place: USA: California
AACTAACAGATGAGTACACTCCCAGAACTAACAAAAATAACCCGAGTACCATCTCAGTAACACCTCCCCAACTGTGTACTTTTTTCAGGAAGAGGACAGTTCCAGCGGAGGAACTGTTCAATCCCAAGGGAGTAACGAAGAAATCCCTCGGGAGGAATTTGAGTTTTCCAATGGCGGAAAGTTAGTTTTCCAAGGGTGGAAAGTTAGTTTTCCAATGGCGGAAAGTTTGATCTGGCAGAGGGGATAAAGAAAGAAGGCCGAGGAGCAACGGATGCTTCTCGACCTTCTCTGGTCGTGTGGCGTATGCTACGAGGGCATCCGCCAATCTATTTGAGACTGTTGCACAAAGGCGAATCGCTGTGTTGCTTTAGGGATTCGGCTTCGGTCACATACGGAGGTATGCTCCCTTTAGACCTCACCCTCAGCGCCTTGCGCTTCATCCTTTCTGCAAAGTCAGGACAATCTTGCAAGCAAGATTGTGAGACTGTTGACTTTTGCAACAGTCTCTATTTGTGAGCTGCTATCTCTTAGTAGGCTAGGCCCTCACGGGCTAGCTGCTCCTCCTGCTTGTAGAAGCGGAAGGTCTTCACCTGTAGCTCTACGGCGGCGTCGTCATCGCAGACGATGATGCTGTCGGAGTGGAGTTGCAGCGCAGAGATAGGACACATCTGGGTGATATGCCCCTCGACTGCCTTGCAGAGGGCGCGTGCCTTGTTCGAACCGTTGATAAGAATCATCACCTCACGAGCGTCTGTCACGGTGCCGACACCTACGGTGAGGGCACGTGTAGGAACCTTTGAGAGGTCGTTGTCAAAGAAACGGCTGTTGTCACGGATGGTCTCGGGCATCAGACGCACCTCACGAGTGCGAGAGGCTAGCGAGGAGCCTGGCTCGTTGAAGGCGATGTGGCCATCAGAGCCGATACCTCCGATGAAGAGGTCGATACCTCCGAGTGACTGAATCATCTCTTCGTAAGCTTGGCACTCGGCAGCGGTGTCCTCAGCCAAACCATTGAGGAGGTGGGTATTCTTAGGGTCGATGTCGATGTGGTCGAAGAAGTTGCTCTTCATAAAGTAGTGATAGCTCTCGGGATGTGAGGGCTCTAGACCGACATACTCGTCCATATTGACTGTAATTACGTTCTTGAAGCTGACACGACCAGCCTGACAGGCTTTGGCCAGCTCTTGATACATACCAATAGGGGTAGAGCCTGTGGGCAGACCGATCACAAAGGGGCGGTCAGCTGTGGGTGCAAACTCATTGATGCGTTTGATCACATGCTCTGCTGCCCATGTAGACATGGCAGCATAATCTTGCTCGATAACAAGTCTCATAGATTATTTGTTGGTTGTTGGTATTTAGGTATTAACGGTAAAGTTCTAATAGTCTCTTGGCAATAGCAGCTCCTAGGTCACGTCCCTGAGCGAGCTGCTCGTCGGTGGCGGCTCCCTTGATCTCTACGGGGTCGGTCACCTGCTCGAAGGCTAGCTTCTCTAGGATCTCAGGCATGATCTTGACAGCTTTGCCTGCCCAAGTGCATCCGCCGAAGTAGCCGATGAGATGATGCTTGACCTCGCGGAGGGCTACCTTGTTGAGGATCTCACGCATCGGGGGAAAGAGGTCGTTGCTATAGGTCGGAGCGCCGACGATAAGGGCGCGATACTTGAAGATGTCACGGAGCATATGGGAGGGATCGGCCGTGCTAACGTTGTGCACAACGATCTCCTTGATACCGCTCTGCGCTAGTCCCTGAGCGACCGCCTCGGCCATCTGCTCAGTGTGCCCATACATGCTACCGTAGAGGATGACCGCACCACAGCTCGTGTCGTACTTGCTGAGCTGGTCATAGATAGCGAGTGCCTGGGGGAAGCCGTGCTCCGTCCATACGGGACCATGGGTCGGACAGATGTACTGTGGCGACAGACCTAGTGAGCTGTACTTCTCCAGAGCTTTCTGGACAAACATGCCGAACTTACCCACGATGCAGGCGTAGTAGCGGTACATCTCCTCGTAGTAAAGGTCGAGATTCATATCTCGGTCTATGATAGCCCCGTTGAGTGCGCCAAAGGTGCCGAAGGCATCGGCCGTGAAGAGGACGTTGTTTGAGCTCTCGTAGGTAAACATGACCTCTGGCCAGTGTACCATCGGTGCCATGACGAACTGGAAGGTGAAGTCGCCCACCTCTAGGGGCTCTTTCTCCGAAACGACTACGCGCTGCTCCTGAGGGATTGGCGCAAAGTAAGAGTCGAGCATGCCGAAGGTTTTGGCATTGCCCACCACCTTCATCTCAGGATAGAGGGTGCGTAGGAGACCGATAGAGCCACTGTGGTCAGGCTCCATATGGTCTACGATGAGGTAGTCGATGGGACGATCGCCGATGATCGCTTTGATCTCGCCAAGATGCTTCTCAGCGGTGCCTATCTCGACACCATCGATGAGGACGACCTGCTCACCCACGAGCAGATAAGAGTTGTAGCTGACGCCATGGGGTAGTGACCAGGAGCCCTCGAAGAGGGGCTTCGTGCGGTCATTGACTCCGATATAGTATATTGAATCGGTAATTTGATTACGATACTCCATAATAGAATGGTTGCTTTATAGTAGTGAATAGATTTAGTGCTTGTTGGGATGAGCGGCTTGCTCCTTGCGCTTTGTTTCCTCTGCGAGTAGACGCTCCACCTCTGCCTGAGGCACTGGGTGGCGCAGGGCGTAGATGATCATGCCGACTCCGATGATGATGAAGGGGATGCTGAGTAGCTGCCCCTGGTTGAGCCCGATGGCCTCGACCAACTTGTGCTCCCACGGCTCCTGGACGAATTTGACCGTCTCGATGAGGAGACGTGCTACGAAGGTGAGCGTGAGGAGCGTCCCGACGATGAGCCCATGATACTTGTAGCCCGCATTGCGACGCCAGTAGAGCCACATGCAGATGGCGAAGACGAGCAAGTAGGCGAGCGCCTCGTAGATGGCTGTCGGGTGGCAAGGCATACCACCAGCCAAGGTCTGCCACTCGGCAGAGCGTACGAAGCGAAAGCCCCAGGCGACATCGGTAGGGTAGCCGAAGATCTCGCTGTTCATCAGGTTGCCGAGACGTATCATGGCTGCCACGAGTCCTACGGGTACGCAGAGGCGATCCATGCCCCAGAGGATTGGTTTGTGCGACACCTTGCGTGCGTAGATCCACATGACGATGATGAGACCGATCACACCGCCGTGGCTCGCTAGTCCGCCCTCCCACGTTTTCAGGATTTCAACGGGATTGGCGAGGTAGTATAGGGGATCGTAAAAGAGGCAGTGCCCTAGTCGAGCGCCTACGATCGTACCGATGGCTACGTACCAAAAGAGCTTGTCAAACCATGGCTCGGGCAAGCCTTCTTTCCGCCAGATGCGATGCACGATCCACGGACCGAAGACGAAGAGCCCTACGGCAAAGAGTATGGCGTACCAGCGCAACTCAAAGGTGCCGATGGTAAAGATGGCGGGGCTGACGTCCCACGTGATGGCTAGTAGGGGTAGTGTGCTGGACATGGCGAGTAGAGGTTAGATGTTAGACCTTAGAAGTTAGAGATTAGACTAGTTGGGCGATCCAGTCGGAGCGGTCGCCAGCGAGTAGGTCTATAACTGGCACCTCGGGGAGTGTGTAGGCTCCTGGGGTGAGGCGCTGCGTAGCACGAGCCGAGGCGACCATCATCTGGGCGGTCAGGGCGGGGTTGTTGATCTGCATCTCGAAGGTGATACGCTGGTTGTGCGTTACACCCGAGACCCCTTTGCGCATCATATGCACGCCATGGCCTACGTCCTCTAGAGCTGCGACAGAAGGGACGAAAGTGACGATCGTTTCGTCATGAGCGAAGTAATCATCAGCGAGGATGGCTTGGCGTACCTGCTCTTCGTTGGCTCCTGACTCTAGCTCTACATAGACCTGTCTGCGGTGCTGTCCATAACCTATGGGCAGGGTCATAGAGAGCGCATCTCGGACACCAGCTATGGCACGTGCCGCTACGGAGTGTCCCATGCTCATGCCTGGCCCAAAGTCTGTGTAGGTGATTCCCTCGGGAGCCATCGCCTGCATCAAGGTACGAACGATCGAGTCGCTTCCGGGATCCCAGCCAGCGCTGATGATGGAGACTGCTTGGTGCTCCTGAGCTACCGCCATCAAGTCGTGGCGTAGCGTAGCTATCTGGGTATGGATGTCAAAGCTGTCTACGGTGCAAAGACCCTGAGCGAGGTAACGCTTGGCGTAGTCGGGCACGGAGCGTGTCGGCACGGCCAGGATGGCGACATCTGCCTTGGGGAGGGCTTCATCCTCTCCGTAAACGGCAATGCCATGAGCGGTCAATACTTGGCTTTGAGGATCATTCTTGGAGCGACGGACTACACCGACCAGCTCCATGTCGGGAGCGGTGCGTACGGTGGTTACGACCTGCTTGCCTACGTGTCCGTAGCCTACGACGAGTACTTTTATCTTTTGGTTCATCTGAAATCTGCTATAGAATTGGTTGTTGCTTACAAGCGGTAACGGCTCGCGCCATCCAAGCTGCCTGTCTCAAAGCCAGAGCGAAAGGCTTGCATGCGCTGTGCTGAGGTACCGTGTGTGAATGAGTCTGGGACGGCGTAGCCCTGCGCCTCTTTTTGCAAAGTATCATCACCGATAGCGTTGGCGGCTGTGAGCGCATCCTCGAGGTCTCCGGACTCAATGAGTATGATACCGAGTCGCTGTGCGTGGTATGCCCATACGCCAGCAAGGTAGTCGGCTTGCAGTTCTAGCTGTACACTAGCGCGGTTGTACGCTTCCTGCGAGACACGCCCTTGCTGCTGGTGTAGCTTGTCAGAGATACCGAGGAGGTTCTGCACGTGATGCCCTACCTCGTGAGCGGTGACGTAAGCCATAGCTAAGTCTCCTGGCGCTTTGAAGCGAGAGGCGAGTAGATTGAAGAAGTCTAAGTCAATGTAGACTGTCTGGTCGGCCGGACAGTAGAAGGGCCCTACCTCGCTGGTGGCTCCTCCGCAACGGCTCTGCACCTGATCGGTGAAGGTCACCAGTGTCGGTGCCGCATAGGAGCGTTGTAATTCGGAATTGAAGAGGTCTGTCCACACGTCGTTGCAACTGTTGAAGACGCGCAGCGTGAAGACCTTGAACTCTTCGTTTTCGTTGACACGTGAGGGGTCTACCTGCTCCTTCTGTGAGCTGGGCAAGACATTGTTTGCCACCTGCATCAGTCCCGAGAGGTCTACACCAAAGAAGAGGCTGGCGAGGACGATGACGATACCACCGATGCCACCTCCGAGGGCTAGCCCTCTGCCTGAGATGCGTCCGCGTCTGTCTTGGTAGTTTGCCGAACTGTCGTTGGGTCTAAGCCATTTCATAGTATGTTGTCGCTAGGTAGGTGGTACATAAGGTGCGTGAAGTGCTTGCGAAAGAGCCCCTCCAGCTGATGCTTGACTAGCGGAAAGTAGACCTCCCCTCGTCCTATCTCTTGCTCCATCGAGGTGACCCCCTTGTCGGTAAAGCCACACGGATTGATGAGCTGGAAGTAGCTTAGGTCGGTATTGACATTGAGCGCGAAGCCGTGCATCGTCACATAGCGAGAGGTATGCACGCCGATAGCGCAGATCTTACGAGCTTGCGGTGTGTGTGCATCGATCCAGACGCCCGTAGCGCCCTCGAGACGCTCCGCACGAATGCCGTAGAGGTAGAGAAGATCGATGATGCACTGCTCCATCGTGTGGATGTACTCCTTGATCCCTACGCCGTAATGCTCTAGGTCAAAGATTGGGTATCCCGTGATCTGCCCAGGACCATGGTAAGTAATGTCGCCACCACGCTCTATCTGGACAAGCTGAATGCCTTTAGAGTTGAGCAAAGCCTCCGAGACGAGCAGATTCGTTTGCTGGCCATGCTTGCCAATGGTCAGCACGGGCTCATGCTCGCAAAAGAGTAGCACGTCCTCAGGCACCGTCTGATGCGCTACCTTGGCATCAATACGCTCGTGCCAAAGCTTCTGCTGCATCTCCAGTGCCTCTCGGTAAGCGATCCTGCCACAATCCCGATAGGTAAAAGGCTCGGCACCACTCCTCACTAGCTTGTCTGGCGTGGGTTGCGGGGTATAACCCGACCCCTCGGTGTAGCGAAGGGTCAGTCCGTCGTAGCCCACGTACACTCCTTCGGGCAGTCGTTCCTGTAGCTCTGCCGTAGGTGGCGCATGGTGCGAAAGGTGAATGATGTAGCTGCGCTGTGGCTGAACCCGTGCGGTCAGCTCAATAGCCTCCTCGATCGTTTGGTGTGTCGGGTGAGGCTTGGTGTAGCGCAGTCCATTGACAAAGAGTAGCTCCACGCCTCGGAGCTTCTCTAGCTCCTCTGGGGCGATGCTCTTGAGGTCGGTTAGGAAGCCAAAGCTCCCTATGCGATAGCCTAGTATCGGCTGCTTGCCGTGCATCACCCGTATCGGCTCTATCGTCAGGTCGTACAGTGTAAACGGCTCTAGCGACGAGATGGGGTGCAGCGTCAAGTGTGGCGTGCCGGGATAGCGATGCGGTCCGAAGTAGTAGTGTAGTCGAGCCTTGATCGCCTCCAGCACGTTAGGCTCTGCGTAGATGGGTAGCTCCGTGCGCCACGAGATAGTACGCAGATCGTCTAGCCCTCCGATATGGTCGTAGTGCTGGTGCGTTAGGATGATCGCATCTAGATGATCAATGCCCGCTAGGAGCGCTTGCTGTCTGAAGTCTGCGCTACAGTCGATTAGTATTCGCCGACCCGAAGGTGAGACCACTAGAGCCGATGTGCGGGTGCGCTGGTCGCGTGAGTCTAGGCTTAGACAGGTACGACAGTAGCAACCCACCTCAGGTACGCCTGTGCTGGTACCTGAGCCTAGTAGCTCGACGATCTGTGGCGAGGGATGACTGTGGCGAGAGGGCATAGGCGTTAGTCTATATAGCGCACCTCGGGGTGTAGTGAGATGCCGAACTTACGGCTCACCTCCTGCTGCACGTGCTCTGCCAGTGCGACCACCTCTTGACCGGTTGCCCCGCCGTAGTTGACGAGGACGAGCGGTTGCTTTTCGTAGACCCCTACGGCACCTGTGCGGTAGCCTTTGAGTCCCGTTTGGTCTATGAGCCAGGCCGCTGAGAGCTTGACTTGCCCTTCGTGGTGAGTAGGGTAGTGAGGCACGGGCGTGTCGTATTGCTTCGCCAGCTCCTCGTATTGCGCTAGCGGTACGATGGGGTTCATGAAGAAGCTTCCACCATTCGGTATCTCCTCAGGGTCGGGTAGCTTAGCACGGCGAATGCTGATCACCTCTTGGCGAATCTCCTCGGGCGTAGGCATCGTGTCGCGACCTTCGAAAGCTCTTGCCAGGGAGGCGTAGCTCAGATTGCAGGTCGGCTCGGTGCTTAGTATGAAGTGCACATGCGTGACGATGTAGGAGTGGTACTGCGGATCTTTGAAGATGCTATACCTATATCTGTAGTCGCACAGAGCGCTCGGTATGCGGAGCTTCATTCCTGTCGCTAGGCCGACCACATCGACCGCTACGATGTACTGAGAGACCTCGCTCCCGTAGGCACCTATATTTTGGATAGCAGCAGCGCCCACGGTGCCTGGGATGAGCGATAAATTCTCTATACCATAGAGCTCCCGGCTAAGCATCAGCTCCACAAAGTGATCCCACACGATGCCACTACCCGCCCGTACATGCTGCTGCCCTGGGTGAGTCAGCGCACTCTCGGTCTCATCGTAGTAGTGGAGGTCGTCGATCTGCGAGTAGAGGATGACGCCACGATACTTATCGTGCGTAAAGAGCAGGTTACTCCCAGCACCTATCGGTAGGTAGGGCTGCGAGACAAAGTACTCATCACGTGCCAGCGTCTGAAGATCCTCAGCACTGCTGTAGTTGATCCACCAGTCGGCGGTAGCCTCTGTGGCAAATGTGTGGTACTCCCGAAGCGGTTGATGCTGTATGATCTCCATAGTCTATAGTGTCCGAAGAAGGAGTCTTAGAGTCTATCTATGTAAACTCTAAGACTCCTATTTTATTATGGCTTCGATGTAATGAAGCTACTAGCGGATCTTCTCCAGAATCCAAGCATCCTGAAACTCAGGAGCGAAGCGTCCCTTGACCTGCTCTCTAGAAGCCTCAGCCTCTCGGCGGTTGTCGAAGCTGGTGATGATGACACGGAGCATACCAGCCTCGTTCTGACCTAGCACGGGTGTGTAGCCCTGAGCCTGTAGGCGCTCCTTGAGGGAGTACGCATTGGTGTGGTTTTGGAATGAGCCGACGACCACGTTGTAGGTCTTGAGCATGTTTGCGTCCTCACCCTTGACCGCCTCTAGGCGCTCACGACGTAGCTGGATGTCAGCGGCTGGCTCACGAGCGACGACAACACTAGCGGGGGGAGTATACTCAGGCTCTTTTTGCTGTGTGGCAACTTCACGCTGCTTAGCCTTCTCATACACCTGACGATAAGCACTTTGCTTAGGCCCACATGCGCTCACTGAGAGCAGAAGTAGGGCTGAGGATAGGATGATTAATGTCTTTTTCATATCTGTATGTTGTTTGAACTTGTTGATTCGTCGTATTCTACGTTGCTTCGTTGTATTCTACGTCACAAAGGTAGTAGTTTTTGCGCAAATACCACCACCCTCATGCCTGATGAGTGACTAATTCCTATTTTGAGGTGCTGGGAAAGGGAAAAATAGACACGATTTCAATTCCTACCTAGGAATTGCCCAAATTCCTCCGTAGATATTTTTGATTTGCTACCTAGGAAATGGGCAAATTCTTCGGACTTATTTTTTGATTCCTCCGAAGTTTCATTTGATTTCTCCGAAGAATTTTTTATTTCCTAGGTAGCAATTGGACCAATTCCTAGGTAGCTATTGGGGAAATTCCTAGGTAGGAAATCAGAGATTGACCGACAAGTCAAAGAGAGCTGGAAACATTTCGTACTGTAGGCACTAATAAAACAAGTCCCCGACAGAGCAATCTCTGCCGAGGACTGGTCCTATAGTTTGTCTAGGCTAGCTACTAGCCCACGTCTGTAGAGCTTGCTAGCATAGCGAAGACTCTAGCTGGGTGTCTCTATGCGGCGAGGAATAGACCTCTGACGACACCGAAGGTCAGTATTGACACGAGGAGTGCTAGGATGGCGTATAGCTCAGGGAAGACGGCCATGACCATGGTCGCACCAAAGAGGTTGTTGCCAGCACCGATACCCTTGATACCATTGGCGCAGACCTGAGCCTGACGGATGGCTGAGTAGAGACCGACGAGACCGAGGCTGAGCCCAGCAGCGAAGATAGCCCACGCAGCACCTGCTCCAAGTACACCAGCGGTGAGGAGGTCCTTGATGAGACCGTTAGCCATAAAGAAGCCGACGAAGCCGTACAGACCCTGTGAAGAGGGTAGCGCGGAGAGTCCGATGTACTGACCGAGAGCGTCGGGGTTCTTTTTCATAGATCCGATGGTCGCATTACCTGCGATGGTGACACCGATTGAGGAGCCGATACCCGTTAGGATGACCATGAGGGCTACGCCTCCGTATGCAATTAGTTCGTTCATGTTATGTATATCTGTTATTTGATTTGATTATTGCTTGTTTAGTTGACCTTAAAGGGGGTGTAAGGCTTACCGCCACCCTCGAATTCGCTGTTCTTGTAGTACTCCACAAAGGTGAGACGCAACGGGTGTACGAGCGAGCTGATGATAGCTAGTCCGAAGTTGAGTCCGTGTCCGAAGAGTAGGATGAAGACCATCACGAGCCAGTTGACCCCAACGGGTAGTCCCTCAGACATGGAGACCGCTAGGTTGTTGAAAACGCCTCCCAGCACGCCACTCGTCAGTCCGATAGCGAAGAGACGGATGTAGGAGAGGGTGTCTCCGAGTAGTCCCGAGGCGGTGTTGTAGCTTGCCCAGAGTGAGGATCCGATGTTGAGGAAGATGTCCTTGCCTGGACTATTGTAGAAGACCACAACGAGTCCTGCAGCTATTGCCAGTCCGTAGAATATGGAGGTGACGTAGCTGGGGAGTGCTGTCGTAGCCATCGGTAGTGCCACTGCCATGATGAGGGCAAAGATGACGATGACCCACGCATAGGCGGAGAGTGCATACTTGAGTCCTCGCTGCTTCTGTATCTTGACGGCTGCCACGGTCTTGGCAAAGAGGATCTGAATGATGCCCAGCACGACCGAGAGGAGCATGAGGTTGTCCTGATTGAGGAAGTAGTCGTTGCGGACACTGCCGAGCAGGGAACCATCATTGGCCCACGGCATGACCATACCGAAGACGGTACCGAGTAGCGAACCGACCACGACGGTGGTGCCACCGAGCCACTGTGCTAGAGAGCAAATGTCTTTCGTCGATTGCCCCTTGACCTTGCGCTTAAAGATCGTCGCCAATAGGAAGATGACGAGTCCATAGCCTGCATCTCCAAAGCATAAGCTGAAGAAGAGCATGAAGAAGGGGGCAAAGAGGGGTGTCGAGTCGAGCTCCGAGTAGTTCGGCAGAGAGTACATTCGCGTAATCGGCTCGAAGAGTCGACTGAAGCGATTGTTCTGGAGCTTGATGGGGATCTTGTCCTCATCAAGTATCTCCTGCTCAGCATAGTAGCAGGGGAGCTGGTCTAGCTCTTGTCGCACCTCGGGTACGATCTTGCTCGGTATCCACCCCTCGAGGAGTATCACCTTGTCATCCGCCTCGCCAGTAGCCTGTAGGAAGGCGTTGCTCATCTGATACTTGTCCTGGAGAAGGAGGTCGTAGCCCTGCAAGTCCTCTAGGTGCTGATCGATAAACTCCTGTATCTCGGTGTCTATCTGCTCGGCACGCTGCTCGAAAGAGGCGAGTCGCTCAGCTAGTTCGCTGGCGGTGTGGGTCGGAGCTTTGATCTGCTCCGCCTCGATGCGCTCAGTGCTCTTGTCGCCGACGGTGATGAAGTAGTGATGCGAGCGTCGGGTGTCGATGATGATAGCATTGTGCTCCTCCTCCCAGCGCTCTTGGTACTGAGCTGTAGGGATGATGTAGAAGCGGACTGGGTAACCCGCTTGCTGGAGCCGCTCTAGCTGCTGGACGTCATAGTCGCCCCACGGCTCCCAGTAGTCGTTTTCCCTCTGTTGGCTCTCGATCTGAGAGGCTATCTGGCGACGATCCTCTAGGAGCGTCTCGATCTGCTGTAGCAGAGCCTCGCCCTCCTCTGTGCTAGCTGGCTTGCGGGGAGCGCCGATGGGCTGCTCCTCGGAGCGCTTGCGAGAGAGGGTGCGGATGAGGTCTGACAGATGACGACGCGCCACAACGATCTCCTTGATCTGTTCGCTCTCACTGGTCGACTTGTTCTCCTTAATATGCACGACCCCTAGGTCGCGTAGCTTGAGGAGGAAGCTGTCGTAGTCTTGGTGATAGACTAGGAAGAGGTACTTATCTATTTTCTCTATCATTGTGCTAGTCGCTCTTTTTGTTTGGCAGCACGAATCTCTAGATTGGTGCGCATGATCTTTTGCGAAGCCTTGGAGAGACTCTCCTCATCCTCTAGATAACGCTTGATCTTGAGGATAGCGTCTTTGTAGCCAGGTATCTGAACCTTCTCAAAGAGGTTGACCTTTTGCGTAGTCTTACGACGAGCATACTCGAGATACTCTAGCTTGAGATTGAGAAACTCTGCCTCGATGCCCAGTGTGGCTAGCGCCTTGAGTAGCTCGACACCCTGAGCAAACCACGAGGGACGGCTAAAGAGGCTGAAAGGCTTCACCTCGTAGTCGATATTGTCTAGCACAGGGACGACGACACCAGCTATCTTCTTCGTCGAGAGCTGTACGTCGGTGACGCTGACCAGCGTAGGGTCAAACTCGTCCCACAGAGCCACCATATCCTGGTAGCCCTGTATGCCCTGCTCTAGCTGCTCATTGAGAGTATCTATCTCACGGCGAGCCTTCTTGACCTCTAGACGGAGGGCACTCTCCTTGCTCTTGATCGTGGGCAGGGTGCGCTCTCGCATCTTAAGCTGCTTTTGTTGCTGCTGTAGCGAGGTCTTATTGTACTGAAACTTGATCGCCATCTCTCTTTCTAAGCTTTGTCGACCTTACTATCTGTAGGCCAATACTTGTCCACGAGACTCTGGCGGATGCTCACCTCGGCGGGGGTGAAGTACTTGGCAAAGAGGCTCCACGCATGATCGAGCATCTCGGTCGTATTGAGGTTGACGTCGATAGCTAGGAGATCGTTGGCATAGTCCTTAGCGAAGTCTAGCGTACGCTGGTCGTAGTCTGTCAGGTCAAAGCCGTTTTCCAGCTTAGTCTGAGCATTGGCCGCATCGGCATAGAGACGTACACCAGCATTCATCACCTGCGGGTGGTCTTCGCGTGTCTTCTTACCGATGACTAGCTGCTTCAGACGAGAGAGCGAGCGGAAGGGGTCTACGATAACCTTACCGATGGAAGAGTCACGACGTAGATAGAGCTGACCCTCGGTGATGTAACCCGTATTATCAGGCACAGCGTGCGTGATGTCGCCTCCCGAGAGGGTCGTCACAGCGATGATCGTGATGGAGCCACCGTCGGGGAACTGTACCGCCTTCTCGTAGATCTTAGCCAAGTCGGAGTAGAGGGAGCCTGGCATTGAGTCCTTAGAGGGGATCTGGTCCATACGGTTCGAGACGATGGAGAGCGCATCGGCGTAGTTGGTCATATCGGTCAGGAGGACCAGCACCTTCTCATGCTTCTGCACAGCAAAGTACTCAGCTGCCGACAGCGCCATATCGGGGATCAGCAGACGCTCCACGGAGGGGTCTTCGGTCGTATTGATAAAGCTCACGATACGATCCAGTGCTCCCGCATTGCTAAAGGTCTTCTTGTAGTAAAGGTAGTCATCGTTCGTCAGACCCATACCACCGAGGATGATCTTGTCGCTCTCGGCACGGAGAGCTACGAGTGCCATCACCTCGTTAAAGGGTTGGTCTGGGTCCGCAAAGAACGGAATCTTCTGTCCCGTCACGAGCGTGTTGTTGAGGTCGATACCAGCGATACCTGTAGCGATCAGCTCGGAGGGCTGATCACGACGTACAGGATTGACCGAGGGACCGCCGATCTCTACATCCTCGCCCTCTAGCTGTGGACCGCCATCGATAGGCTCTCCGTAAGCGTTGAAGAAGCGTCCAGCCAATTGGTCGCTCACCTTGAGAGCTGGCGCCTCACCGAGGAAGATAACCTCAGCATTGGTTGGGATGCCCTCAGTGCCTGCGAAGACCTGTAGAGTTACCTCGTCTTCATTGATTCTAACCACCTGAGCGAGCTTGCCATTGATTGTAGCTAGCTCGTCATTACCTACACCCGTAGCGTGGAGCATACAGGTGGCTTTGGTAATGTTGGTGATGCGTGTATATATCTTTTGAAAAGCTTGTGTAGCCATTGTGAGACGTTAGATACTAGAGGTTAGATATTAGAGGAGGCGTGCGTAGACTGCTGCTCGATCAGCTGCTCGTACTGCTGCTGGTACTTCTTGAAGTCTTCACTCTGAAACTCCGAGTAGTTCATCTGCTTGAGGTGGTTGATAAGCGTCTTGAAGAATTTGCTCACCTCGTTGAAGTCCTCAAAGTTGAAGTCCGTGTGACAGATCTTGATCACTCTGTCGAGCATATACTTCTGGCGCTCTAGAGGCGTGTTGCAGTCGATATCGTCAAAGGCATCCTGCTGTAGGATCACAAAGTCTATCAGCTCAGACTTCCAGAAAGTCACGTGATACTCTACGGGGACGCCGTCATCACCGAGGATGTTGATCTGCTCTGCGATCTCCTTGCCACGCTGCATGCGAGTCTTGATCTCGTTTACCTTGTCTAGCCAGTCGGAGCCGAGGTCTGCCGTGATGTACTCCTTGAGCTCGGGGTACTCTATATATTTAGAGTAGCTGTCTATTGGGTTGACAGCGGGGTAACGCTTACTATCAGCGCGCTCTTGCTCTAGAGCGTAGAAGCATCGAGCCACCTTCTTCGTATTCTCCGTGACAGGCTCCTTAAGGTTACCACCTGCTGGAGAGACCGTACCGATAAAGGTCACAGAGCCCGTCTCGCCATTGTTGAGATAGACGAAGCCCGCACGAGCGTAGAAGTTTGCCACGATAGCCGACAAGTCCATCGGGAATGCGTCTGGTCCAGGGAGCTCCTCTAGACGGTTCGACATCTCACGCAGTGCCTGCGCCCAGCGAGAGGTCGAGTCCGCCATGAGTAGTACTCGGAGCCCCATCGAGCGGTAGTACTCCGCGATAGTCATAGCGGTGTAGACCGAAGCCTCACGAGCAGCCACTGGCATGTTACTCGTATTAGCGATGATAATCGTACGCTCCATCAGCTTGCGTCCCGTGTGTGGGTCTTCGAGCTCAGGGAACTCGGCAAAGATCTCCACCACCTCGTTAGCACGCTCACCGCAGGCAGCCATGATGACGATGTCCGCCTCCGCCTGCTTAGAGATAGCGTGCTGGAGGACCGTCTTGCCCGTACCGAAAGGCCCAGGGATAAAGCCCGTACCACCCTCTACGATTGGGTTTAGCGTGTCAATGGTTCGTACGCCCGTCTCTAGGAGCTTGAAGGGACGAGGCTTCTCGCTGTAGACCTGGATAGGTACCTTGACAGGCCAACGCTGGATCATCGTGATATCATGCTTCTTGCCCTCAGCGTCAACGATGACAGCGATCGTCTCCTCGACAGTGTACTGACCCGCAGGTTTGACACTCTCGACCGTGTAGCTCCCCTCCATAACGAAGGGTACCATGATGCGGTGTGGCTGGTGATTCTCGTCTACCTGCCCCAGCCACGAGCCAGCCTGTACCGTGTCGCCCGCCTTAGCAATAGGCGTAAAGTCCCACTTCCTAGTCGTGTCTAGTGGATGGGTGTAGTCACCTCTCTTGAGGAAGACACCATCCATCTTGTCTAGGTCGTGCTGCAGACCATCATAGTTCTTGGAGAGCATACCTGGTCCCAGAGTCACCTCGAGCATGTGCCCAGTGAAAGAGACCTTGTCGCCCACCTTCATACCACGAGTACTCTCGAAGACCTGTACATATACGTTTGCACCGATCACCTTGATCACCTCGCTCATCAGCTCCACCCCGCGTACGGTGATGTAGCATATTTCATTTTGCGATACGGGACCATCGACCTCTACCGTGACGAGGTTAGAGACGATTCCTTTTACCACACCGTTTGTCATTGTATCTATTATTTCTTTTGTTTGCGTTTGAACTCCTCTAGCGAGGTGGTGCTCTCATGCTTGAGCTGAGAGACTATCTGACGGAAGACTTGCTCGCCCGTCTCTTCGTTGAGTGATACCCAGCGCTCTAGGATCTCTAGCTCTAGGTAGTAGGCTAGGAGATACTCTATGTCAAAGGGCTTGGAGAAGGCATGCTCCTCCAGCCAATCCCAGCGAAGCCGATCTATCAGCTGCTCACGACGAGCGATGTCCTCCTCGCGACTGATATTGACCAACTGCTGTATCTGAGGAAAGAGCTCCTCCGTAATGCTAAAGTCCGCAGCCTGCGAAGTGCGCAGATGATGCTGCAGCGTGCCCCCTCCGATGATATACTCCTTAGGGTCAAAGCCTAGCTGCCGACTCGTGTAGGCGGCCAGGATATTCTTGATGTTAAGGTTGAACTCCGCCCACTCGGCTACGAAACTATTCTTCTGATGCATCAGATAGTCGTAGTACATCGCCATGAGCTTATCCTGCTCTAGGCGTAGCTGCCAGATCGTGTAGGGTTCCTCCGCTTGCTGTAGCTCCTCACGCATCTCAGCTCGCTCCTCGGCAAGCTCCTCCTCCAGCTCGGGGTCGGGGAGACGCATCTCGATGTACTCCTTGATGAAGTCAGGTAGCTGCTTCGTGCGGGGACGCTTCGTGCGCTGCTGTACAGCTATGATATAGTCAGCCAGCTCCTTGGCGTCGATTGTCTCTAGGGGCTCCTTAGGCTCCAGCTCAATCTCTGAGGGGTCATCCTCCCAGTGGATAGAGTCGTCCGAGAGCCACGCATTGATCGTCTCCAAGATCTGCGGTAGCTCCTGCTCCATGAGGAGTAGGTCTAGGAGACGTCTGTCACGCTTGGTGAGCTCCTGTCGTAGCTCCGCCTGCAGCGCATCCGTCTGTATAGGTAGCTTGCGGTCGTCTACACCAATGTTTGGCAGACCTGCGATGGTAGCGTAGTACTTTGCCATAATGTCTTCGCTATAGCACAGCAAGTGGTGTGCAGAGAGACTCTGTAGACACCCTTAACTATACCTTATATATAGCTTACTTAGAAAAGCTCCTCCACAAGACGAGGACGTAGGAAGCTCTTGAAGAAGTTGACAAACTCCTCCTCGCCGAAGTTGACCTTGTACGAGCCATCAGCAGGTGCTACGGAGAAGCCTGCACCTTGAGCTGATCCTGTACGTATCGTCACCTGACCGCTATCTAGTAGCGCCTTAGCGTTACCGAGCATATACTTCTCCAGCGCCTCAGCGTTGGCCGTCTCGATGACCATCGGCTCACCAACCGTCCACTGCTGTACGATGGCGAGCATCAACTTTTGCATAAAGTCCGCATCGGTCGTCATTGCCTTGACATTGTCACGTACGATGCGATCGGTCAGACTATCTGCGATGGTACTCTGCGTAGAGCTAACCACCTGCTCAGCGTATAGCTTGAGCTCTGCTTGGGTGTTTTTGGTTAGATCTGCTGCCTGACGCTGAGCATCACTCACGATGCGCTGTGCCTCGGCCTGTGCGGTAGCGACCATCTCGTCGCTCTGCTGCTTAGCCTTGGCTAAGATCTGAGCAGCCTCTTGGTTTCCCTTTTCTACCCCTTCATGGTAGATTTTGTCGGTGAGTTCCTTAATCTTGGAGTCCATCTATCTTGTTTAGTAGTCTATGTATTAGCATGGCTTGTAGAGCGTACTAGCAGTGAGCATCTGCGTGGGTGTACGCTCTTAACAGTGGCAAAGGTAATAATTTGCTCCAATAATTACAACGCTTCAAGCCCCAGAAGCGAAAAATCTTTGTAGAAGTAAGGGTAGGAAGCGACTAAAGTTGTCACTTCGTGGTGGCGAATGATGATCCCTACGGAGGAATCTGCAAATAGCTGGCTGGAAAACGAACATTCTCCAGGGAGGCGGGATATAAAAGTTCGGAAGAATGAAATGAAACTTCGAAAGAAAGATTTCGAAGTTCCGAAGAGTTTGTCCGTTCCTCGGTGGGGATTTTCGATTTCCTCCGACGAAACTGGATTTTCCTCCGCATGAAACTGGATTTTCCTCCGCATGAAACTGGATTTTCATGGGCATGAAAATACTTGGTCATGAGAGGAGCCGAATCAATGATCCCGTAATTACCTTACAGTTGGGACTGAATTTGCCATCGGATGTGTCCCTCCTCTCGTGCGTGTCTCACTCCATCTATTTAGCTATCCCAGAGGCTGTAAAATACCTAAAGATAGGGTTGTAGAGCGCCTGTAGGCTCTCTAACTTTGCAAAGAATTTCGGCGGGGGATGACTTAACTTGAGCGCATGCTCGCTGAATCTAGAAGTTTATAAAGCATCAAATAAATCAATCCTAAGACAATGAGAATACCTAAGGTTACATCAATCACACTAGTGCTGATCGCACTATCCGCCCTCATACTGGGTGGCTGTAATGAAGATCCGAATAACCCAGAGCCCAATAAAGGCACACAGTGCAAAGTGACTGTGCAGCTGGGGCTAGACAAGGAGGTCGAGCTCGCCAAGCTCATGCTCACCGTCACCGATAGTCGCACGCTCAAGAAGAGCGAGGCGGAGGTCGACAAGAAGAGCCGTACCGTAGAGCTAACCCTTGATAAGGGTACCTATAGCTTTGCCGTATCGGGTGAGACTACAGATCACCGCACACTCGTGGGGGCTAAGGAAAACGTCGTCGTCAGCGATGCTATGACTCTCTCCATACCTGTCCAGATAGGTGAGGCTCCTACGCCAGAAAAGCCTCAGCTCATCTTTGGTGACATCTTCTTCAATGGCGAGACCAATGGTCGTATGATGCACCCAGATCAGTACTTTATGATAGTCAACAATGGGGAGAAGACCGAGTACCTCGACGGTGTCTGCTACGCAGTGACTGCTCATGGTAACCCAATGCCAGAGACTCCCTGGACTAACTATCTAGCAGACAAAGGGGAGCTACCCGTGGGTGGTATCTATCAGTTCCCTGGTAGTGGTAAGGAGTATCCAATCAAGCCTGGAGAGTTCAAGATTGTGGCTGCGACGGCTATCAATCATCATACCGAGGATAAGCCAAACTCTGTAGACCTCTCAGGAGCTGACTTTGAGTTCCTCTTCCCAGAGGTAGAGCTTCCTGCTGGAGATGGCAAGACAATCAAGATTACAGACACGGACAACCCCGATGTGCCTAATATGAATATCATCGTAGACTGCTTCTCTAGTACGGGTATCGCACATCCCAGAGGCTTTTGGCCACCACTCCTCTTTAAGGTGGAGGGCGATCTGAGTGCATTCCTTAAGGATCATGTCATGCAGGTGACTAATAAAAAGGGCGAAACGGAGAACTACTACACCATCCCTGTAGACCTTATCCTAGATGGCGTGGAGACGGGTTGCGAAGGGCAGTTCAAGACGCGTGCGCTACCGATTACAGTAGACAAGGGAAACTTCTACGTGACGGGTTGCCACCGTCAGCAGCTAGCACACCGCAAGACGGAGATGCGTAATGGTCGCACCTATTGGATCGACACCAACGACTCGACCAACGACTATGAGCGTGTACAGGGGCAAAACGCTTATCCTAAGAAGTAAGAGACTACCTAAGTCTACCATATCGTAATTATCTACCGTAGGGGGGCGTGCATAGATACGTCCCCCTACCTTACCTCACTGACCGCACACACACTATGGCTATGCTACACAGACATACGCTACTGACGCTCATCACGCTTTGGCTCTTGCTCCTACCCGAGCTCAGCCTAGCCATGTCGTATACGACTCCTCCGCCAGCATTCGGCATCACAGGACGTGTACGCAATGCTAAGGACCATGCTCCTATCGGATGGGCTACAGTAGGGATTAGCGAGACCAATCAGGGCGTAGTCTGTGATGCTGATGGTCGCTTTACCCTGCCTCTCCGACAGGGCGGTACCTACACGCTGGTGGTGCGCTGTGTCGGCTTCGCATCGTATAGTCGCACGCTATCGGTCCAGGGGCTAGAGCAGGTTGACATCTCCCTACGTAGGCTGAGCATTGAGCTACCTGAGGTGGAGGTGCTGGGTGCCTACCGCAAGGACAAGAGCGAGGTGGTCATCGGTCAGGAGGCTATGCAAAACATACAGCCCGTCTCGATAAAAGATATCTTGCTCCTACTCCCAGGCGCTGTGACCACGACGCCTGGCATAGGAGACTTCAAGGGGGTGACCAATCGTCAGGTAGGACAGGACGATAACAGCTCCCTCGGCACCTCAATCATGATAGATGGTGCTCCTATTACCAACGATGCCTCTCGTGTGCAGATGCAGGGGCTGACCGGTATGAGTCGCTTCTCGACCTACCTGCCAGATCGGGTGGTCACGAAGCGTAGCTCGCTCAACTCGGGGATAGATCTGCGTACGCTCTCGACCAATCACTACGACCGTGTCGAGGTAGAGCAGGGTATCAGCCCCGCCTCTGAGGGTAATCTAAGTAGTGGAGCGATCAAGCTACACCCTAAGCGTGGAGTGACGCCATGGGAGGGGCGTGCTAAGGTAGACCCGCTCTTCAAGTTAGCTTATATAGGCAAGGGTATAGCTCTCGGCTCTACGGGTTACAACAGCCTACACATTGGCGGCGATGTGGTAGACTACCGAAGTGATCCTAGAGAGCGCCTAGAGCGCTATACAAGAGCTACAGCGCAGCTCTCCTATGCCTATCATAGAGACCTCGGAGATACTGGAGGTGTGCTAGATGTGACCGCTACGCTACACCAGACCGCCTCTATACAAAACAGCCGCACGGACGAGCTGGTAGAGCAGCAAGATGAGCGATACAATACAGAGTACTACCGCACAACACTGGTGGCTAATGCTCGCTGGTCGCCTCAGCTCTCGTGGCTCAGGACTTTGTCGTGGAGATCGACGGTGGACTATACCTATGACCTCCTCAGTCGTAAGTATCTCTATCTATCTGGGCGAGGTCCCGCTGTCATGCCTATCAGTAGGGAGATGGGACTGCAAGAGGGCGAGTTCCTCCCCACCTCTTACTACGCTTACTACAAGATGGATAATCAGCCCTTGGCGCTCCAGACCACACTATCGTGTGAGAGTCCTATGGCTTGGCTGGCTCCTCTACAGCAGACACTACTATATGGTGTCGACTACTCCATTGCTAAAAACTGGGGACGAGGTGCCGTCATAGATCCTTCCCGCCCTCCTTATCCTGGTGACAATACGTTTATATGGGTTCGCCCTAACTATGCCATCCCAGCGCTCTCGAGTATAGCAGCCTTCCTAGAGGATCGGCTCTTCGTCTCATTAGGTAGTCACCGCATAGATGGCAACGTGGGACTACGTGCCACGCAGATGCTCAATCTACCGCACAACTATCGTCTAGCGCACGAGATACTACTCGACCCACGCATCAAGCTCTCGTGGACCTATACGGCACCCTCGGGCTTTGCCACGGCTGTGCGCCTAGGATATGGTGTGGCTCATAAGCTACCCACGCTAGACTATCTATATCCAGACAACGTCTACCGATACTTCTCCGCTCTTAACGCCTACTACAGCGACCCTAAGAGAGACCACTTGATGACTTACGCGATCAAGCACGACCCCTCCAACCCTAATCTAAGGGCTATGAGTAATGAGAAGAAGGAGATCGGCATAGATCTCTCTTATCAGCGCTATACGCTCGCTGTGACGCTCTTTCAGGAGGATATGAATAGCGGATACGCCTACGCTCCAGCCTATTATCCGATCACTTATCCTACCTACCGCCGTCCTATCGGAGGCTCGCTCCCTGCGGGTAAGAGACCTGTCAAGGAGGACTTCTATGAGGACCTTTACCAAGACTTTACCTCGCTCTCAACGGTGCAAAACTCTGAGCGAACGGTGAAGCGTGGCATCGAGTACCGTCTGCGGACTCCTTACTTTAAGGCTATCCGCACGCAGTTTGAGCTCAATGGAGCTTACTACCACACGCTATACGCCTCTGCCATACCCGTTATGTACCGTCCAGAGATTATTGAGTTCGACGTTAAGTACCCTTACGTAGGTATCTACGGCAAGGGGGATCATCGTCACTACCACCGTGTCAATACCAATCTATGGGCTACAACGCACATTCCCGAGTGGGGGGTGATACTAACCAACTTCTTTCAGGTGATATGGTTTAGCAAGTCTTATTATGGGCGTGAGCAGAGCCCTTATCCCTATGAACTGATGGATCTGAATGGTCGCAAGCTACCTGTCGGTGAGAAGGAGATCGCACAGATGAATGACCTCTCCTCTCCGATGCGCTACCTCAATAGATCTCTCGATGAACTCTACTATCGGGCGAATATAAAGCCGATATCTGTGCGTATGAGCTTCAAGGGTACGAAGCAACTAGGCGAGCACATCCGGCTCTCATTCTTTATCGACAACATTATAGACATTTCTCCGAAGTATCTGCAGAAAGATAAGACGACGGCTCGTGAGTGGGTCGTACCTTACTTTGGACTAGAGACCTCCGTAAAGTTTTAGCACACTATGTATCTACACGCCTTGACCCACGCCTCTCTATCTATCCGTAGCTTCGCCCTTTGCTTACTACTGCTCGGCTATGTAGCGGTAGCAAAGGCGCAGACGCTCGCTTCCCCCTTTATCATAGGGCAGGGAGAGGTCTATAGCTCTGCGCTCCAGAGGTACTATGAGGAGATCACACCACGAGTTGAGGATAAGCTTGCTAAGGTACGCTACACAATCCCAATGGAGATACCGCAAGACACGACCTATGCTCTCGTGGGACTACGGAGTAACTACCTCTCTCAGGACGGGGTCAGAGCTCCTTACGAGGGAGCTACGGAGACGGCTGGAGAGCTACTGGCGATGGGTGTGGCAAACTTTAAGCATCGAGGTCGTCTCAGTGGCTATGTCTCCGTAGGCTTAGGCTATCAGGGCGCGATAGGTTACTCAGCCATACGACAGCCTGAGTACTACCTACCATACCTTGTCGCTGACACTTCTGGCGGTGCCTATCGCTACGAGCATTATATCGCAGGCGCTCTCTATGCGCTCAGACGAGGTGCCTCAGAGCTGGGCGCTGGGCTACACTTCGCTGGGGAGATAGCCTATAAGTACGAAGACCCTCGTGTCTACAATACGACTGGTACTCTACAAGCGACCCTAGGTTACAAGCATCACTTTAGCTCGCTAGATCTATCGGCTACGCTACATGCGCTCTATCATCGTAAGTATATGAACTTATGGCTCTGGAGACCCTCACAGCAGGACAAGTTCCCGCTAACGTACGGCTTTGGAATGGTGGATGTGCAGAATACTAAAATCTTCTTTGGCACCTCTCGTATGCACTATATGGGTGGTGTGGCAGTAGACTTACTATTAAGGAGTAGACAGCGAGAGCTCGGAGCTCCTCACTATACGCTCTTACTCTCTGACCAACTCTACAAGATGCGGACGGAAGAGTCGTCCGCTGCTGGGCTCTTCGGACTCCTTAACAATAATGTGAGACTGCTCAGTAGTGCAGGGTGGGGGAGATGTACTTTGGCTCTAGAGAGTAGCATACTACATCGTCTAGGTACCGAGTATATCTATGCGACCCATCAGCCAGACCAAGAGCATCTCACCATCACAGATCTACGCCAGATCGGTCAGCGACAGACCTATCGGCAGGCAGACTACGACGCTCAGCTCAGAGGACGTTACCAGATCCCTCTCTCCTCTAGGCATCAGCTAGCTCTCTCCCTCGGCGGGGGCTATCACTATCATCAGGAGCTTTACAAGGGAAGTTCTAATCACATAGACTATAGTGTCGTGAGACCCTGGGCGGGTTGTGACTATCGGTACAGCGATCGTCTCTACACGGCTCTCTCCGTGGCGTATCGTTTACCGCTCTCATCGACCTATGTCGTGGAGCGTGGCTACAAGGATCAGCTCGACTACCAGCTGGCTTACCTGCCTCTACTGAGTAAGCTCAAGTCTGGTCTAGAGCTTAGATGGCACAGTCAGCTATCCATCTCACTGCCACGTAGCCAAGCGATGACCATAAGCGTGGATGCCTTCTACGCTCCTAGTCGACTAAGCACAAGACGACCTCTCTACGAGGGTAGGCCGACTACTACCTCGGGTATATTTAGCCATCCAGAGCTAATCGGGGAGCAGGCACGCTCCTACGGACTCTTCCTCTCCTTGACTTACCATATCTAATTCCTCTTATGAATATTCTCAAGCATTTATTCTTCCTTGCCTCTCTTGGCATAGCAACCTGCGCCACAGCTCAGAGCACTGCGGAGTCCATAACTATAACTCCCACGGGACAGTATAGCGAGCTCACTGGCTATATCTCTGGTGAACAACTGTGGATTGACTTAAATGGCAATAGAACTCTTGACTCTGGCGAAGCTGTCCAGTCAGGTAAGAAGATGGTCAAAGCATTGCAAAACAACCATCTCCCCTTGACAATCTATGGCAAGACGATAACAGAGTTGATACTACAAAACAGTGAGACTCCAGATCAAATCGAAGCCATAGATCTGACCGCAGCGCACTCACTCATTAAGCTAAACCTGAGAGGAAACCCCATCGTTGGTGAGCTTAGTCTCCAGTCTTGTCCAAGCATTGCTGAGGTCAATCTGAGAGAGACGATGCTAGAAGTTATCAATGCGACAGCTTGCTATTCGCTCACCCATCTATACGCCTCGGATAGTCCTAAGCTTCACAGTCTCCTCCTCTCAGATTGCAATAGATTATCGTGGCTCGAAGCTGATCGATGCGCTCTCCAGAACCCGATACTCAAGGGAGCCATATCGCTTTCCTCCATTCATCTAGATGACAATGAGCTGACGGAGCTAAATATCCCGATGGCTTGTACCAATCTCAAGGTCGTTAGTGTATCCAACAATCCGAATCTAAAGGAGCTGTCAATCCGTGCACTCGCTACCGTGACGGGGCTCTACGCCTCTCGTTGTGGGCTTACTGCTATAGATCTCTCTCGAGGTGCTCTGCTAGAGAGCGTAGATCTCTCTTGTAATGAGCTTCGCGAGCTTACCCTACATGTCAATCCGACACGCCTCAAGGAGCTTCGGATCTACCAAAACAAATTCTCGCTAGAGCGCATGAAGCAACTCGTGTCTACGCTTCCTGCAGATGATAAGTCTAGAGAGGAGAAGCGTCTCATAGCTATCAATACGCAGGGTATAACGCCTCGAGAAGCAAATGTCTGCTCTAAGAGTGTTGTCTCCCTGGCGAATAGTCTAGGATGGGATGTCTATGACTATCACGGTGGTGTAGAGCAACTCTACGCAGGCTCTAGTGACCCAACGATTGACCCGACCAAGGAAGGATTTATTATTACGACTCAGCAGCAACCTGGGGGAGAGCTCTCTCTTGACTTGAAGGGGAGCAATCTCTTTATAGATCTCAATGGTAACAATCTCTGTGACCCTGGTGAGAGTCTCCAGGTGGGACATAATCGCATCACTCTCTCGGAGCGAAACATCGTAACCATCTACGGATCTGACATAACAGAGGTGCGTATCCCCAATGGTCAGCTAAAGGGTGTCGATCTTGCTCAGGCTCCTCATATAGAGTCTTTAGATCTTAGTCATAACCTGCTGGAGTTTGTTGACCTATCTGCACAGCAACAGCTCAAAGAGCTAGACCTAAGTCACAACTACCTGAGAAGCCTCCTGCTACCATCGCGAGCCCCAATGAACAAGCTTACACTAGCTTTCAATCAAATCTCTTCGATAGAGCTACCCGCCTATCACGATCTGCGGGAGCTTTGGCTTAGCAACAATAGTTTTACCTCCTTTAACCCGCTAGCCCTTAAGTCGCTTCAAGAGCTACATGTCGAAGTCAATAAGATAGATCTCATAGCAATGCGAGAGCTAGTCTCACAGCTACCTACCAAGGCGACCTCAGAGACTAAGTGTAAGTTGTACGCAGTCGATACTACTGCTCCCGATGAGGCTAATCACATCTCCAAGAGTATGGTCACCACTGCACGCTCCAAAGGCTGGTCCGTCTACAATGGTCAGACAGCTAACTATGAGGGGGAGCCTGACCAAAAGCTCGGAGAGCATGCAGAGCGCATTGCCATAACTGTCAGCTCCGAGGATCCCACGCTACTCTCATTCTTCCCTAAAGGCGAGGATTGCTGGGTTGATCTCAATGGCAACGATAGCTATGACCCAGGTGAAGAGATTGACGCAAGCACAGGACGTAAGCATCAGATTAGGGTCGTCAGTAAGCAGACCTTCACACTCTATGGTCGGCAGATTACAGAGCTGCGGATCAATGACCAAGCACATGTTTCTAAGGTAGATGCCTCCGAGGCTCACTCGATAGAGCTACTATGGGTTCGAGACAACGACCTATCGGAGATTATACTGCCTAAAGGCAAGACACTCAAAAATCTAGATCTCTCCAATAATAAGCTCTCTGGAGATATAGACCTGCGTCCCTACACGGCTCTGGAGAAGCTATTTCTAGTCACCAATGCTTATCAGAGCGTTGCTGTGTCAGGGCTGCAACAACTAAAGGTCCTATCTCTGAGCGAGAACAAGCTCTCTACGATAGACCTTACAGGTTGTGACAATCTGCAGGAACTATACCTAGCGTCTAATCAGCTCACAAGCGTGGACTGTAGTCACCTCCACAAGCTGGAGACGCTTTCGGTCTTTAGAAATCAGATCAAGCGTCAAGCTATGCAGCAACTCATCGATGGACTAAACGACATCGCTCCATCGTTCAAGATACGAGGCAAAATCTTCAACGTCCTCTATGTCACCAGAGATGGTCAGCCATCTCTAGAGGAGCACAACGAGCTGACGCCAGAGCAGATCAAGCAGGCCGAGCAGAAGCAGTGGACCGTCAATGGCTGGAAGGAGGGTGGTGGCGTCACTGTCATCACAGCTCTTCAAGAGTGTGCCACTCCATCAGTGGATGCCTTGACTTGGTACCCGATAGAGAGTGGATGGGTCATTGCTCCACAGCATCTAGATGGTACGGCTATCCTCTCCGTCTTCTCACTTGAGGGGGCACTGATATATAGAGGTCTTGCTGATCAAATGCTTGAGATACACACGCCACTCCATAAGGCATTACTAGTCTATGGCAATCAGCGATATCTACTGATACGATGAGAGACTATAGACAGCTATATCATAACTTACATTTCAACAAATACAATCTATGACAAAACGAATACTTTACCCGATTGTCTTTGCCCTGCTGCTCCTCATGGGAGGATGGGGCAATAAGGCAAGCGGTCAGTCTAGCGGAGCGACTTATGCCGTCCGCTACACCCTACCCAAGGGTGTCTCTGACCTAAGATGTGTTACCTACTTCCCCCCAGAGGGCAAGGTGGTAGTGACCTCAGGACGCAAGATTCCTGCGGGCGTACAGCTCACCTTTACGGCAACTGTCGAGGCTGGCTATGAGATCGACCACTGGATGGTCAATGGTGAGCTCACCCAGCATGAGCCCGAGGCCTATGGAGGTGCCAAGATAATGGAGATGGAGATGCCCGGAGAGGACATCGATGTCGTCATCGTGATGAAGGAGCCTGAGACAGCTACAGATGAATGCACCGTTAGACTCACACCCTCTACGTCTGATGGAGGCATGCTCAGTGCATACTATCTTGAGCGTAATCCATTCACAGGAGATGAGGAGGAGACCTACATCAATGATGGCGATCGGGTTCCTAAACTCACAACACTCAAGGCTACAGCCGTGCCAAACTCGGGCTATACCATAGGGCAGTGGTACCAAGATGGTGTCGCAATAGAAGGCTCTAAGGGAAGGGAGAGTGTGTCCGTAATAGTTCGTGGCAATACTGAGATCAAGGTAGACTTTGAGTCTTCAGGACAGAGCTTTGAGGGGGTCGTCTTTACATTCCAAGAGGACACTCCCGAGGGCACCATTACTGCCTATTACGAGGATGACAACTTCAATCACAAAGCCTTCCACTCGGGAGATAAAGTCCCCATGGGTAAGATGGCTTACTTCACTGCTACCCCAAAAGCGGGTTACGAATTTGACTATTGGACCCTCAATGGAGAGAAAGGAAGTCCCTATCTGATGGTTGTCGACGAGCACACCTGTAAGCTTACTGCAGAAGAAGACGACAACATCGGTGCCGTCTTCAAGCAGACCACTCCAGCAGGGCACAAGATTACGCTCACAGCTGGTGAGGGGGGGACGCTCCAGTGCTCCCTAACTAATGGTACAGAGGTACAGTCTGGTAGCACTGTCGATGACGGTGTCGCTCTACGGTTCAACGCTAAACCTATGAAGGGCTACAAGACAGATCAGTGGACGATCAATGGCGAGCCATTTGCAAAGGGCAAGGGTAAGAACACCATCATCCAAAAAGCTGACAAGGACCTCAATGTCGAGGTTTCCTTCCTCAAGGACATACAGCTTTATACGGTCGAGTATACTGCTGGTGAGGGTGGTACTATCGCTGCAACGGTTGGTGCCGAGGCTAAGGCTATCCAGAGCAACGATCAGGTAGAGCAGGGTGCGGTCATTACCTTTACCGCTACGCCTAAGGAGGGCTATGAGCTAGACCAATGGATGGTCAATGACAAACCCGCTGTCGCTGGTGCCGATACGAAGATCGAGGGCAATAAGCTCATCGTCACTCTAGGCGACCAGGACCTCAAGGTCGAGGCTACCTTCAAGAAGGTTATCGTCAAGCATACCGTCACCTTTACCGCAGGTGAGGGTGGTGCTATCGCTGCAACGGTTGGTGCCGAGGCTAAGGCTATCCAGAACAACGATCAGGTAGAGCAGGGTGCTGTTATTACCTTTACCGCTACGCCTCAGGAGGGCTATGAGCTAGACCAATGGATGGTCAATGGCAAGCCCGCCGTCGCTGGTGCCGATACGAAGATCGAGGGCAATAAGCTCATCGTCACTCTAGGCGACCAGGACCTCAAGGTCGAGGTGACTTTCAAGCAGACCACTCCTGCAGGGCACAAGATTACGCTCACAGCTGGTGAGGGGGGTACGCTCCAGTGCTTCCTGTCTACTGGTCCAGAGGTGCAGTCTGGTAGCACTGTCGATGACGGTGTCGCTCTACGGTTCAACGCTAAGCCTATGAACGGCTACAAGACAGATCAGTGGAAGATCAATGGTGAGCTATATACAAGGGGCAAGGGTAAGAACACCATCACCCAAAAAGCTGACAAGCCACTCAATGTCGAGGTCTCCTTCCTCAAGGACATAGAGCTTTACACGGTCGAGTATGTCGCAGAGGAGGGTGGTACTATCAAGAGTGCCACATACTATGATCGTACTACTTACAACTACGTAGACTTTCAGAGTGGCGAGAAGCTACCCAAGGACTCCGAGGTTGACATTGAGGTCGAGCCAAAGGCGGGCTATGTCGTAGACCTTTGGTATCTCAATGATAATCCTATTGACGCCTCCAAGGGCAAAACTAGCCAAACCATCAAGATCAGTGATAATAGCAAGATCCGCATCACCTTTGCTACTAAGCCCAAGCAGACCGTAACGTATACTGCTAGCACTGGTGGTACCATCCAAGGTACTCTGCTAGGCACCGCCTTTGACTCTGGATCTAAGCTTGACGAGGGCTCGTACATTATATTTACCGCTACTCCCGATGAGGGGTATGAGGTTGATCAGTGGCGTATAGATGATGAGGTCGTCACGCGCTATGCTGGCAAGAAGGAGATACAGGAGCGTCTTGGCAATAAGCCTCTCAAGGTGGAGGTCTCCTTCAAGAAGCTTCCAGTAACCTTCCCTGTTGTCTTCACCGCTGGTGAGGGTGGTACTATCGTAGCTACTGTAGCTGAGGGGTCGGCTCAGAAGACCATTACGAGTGGTGATGCCATCGTTCAGTACAGCCGAGTCACATTCACCGCAAAGCCAGAGAGTGGCTACCTTGTTGATCAGTGGACTGTCAATGATCAGACTCAGCAATTCTTCGCTGGTAAGCCAGAACTCACTCGCTCTGTTCGTGAAGCTCTCAAGGTACATGTAACCTTTAAGGAGGACAAGCCTGCTAAGCTCTGCACGATCAACTATACCAAGGAGAATGAGTGGGGTACGCTCGTCGCTTATTATGACACGCAAGCCTCTGGACGTACCAATGTCAAGCCTGGAGATAAGGTAGAGGAGGGATATATGATCACCTTCCTAGCTACTCCTAAGGAGGGCTACACCATTGATCACTGGACATACAACGGTACCAAGACTTCTACTGTCAAGCCCGAGATGCTGACCGTTACGGCAAAGGAAGATATGACTGTCGCCGTGGTATGCAACAAGGCAAAGCTATGTACCGTAACCTTTGATGCTGTCAGTGAGGGTGGCAAGATGACTGCCTCTTACCTCAAGGACGAAGGGTTCAACGGCTACAAGGATGTTTACATCAACTCTGGCGAGCAGGTGCCTGCAGGTACCGAAGTGACTTTTGTCGTGACACTCACTGAGGGCTACACGCTGGAGCATTGGCTCGTCAACAATACGAAAAAGGCCTGCGACAAATACAGTCCGCTCCGCCTACGCGAGCTTGTGATCAACGAAGATACAGAGGTTAAGGCCGTCTATAAGGCTCCTCAGAAGCCTCAGCATGCCGTCACCTTTACCGCTGGTGAGGGTGGTACTATCGCAGCAACGGTTGGTACCGAGGCTAAGGCTATCGAGAGCAAGGATCAGGTAGAGCAGGGTGCTGTTATTACCTTTACCGCTACGCCTAAGGAGGGCTATGAGCTAGACCACTGGATGGTCGATGGCAAGCCTGCCGTCGCTGGTGCCGATACGAAGATCGAGGGCAATAAGCTCATCGTCACTCTAGGCGACCAGGACCTCAAGGTCGAGGCTACCTTCAAGAAGCTCATCGTCAAGCATGCCGTTACCTTTACCGCTGGTGAGGGTGGTACTATCGCTGCAACGGTTGGTGCCGAGGCTAAGGCTATCCAGAGCAAGGATCAGGTAGAGCAGGGTGCAGTCATCACCTTTACCGCTACGCCTAAGGAGGACTATGAGCTAGACCACTGGATGGTCAATGGCAAGCCTGCCGTCGCTGGTGCCGATACGAAGATCGAGGGCAATAAGCTCATCGTCACATTGGGCGACCAGGACCTCAAGGTCGAGGCTACCTTCCGCAAGGTGAATGCTATCTCTCAGATCTCTGAGGCAGAGCTAGCTGTCTATCCTAACCCCTTTGCAGAGCGTATCGTCATCACGATACCAGCAGAGTGTATCGGTCAGACAGCCTACCTAACCTCTACGCAGGGAGAGGTCGTCCTGCAGATGACTCTAGAGCAGACTGAGACCGTCCTCTACACAGACGCGCTCAGCCATGGCACCTACCTGCTACGAGTAGGTAGTCACTCACAGCTACTGATCAAAGAGTAATGATGCCAGACGGGTACCTTACCGTCTAAGCCTCTGAGACTGCTCTCATAGTAGTCTCTACAATGCGAGGGAGGAGATACCGTATTGGTGTATCTCCTCCCTTATTCTATATGTTCGTCGGTACAGGCGTAGCGCCCCTTCCCAGAGCCTGGATGTTTCCAATGGTGGAAAGCTTTTGGAAACTTGAGCTCGCGATCGCCTCCACGGAGGAATCTGCAGATAGCTGGCTGGAAAACGAACATTCTCCAGGGAGGCGCGAAATAAAAGTTCGGAAGAATGAAATGAAACTTCGGAAGAAGCAAATCAAAGTTCCGAAGAATTTGTTCGCTCCTCGGTGGAGATTTCCGATTTCCTTCGACGAAACTGGATTTTCATGGGCATGAAACTGAAGTTTCTTCCCGATGAAACTCTGATAGCTTCGTACCCTTTGGCCAATTACCACTAACTTTGCGGTGATTTACCTAGATACTAAGATTATGATTGCATACTTGCGTGGCACGATAGATACGCTCACACCGACCAATGCCTATGTGGACTGTAGCGGGGTGGGCTACGATGTCAATATATCGCTCTCTACTTATGATACGCTGCATGGGCTGGAGCGTGAGGCTCCTGTGCGGCTCTGGATCACGGAGGTGATGCGTCAGGGAGAGGTGTGTGACCTGTACGGCTTCTACACGAGGGAGGAGCAGGCGCTCTTTGCGAAGTTGATCACCGTGTCTGGTGTGGGGGCCGCTACGGCTCGTGTGATCCTCTCTAGTCTGGCACCGCTGGAGCTGGCGGAGGTGATCGAGAGTGGCGATGACAAGCGCCTCAAGATGGTCAAGGGTATCGGACTCAAGACGGCACAGCGCATCATTGTGGATCTCAAGGGCAAGCTCCCTGAGACGCTGACGGATCGTGACGATGTGACGGCGGGTATCGGTTCGCGGGCTGCTCGTGAGGTGGCTGAGGAGGCGATCTCGGCGCTCAAGATGCTGGGCTTTGCGGAGGCCAATGTGCGCAAGGTGGTGAAGCAGATTATGACTGTCAAGCCCGACACACCTGTCGAGCAAGTGATCAAGCAGGCGCTGGCGCAGCTCTGATCTTAGAGGTTAGACTTTAGACTTTAGAGATTAGAGGGTTAGAGGCTTGGGTACAACAAAACGAGCGCCCGAACGTTACATAACTAACTCTATAATTATAGACAGACACTAGATGATCCCTAGGCGCAGGATACTATGTGCATGGCTTGCGTTGCTCTGTGCATTGGTGGGTGTGGTGAGATTGCTCGCTATGCCAGCCCTCTCCGTATCTGCTACGGAGCGTCCTGCACAGCCGGATAGTCTGCGCTACCCTGTGCAGCCGACAGCGCCTGAGTCGTATGAATGGCTTGAGCAGGAGTCGGCCCTGGATCTACGCACGCCGAGCGTGGTGACGCACGAATTCGTCTACAATCCCGCCACGGGGCTTTATCTACTGGTCACCAAGGTGGGCGGCAAGCAGGTGGGCACGCCGATCCCCTACACGCTGGAGCAGTACATTGCCTATGTGGAGCGCAATGGCGTGCAGAGCTACTTTCTGGAGCGTGCAGAGCAAGATGAGAAGGAGCAGCAGGGTAAGGGGTTCAACCCGTTTGACTTTGGCTTCGAGCTAGGCCCTGCGGAGAAAATCTTTGGCCCAGGTGGCGTACGGGTGCGGACACAAGGCTCTGCGGAGGTGTCGATGGGTGTCAAGAGCAATGCTACGGACAATCCCTCGATCCCGATTCGCTCACGGAGACATACCTTCTTTGACTTCGATCAGAAGATCCAGGCTAATGTACAGGCGTCGGTGGGTACGAAGCTCAACTTTAACCTAAACTACAATACGCAGGCTACCTTTGACTTTGACAGTAAGAAGCTCAAGCTAGCCTACGAGGGCGAGGAGGATGACATAATCAAGGTGCTAGAGGCGGGCAATGTGTCGCTACAGTCGAAGAACTCGCTGATACAGGGCGGTGCGTCGCTCTTCGGTATTCACAGCAAACTGCAGTTTGGCAAGCTCGATGTGGACTTCGTCGTGAGCCAGCAGGAGGCGGAGACGAAGCGCGTCTCGACAGATCGTGGAGCGCAGACGACACCTTTTGAGTTTTCGGCCAATCAGTATGACGAGAATAGGCACTTTTACCTAGGGCACTACTTCCGAGACCACTACAACAAGGCGATGTCTACGCTGCCCTTTATCTCTTCGGGCGTTAAGATCAACCGCATCGAGGTGTGGGTGACCAATAAGCGGGGCAACTTTGACGAGGCGCGCAACATTGTCGCTTTTACCGACCTGGGTGAGGCGGAGCGTGTGGCGGCTCGTGGCGTCACGACGAATGGATCGACGCAGGGACTGCCTGCTAATCAGGCGAACTCGCTCTACAGTTGGCTGCTCGGACAGCCGGCTCTGCGCCAGGTGGATCAGGTGAGCCAGGTGCTAGAGGGACAGCTGCGTGGCGGTGATGACTATGCGAAGATAGAGAGTGCTCGCCGTCTGAATGCCAATGAGTACCGCATCAACGACCAGCTCGGTACGCTCTCGCTGCAGGTGCGTCTCCAGCCGGATGAGGTGGTGGGTGTAGCCTTTGAGTACACTTATCAGGGCAAGGTCTATCAGGTGGGTGAGTTTAGTTCGGACCGCTCGGATCGCACGGCGGACAACCTTTTTGTCAAGCTGCTCAAGGGCGCATCGATGACCCCGACGGCGCCTTACTGGCAGTTTATGATGCGCAACGTCTACAGCCTCGGGAGCAGCGTCTACAATCTCAAGGCGGAGAACTTCAAGCTCGATGTCTTCTACCGCAACGATAGCACGGGTACGGCTGTACCTTATATCAATGAGGGCAAGGTGGCGGGGCAGCTCCTCACACGGGTCTTGGGGATGGACCGCCTGGATTCGCGCAATGAGCCACACCCTGATGGAGTCTTTGACTTTGTCCCAGGCTATACGGTTGATGCGGAGCGTGGGCTCGTCATCTTTACCTCTACGGAGCCTTTTGGTAGTTACTTGGCGGAGCAGATAGGCGACCCCGCCATTGCCGAGCGCTACGTCTATCGTGAGATCTACGATACGACGATGGTCGCAGCACAGCAGGTGGCCGAGCGCGATAAGTTTATCTTGCGAGGCGAGTACCAAGCGGCAAATAGTGGGCAGATCTCGCTCGGGGCGATGAATGTGACCCCGGGGTCGGTGCGTGTGACGGCTGGTGGAGCGACGCTCGTGGAGAATGTGGACTATACGGTCAACTACGCCATGGGTACCGTCACGATCCTCAACGAGGCAATCCTCAACAGTGGCACGCGTGTCGATGTCTCTCTGGAGAATAGAGGCTTCCTCAACTTGCAGCGCAAGACGGTGCTGGGACTGGACCTGAACTATCACTTTACGCCAAACTTAACGCTGGGCGGTACCTTCATGTATCTCAGCGAGATGCCACTGACTGCCAAGCCTGCCATGGGACGTGAGTCAATGCAAAACAGCCTTTGGGGACTTAATCTCTCATGGCGCACCGAGTCTCAGTGGCTGACGCGTATCCTAGACTACATTCCGCTCCTGGACTTGACCAAGCCGTCGGAGATTGCGCTCAACATGGAGTTTGCCCACCTGATCCCAGGGCACTACGAGGGGCGCTACACCAAGGGGCATAGCTATATTGACGACTTTGAGACTTCGCAGAGTAGCATTGACTTGCTCAATCCCTACGCCTGGATGCTGAGCTCTACGCCGTGGCACGACCCTGCGGACGGAGCGGCCGATCTCTTCCCCGAGGCACGAATGGTCAATGATCTGCGCTACGGCAATCGGCGAGCTTTACTCAACTGGTTTTACATAGACCCGATGCTGAACCGTGCTGGCTCTTCGCTGACGCCCTCTTATCTGCGGAACAATCCCGACATGCTCTCGAACCATTACTCGCGAGAGGTGCGCATGGCGGAGCTATTCCCCTATAGAGATGAGAACTTTGCCCAGCAGTCTTACCTCCAGACGCTCTGCCTTGCTTACTATCCCAATGAGCGTGGCCCGTACAACCTCAACAGCGATCAGGTCGGTAGCGATGGTAAGCTCACCAACCCAACGGAGAACTGGGGCGGTATGATGCGCAAGATAGACCAAAGCGACTTTGAGGCAGCCAATATCGAGTACATCGAGTTCTGGATGATGGATCCCTTCATCTATCCCGAGACGGCACCGACGAGTGGCAAGCTCTTCTTCAACCTGGGCGAAGTGTCGGAGGAGGTGCTGAAGGATGAGAAGAAGTTCTTTGAGAATGGTATGCCGCTCAACGATGACCCCTCGGCAACCATTGAGACGGTCTGGGGGCGCGTGCCTATTCGTCAGACGGCTGGCTACTCTTTTGACAATGCTGCTGGGGCACGTAGCAAGCAAGATGTAGGCTTCAATGGACTAAGCTCTGATCAGGAGAAGGCTTTCCCGGCTTATGCCAACTATCTCTCCGCAATCCGTGGCAAGGTGTCGGGCGAAGTGCTCGAGCAGTGGCAGGGCGATCCGATGAGTCCGCTGAATGACCCGGCGGGTGATAGCTTCCGCCACTATCGCGACGAGCGGTATGACCAGCTACAGTCGCCGATTCTCGAGCGATACAAGTACTACAACGGGGTCGAGGGTAATAGTGCTGAGGCAACCAATGAGACGGGCTCCTACAGCGTGGCGAGCCGTGTCGTGCCTGATGTGGAGGATATCAACCAAGACAACACGCTCAACGAGCAGGAGCGTTACTTCGAGTACGAGATAGCGCTCTCGCCTGCCGAGATGCAGGTGGGGCGCAACTACATCGTTGACGAGCGCTCGGTCAATGTGAAGCTGGCCAACGGCAAGCAAGAGACGGTCAAGTGGTATCAGTTCAAGATCCCCGTACGAGAGCCGACCCGCAGGGTAGGGGGCATAGCCGACCTCAAGAGTATTCGCTTCATGCGCCTTTACCTGACGCAGTGGGACAAGCCTGTGGTCTTGCGCTTCGGTACCTTTAAGATGGTGCGTGGCGAGTGGCGACAGTACGACCGCCCGCTACACGCTCCCGCCGTCACGCCTATATCTAATGGCACGATGGAGGTCAATACGGTCAACATCGAGGAGAACGGTGACCGCAAGCCGATCAACTATATCCTTCCGCCGGGCGTCTCTCGTAGCGTCAGCCCCAGTCAGGCGCAAGCCATTCGTCAGAACGAGCAGGCACTCAGCCTACGCATCAAGCGCCTAGCGCCAGGCGATGCCCGAGCTGTCTACAAGAATACGGGACTAGACCTACGTCGCTACAAGCGCATCGAGCTATTTGTCCATGCCGAGGAGCTCCCCGAGGAGGGAACGCCCACGGGCAATGGCGAGATGACCGCTTTCCTTCGCCTAGGCTCTGACTATACGAACAACTATTACGAGTACAGCGTTCCCCTCGAGCTGACTCCCTTCGGCACTTACAGTGACAATGCTAAGGACCGAGAGATGGTTTGGCCACGGGACAACAAGGTAGACTTCCGCTTTGACCTCCTCACGGGGCTCAAGATGCGACGCAACGCTGCGCAGGCTAATGGCGAGACCGACCTCTATACGCCTTACTCGGTGCCCGATGCTGAGCGTCCACGCAACACGATCACTGTGATGGGTAATCCCTCGCTGAGCAATGTCAAGACCATCATGATTGGTGTGCGAAACAGCGCTGGCCAGATCAAGAGTGCCGAGATCTGGGTCAATGAGCTACGCCTGAGCGAGTACCAAGAGCAGGGCGGCTGGGCGACCAATGCCGATCTGCAGGTGCAGCTGAGCGATCTAGGTTCGTTTAGCGCACGAGGCTCCTACCGCACCGCGGGCTTTGGCGCACTCGATCAGTCGCTCGCGCAGAGACAGCTAGAGGATACCGGCTTCCTCAACCTCTCGACGCAGGTGGAGCTGGGTAAGTTCTTCCCCGAGAAAGCAAAGGTGCGCATACCGCTCTACTACAGCTACCAAGACGAAGTGATCCGTCCGCAGTACAACCCGCTAGACCAAGACCTCCTCCTCACGGAGGCACTCGACAATGCTGCCAACGAGTCGGTACGCGACTCCATCAAGACGATGGCACTGACACGGACCCAGGCTCATGCGCTGTCGCTCTCCAATGTGGGTGTTAACATACAGAGCAAGACTCCGATGCCGTATGACCCAGCCAACTTTACGCTCGGCTACTCGATGTCTTGGGACGAGAAGAACAGCCCCGAGATTGTCTACGACCGCAATCGTACGTGGCAAGCTACGGCGCAGTATCAGTATACGCCTGTGGTGGCTCCGTGGAAGCCTTTTGACAAGCTCCAGCAAGGCAAGAACGCCTCCGAAGCGATCCGCACGGTCACCTCGACGCTGAGAGGTTATCAGATCAACTATCTCCCCTCACGGCTTGCCTTCAACAGCTCCATCCTGCGCAACTACAGCGAGCATCAGGTGCGCAACCTCATGCCTGGCGGAGGTGCTATGGCTGACTGGTCGCTACCTGCCACCTTCGTGCAGAACTTCGTCTGGCAGCGTGCCGCAAACATTGTTTGGAACCCCACGACTAATCTCAAGCTCTCCTTTAACTCTGGCACCAACGCCCGCATCGTAGAGCCTCACGTACAGGTCAATCGTGAGCTAGCTCCCGACGACTACACGCTATGGCGCGACTCCGTCTGGCAGAGCATACGCAGCTGGGGGCTCCCGATGCAGTACAACCAGACTGCCAATGCGACCTACACGCTCCCGCTCGCACTCATCCCCTTTATGGACTTCGTCTCAGCCACAGCCACCTATATGGCTTCGTACAATTGGGACCGTGGAGCCTTGACCCAGCAGGGAGCCTCCATGGGCAACGTGGTGCGCAACCAGATGAAGCTCGATGGACGGGTCAACATCCTCTTCCAGACGCTCTATCGTAAGTTCGACTGGTACAAAGATTACGAGAAGCGACAGAACAAGAGCAACAACCGTGACAACCGCTCCGCCACTCGCCGAGATGCTCGTGCTAGTCGCTCCGATGAGGAGTCTACGGACAAAGCTCCCGCAGCCTCACAGCGCAAGAAGCCTGCGCCTCTGCGCTTTACCAAAGAGGTGGTCCTACGCCCCGACACGACGATTACCATCAACCACCAGCTGGGCAGTGCTAAGCCCGAGGTGACCGCCAAGGATTCGCTCGGACACAACTACCCCGTCAAGTATGCTGTGGTCAATCCCAACAGCATCACCGTCACAGGCACTGACTCCGTCACGATACGGGTCAACGTCTACGCTGCCGACAAAGCTCGTGAGATGCGTATGGAGCGCATCTATCCATACATTGATGCGGGTATCTCCTTGCTCACCTTCCTGCGTGACATCTCGCTCACCTATACCCGCACCTCGTCGCTGCACTTGCCCGGCTTCCTCCCCGACATCAAGGCTGCGGGCGGGCAGGGTTACCCGATGCAGGGTGTGATGGCTCCAGGCCTTGCCTTTGCCTTTGGCTTTACAGACAATGACTATGTTCGTGAGGCGGCACAGCGTGGCTGGCTCCTCAAGCAAGCGGAAAACATCAACCCCGCTATGTACTCCCTCTCCGAAGATGCCACGGCACGTCTCAACCTCGAGCCACTCAAAGACCTCAAAGTGACGCTCACCTGGGACTATCACACCAATAGAGCGGTGCAGACGCAGTATATGTTTGAGGGTGCTCCCGAGACTTACAGCGGTACCTTTACCGCTGGAACCATCGGACTCAAGGGCTTCTTCGCTAGTGCCAATGCCAGCAATGGCTACAAGACCAGTACCTTCGACAATCTCCTCAGCTACCAGCAGGAGATGGTGCAGCGACTGACCAACCAATACAACGCTATCGCTGGAGCAGACGCTCCCGAGGTGCGTCCCAACAGTCCCGACGTACTGATCCCCGCCTTCATCGCTGCCTATACGGCTCGTGGTCTAGACGGAGCGACGCCTTTCCACTCGATCTGGCGCACCCTCCCCAACTGGAGCATCACCTACACGGGGCTAACTAAGATCCCCGTCTTAGCAGACCTCTTCCGCAACTTCTCCCTTTCCCACACCTATCGCAATAGTTATAGTGTGGCGAACTACAACTCCTTCATCTCCTGGAAACCGATTGAGCAGCAGTTACGCATGGGCTACATAGAGATGCCCGCCGACGGTGCCTCGGGTGGCGCAAATGGTATGCGTCGTGTCGCCTCCTCGCCTTACGACATCACGCAGGTCTCCATTCGTGAGTCCTTTGCACCGCTCATTGGCGTAGAGATGACCTTGCAAAGTGGATTGGGCCTCAACGCTCGCTGGAATAAGTCGCGAGACCTGATGCTCAACCTCACCTCCTTCCAGGTCATCGAAAACAGCCGCAACGAAATCTCCGTCGGGATCAATTACAAGATCGATGACTTCAGCAAGCTCATCGGCATCAAGCGTCGGGCACCTCAGCGCACGGGAGCACAGGCGCAGGGCGGTAAAAAGGAGAATCCGCTCTTTGCCTCGGGCGGTGCTATGACCCTGCGCTGCGAGTACTCGTACAATCACTCCTCGATGCTCATTCGCAAGATACAGGAAGCCTTCACACAGGCGACCAATGGCAATGTGGCGCACGTCATCAAGCTCAGTGCCGACTACGCACTCAGCCGTATGCTCACCATACGAGGCTACTTCGACTGGAATATGAATCACCCGCTCGTGAGCACCGCCTCCTTCCCCGTGAACAATACCTCCTTTGGCGTCGCCCTCCGCATCAGCCTCACGCAGCAGTAACGCCACCGCATACTAATCAGTAGCCCGCTGTAGGAACGCTATCCGTGCGTCTCACAGCGGGCTACTTACATTTGTCTGAGACTGTTGCAAAAGTCAACAGTCTCACAATCTTGCTTGCAAGATTGTCTAGACTTTGCAGAAAGGATGAAGCGCAAGGCGCTGAGGGTGAGGTCTGATAAGTACGCAGTAACGCCTGTAGCTTCGCCTGCTGAGCAGGTGAGAGCGGTATGTCGCCACGCTTGATACGGTAGAATTGTGTCTTCGCGTGCTTTGCGATCAGGTAGTCGGTAAATGCCACATAGTTATTGTGGCTCATCTCACCCATCGCCTTGGTTAGCCCTCTAGCATAGCGCTCGGGGCTGTCTGAGCGGTACAGTTCGCAAGCCTTCCCCTCCTGATATTGGGGGTGGTGGCTATTGATCAGTGTGAAGGTACGCTCTCCACTTAGCACCTGAGATGCGAAGTGCGCATGCAAGCAATGCGTGCGCTCGCTACAGCTCTCGGAGGTGCAGATGGGATAGCCGAAGGGAACTTGTTCGTTTACAACTTCTCTCTTCATAGTCATCTGTAATTTTAAGAGATTTATAATTTAGTTATTGAGGAGGTTACGAGCGTAAGTGTGGCAGGTCGAGCTCTTCACTGGACGATTTTCCGCACTTACGTTGCTTTCCTCATGCCAAAGGTACAAAAGATCCAGCAAAGCGAGCTAACTATCAGTGCCACTAGGATGAAACAAAAGTTCCATACAGGGTGAAACTTTAGTTTCATAGGTAAGAAACTGGAGTTTCATAGGTAGGAAACTAGAGTTTCATACGAAGGAAACTAGAGATTGGTCGAAATCGAGTAGTCGGGAAGTATTGCTGTCCGATAAAAGTTCAGCGGAAGAAGAGTTTTTGCTCAAGAGGGGGGCAGGGAAGACTTAAATGGAATGTGCGGAACTCCCTGCGAAGTTTTTTCCTACATTTGTAATCGTGTTGCACTTGACACTGGAATGTGCTGTCATCAAAAACATCATTCTTGAGAAATTGCATTAGCGGGAGGAATGTACGCTTTATATATACTTAAATAACCACACATGATACTGTCTATAGTAATACTACAACTTGTTGTTTGCTCCACTATTTGGGGACAAACAATAAGTTTACCCATAGCCCCCTTGGATATCAACTTAAAACACATTAATCAATCGGACTCTTTAGGTAAAAAAACGGGGTATTGGTGTGAAGCTACTGATGACAATGTTTCACTATGCTTCTATGCTGATGGAGTTAAAGACGGCTTTGCTCAGATATACAGGAAGTTGGGACATGATAGATATTATCTCGCAGCCTCTGGATATTACCGCAATAATAGGCCAGTGCATCAATGGCTGTTTTTCTATGCTAATGGTATGGTTTCCTTCTCACAAACCAAAATCTCAAAGAATTCAGACTTTCTAAAAGAGGCGCGAAAGGCAGGATTTTATAACCCAAGCTCAACACTGCAATGCTATATGATAAATTATGATGTTGATGGCAAAATCACTTCAGAAGGATGGTGCATATTTCAAGATGATGTAGAAGCTGATGCAGAGGAAGTAGGGACATGGAAATACTACACTTCGCAAGGCGTAAAAACGGTAAACGAGTCCTTGAAATATTGAGAAGTGTGATGTTGTGCAGATCCAAGACGCATCCCGTATGCAGGGAATGAGAGTTACAATAGCAATCGTCTTGAATCTTGTAATGAGCCTAATCTATTTATTAGCCATGTGTCTGATAAATAGATTAGCTCCTATAGCCCATCCTAATGTCGCTTATGGATTGACTATGGTAGTGTGGACTATCATGCTGTTTACCACTCAATCCTTATTACTGCTATTGTTGTTTTGGAGCAAACGCAAATTTGTTTTCTTCATCCCGCTCATTATTCCGGCTGTATATGGACTAAGCTTATTGGACGTATACCCTAAGCGCTCCTTTGTTTGGTTATTCGTATTGCTTGTGTTGTATACTTTATACTACACGATCTTGATGAAAAACATATTCTCGGATGGGAAGCGTTCTTAGTTGCAGAAGATGCGTTGGGTAGTCGTCAAGCTATCTATACACAGATAGTTGCCACGGAATTTGGGCTAGAGCGATCCGTCTTGTAGTAGTGCGGTTCGTCGTCCGTCATGGCAAGTAGCCCTTTGTCGGGCGGTTTTCCCTATATTTGCCACTGCTTACTGCAGAACTACGACACATACACACGACACACTATGCGACATACACGAACGGTCAAGAGACTACTACTCCTAGCCATTGGGCTAATCCTATGGAGCGTCACCGCCTTGGCGCAGACGACGGGGGGCGCCATCACGGGAACCGTCCAAGATGCCAATGGGGCGCTCGAGGGTGCCTCCGTCTTCCTCGTGAAGGATCGGGAGACGCAGGAGATTGTGCAGTTTGCCGTGAGCGATGCTAAGGGGCACTTTACGCTGGATGCGCCTGCTGGGCATTACATCTTCGGCGTGAGCTACCTCGGCTATGCGATGCACACGGAGGAGATTAACCTTTCGGGGAAACCACTTGACCTAGGCACTATTACCCTGGAGCCGAGTAGCGAGGAGCTCCAGACGGTGGTCGTGCGGGGGCAGATCGTCGGGGTGCGAACCCAGCCCGATGGCTTTACGGTCGATGTGCGCGAGATCAGAGAGCGTAGCAACGATGCTCTAGATCTGCTCAAGCATATCCCGAAGGTGCAGGTCAAGGGCAACCTGCTTAGCATCATGGGCAAGGAGCAGGTCTTGGTCAAGATTGGAAACGTCTTGCAGCGTGTCGACGCTTCGGAGATTGCTGGTCTCCTCAAGGGGTATGATGCGGGGCTGATAGACCGTGTGGAGGTGATCACGCAGCCACCACTCAGGTACGACCCGGACGGCAATACGGCTATGATTATCCTGCACACCTCCTCCCTCTTTAAGGAGTACATGGGCGGGGTGATTGGCACTGAGTGCATGTTTGTCAGCAAGGACAACTTCCGCTACGGGGGCTACGGGTCGCTACTTTACAATCGGCGAGGGCTCTTTGCCTCGATAGCGCCTTCGATCAATGCCAACGGAACGGACAATCTAGAGGATGTTACCTACGAGGCGAAAGATTATCGCTACCACACTTATACCCCCTCGGTGGGGCGACATAATTATATGGGTGTGCGTGGCACGCTACAGTACGCCTATGGGGAGAAAAGCCTAGTGGGCGTGGCGCTCTCGTGGAATAGGACGAAGTACCGCAATCTCTTTGAGAGCCAAGAGACGACCACGCAGCCTAGCGCTCCAGAGCGGGTCGTGGAGAATAGCAACGCCTACCTAGCTACCGAGCCACGCATCACGGCGACCGCTTACTGGGAGGCAACCTTCGGGGAGCGGGGTGGACAACTATGGAGCGAGTTGTCGTACTTTAACCTAACCAACGGTTCGCAGACTACTTACGAAGGTCGGGCATTGGCTCAGAGCAATCCTTTCTTAGCTTATAGTGAGGAAAGCAATCTGCACACCTCGGGGGCGCATCTGAGCAGCGACTATGCAATCTACTTAGATGGAGACAAGCGCTATCTCCTAGAGACAGGACTCAAGGGGGCTTGGAGTGGTACTGCCAATCATCGGGCGCACAGCGATGCGGTGAGCCTGCATCCGCTCATACAGCAGAGCAATGACATAGTCTGGCAGGAGTGGAGTCTCTCGCCTTACGTTAGCGGTACGCTTCGCCTGAGCGACCAGTGGTGGATACGCCTAGGTGTGCGCTACCTTGGGGTCAAGTCGCATCTGGCACAGCAGGGGCAAGCAACGACCACGATCCCAGACCTAGACCGCTATGATGACGCTTGGCTCCCGATGCTACATGCCAGCTACACCCCCTCGCCGAGGCATCAGCTGACGCTCACGGTCAATAGCTCCATCGTGGAGCCTAAGTTTAGAGACCTCAACCCCTTCGTCTGGCAGGTCAATGAGCGTTCCTTTTACAAGGGGAATGCACAGCTTCGTCCTGAGCTTCGCTACTTGCTGGGTGTTGGCTACACCTTCGACCAAGCCCTCTCTATCCGAGGACGGCTGCGGAGAGGACTGCGACTGATGACTCCTATATCAACTCTGCAGGGCGAGCGGGTCTATACGCAGATGGAGAATGCGCAAAACAGTCTCTTCCTAGGAGCTGAGGCGGGCTACTACTTCGACAAGCTCCGCTGGATGAGTGCCAACGTTGAGGCGTACTACGGCCGAAGCATTTATACCTCCACATTGCCACAGCTCCCTCCTAAGATGACGGGCAGTGAGTGGGGCGTCAGCGGCTACCTAGACTTCACCTTCAACGAGAGCCGCACTTGGACTGGCTTCCTCTCGGGCGAGTACACGGGACGTCAGAAGACGACGGTCGTCACCCTAGAGCCACAGTACAATCTAGGGCTCGGCATGAGCTACTTCCTCTTGAATAGACGGCTCGCGCTCTCCATCGCTGGACTAAACCTCCTAGTCTCGAACTATAAGGGAGTGAGCCAGTACGACGGCTACAGCGTCACCTTCGACAATAGCTACGACGACCCGACGCTCTACCTCTCGATCTCCTACAAGTTCTCCAACGGCAAAGACACCTCCTCCACCCGTAGCCAAGGCGCCCAGGACATCGAGCGCCGCTTCTAACAATTACCCTTTTAGCTCTTGTGAAACAGGAAAAAACTTCCGACCTTTGTCTCTGTAACAACAATTGTCAAATGGAACGTCTATTATCAGCCCTTATCCGCAAAGCCCTCCTCGTGACGGGGCTATTACTTGTCGCACTAACAGCCTCGGCGCAGAAGGCTCCTTGTCAGATCAGTGGCGTCGTTATGGACTCCGTACGTCACGAGGCGATAGCCTACGCTACGATTGAGTACAAACTACTAGACGAGCAGTTGACAGGCGGAGCTGTGAGCAATGAGCAGGGACACTTCGAGATGACATTGCCCCGTACGGGTAGCTACCAGCTGACGATTAGGTCGGTTGGCTTTCAGACTAAAGAGATGCGGGTCACGACGCAGGCGGGACAGAACAGTCTCGACACGATCTACCTAGCACCCGATGCTCAGACTCTAGACGAGGTGCAGGTGGTGGTGCGACGCAAGCTCATCAAACTCTCTCCCAAAGGCTTGACCTATGATATGAAAAACGACGTCTTGGCTCAGACGGACAATCTTCTCTTTGCCTTGCGCAAGGTGCCCCTCGTCACTGTTGATGGAGAGGGAAATATACGTGTCAAGGGGTCGTCAAACTTCTCCGTCTACATCAACGGGTCGCCCTCTCGTGTTGCCTCGATGAACCCCACGGAGGTCTTGCGAGGCATCCCAGCCAGTAGCGTCAAGGGTATAGAGGTGATCACACAGGTAGATGCTCGCTACGATGCCTCTGCTGGAGATGCTATCATCAATATCATCACTGAGAGCAAGAGCCTAGATGGGTACAGCGGCCTAGTCTCTCTGATGGGCTCTACAATCCCCAATATCAATGGCACCTCAAGTCTGACTCTCACTAAGGGTAAGCTTAGCGTAGCGCTCAACTACAACTATGACTATACGCGTCATAAGGATCAGCCTGTGGATGTGTCTAGACGTACATTCCAAGGGGATAAGACGACCAGCCTCTTCAAGTCCTCCGAGGTAGCTGGTAGTAACAACGATGGTGTCTTCCAAAACCATGTCGGTAGCTTGATGGGAGAGTACGCCATAGATAGCCTGAATAGTCTCTATGCTGATGGGCACCTCTTCGTCTCATCGGTCTACACCACAGGGCTGTCTCAGCAGACTTTCGATCGTCCTAATGAGCCTACACGATATGCCACGTCGCTCAATCAGATGCGCTTTACCTCTGGCTCTGTAGAGGGTAACCTTATTTATCGCAATCTCTATGCTGCGGACAAGCAGCCCCGCTTCTCGATAGGTTATCGCTACGCTTACAACCCAGACCAGAGGTACAAGGAGTGGACTGAGCGTCAGTACCGAGACGGCTTTACCAACTGGGAGAGCTCTCCCTATGATGAGACACGACGTATGGAGCGTTCGCGCGGAGGTCTGAGCGAGCATGCCCTACAGAGCGACTATCAGTTCATCTGGAGCGGAGGACACGCTCTGCAGGTAGGGGTCAAAGAGGTGCTACGACTGGGTAGCTCTCGCCCTGAGTACCATCTCTGGAACGAAGGCAAGGGCGACTGGCAAGAGGTGAAGGACCCACTCTACCGTCAGGGAGACATGAGTCAGCTGCAGAGCCTTACGTCAGCTTATGCCAACTACGCTTGGCAGGGTGAACGCTTCAGTCTCTCTGCTGGGGCACGAGGCACGCTGGTCTATGACAAGATAACTTTCTCGCAAAACAGTGAGGGAGACTTTCACAAGACAGGCGTAGACCTGATCCCTACGGCTACGCTCTCCTATATGCTGACAGAGCGCCAGCAGCTCTTCCTCTCTTACAAGATGAGTCCTATCCGTCCCTCTATCTGGCGTCTCAATCCTTATCGAAGTCAGATGACAACATACGACATCTCTTTTGGCAATCCTTACTTGCAGTCGGAGCTACATCACAATGTAGAGCTCTCCTATACATTCTTTTCGAACCAACTCTACCTCAGTCTAACGACGGGCTATGAGCAAACCAATAATGCGATTATGCCTGTGAGGTATAGAGACCCCAAGAGTCCAGAGATACTGTATCATACCTTTGCTAATGCTGGCTTGCACCGTGTGCCGAACGCTTCGCTTTGGTTAAACTGGCGTCCTATCATGCCCCTCTCGCTTACGTTCTTTGGAAGTTCTAGGTATCACCTCTTCGACTATCCTATCGAAGGACTCTCTCAGCGGAACTGGGAGCATATGCTCTCCGCCAATGTGGATGTCACGCTCCCCAAGTCGTGGTACCTAGGAGCTTCGTGGTACTACTATGCCAATCCGCCGACACTCCGCACGACCTACTCATACAACCACGGGTACAGCTTCTACCTGAAGAAGAGCTTCTGGGACGACAAGCTGGATCTAACCTTGACGGCTCAGCACCCCTTCTCGCAATACATGCGCTTCGAGACGAGACAGTGGGGCGACGACTTCGAGTATAACCAAAGGAATATGATCCAAGCGCGTGCTATCGGTCTAAAGATCACGTACAACTTCAACTCGGGCAAGAGTCGCAAGGTGACGCGCAACGAATCTCTCGCCACCTCCGACCTAGACCGGAGGACTGGTGTGCAGTAGCCTATACTCCGCAGCTCTCACGAGTAGCCCGATGTGAGAGTTGTGGATGGGGGAGTAGGGTAGAGCTGACGCATTATAACCTGTCTGCTAGGACTGCACAGGGCGATATCCGAGGAAATCCCAAATAGCTTGGTGGGAAACAGAAATTTTCTACCTAGGCGAGAAGTAAAACTTCGGAAGAATGAAATGAAAGTTCGGAAGAATGAAATCATAAGTCCGAAGAGTTTTGCCGCTCCTCACTGGAAAATCAAAGATCCCTACAGAGGAATTCACGATTTCCTCCGTAGAGACTAGTTCATTTTCATCATGCGTCAGCCCTAGGTCACAGGGGTACGTTTTGTCAGTTCGTTTTTTATTTGTAATATTGCACCTAGAAAGAAAAGAACCGACCGGTATGTATTTATTCGATCGCAATGGAAGGAAAAGAGACTAAAAAGAAAGCGGCAATAGTCCGAGAGAGCTTTAAGCTCTTCCTCGCACAGGGATATGATGCTGTCAGCTTTACAGACATCGAGCGCGCTGCTCAGGTCACCCGAGGTGCTATATTTCATCATTTCAGTGGCAAGGAGGATCTGTTTAAGCATGTTGCTGACCAATTCATCGACGCATTCCTCGAGGAGGTGGACTATGGTGCGGAGTACTTGACTAGTCCGACGCCTCTCAAGGATTTTATGGACAACTGCTTGGCTCTCATAGAGCGACGGATGAGCTATTTCCTAAAGGATGTCGATGTGCGTGTCACGTCTGCCAGCTTTATGAGCTTCATCTTGTACCTAAAAGATCATCACGAGACCTGGAGTGAGCAGGTGCAGGAGTACGAAGCGAAAAAGATAGAGGCTTGGAGCGAGGCGATCAACCTCTCTAAGGAGCGTGGCGAGATACGTCCCGACACAGATACGACAATGCTCGCAGAGACCTTTCACCACCTCTACTTAGGGCTCTCTTTCGAAGGAGCGATGATTGACACGCTCTCTATCGTAGCGCTGCGCAAGCAATGGGAGTATCTATACACGCTACATCATATAAACTGAAAGACCAAGGAGCCACTTATCGAAATGTTATGAAGAGAAGTCCCATTTTTGTTGTGTGTATGGTCTTTGCCCTCCTTTTCTCTCAAAAGGCGTGGGGGCAAGTCAGTTTCTATGATGCGAGGGTGAGCGACTACGGTCAGTTGGAGCAAGTCTTGGGCGACAAGTGGAATACTGTGGATTCATTGATCGTGCATGGACCTATCAATGCTGCCGATTTCACTACTATATGGAAATGCAGTTTCGAGGGAAAACTCACGGTATTGAACCTAGAGCATGCACAGGTGGAAAATAATAAGATCCCTATACGTGCACTTTTTAAAAGAGACAGGCAACTCGTTGATGATCCAAGAGCATATCAAGGAGTCGTTTATCTGCCAATACGTCGTCTGATCCTTCCCGAGGGTATTCAGGAAATAGGAGATTTCGCTTTTTCCCGAATGAGATTAGAACAAGTGAATCTTCCTAAGAGCCTAAGGAAGTTGGGGCGTTCATGCTTTTCAAATTGCCATTGGCTGAGTACAGACCCTTTAATTATCCCAGAGGGGATCACGGACATTCCCACCCAATGCTTCATTAACTGTCAATCTTTTGGTAAGTTGATTCTTCCCTCTACGCTTAAAAGCATTGGCATATCTGCTTTCTATAACACAAGAGTGGTAGAGGTAAACTTTCCTGAGGGTTTGGAGCAAATCAAACTCGCTGCTTTTTTGGGAAGTGACCTCATAGAAGCAATACTTCCTAATACAGTCATAGAGTTGGGAGAGAGTATTTTCTCTATGTGCCCAGCATTAAAGAAGATACAGTTGCCAGAGCATATTAATACGATCCCCGCTTCTCTTGCGTCCTGGTGTCCTTTGTTGGAGACGGTGAATATCCCAAAGAGCGTAACAATAATAGATGAGGCTGCCTTTTGTGGGGATGTAATGCTCAAACCAGTAAACTTGCCCAATGGATTGAAACGCATAGAGAAGGATGCTCTTTGGTATGTTGCAGTTGACTCTATCGTATTCCCAAATTCTCTTGAGTACTTGGGGGCAGGAAGTTGTGCGAATTGGAAATATGTCAAGAAAATATATTCGCTCTCTCCTATTCCACCATCTTGTGATGATGACGAAGAGGGGAAACATGAAACTTTTCACGGCTATACCCCCAACGACATACCTGTCTATGTTCCCATCGGTTCGGGCGAAAAGTATCGTCAGGCTTTCGGATGGAGTTACTTTACCAATATCATTGAAACGGACAAGCTCCCTACAGGGATAGAAACGCCCTCGGTGGACGATGCCGGGAAATACAAGATCTATGGAAGAGACGGTCGACTAGTCATTGAAGCGATGGAAAGCCTTTCCTCTCCTGTTTCGTATGCTGTTTATGCCATAGATGGGACGCTGATAGCGCAAGGAAGCTTCATCTCCTCCTCCCATTCCATTCCAATACCGTCAAGAGGCACCTATATTGTCCGCATCGGTAACTCCATTCATAAAACATTGCTGTAAAGTCCCGTAGGGTCCTTTGTATCAGAACGAAAGAAGCAACATCCTGTATTGACCGACAAGACGCATGAAGACACCAAAAGAAACTATACCTAGGGAAAGCTCTAAGCTGTTCTTAGCAGTAGAAACAAACGAGGTTGCGCTTGACAGCTACGCTCAACTAAACAAGAACAGAATTACCCTTTCGGGTGTTGTGAAGCTGAAAAGAGAGATTGTCATTGACAGCCTTGAGCTTAAAGAGATAGCTAGCACCGCTTCTTATCACCCCTTGCAAAAAACTCGACTATGAAACTCCCTACGAAGTTTTTTACTCACACTTGTGGTTGTGTTGTACTCGACGCTGGAATGTGCACTCACTATAAAGCCAAACATCGAAATGATATGAAGAGAAGTCCCATTTTTGTTGTGTGTTTGGTCTTTGCCCTCCTTTTCTCTCAAAAGGCGTGGGGGCAAGTCAGTTTCTATGATGCGAGGGTGAGCGACTACGGTCAGTTGGAGCAAGTATTGGGCGACAAGTGGAATACTGTAGATTCATTGATTGTCCATGGACCTATCAACGAAGCCGATTTCACAACCTTGTGGAAATGCAGTTTCGAGGGAAAACTCACCGTGCTGAACTTGGAATATGCACAAGTGAAGGACGACAAGATACCTGAATGTGCATTTTGGAAAAAAGACAAACAAATAATCGATGATCCGAGAGCGTATCAAGGGGTGGTTTATCTCCCTATTCGTCGTCTTATTCTTCCTGATGGTATCCGAGAAATAGGAGATTTCGCTTTTTCTCGAATGAAGTTAGAACAGGTGAATCTCCCCAAGAGTCTAAGGAAATTAGGTGTGTATAGTTTCTCAAGTTGCCATTGGCTGAGTACAGACCCTTTAATTATCCCTGAGGGAATCACGGATATTCCCGCCCAATGTTTTGTCCATTGCCAATGCTTTGATAAACTGGTCTTGCCCTCCACGCTTAAATATATAGGTGTATGTGCTTTCTACAATACAAGAATAGAAGAGGTAAACTTGCCAGAAGGCTTGCAGGAGATTAAGGAAGGAGCTTTTGCTGGCTGTGATCTAAAAAAAGTTATAATTCCTGGTTCACTTAATGAATTGTCTGGATTTCTTTTTTCCATGTGTCCCTACTTGGAAGAAATACATATTCCCGACCACATTACAAAGATTCCCGGCTCTTTTGCATCTTGGTGTCCTTTGCTCGAGAAGGTAAACATTCCTCAAAGTGTAATAGAGATTGGAAGCGACGCTTTCGGGGCTGCCTATAAACTTAAATCAATTGAATTGCCTGAAGGATTAAAGCGCATAGAGTCAGATGCCTTTTGGTATTGTGCATTCGACTCTATTGTCTTTCCCGCTTCACTTGAGTATTTGGGAGGAGGAAGTTGTGCATATTGGAAATACATCAAGAAAATTTATTCCCGTTCTCCCATCCCCCCATTCTGTGAAGAAGACAAAGCAAACCCAGGACTCGGGCCATTCCATAGTTACACGCCCAACGACATACCTGTGTATGTCCCCATCGGGTCGGGGGAAAAGTACCGTCAGGCTTTCGGGTGGAACTACTTCACCAATATCATTGAGACTGACAAGTTTCCCTCTGGGATAGAAATACCTCAAGTGGATGATGCAGGGAAATACAAGATCTATGGAAGAGACGGCCGACTGGTCATTGAGGCGAGGGAAAGCCTTTCCTCTCCTGTTTCGTATGCTGTTTATGCCATAGATGGGACGCTGATAGCGCAAGGAAGCTTCACTTCCTCCTCCCATTCCATCACAATGCCGTCAAGAGGTACCTATATAGTCCGCATCGGTAACTCCATTCATAAAACATTGCTGTAAAGTCCCGTAGGGTCCTTTGTATCAGAACGAAAGAAGCGACATCCTGTATTGACCGACAAGACGCATGAAGACGCCAAAAGAAACTATACCTAGGGAAAGCTCTAAGCTGTTCTTAGCAGTAGAAACAAACGAGGTTGCGCTTGACAATCAAGCGCAACTAACAAGGACAGAATATACTAACCAACTAAACTCAAAAACATTATGACTAGAAAGAAGACTTTAGTAGCCTTGTCGCTACTCGTAGCGTCCTTTATGGGACTGCTCTTAATCTCTTGCGATCAGCAATCGCCCCAGCATGGTAGCCAAGACAAAGGTGGCACCCTAGATGGTGAAGCTGGTCGGTCGACTTATCTCTTTTCAGGTATCTTGAAGACTCCTGACTTAAAGGTTAAAGCGAATGATGGTAATGGCTATGAACTAGGCACCACAGATCGCACAGCCCTCTTGCTCCAACTGTCCGGTGACATCTGTTTGCAGTTTAGCTCTGCAACTAGTGAGGAGTTTAAGAGGCTTGCCGAGAAGATTGGAGACCTACCTAAAGAGGAGGGCTACGTCTATGCAACTCCTATGGACAACCTAACGACGGCATCTTCAATTGCAGCAGTTGAGATAAAGGCTCTTACTCCATACGATGATGCGCATCCAGCGGGAAGCTCGCTAAAGGATCTCGTTCGGATTAAGTACCAGTCATTCGACCACGTATTTGACCAGACGCTAAAGCCTACGACCTTTGGCAGTGCATACCATGCGATGTACACGATCGAACCCGCAGAAGACTTTACTCCTATCAAGCACCCAGCGTTGATCATGGGGCATTACTCTGAGGAGAAGGGGTTGTATATGGATGGCTTAATCATGAGTGTCGAGTTTACAAAAGCTCCCCAAGCGCCCCATCAACAGCTAGAGATAACTTTGTCCTTTGACAATGGACTCAAGCTGAAAAAAGAGATTGCCATTGACATCCTCGAGCTGAAAAAGTAAGACACACCCTACAGTACTAGTATAAAAAGTGTCGGTCTCAGATGTCTTACGCAGCACATTAAGACTCGTGTAGGGGCGGATCTACGTGTCCGCCCCCAACACAGAATCAATGGTCTACCCCTCTTCCATTGATAGACAATAGAAGAGGGGTATTTAGATTAAACGGCATAGAAAAACCACCTTTGTCTCTGTAACAGTAATCGTCAAATGGAACGTCTATTATCAACCCTTATCCGCAAAGCCCTTCTAGTGATGGGGCTATTGCTTGTCGCACTATCCGTCTCGGCGCAGACATCTCCTTGTCAGATCAGCGGTGTCGTTATGGACTCCGTACGTCACGAGGCGATAGCCTACGCTACGATTGAGTACAAACTACTAGACGAGCAGTTGACGGGAGGTGCGGTGAGCAATGCGCAGGGAGCTTATGCGCTACGGCTGCCCGCTTGTGGAACCTATCTCATAGAGGTGCGCTGTATTGGTTACAAGACGCAGCAGCAGAGGGTGACAATCGCTCAGCCTACCATGCAGGTGGACTTTACGCTAGAGGAAAACAGCGTTGAGCTCTCTGAGGTTCAGGTGGTCGCCAAGCACACGAAGCTGCAGTCGAATGGCAATATCCGTGTACAGTTTAAGGGCAATCCAGTGACCAAGGGAAAGTCTATGTCGGAAGCCTTACGCTTCATTCCCTCCGTCGAGGTTAGTGGTAACCAGCTCCTACTTAACGGCAAGGAGGACAACCTTATTTACATCGGAGACCAGCAGATTACGTTGCAACAGCTGAACTCGATACCGACCTCTATGATAGACCACATTGAGGTGGTGCCTAATCCAGGCGTTTCGCTAGAACAGCAGATCAAGGGCGGAATCATCTACATCACGCTAAGGACTGAGGCGGGACTTCTCGGCTCGGTGAGCTTGCGGACGCAGTTTGACCAGAGAGGCTTTGTCGATGGGATGCCCTCGCTCTTCCTGCAATACACCAAGGCTGGTGTCTCGCTATACAACACGCTACGTGGTGGCGGGGGACGCTACACTACGCTGTATGAACGACAAAACAAGTACCAGGGCGAAGCCTCTAGTCTCGTCACCACGATGAGTCACAGCAAGAATAGAGACTATGCCGTGCTAGACAACTTCGGTGTTAAGTATCAGATCAATAAGCAGCACACGCTGGGCGTCTTTGGCGGTGTGATATACGACCGTCCCAAGGCGGAGACGCTTCTAGAGGATGGCGCAGGGCAAACGCTCCTGACACAAGGGTACGACCAGCGCATTCTGAATCTCAATGGCGGTGTGAGCTATGCCGCACGGCTGGCCGTATGCGAGGGACTGGGCATCGCCTCTACAGTGAGCTATAGCCACTCGCAGAGCGACGGATCGGCTTACTACTCGACCAATGAAGGGGAGCTGGCAGAGAGCAAGAGCAGGACGCACTATCTGACCTTTCACCCAAGAGCTACACTGGTCTTTGCAGGAGGCAATCAGCTCACAGGTGGGCTCTCTTATAACTATGGGCTGGACGACAACGATGCGGGCGGGGTGAGTAGTGGCACGTTGCCTCAGATCATTCATCGGCAGTTCGCTATCTCAGGCTTTGACCTATCGCCTTATCTAGAGTACAGCAAGATGCTGACCCAGCGGCTCTACCTACAGGCGGGCTTGCGCTATCAGACGACGGTGGTGCACTACCGAGACTTACTCAATGCGCAGAACGATTACACTGTGCCAAATCGGGGGCTTTATCCTAACCTGCTCCTGCAGTATATGCTTAACCCCGCGAAGGCTTCGGGGATAGGCGTGGCATACCGCCATTTCTTCTCGCTACCCAACTACGGTTACTATTCGCCCGTGGCGACTTACCTGACGAAGAATCTCTACAGCATCGGCAATCAGCGACTTAAGCAGGAAACATTTGACGAGGCGGAGGTCAACTACTTCCTCAACCGTGACTGGCAGTTCACCTATCGGGTGCGCTACGGTCGCAACATCATTCAGATCATGACCTATAAGGACGAGAGTGCTCCCGACCTTTACTATACACAGCCGAGCAATGTGGGAAGTCGCTGGAGCCACTACGCATCGGGGACGTTCAATAAGAGTCTCTTCCCCTTCTGGCGAACGAATAATATCCTCTACCTACGCTATGATCAAGAGCAAATGCCTGGGCGGTCGGTACAAAGCTTCTCGGTGGGTGGCACCTCAACGCATCAGTTTACTATCACCAAGATGGTTGGTCTGAGCGTAGCCTTCAGCGGTGAGACAGCTCGTCAGCAACTCGGCTACACCCTCGGCGGTCGCTACGGACTGGACTTAGGTTGCTATGCCTCCCTACTGCATGATCAGCTGCAGCTCAGTCTCTCGCTGAGCAATCTCCTCCATAGTCGGGATCGGATCACGATGAGGATGGGTGATACGACCGAGCAGCTTCGTCTCAACCTCTCGCCACGTCGGCGACTGGTGCTGACCATCTCGTATGCCTTCTCAGCTGGTGACCAAGTTAAGCCCGTACGCACTGAAAGCGCAGCAACGCTCTCACTCGAGCGTCCCGTCTTGTAGTAGCGCAGTGCGTCGGCTCGTCCTTTCAGTAAAAACAGATCGCAAGAGCAGAATTACCCTTTCGGGTATTGTGAAGAGAATTGCTTCTTTCCAAATCCTCTCTCTCTCCTAAAGCTCTCAAACCTTTAAACAAGTACTGGTTAGAATAATGATACATCAAAGACTAAGCCTCCTGATCATAATCCTCTGTTGTGTGTCGCAAGTTTTCGCACAAGAGCTAGCTATCGAAGGATTTGTTTTCACTGAGGGTAAAGAGCCTGCAGAAATGGCTTCGGTCGCTCTATACAAAGCCAATAATGGTACGACCTCTCAGGTCGATGCTGTTGCTTATGCGGACAAGAAAGGGTTCTATCATATTGATCTTGTACCTCCCCTTGCGACTAAATACATTTTAAGAGCTCAGTATGTAGGGTACAAGCTCCAAGAGATAATCATTTCCAGAGATAGCCTCCGAGGGATAGTGCAGTGCAATTTCTTGTTAGATGAGCTTTCTGAAGCAAATCAACTAAGTGAAGTGAAAGTAACGGCTAAGAGAAAAGTGGGGTTTGATCGTCAAAGCTATCACTTTACATCCGACCAGATTAAATTAGCACAAAGCAGTATAGATCTTGCTTTGATGATCCCGCAAATTAAAGCAGACGCTCGAACGGGGCGAATAGTCTCGGCAATTGGGGATCTCACTCCTACAATTCTAATAAACGGACATTACGGAACGAATGAGGAGCTGCGCTCTATCCCCCCGCATAAAATCATACGAATAGATTACTACGACATCGCTCCTGAACGGTATAACACCCGTGGAGCCGTATTGGATGTCATTACCAAGCCTTTAGACAACGGGCATCATGCTGGCGCAGAAGGATCGATAGCTCCGTTTGCAGTAGACGGAGTGGCTCGTTTGTTTTATAACTACAATACGGGATCGCACCAGCTTAAATTCTTTAGCAGCCATTTTCTTCGTCATACCCTATGCGGTAAAAAAGAAGAACAAGAAACAGAATATACTGCAGCTGACAAGTGGCAGTATAGATCGGAGGGAACCACCCATACTCGACTGAATAGCAATGTGCTAAAAGCAAGCTATGTCTACAGTGTTCCCAATAAACAATATTTTGAGGCCTCTTTAAGCTCCATGTGGGAAAAGAGCAAGCTACCGCAGGTGTACAATGCTATGATTCGTATGAATGATGAACAACAGCTGCGTCAAGGAGTGAGCGAAAGCTATGGTTTTGCTTTCACACCCGTAGCAGACATCTACTATGACCGAACACTGAGTCACATAGGAAATCGGATCTCATCCAATGTCGTCTATACACACAATCAAACCAATTCTATCTACAGTTTGGCAGAGCATAAGAATTCAGCTCCTGAACCGAGCCTTAAGGAGGAGGTAACAGGCAAAACCATAAAGAACTCGGTTATCGCACAAATTGAGTACTTACATCCTGTCAAAGGCGGCTGGCTCTATGCTGGCACGAATTTTATGTACACTCATGCACGCTTTGCTATCAAGGGGCACTCTTCGGGAAAGTCAGAAGACGCTCAATATCAGTACAGGGATAGGATCTACTTTACTTGGGAAGCTAATAAGGGGAAACTCTTTTGGCGCATCTCCCCTGCGGCAAATCTGCAATATATATCAGAACACAACGGAGTTGACAAGCCTCAAATGCACTTGAACTTTAATCCTCGTTTGCTGATTGGTTATAATCTACCTCATAATCAACGCATCAGATGGGAAGTAGAGACTGCTGATCAAACTCCAGACTTGGGCAGTACCACAGAAGTCATGAGGCAATTGAGAGAGGATCTCTTTGTTCGCAATAATCCTAACCTACAAAATAGCTACCTTGCGACCACGCGCCTTTACTACTCTTGGCAACATTCTCATATAGACCTTTCCAGTACGCTCATCTATAGTTACACTGACAAGGATTGGATCACGAGTTTTGATCGAACTGATATTGGAGGCAGAACCGTTATTGTACAGCAACAAAGCAATGCAATCAACTCCCAATATGCGATGCTCAAAGCGGAAGTACGTCTCAAGCCTTTGGGTAGCGAGCAGTTGTCTATACGGCTATATGCACACCCTCGCTATGATCAGTATCAACTGACCAAAGATCAAGCAGTATCTTTATTTTCCATCCCATCTGGAGCAAGTATAGCTTATCGGCAGAACAGCTGGGGCGTACAAGGTGACATCGCCCTTCCTTATAAGAGTCTGCGCAGCTACTTCACATCATCTTCAGGGTGGTATTCTGCCTTGTCGGGATTCTGGAGCAAGGGATCTTGGAATTTGCGTATAGCTTTGGAGAATCTCTTTGTACCAGAGGAAAGCCAGACCATCAATCACTCCTTCCTTAATCTTCACGAGCATACACATTCCGTGCTGCGTGACAACCTTTGGAAAGCAAGCATCAGCGTGTCCTACTACTTCTCCGTCGGCAAGAATTACCAAGGCACACGCCACTTAGAGAACGAAGATAATGACAGAGGTGATATCTAAAGGATCGGCTCACGATGAGGATGGATGATACGACCGAGCAGCTTCGTCTCGATCTCTCGCCACGTCGGCGACTGGCGCTGACCCTCTCGTATGCCTTCTCGGCTGGTGATCGGGTTAAGCCCGTACGCACCGAAAGCGCAGCGACGCTCTCTCTCGAGCGACCCGTCTTGTAGTAGCGCAGTTTGTCGGTGCGTCCCTGTAGCGGGCTACACGTTGGATCGTTACTCGGGAGATTTGCAGAGTTGTGGACGGGGAGTGGAGTAGAGCTTTGGGGGCTATTTTGTATCTTTGCCTATCATAATTACTGCCGATTCCTATTCTACTTAATCCATAATGAAAAAGGTACGATTACATCGCGAGGGGGTGGGACTCCTCGTCTCTTTCTTCATCATACTGACGTTGGCTTGCTGGGCAACCTTTGTCTTTGTGCCCTTTAAGGGGGTATTTATCTTGACTCTACTGGTGTCGCTCACGGTAATGGGGCTAGCGCTAAACTTCTTTCGCTTCCCCCGACGTAGCAATAGCGAGGCGGCCAATCGACGTCTCATCGTAGCGCCAGCCGATGGCAAGGTGGTGGTCATGGAGGAGGTCGAGGAGCCTGAACTGCTGGGACGACGCTGTCTCAAGCTCTCGATCTTTATGTCGCTCTACAATGTGCATGCTAACTGGGTTGCCTGCAATGGTACGATCACTCATGTGGAGCATCAGAGCGGTGCGTACTACAAGGCTTTTCTCCCTAAGAGTAGCGTGCTCAATGAGCGGTCGGCGGTGATTATCCGTACAGATGGCGGCCATGAGGTGCTAGAGCGGCAGATCGCTGGGGCTGTGGCACGACGTATTGTCACTTACCCGAAGGTGGGCGACGAGGTGACGGTCGAGGACTTCCTTGGCTTCATCAAGTTTGGCTCACGCATCGACCTTTACCTGCCACTGGGTACGGAGATAGCGATCAAGATAGGCGACGAAGTGGTGGGCGGTGAGACAACGCTGGGCTATCTGCCCCAGTAGGCACGCTTCTTGCTGTATGAAGATCAAAACCTCGTTGTCATGATAAAACGACTAATCCCCAATCTCCTAACGCTGTGCAATATCCTCTCGGGTGCGGCAGCGATCATCTCGATCCTATATTATAAGGAGTTCCAGATGGGTGCTATCTGGATTGCTGTGGGTGCTTTCTTTGACCTGCTCGATGGTATGGTGGCGCGACTCCTGCATGCGACCTCTCCGATAGGCGCTGACCTAGACTCGCTCTCAGATGTGGTGACCTTTGGCTTAGCACCAGCACTCTTAGCTCTCTGCACGATGGAGGGGAGACTCTTGGCGAGTGGCTACGCAGCGTCTACGGCTCTGATGATGTCGCTACCTTTTCTTCTGATCCTGCCTTTTGCAGCCTACCGCTTGGCACTCTTTAATAATGATACGGGGACGAGCAACTACTTCCGTGGGCTACCGGTGCCCGCCTCTGCGCTTTTGTGGATTGGCATCTCGCTCTCCTCTTGTGCCTGTGCGGTGGATACGCTTTCGCTAGTGACTAGCTATGGGCTACTCCTCCTCTCTTGTCTCCTGATGGTGAGCCGTGTGCCGATGCTCTCGCTGAAGCATCTAGGTGCACAGATGAAAGCGCCTCACGGGACGATCATCCTCATAGCATGGGGCGCTATCCTAGTTCCTGCGGGCTGTATCTATATGTGGCTGGGCTCCGTGGCGAGTACGCTACGCCTAGCGATGTTGCTCTATATCATCGTCTCGCTCGCTATCGGTCGGCAGATCAAGAGCAATTCGGACGCTATCGATACCGCTCAACAATAACACCTTAATCTAGACCCGACACATGGAATTCATATTTGGTCTGATCCTCGTCATAGGACTTATGTACCTGCTCATTAGATACTTTGCGCCTCGCATATTGTACTGGATGGTGAGACGCTACATACAGCAGGCTGACCCGCACACTAAGTCACGAAAAGCGCCTCGCAAGGGGTGGCACTCGGCCGCCTCACAGCAAAGCTCAGAGGACGCGCAGTCACAGCAGGGCAAGCTCGACATGAAGGATATAGCGAAGAAGAAGTTTGAGAAGGACCAAGGCGAGTACGTAGACTTTGAGGAGGAGTAAAGGCTCCCTTACCGAATATTTAGGACCTATTGCCGCCTGACGAAAGTCTAAGGCAGTGGCACAACAAAGGAGGCTCAATCGCTGATAAAAAAGCGGTTAAGCCTTCTTTCTTTCTATTCGGGCTGCTTCCCAAAGCTTGCCACACGTACGAACGTGTAGCCCTATGCGGGGATACACGGATAGTAACTCGGTTGTATCGTACTGGTTTAGTAATAGATACGAGTTCCAAAAGTAGTTCCGCCTTTGGAACTTTTTAGTTCCAAGGGAGGAACTTTTTAGTTCCAGCGGAGGAACTTTTCAGTTCCAGCGGAGGAACTCTTCGTTTCCAACGGTGGAAAGAAAAGTTCCCACCCTTGGAAAACTTCTTTTCCTCCCTTGGAAATTTAATTTTCCAAGGCTGGAGCGTTTTTGGAAAGTTGACAAAACGGTCGGCTCCTCACGGCTGTATCGGGTCTGATCGCACGACAAATAGAGACTGTTGCATAAAGGCGAATCGCTGTGTTGCTTTCGGGATTCGGCTTCGGTCACATACATAGGTATGCTCCCTTCAGACCTCACCCTCAGCGCCTTGCGCTTCATCCTTTCTGCAAAGTCTAGACAATCTCGCAAGCAAGATTGTGAGACTGTTGACTTTTGCAACAGTCTCAAATAACGATGCGTCTCGGCAAGAGGGTTAGTTCTTACCGAGACGCATCGCTGTTTGGGAGGGGGAGTGTGGCTAGATCTGTAGCTTGTAGCGCCCGTCGGGCTGGAGCGAGACGGCGCCTTCGCTCTCGAGGAGGAAGAGTCGGAAGCTCACCTCGTCAACGCCCATGAGCGTCTGGTCACAGATAGCATCTATAGAGAGGCCATCACCGCTCTCTATGAGTAGGTCGAGGAGGGGACGTGTCTCAGGCTCTAGGCGAGCACGCAGAGCATTGAGCTTGCTCTCGTGAGACATGGAGCCGACGGCACTGCGCGCCTCATGGTCGGGCTTCTTCCACTCGAGGTCTTCGCAGAGGTGAGTGGCTGAGGTGATGAGCTTGGCGATATTGTTGTAGATAAGGTTGTTGCACCCTTCGTTTTCCCGATCTGAGGGGCGCCCTGGGAGTGCGTAGACGGCACGGTCGTAGTCGAAGGCTTGGTGCGCCGTGATGAGCGAACCGCCACGCTCGGCAGACTGACCGACGAGGGTCGCCTGCGTGAGCCCCGCCACGATACGATTCCGCAAGACAAACTGATGTCTCTGAGGCTTGACACCCGCAGGGTACTCGGAGAGTAGAGCGCCACCGTGGGATACGATGGTGCGAGCAAGGTTGCGGTGATTGCTCGGATAGATCATGTGAAGCCCGTGTGCCAACACGGCAACGGTGGGCAAGCCCGCCTGAAGCGCCGCTTTGTGTGCGACAGCGTCCAGCCCGAGAGCCAGTCCGCTGACGATGGTCACGCTGTCGGTCACGCTGGGCAGGTGGCTGATGATCGCCTGCAGATCTTCGACACCATGCTGCGAAGGCTTCCGCGTGCCGACGACGCTGAGCGTCTGCTCCGCATGGAGTGGCGCTAGGTCGCCTAGATAAAAGAGTATCAGTGGTGCATCGGCACACTGTAGAAGTAGAGGAGGGTAGTCGGCATCGTAGATGCTGACCATTCGAATGCCTAGGTCGGCCGTGCGTTGTAGCAACGCTTGCGTTTCCTCGAGCTTAGCCCGATCCCGTAGGAGCGGGTAGAGATGCGTGTAGACGTGGCCGTTGAGCCTTGCCAGAGCTTGTGGATCAGCCCATAGTGCTGTGGCTGATCCAGCAAACTCTATCAGATGGCGAGCAAGCTGTAGCGATACGCCCTTGAGCTGTGTCAAGGCGTAGATACAGAGATGCTCACGGCTTATCTCAGGCATAGACTAGGTCGCGGGGACTACTGCTGGGCGAGCCACTCGTAGCCGTTGCGGAAGAACTGTATCCACGGAGAGACTTGATCCTCCTGGCGACGCTCCTCGGGATAGAAGCCACACTGCCAGGTGAGCGTAGCACGCTCTGGGTGAGGCATCATAGCTAGGTGACGGCCATCGCTACTGCAAAGTGCTGCGATGCTGCGCTCAGAGCCATTAGGATTGCCGGGGTAGGTGTCGTAATGGTAGCGCGCTGCGATCTGCTCATCGGGTATCGTGGGGCAGACGAAGCGTCCCTCGCCGTGAGCCACCCAGACACCGAGCTGACAGCCCTCGAGGCCTTGTGTCAAGATAGCGCCCGTGTCGGCGATGTCTACGGTTAGGAAGTTGGACTCAAACTTGTGCGAAGCGTTGTGCTCTAGCTTGAAGAGGCTTTCGCCCTGAGCATCCTTGCCGAGGAGCCCGAGCTGAGCCATGAGCTGACAGCCGTTGCAGATGCCGAGTGAGAGGGTGTCGGGACGAGCGTAGAAAGCTTCGATAGCCTTGCGAGCCCGCTCATTGTAAAGGATACCCGCAGCCCAGCCCTTGGCAGAGCCTAAGACATCGGAGTGCGAGAAGCCACCACAGTAGACGAGCATGCGTATGTCGGATAGGTCGGTGCGTCCCTCGATGAGGTCGGTCAGATGGATGTCCTCCACGTCAAAGCCTGCGAGGTGCAGTGCGTAAGCCATCTCACGCTCACCGTTGGTCCCGTTGTCTCGTAGGATAGCCGCCTTGATGCCTGATGCCTTCGTGCGATGAGGCTCTAGACCAAGACCCGCATAAGTGCCAGCGAAAGCGTGCGGGAAGCGCCACTGTACGGGTTGCTTGCCCAGGTTCTCGTAGCGACTCGTTGCTGGAGCTTCACCACTCTGGAAGCAGTCTAGCAAGTAAGACTTGTTTGCCCAGCACTTGCGTGCAGCATCGATGTCGATCTCGTACGTTTTGCCCTCCTGATGGATCATCAGCAGGCGAGACTCGGTGGGTGCGCCTAGGTCGGCATAAGCGATCTCGTACTCCTCGAGGATACGCTTCGCTTGCTCTGCCTTAGAAACCTGTAGGATGACGCCCGGGTTCTCGCTATAGAGCGCCGTGACGAGGTCCACATTGGCGAGCTCATCGAGGCTAATCTCAGCGCCACCCTGCGTATTGGCGAAGCACATCTCCAAGAGCGTCGTGACCAAACCGCCTGCCGAGATGTCGTGACCAGCTAGGACTAAGCCCTTGTGGATCAACTCTTGAACGGCCTCAAAGGCGGTGGCGAAGTAGTCGGTGTCGCCTACTGTGGGGAAGCTGTCGCCCAGCTGTCCCAATGCTTGTGCCAAAGCTGAGCCACCGAGTGCCATCGGAGCAAAGCTAAAGTCGATGTAGAGCAGACGGCTCTGCTTAGCCGCCTTGAGCTCAGGCGTTACGATGCCTCTGACGTTGCTCACGGGAGCTGCTGCGGTGATGATCAGTGTGCCTGGGCTCATCACCTGCTTTCCGTCGGGATACTTCTGCGTCATGGAGAGCGAGTCCTTGCCCGTCGGGATGTTGATCCCTAGATCTATGGCAAACTCACTACAAGCCTGCACCGCCTGATAGAGACGTGCGTCCTCGCCCTTGTTGCGACAAGGCCACATCCAGTTAGCGCTGAGCGAGATGCCGCGTATGCCGCCCTCTATGGGAGCAAAGACAATGTTCGTCAGGGCCTCTGCGATAGCCATCCGAGAGCCAGCCCCAGCATCGATGAGTGCCACCTGAGGGGCATGTCCTACGGCAGTAGCCATGCCACTCTTACCGTCGTAGTCTAGTGCCATAGCACCGAGATCGGCGAGCGGTAGCTGGAGCGCGCCAACGCACTGTTGCTGTGCCACACGACCCGTCACGGAGCGGTCCACTTTGTTGGTCAACCAATCCTTAGAGGCGACCGCTTCGAGGGTCAAGACTTTGTCTAGATATTCGCGCCATAGCTCTTTGTCATAGCTGACTGGGGCAAACTGGTGAGCGACCGTCTCGTCCTCCATAACCGTCTTGGGCGACTGCCCCAGAAGGTCGGACACGGCTAGGTCAATGGCTGCGCGTCCCTCTCGCTCTGTGCTAAAGAGGAGGCGCTCGTCATCGGTCGTCTCGCCTACCTTATATATAGGGCTGCCCTCACGACGTGCTATCTGCTCCATCTGCGCGTACTCACGCTCCTGGATGAGCAGACCGACACGCTCTTGGCTCTCATTACCGATGATCTCTCTAGCGGAGAGCGTCGGGTCACCGACGGGTAGTGCGTCAATGTCAATGCGTCCTCCGGTCTCCTCGATCAGCTCCGTGAGACAGTTCAGGTGTCCGCCAGCGCCGTGGTCGTGGATGCTCACGATCGGGTTGTCGCCCTGCTCGCTGATGGCGCGGACCACGTTGAGGACACGCTTCTGCATCTCAGGGTTGGCACGCTGTACCGCATTAAGCTCGATACCGCTACTGTACTCGCCCGTAGCGACAGAGCTGACGGCACCGCCACCCATACCGATGCGGTAGTTGTCGCCACCGAGTAGTACGACCGTCTCGCCAGGTTGTGGCGTCTCCTTCTTAGCATCCTCTTGGGGAGCGTAGCCCATACCGCCCGCCAGCATGATCACCTTGTCGTAGCCGTAGAGCGTGCTGTCAGCACCCTCTTGATGCTCGAAGGTGAGTAGCGAACCGTTGATCAGTGGCTGTCCAAACTTATTGCCAAAGTCACTAGCGCCGTCGCTCGCTTTCGTCAGGATCTCTTGCGGAGACTGGTAAAGCCACGGACGTGGGTCTAGCTTGGCGGGGCTAAGCTTCCGATCCTTCTCTAGACGTGGGTAGGAGGTGATGTAGACGGCACTACCAGAGAGTGGTAGCGATCCCTTGCCACCGCACATACGGTCACGAATCTCACCGCCCGAGCCAGTAGCCGCTCCGTTGAAGGGCTCGACCGTCGTGGGGAAGTTGTGCGTCTCAGCCTTTAGAGCCAAGACCGTATTGCGCTCCCGTAGTGTAAAGAGCGAGGGTTCCGTCGCGCTCGTTGGCGCAAACTGCCAGACGCGGGGACCCTTGACAAAAGCCACATTGTCCTTGTAAGCCGATACGATGCCGTTGGGGTTCTCCTTGGAGGTTTGCTTGATCATCGCAAAGAGCGAATCGTTTTGTCGCAAACCATCGATGACGAAAGTGCCGTTGAATATCTTATGACGGCAGTGCTCTGAGTTGACCTGGGAGAAGCCGAAGACCTCAGAGTCTGTCAGCGGGCGACCTATACGTGCCGAGACGCCCTGTAGGTAAGCTATCTCCTCCTCGCTTAGGGCTAGTCCCTCCTCCTCGTTGTACGCCTCTAGATCCGTAATCTCCCGGATCGGCTGTGGCTCAGCGGTCATGGCGAAGCTCTCCTGACCTAGCCCCTTGTAGATCGCTTGGAGCATCGGGTCGTAGTGCGGCTTCGCCTCGTGAGTACGTGTGAGCTGCTCGATACGATCGATGCCAGCGATGCGCATGTTTTGCGTTATCTCCACAGCGTTGGTGCTCCATGGAGTCACCTGCGTAGGACGAGGTCCCACAAAGGTGCCCTCGAGATGAGACTCGGGAGCTAGCTGCGCTCCGCCAAAGAGCCACGAGAGACGCTCGCAGGTCTCCTTGCTGAGAGCTGTGGTGTGTGAGACGGCATAAATCGTATCACCAAGGACAAAGTAACTAATCATAGCGGGTTGTGTATAATGGGTCTGAAACTACTTACGTGCAAATGTACGGAAATTAGCGCTGAGGGCAGCGGTTTAGACATATAGCTGTCCAGCTTCGTTGAGCGTGGGAATGTGTATCGAGCTGTCTTGCTTGAGGCAGAGGCGTAAGCTCTCGGGATAGCCACGCTGTATCAGACGCTGGTTGTGATCGCAATTGTAGAGGTAGTCGTAGAGATGGGCACGATGCTGACGGTACAGCTCTAGTGCCGTGCGGCTGCTGTCGGTGAGTCGGTAGGTAGTGCCCAGCTCCTCTAGCTTGTTTAGGAGCGCTGCGCCGTAGAGCGTGTCCTCGATGCAGAAGCTGTTTTGCCAACCAGAAGCGAGCACCGTCACGGCACGCCCCGAAGCTTGGCAATGACGCGCTACGGCGGTGAGATTGCTAAAAGCGCCTACGATGATCTCCGCTGCGCCAGCCTCTCGAGCTGCGTGAATGGCTTGGGTACCGTTGGTCGTCGTGAATACGATGCTACGTCCGCCGATCCGCTCAGCGGTAAACTCGGAGGGATCGTTGCCTAGGTCAGCCCACGGGCAACGCATCGCATTACGCTCGGCAGCTACCACGTAGCCCTTGCCGAGAAAGCTCTCCGCCTCCTCGGTCGTCGCCACGGGAATGATCTCTTTAGCGCCATGGTCAAAGGCTGCCACCATCGAGGTGCCAGCACGCAGTATGTCCACCACGACCACCACGCTGTCCTCCTGATGGTAGTAAGGGTAGAGCGCAGGGCAAGGACAAATGTCAAAAGTTACTTCTCTCATAAATGTGTCTGCTCGTTTATAGTTTAATGATGACCTCCTCGGAGTCTAAGCCTAGCAGTCGCATCACTCTAGCGATGCGATCAAGGATTGCTATGCGGCTGTGATTGACATAGACAAAAAGGCACTCCTCGTCAATCTCTTTGAGTTCCTCGCAAAACTTGTTGTCTAAAGTTTTGAACCACCACTTGTAGTCTGGATTGGAGTGCTCATGTATCTCCTTTCTTAATTCCTTCCAAGGGATAAACGCATTGGACTTGCCAAAGGTCTCAAGTTGATTACTGAGGAGTAGGGCACTTGCTCGTGGGTCACTTTCTAAGATCTGCTTGAAGAAGATGAGCAATGCCTCTCGCCATGTTTTGGTTGGAAAGGACTCGCCAAATAGTACGATCTCTTTTGGTTTGCGTTTAGGTAGAATCGTCGGATCAGACTCCAGTGGGTAGAAGAGCGTCTCTGATGCCTCCTTGTCGGCGTCTCTCCAATTGTTAGCCAACTTGTACTCATCGGGCAGTGCGAAGGTGGCTAGAAAGAGACTGATCATATGATCTTGATGGTCAAGGATGCTCTCCTCACACCACTGCTCATACTGACAGATGTCGTGGCTGTATAGTATGGTCGAAATGGAGAGTCGTGCCTTCTTGTCCGCAAAAGACTTATTGCCCATCTCACTATTGAACTCCGTGAGTATGAGGTTGCCGATGTTGTGCAAGTAGTGCTGGTGCACCTCCTCTGCATGTTCCTCGCCCAGTTCGGAGCACCACACCTCGTTGAGCGTCTGTGGCATAATATGCTCGATGGTGATTGCCCTATCCCTAAAAGGAACCGCCACCTTTGTCTGTCGCTCCTCCATCTTGCCTAGGATGAACTTACTATAGCTTCGCAGATCCTTGTAAAAAGCGATGCGCTCCAAGGTGTCTCGCACCTCCTTGTCATTGGGAAGACGTAGCTGGTAGAATTGGTTGGTTAAAACGTCCATGAGCGAAGTTTGGTGGTTCGCTATGGCTGGAAGATATGAGGTCAGTAGGGGAATGTTCATATTCTCTCCAATCGTCAAGCTTAGGACACGTCGACGAATCAGATAGGTACGTATGCTCTTTAGGGTCTCTATCAGCAGAGCACCACTGATGGTGGTCGCTGGAGCCTTGGCTTGATACATGTGCAGTAGCTCTAGAACAACAGGTTTGAAGGCTTCGCTCGTGATGTCTTCGAAGATGTTGCGCAGGAGCTCTCGGATCGTCTCGCTGTCCGAGGTCGCGTCCTCGTAGTGCGATGGGTCTATGATGCTTAGGTAGCACGGCACATAGGACTGTATATCCTTTATAAGGGAGTCTCGGCTGGTGAAGGTCTGCTCGACAAACTCTTTGAACTGGTAGTAGAGCTCTTTGGTGTTGTTGTCGTTGACCACCTTGTAGGGCTTCTTGCCCCGGCACTGGAGATAGTCGCGAAAGAACTTAGAGAGATAAGCTTCGCCGAGAGGTTGCTCTATCTTAGGCTGCCACTCCTCATCGTAAGTTTTCGTCTGCTCCTTGCTAGGCATCCCGAGTAAGATGTAATTTCGGATGAGATCCGATAGAGTGAGTGGCTTGCCGAGCGAATTAAGCGTCTCAAAGATAACCTGTGGGTCCTCGCCCTTGTATGGCCTCTCATCTAGCAGGATGGTGACCACGTTGATCCGCTGTAGAGCTGTGATGAAGTGCCGTATGGTAAGCCCCTCGATCTGCAGCTTAGGCGTCAAGAGCTTGATGAAGAGCTTGTAGGCGTTGGTTACTTTACCAGGGATTGTCTCCTCATCGCCTCTCACCAATGCTCGATAGGCCTCGAAGTCTGCCGTGACTTGCTTGAGCTTGACACGATCTTCAAATGAGGAGTTGCTACTGGTTAGCAATGTATTGGTTATGCTTGCCCTCTCTTGCGGATCAGTGGCGAGGTCGCGCAGAGCGATGCAGAAGAGGAGCGATGTGGTGAGTCGCTGCTGTCCGTCGATGATGACATTGAGATTGATAAAGGAGGCCGTTGGCTCCGACTTGTAGACGAGTGTCCCGAAGAAGTGTTCCTGCTTATTATGCTGCTTGGGGTCTAGCTCGGAGCGAACTAGTCTCATGACATCATCGAAGAAACGATATATCTGCTCCTTCTCCCAGGAGTAAGCTCTCTGGTAAGGAGGTATGAAGAATAGAGAGGTGTCGGGACTAAGAGCGTTGAAAATGGAAGTATCTGATGCCTTCATCGGATGGATTAGCGAATTGGTAGGAGAGTAGGTTGTATCGTCAAAGCCCTCCACGAGTGAGGGTGAGTTGCTCAGTGGAGGGCTTTGCTTAGCGTGCTGCTTGTAGCTTAGCGCAGCGTGTGATTACTTGCGGAAGGGGGGCTTGACCACCTTAGCCTCAAGGTTGCGCTTGCGGACGGAGATGTAGATCTTGCTGTCTATCTTGCTGTACTCCGTAGAGACGTAGCCCATACCGATGCCCACCTTGAGGGCGGGAGACATGGTACCAGAGGTGACGACGCCGATCTTCTCGCCAGCCTCGTTGACTATGTCGTAGTGCTGACGGGGGATGCCCTTGTCGACCATCTCGAAGGCTACGAGCTTGCGCGTTACGCCCTCAGCCTTCTGCTTGAGTAGAGCCTCACGGCCTACGAGCTCAGGCTTATTGTCCGTGAGCTTGGTGATCCAGCCTAGGCCACTCTCTAGTGATGTGTGCTGATCGTCGATGTCGTTGCCATAGAGGCAGAAACCAGCCTCCAGACGGAGCGTATCACGTGCACCTAGACCAGCTGGCATGATGCCCTCGGGCTTGCCAGCCTCAAAGATAGCGTCCCAGATCTTGTCGGCATACTGGGGGAAGAAGTAAAGCTCGAAGCCTCCGCAGCCCGTGTAGCCCGTATTGGAGATGATCACGTTGGGGCAGTCTGCGAAGGTGCCTACCTTAAAGTGGTAGTAGGGGATGTCGAGTAGATTGATATCCGTCAGACGCTGCAGTACTTGTGTAGCCTTCGGGCCCTGTACGGCTAGCTGTCCGACCTTGGCGGAGCCATCCTCTAGGTCAGCGCCCATATCGTTTTGCTTGAGGCACCACGCCCAGTCCTTGACCACGTTGGCAGCGTTGGGTACGAGCATGTACTTGTCCTCCTCGTAGCGATATACGAGGAAGTCGTCTAGCAGTGTGCCCTGCTCCGTCGTGAAGCAGCTGTACTGTATCTGACCCACCTCCAGCTTGGAGGCATCGTTGCTCGATACTTTCTGTAAGAATTCGAGAGCCTTCGGTCCCTTGACCCAAAACTCTCCCATGTGTGACACGTCAAAGACGCCGACGCCGTTGATCACATTCATATGCTCCTCAAGGATCCCCGTAGGATACTCGATAGGCATATTGTAGCCTGCGAAGTCGTGCATCTTAGCACCCAGTGCTATGTGTCGCTCTGTAAATGGAGTAGTCTTCATAATGGTATGATGTTATTGATTGATCTGTATTGAATTAGTTGAGCTAAGTTCGTTCACTCCCCAAAGATAGTGAAAATGGAGATACTAACCTTTTAGGAACAAGTCCATATAGCGAAATGTATATGCAACGATGATCTGTGTCATGCTTTTTGTGCAATGAAGACCTTTTAGGATAGAAACTGCCGAAGTGCATGTGTCACACATCGTTAACATCTTTGGAGTACCTTTGCGAGTGAAATCAATCTTCTCAAACTCGTATGAAACATCTTACTAAGCTCGTCTTACTTATCATTACCCTTGAATTTACCGCTTATCTAAATGCTCGGTTGAATGCTCAGGAGCCCTTTACACAAGAGGTGCGCGGAGAGGTCATCTCCGCAGTTCCTGACGACACGATCGTTGGAGCTTCGATCATATTAGTCGGTAGTGATCCACTCGTAGGGACAACGACGGGCTCGGATCAGAAGTTCTCTCTACGGCTACCTGTAGGTCGCTGCTCCCTGCAGATTAGTTGTGTAGGTTATGAGTCTCAGGAGGTAGATCTCCTCGTTGTCGCAGGCAAGCAGAGCGTGCTGCATATAACCTTGACTCCGTCAGATACCAAGCTCGATGCTGTGGTTGTGACAGCTCCGTATGACAAGAGTACTCCTACGAATAGGCTTAGCCTAGCTGGAGCGCGTAGCTTTAGCGTTGATGAGGCGTATCGCTTTGCCGCTTCCCTGGGCGACCCTGCTCGTATGGTGCGTAGCTTCGCTGGTATCATGCCTGTCAACGACTCTCGCAACGATATCATCATACGAGGTAATTCACCCGCTGGGGTGCAGTGGATCCTAGATGGTATCGAGATCAGCAACCCCAACCACTTCAATACAGGTGTCGGTATGACTGGAGGACAGGTAAGCTATCTAAATACCAATCTGCTGACCAACTCGGACTTTCACCTGAGTGCTTGGCCAGCTCCTTATGGCAATGCGCTCTCGGGTATCTTTGACTTGCGTCTACGCCGTGGCAATCTTGAGCGACATGAGTTTTGGCTACAGTCAGGCTTTACTGGACTAGAGCTAGGGGCTGAGGGGTACCTGCGTAAGGGGAGTCAATCGTCTTACCTTGCTTCTTATCGCTACTCAGTCCCTGATATAGTGCATGCTCTAGGCTTTAAGATGCCAGTGGTACCACGCTATCAAGACTTCACGACGAAGCTTCACTTCGACCTAGGACATGGGCATACACTCTCTTTCATCGGGTTATTTAGCAAGAGCCACATACACTTTGCCACAAACGAGCTGGGAGACAATTTTGAATATGCCGATTACGACTTTAGTAAGCTCTCCTTCGCACAGCGCTTGGCGATCAACTCTACAGTCTATATCGCAGGGCTGACACACGGGGTGCAGTTTTCTCCACGCACATCACTCCGCACACAGGTCTCTTTCGTTCGCTCGGATACTAGTATGCCAGTCGATACGATGAACCTTCAGGGTCACAAGCAAGACTCTCAGTGGCATATTATGTGGTCGGAGGCTGCACAGGAGAATAGATGGACCCTACACTCAGACCTTACGTGGCATCCTACTCGGGAGGGCTTGCTCGTGGCGGGAGTCAGAGGTGATCTCTTTGATGCACGCTACTTGGAGCAGACGGCTGATAGTACGTTTACTCAAGGCGTACGGACGATTGCTGAGGAGAGTCCGCTCTATGGCTTGATCCGAGCCTATGGACAGTATCGTCATCGCCTAGGAGACTATTGGACAGCCACATTGGGACTACATAGTATGTACCTTACGATCAATGATCGCTATGCTATCGAGCCCCGTATGGGCTTCCAGTATCAGCCAACTCGCTCTCATACCATCGGTCTTGCTGCGGGACTGTATAGTCAGATGCTCCCTCGCTCCTTCTACTTCATCCGTTACTATGCACCGCAGGGTATCGAATATCGCAATAAGCGGGTTGACTTCACACGTAGTGCGCAAGTGGATCTCTACTATGACTGGGCTTTTGCGCCCAACTGGCATGCTAAGATAGAGGGATACTATCAGGAGCTATACAAAGTCCCTGTGGTCAATGATCCGAACTCTATATGGACGCTCCTAGAGATAGGAGGTGCTGGGCAAAACTACATAGAGCGTCAGAGTGATCTAGTCAATAAGGGACGTGGTAGAAACTACGGTGTAGAGTTTACGGTGGAGAAGTTTTATAGCAATAACTACTACCTCCTCTTCAACGCTTCACTCTACAGTTCGACCTATACGACAGGATTTCAGAAAGAGTGGTGGAGTACGGTCTTCGATGGTCGATACCTTGTCAATCTAACGGGTGGATATGAGTGGAAGTTGCCGAAGCACTGGGCGCTCTTTACCGATCTCAAGGCCTCCTATGCGGGGGGCATCCGCTACACACCAATACGAGAGGATCTGCATAAGCAGAGTGGTCAGATAGAGCTTGACAAGACACAAGTCAATGCTCTTCAAGCTAAGGATTACCTCCGAGCAGACTTAAAGATAGGTGCTCGCCAGATAGGTCAGCGTATCACTCAAGAGTGGGCGGTAGACCTGCAGAATGTGACGAACCGTAAGAACGTTATGTCTATCCTCTTTGATAACGGTGAGTACTCAACGATGTACACGCAGGGCTTTATGCCGATGGTCACTTACAAGCTCTTTTTCTCTGTGAAATAACGGGGAGAGGTAGTCAGCCTTGTCGTGTGCAGAACAGGGGTGACGCATTGTAAAAATGAGCTAGTCTCAATTCCTACCTAGGAATTTCCCAAATTCCTCCGTAGATATTTCTGATTTGCTACCTAGGAAATGGCAAATTCTTCGGACTTATTTTTTGATTCCTCCGAAGTTTCATTTGATTCCTCCAGGTGCCATAGCTACTTTGTAGCGATAGTCGAACCGTGTATCCCTAGTTATCGTCATGTGTAACTTCTAGACGGCTGATTATAATGCGTCAGCCTTGTCGCTGACTTGCTAAAACTGAGTAGCCTGGGTTAAGTGGAAAGTTTTCATTACCTTTGCCACAGTTCGTTAGATATCCCGAGTGGGAAAGGTCTTACTTTCTTTGGGACTTTTGGGGCATTAGCTCATCTGGCTAGAGCGCGACACTGGCAGTGTCGAGGTGATCGGTTCAAGTCCGATATGCTCCACTACGGGAGGATGGTACTGGTTTGCGGTATTATCCTCTTTTTTTGTTGTGGTAGAGGGCTCCGTGCAGATGCAGTCGTTCGTTGTAGTACCGCAATACGAGTAGCCCTGTGTAGGGGCGCACGGTGAGTGTCTAGTCGGAGGGCGTCCGTTGTCGTCTGTTGCATCAAAGGCTCCAGCATCGCGGTTTTAACGGGGATGGACGCACGACCGTGCGTCCCTACAAATCGTTACTCGTTTTGGCTGGCTCGACACTTGCCGAGCGTCCCTACATGTCGCTACACGTCAGTATTAAAAAGAGAAGTCCACACGACAAGTACTCATAGTACTGCGTGTGGACTTCAACCATTCGAAAGCTCTGGTTCGCTATACCGTCACATGGCGTGTGGCATAGCTTCTCCTAGAGTCCGTTGAGCTGGTCAACGGGACTCTCCTAGAGCGGAACAGTGACCACGATGCTCATCTGAAGAGGGGCGTGGGCTACGGTGAGACTCTCTTTGAGGGAGAGTAGGGTGGTAGTGGCTGGTCTTTTTCAACACACACTTAACCTGTAACCAGTGGTACGCACCATACCTGTCTCTTAGTAGCGGATCCTCTCAGCTTTACGGAGTGAGGTTGTGGCCTCACCCTGAAACTGTTGCATAAAGGCGAATCGCTGTGTTGCTTTCGGGATTCGGCTTCGGTCACATACGGAGGTATGCTCCCTTCAGCTCTCACCCTCAGCGCCTTGCGCTTCATCCTTTCTGCAAAGTCTAGACAATCTTGCAAGCAAGATTGTGAGACTGTTGACTTTTGCAACAGTCTCCTTAGGACTCGCATCATGATTTGCTCGGGGTGGCAAGAGGATCTATTGGTCTATCACCTAGTCTTGGGTAGACTGACTAGAACCTACAGCTGCTCCTCAAGTGATAAGTATGTACAGTGGTCGCTCTGCACAGATTCCGTGGTGACACAGATTGGTCTAGGTCGCACGCACTAGCATAGTATAATATAGGGACAGCGGCATAGACGAGAGCCTGCTGTATGCTTCCCCTTGTAGTGACGATCAGCCACCTAATAGATCTCGTCTGGCACGGGTGCTAGGGTAGCACGCATACCTTTATGGTACTCAGGGAGATCGTAGTAGCAAGACATTGCTCAATCACTTTATCGAAAACGTTCCCCTATTTTTAAAGTAAATGTCCTCCTATCTAGTCTCGTATGAGCATCCAAAGAGTCTCCTAGGTGCATTACTGTGATCAAAGCTTTTTTGACTCGGAAGGTTGTGTCACAGCTACTTCTCGCCGAGAAAGCTGGTAGGCACTCAAGATGTCCCATTCACTACTCATCGTGGTGTGATGCCTAGATGCATCGCTCGCATTGTAACATACATCTCCCGTCGCGCTCGACTAGGAGTAGCGAGGAGCGTACAGCTGGGGGAATAGAAGTCTCAGACTAGGATCTGAAGGTTGACGGTTATTTCCTTATGCTATACCTCGTAGCGCTTCAAGCCTTGCAGGTCTTCTGACTTACCTCATACAGACATCCCTTCCCACACCAACTTATACGAGGTGCAGTGGTTATGATGCCTGCTTTGCGAGGATTACAGCAGCGGGACTGTTCAGGAGTTTCACCTGATTCCCTTTTAAGCCTTGAGGACTCCGAGTCCCTACTCGAGGGATGAAAGTACTCTCAGCACAAAGCCACCACAAAGGTACGATAACTTTCGAATATATCAAAGCGTCTACCCGCGGCTATTAAGAAACGGATCTAAATTCAACGTGTATTACACAAGTATGGGCGAAGTCTTTAAACTCCGCCCATACACAGATTAATCGTTTGTTTTTTGAAGTGTTCCCTTTTGTAGCAGTGGTTAGTTTGCTGGGCTCACTTGTAGAACTTTACTCGTGTGATTTATGATGATCAGATATGTACCCTCTGACAAACTTCGGATATCAATAGCTACTAGATCATCGCTTTCGGACATCGTCGTGAGGCAAGTGCTACCATCTAGCGAGACAATCCGAATCTCAGTACCCCGTGTTACTCCAGTGAGATAAACGTAGTCGCTTGCTGGGTTAGGGTACATACGTATCTCCTGTCGTGTCGGTGCAAGGATTGCGGTCAGCAAGGGCTGTATCTCCTTATCTGTGAGCTCATGCTCCACAACACCTCCGTCTGGTTGCATTTCTACGCGGTATAGCTTCCAGTTCTTATCCTGAAGCTTTTGTAAGCCGTCCTTAGTTAGGTGCGGTGTGGTCAGCTTCTTGTTAGACATGAGGTAAATGTGCCCCTCGACCTCTCCAGCTCGGCTGTAGAGTGATGTAGAAAGCTTGTCAAAAGCCTCTGCACTCATCTCATTGTCATAAGTTGATAGGTCCCTGAGCTTAAGATTGTTAGTCATATCGTAGCTACTAATCTGGTTGTTTCCGAGATCTAGTCGCATTACATTAGGGATCAGAGCGTAGTCAATGGACTGTAGCTTGTTGTTGCTTACGATGAATTCTTGGATCTGCTCCATCTTGTCCATCTGTAGCTGGGTCAAGCTGTTGTTTGAGAGGTTTAGACTCTCCAGTGCAGTATTGTGGCGCAGGTCTAGAGCGGTCAACTTATTTTGCGATAAGTTCAGACGCTGTAGCTGGGATAGCTGTTCTAGCGTTAGACTTTCTATCTGATTGTTGGACGCATTTAGCTGTACGAGGGGCATATTGTCCGCTAGCGTGATTTCCGTCAAGCGGTTATTTGCACAGTTTAGATTGAGTAGATTTTTAGAGTGTGATAGGTCCAGCTCTTCTAGTTGATTGTCTCCACAAGAGAGTCTCTGCAGACCTGCGAGCTTTTCTAAATTGAGCTTTGAGATCTTATTCCCACCACAGAGAAGCTTCTTGAGCGATGTTGCACTGTTGAGTTTTAGAGCTGTGATTTGATTATTCTCACAGTCTAGACTCTCTAGAAGTGTCATGCCGTTTAGCTCCAACTGTGTCAGCTGATTACCACTACAAGCTAGCTCCTTCATTTTGTCAGCTCTACATGATAGAGACTTTACCTTAGCTGAGGAGCAGTCTAGACTAGTGATGTCTCCGTATAGCTTGACACCCTCGCCGAGCAACTTGCCAGAGATCATGCCACTCTTTACTGGGTGCTGTACTCCGTCTCCCCAATCTACGCTTAGATCGCCATTAGCATACACCTCCATAGAGAGAGACTCGCCGTTGGAAAGGTCAAACGACAGAGCCGCATTGGCGGGTGTATATATGATTGCTGCGTAGGTATTCTTGCTGTTGATTACCCAACTAACTTGTGCTACGCCCTTAATGCAAGTTAGCGTGATACCACTCTTTCGCTGATCAGTACGTAGGAACTTGATGGCATCGTCTAGCGTCTCAAATGTTTTTGTGATATTTCCAAATACATCTGTTGCATAGAGCTTATAGTCAGTATTGGATTGAGTGAGTAGCTTTGCGTGGTGTATCCAGATATTTGTAGACTTCTCTACATCCTTGTTGTCATCTTCGTTGAGATAGACATCGATCGAGCTTACTTTGCCCCCATCTTTACTCTCCGTGGCGGTCAAGTTAAAGATGTTGTTTTCTTTGTCTCGAGCGTATGCGAAGTAGATATAACTCAATCCCCAAGCCTTCATTTTGTAGGAGATGTAGTAGTTCTCGTTATAGAGCGACTCGTAATCATAGCCCAAGAGACCAGTAAGTTCGTCCAGAACAAATGGATAGTAACTGCGGATCATCTGGTAAGAGATGGTACCGTGTGCTATCTCTGGGATGAAGTAGACACCTGATAATGGGTTAAAGGTCGCAGTGATTCGATAGTCCGCAAGGTTAGCTCCTCTAACGAATTCAAGAGTTTCTTTGATTGTCTTCTTAACTCCCGAGGAGGTGCCTTGAAATCTTGTTCCAAGGAAATTTCCCCACTCGGTCTTGTCTACCTCACTCTTTGAGACGAATTCGATCCAGTCCTCAAGCTGCTTGTCGCTTGGATCTGGAGTAAGAGAGAGCTGATCTATGAGTCCCTTCTCATCAAGATGCACTGTCAAGACAAAGGAGCGGTCATAAAAGGTTACTCTATACTCTCTCTTTACTGGATCAATGCAAGCTCCTTGGAGGTCGCTCATCAAAGCATCTGGACGCTGATTGATATACTTTGCGAAGGACTGTATACCGAATGCCACAGATGTCGGCTCATAGTTACCAATCTTCTCTTGGGGGCATGGAATAAGTGTGGGACTCTTCCTGAAGGCTGTTGCAAGTAGTGAGACATCGGTTCCGTCGCCTAGCTGTCCACCCTTATTTCTACCCCAAGCATACATCTCTCCGTCTGTTGTAATTACGATGACGTAAGCCTCTCCTGCAGTAATCTTTTTATACTTCTTGCCCTCTGGCAGTAGGGGGGTAATAGGAGTGGATGTCCAAGGAATATTCTCGTAAGAGCCTTGAAAGATGACCCCCTTGTCGTCACCGAGGAATCCATCCTCATTGATGCCCCAGATCTTAATCTGATTCATTTCGCCATTGAGTCCATATCCTACTACAGCTCCATTGCCATAACCCTCAATTGTCACTAGAGAAGCGCCAATATTGAGCTTGGTAAAACCCTCTATAGTCTCTGCAGCATCTGGGTCTTCTTCTCCAAAGAGGAAGTTACCATTATTACTACCACATCCCCAGACCGATCCGTCGCGCTTGAATGCGTAAGTACGACGCGATAAGATGACTACATCCCTCCAGTCGCTATCTGTACCTATCTGTGTAGGTGTTTTGATGATTTTGGGAGAGCCTTTTGGTAGTCCTAAGTTTTTATTGAAGTTGCTTCCCCAGGCCCATAGTGTGCCATCCTTCTTAAGTCCGATAGCATTGTTTTCGCCTGAGACCACTTTTACCCAATCATTGTCTGTGCCGATTTGTGTCGGGACTATTACAACTTTGTTTGAGACAATCAGTTGCTTGTAGGAGTTGTCTCCCCAGCCCCACAGAGTGCCGTCTTTCTTTATGGCAAAGCCATTATTACCCCAAAAGTGAGACGAAGCGACATAAGCCCAGTCGCTATCTGTACCAATTTGGGTGAGTACACGATTCTTCTTGCCATCTCCTACGCCAGAGACGCCCTTAGAGGCTGCTCCTACAGTCCACAGAGTGCCATTACTCTTGAGGAAAAAGCTCGTTCCTCTGGAGCCTGCCATCATAATCCAGTCATGATCCTCACTCATAGAGCGCCACTCAGACGATCGATCAGTAGTTGTCGTATAGCCGAGCTGATCTTCATCGTTCCAACCGCAGGACCAAAGCGTACCATCACTTCTTATTGCATAGCTAGTAGCATCTGCAGAGTAGACATCTCGCCATACATACTGCGCCAGCGAGATCCATACTGAGCATAGCAGTACGATACCCAATAAGGATGCTTTTACAAAGTATTCACTTTTCATCTTCATAGTATATTGGTTAAGTTATTTATAGGTGTCAAAGAGAGTAGCGTGCCTATGTTGTTTGCAAGAATTTAACTGATCAAGGTCAAGAGCCTCCTAGAGCGTATCTAGCAAACGTTATACTCTTATGATGGCAAATATACATATAATACCCCCTCTCTCCAAATGATTGGCAAAGTTTAACTCTCGTCGCGTTTGTTGTTGATTATTTTCGTCGGAGGAAATGAGAGATTTTCACCGAGGGATTCGCGATTTCCTCCGTGGGGATCGTCTCGGCGGGTGGACGTGTGGTCAGCTAGAGCGTTCGTAGCGGGGGAGGGAAGTCGTCTCTACGAGACCTTTTGTAGTATGGCGCGAGGCGATCTGTGGTGGGGATTTTTTGCCGATTGGCGCAGATTGGGTACTTTTGCATTGGAGCTGGAGATGACTCTCTGAGCTTACAATCGTATAGACCTTAATTCTAACTCTACAGAACGAGAATAATATGAAGATAGCTATAGTAGGTGCCAGTGGTGCCGTGGGGCGTGAGTTCCTACGTCTCTTAGAGCATCGGGACTTCCCAATTGAAGAGCTGAGACTCTTTGGCTCGTCTCGCAGTGCGGGCAGTGAGATAACCTTCCGTGGTAAGGAGTACAAGATAAAGCTCCTGGCCCAAAACGATGACTTCAAGGATATTGACATCGCCTTCGTCTCTGCTGGGGGACAGACGGCGCTAGACTTCGCCAGCACGATCACGAAGCATGGCGCTCTGATGATCGACAATTCGAGTGCCTTCCGTATGGATCCCGAGGTGCCGCTCGTTGTGCCTGAGGTCAACGGGGCTGATGCGCTACATCCAGCCAAGAGGATCATCGCTAACCCGAACTGCAGCACGATCCAGATGATCGTGGCGCTGGCTCCGATCCATGCGCTGAGCCCGATAGAGCGGGTACATGTGGCTACCTACCAAGCTGCGAGCGGTGCGGGTCACGATGCAATGCTCGAACTGGAGGGGCAGGTACGTGACCAGGCGATGGGCAAGCCACTGCAGACGAAGGCTTTCGGCAATCAACTCCTATATAATCTCATTCCGCAGATTGACATCTTTACGGACAATGACTATACGAAGGAGGAGATGAAGATGTACAATGAGACCTGCAAGATCCTGCACGACGATGAGATACGTGTCAGTGCCACCTGCGTGCGTGTCCCAGTACTGCGTGCCCACAGCGAGGCTATCTGGGTGAAGTGTGCTGAGCCGCTCACGGTCGAGGCGGTGCGCGAGGCGATGTCTCATCAGAAGGGGCTACTCCTGATGGACGATCCTGCGAAGCGTAGTTACCCGATGCCTCTACACTGCTCTATGCAAGAGCCAGTCTATGTGGGACGTCTGAGAGCTGACCTGGCTGAGCCGGGCTGTGTCACCTTCTGGTGCGTGGCTGACCAGATTATGAAGGGGGCTGCGCTCAATGCCATTCAGATTGCTGAGTACCTGATCCAGGAAGGTGCTTTTGCTAAGTAAAGTCTTGATCCATTAGAGTGCATATGGAGCAAACGAGCGAGAGCAATCCGCAGGAACTAGTCGCCTTCCTCACGCTGTGCAAGGACTACTGTGCGCTCATAGAGCATGCGTCTGAGTATAGTCGTGCGGAATTTGTAAGGCGTACTTACGGCTATCTGCCAGAGATCTTTAGCTACTTATCGCAGATGCCGGCTACCTCTACGGAGGAGCTGGAGGAGTGGCTCACGGGCTACACGCAGATGATCTCGGATGAGACGGTGAGCTACTACGAGGAGCAGGTGCGTGCGCTACTGGGGGAGGAGCTAGATCTCTTCCTCCACTACCCTGTGGGTGTGACGCAGGATGGCGAGCTACAGCCTGAGCGTCTCTCACGGCTCTTGGTACTGATCTACCGTGAGCTGGGTACGCCTTTGCTGGTGCTTAGAGAGGATGCTGGCGAGCTACTCGTCGCGACGCTCTCGATACTGCAATACGCTTTTGACACATACCTAGGCGATGCGCTCCTGTCGGCCCTGCGTGTGCTACACTATCACAAGCATGCCGAGGAGCTAGAGGAGGATGAGCCTCAAGAAGCATACAATATATAAAGAGTAAACAATCGTGCTGTCATCAATTACTAAAGAGGATATAGGCAAACTAGCCAAAGCGACCTTCACCGGTGAAATCGTTGTCGTGGACTCGCTCCCGCAAGTGGAGCCCGCCGTAGCAGCTCTAGAGCAGTGTGCTATAATCGGTATGGACACAGAGTCTAAGCCTGTCTTTAAGAAGTATGAGCGTCAGTCGGTAGCGCTTATTCAGCTGTCGAGCGAGAGTTGCTGCTACCTCTTTAGGATTAACAAAATCGGCATCCCGCCTCGGCTGCAGGGATTACTGGAGCGTGAGGATATACTCAAGGTGGGACTAGACCTTTGCGGGGATCGGAGACAGCTGAGGAGGTTTTCGAAAGAGCTACAGCCACAAGGCTTCGTAGACCTGCAGCGTCTCACACCTGCCTACGGTATCCATGACTTGGGCCTACAAAAGATCTATGCGATACTCTTCGGTGAGAAGATTAGCAAGCGTGCTCAGCTAAGCAACTGGGAGGCGGCTACGCTAACGCCTGCACAGCAGAGCTACGCTGCGCTAGACGCATACGCTTGTCTCCGCATTTATCATCGTCTCGAGTCGGAGCCAATGCCACTACTGCACCACTTCGGGCTCTGCCCCGAGCAACCATCCTAGGACTTTACCACAAGAGCTACACAATCTACCACCACTCCTATGTATCAGTTATACCTCAAGCCTCACCGTGAGGAGCCTCTCCTCAGACACCATCCATGGGTCTTCTCGGGCGCACTGCAGCGCAGCAAGGAGAGCATACCGCTAGGCGCGACAGTGACTATCCTCAACCACGATGGCTCGCAGCGACTGGGGCAAGGCGTTTACGAGGGCGGGACGATAGCCGTCCGCATGCTGACCTTTGGCGAGGAGGAGATAGGGGAGTGGCGTGCCTTCTTTACTACACGTCTGAGTCAAGCGCTTCAGCTTCGCAAGACGCTCTTCCAGAGCCAAGACGGGCGACCGACAAACTGCTGGCGCCTATGCTATGGTGAGAGCGACTTCATACCAGGGCTGGTCATCGACATCTACCGAGAGGTGGCTGTGATACAGATACATGCGCTGAGCCTCTACCCGCTACGTCAGTTGATCGCTGAGGTGCTGTGCGAGCTCCCAGAGCTAGGCGTGCACTACGTCTACGACAAGTCTGTCGAGACGCTCCCAGCGCAGACACCTAGCGACTGGATTATGCCAAATGGCTACCTAGGCAAGGCGCCCTCGGCAGACTATGATCGGACGGTGCGGGAGTACGGCTACAGCTTCCTGCCAGACTGGGAGCGGGGACAGAAGACTGGTTTCTTCGTGGACCAGCGTGACAACAGACGTCTTGTCGAGTCGTACGCTCGGGGACGCAATGTCCTCAACATCTGCTGCTACTCGGGGGGCTTCTCTGTCTATGCTCTCGGAGGGGGCGCCCAGCGCGTCGTCTCGATAGACAGCTCTGCACGAGCTATCTCACTTTGCGAGGAGAGTGTGGCGATCAACTTCTCTTCTGACTCCGAAACGCTCCAGAGGCACGAGGCGGTCGTGGCTGATGCTTTCGACTATCTCTCTGCGATCGAACCAGGAGCCTACGATCTGATCGTCTTAGATCCACCAGCTTTTGTCAAGCAGCGCAACCATAAGCAACAAGGTTTGGGAGGGTACCGCCGATTGAACGAGTCAGCACTTAGAGCGATCGCCCATGGCGGACTGCTCTTCACCTTTAGCTGCTCGCAAGCCGTCACGATGGAGGAGTTTACCCTAGCGGTGATGACGGCCGCCACGCTTGCGGGACGAGAGGTGCGTATCCTCAAACGTTTGGGGCAAAGTCCCTGTCATCCGATCAACATCTTTTACCCAGAGGGGGAGTATCTCAAGGGATTGCTCCTCTACGTCTCTTGATCCATGCCCTCTAAGCCCAAAGAGTCTAGCTCAGACCTACTCTCGCCACAGACGACCAGTGCCGTGGCTGGCGGTATCGACTGCGAGCAGCTCTTTGCCTTGATGACGCAACAACTCACCCTTGTCGTTGATACGAGACGATCGGGCAAGCTGTACAGCCTTCTGCAGAAAGAGCTAGAGGCTCCGACCGATCATCTTGAGTATCTGCAGACAGAGGGGCTACACTGGCTACATCGTGCGGCTCGTCACGACTCGCTCCCGGCGATTGACTACCTAGTTAAGCTCTATCAGCCACACTCCGACAGGACTGCGCAAAACTGTCTGAGACGCTACCTGCGCCAGAGGGTAGCCCTGCGGGGAAATGTGGAGGATCTGTACGCTCTGGCACTACACTTGACGAGTCCGCAGACGGGACTAAGGAAGAACTACCGAGAGGCGAGCGACTACTTGCGTATGGCGATTCAGCTAGGGCATCCGAAGTCTCATCTCCTCTTAGCGCAAATGTATCAGAGAGGCTTGGGCGTAGTGCGTAGTCACGAGCAGTATCTCTATCACTTAGAGACGGCTGCCGAAGCGGGGCTCGTGGAGGCTCAGATAGCACTTGCGAGAGCTTACGCACAGGATGGACTCTTCGCTCAGATGGAGCGGGTGGAGTACTGGCTCACGGTAGCCTTAAGGCAAGATGCACCCGAAGCGTGCTATCTGCTCGGTAAGCTGTGGTATCACCAAGATGGAGACTGCTACAGCTCTCGTGTCGTCTCCTTGTGGGAGCGAGCCGCCGAGGCGGGCATCCCCGAGGCATGCTACGAGGTAGGGCGGATGCTCCTGACAGATCCGCTGCAACCCGCTCGTCGCACGGAGGCTATCCGCTACTTGTGCCAGGCAGCGCAGAGCGGGGTCTTCTTAGCCACTCAGCTACTCTATCGACATCATTATGACGCTAGTGGACGATACATCGGGATGCTCCGTGAGTCCCTCTCGGAGTATGTCGCTGAGGAGCAGATGCTCTTTTGAGTCCTAAGGAAGTCTCACTTTAATAACACTGTAAACGATATGAAAACGCATTTAGTCAAGCAGGAAGCTTACCTCTCGCAAATTGATAATCAACGAGGAAACAGCGTAACCGTCGACCTCCCCGTCGCTTCTGGCGGTACAGGTCAGGGACCTACCGCCTTCGAGCTCCTCGCCATGTCGCTCAATGGCTGCATTGCGACGATCTTCACCACGATGGCCGAGAAGAAGCGCCTCACCATCGAGCATCTAGAGATAGATCTTGAGGCACAGACCACGGAGGGCGAGATGGAAGCGATCGACTACACGCTACGGGTCAAGACGACCGCCACGGATCAGGAACTAGAGAAGTGCCTCGAGCTGACCGAAAAGGTCTGTCCCGTGGGACGACTCTTCCACCGTGCTGGCGTCCCCTTCACCCATCGCATCAAGCGAATGTAAGGAGCGCACGCTCCCCCTCTGCCAGCAAAAGCTGTAAGAACCCAAAACAAAACCCCACCATTGTGTCGTACAATGGTGGGGTTTTCCGATGTTTAGCGCTTATCTGTGACTAGCCACACTTTGAGGAGCCACAGTTGGTGCAGATGAGGCAACCCTCCTGATAGACTAGCGTATGCTGTCCGCAGTTAGAGCAGGCGGCAGATACGGCTGTACCGCTCGGGAGATAAGTCTTGAGAGCACGAGCCACACCGTTCTTCCAGGTGTTGATACTCTCATCGTTGAGCTCCATGCCTTGGACCAAGTTGATCACCTGATCTATCGGCATCTGGTAGCGCAGGACGCCTGAGATGAGCTTCGCATAGTTCCAGTACTCGGGGTTGAACTTCGTGTCCAGACCCTCTACCGTAGTCTTGAAGCCACGCTTGTTGTGGAATTGGAAGTCGTAGTGCTTCGTGCCATCCTCGTCGTAGCTACGGATGATCTTACCTTTCGTCACGCTCTTTGGAAGCATGATACCCTCGTCATCGTCAGCGATACCAGTGAAGACCTCGTAAGGCTTACCGTCCAGTAGACCGACGAAGGCGATCCACTTCTCCTTATTGTTCTGAAAGCGCACGATATCCGCCTCTAGTACCTTGGGGCGCTTGTGTACAGCCTGAGACATAGGCGTGGGCTCTACGGGAATCTCTGCAGCTGCCTCTTGCTCAGCCTTGGCTTGCTTCTCTTTCTTCTGCTGCTCCTCCGAGATGAGCACACCTGAGCGAGAGCCCTCACGGTACACGGTACAGCCCTTGCAACCAGCCTTCCACGCCTCAATGTAAAGCGTAGCCACCATCTCCTGAGAGATGTCGGACGGGAGGTTGATTGTCACGCTAATGCTGTGATCCACCCATTGCTGTATGCGTCCCTGCATCTTGACCTTAGCTACCCAGTCCACATCGTTGGCAGTAGCCTTGTGGTAGGGAGACTTAGCGACCAGCTCCTGTAGCTCCTCGTGCGAATAGTTCTTCTCGGAGTCGTAGCCGTTGGCTTTCATCCAGGTGAGGAAGTTGTGGTGGTAGACCGTGTACTCCTCAAAGGTATCGCCCGTCTCGTCCGTGTAGTCCACCTTGACGTTCTTATCATTGGGGTTGACCTTGCGTCTGCGCTTGTAGACAGGCATAAAGACTGGCTCGATACCTGACGAAGTCTGCGTCATAAGGCTCGTCGACCCTGTAGGAGCGATGGTCAGCAACGCTATATTACGACGGCCGAACTTCTTCATCTCCTCATAGAGCTTCGGATCAGCCTTGGCAATGCGCTGGATAAAAGGATTGTCTTTCTCACGCTCTGTGTCATAGAGGTCAAAGGCTCCGCGCTCCTTAGCCAACTCTACTGAGCTAGCGTAAGCTGATAGGCAAAGCGTCTTCTGCACCTCCTCTGCAAAGCTGATAGCCTCGTCCGAGCCGTAGCGCATGCCCATCGCAGCGAGCATATCGCCCTCGGCTGTGATGCCGACGCCCGTACGACGTCCGAGGAGGGTCTTGCGCTTGATCTTGCGCCACAACTCACGCTCAGCCGCTTTGACCTCTTCGGTCTCCGTATCTGCGGCGATCTTCATGAGGATCGCATCGATCTTCTCCGCCTCTAGGTCAATGATGTCGTCCATGATGCGGAGCGCCTTGGCAACATGCTCACGGAAGAGATCAAAGTCAAACGAAGCTTTTGCCGTAAAGGGATTGCGCACATAGCTGTAGAGATTGATCGCCAGCAGACGGCAACTATCGTACGGACAGAGAGGTATCTCCCCGCAAGGATTGGTCGAGATAGTCTTAAAGCCTAGATCGGCGTAGCAGTCGGGCACAGACTCACGGATGATCGTGTCCCAAAAGAGCACCCCAGGCTCAGCGCTCCGCCAAGCGTTGTAGATGATCTTGTCCCATAGCTGGCGCGCCTGAATGGTGCGGGTAAACTTAGGCTCCTTCGAGTGGACGGGGTAGGTCTGCACATACTCTTTGTCATCCACGACCGCCTGCATGAAGGCGTCGTCGATGCGTACCGATACATTGGCACCCGTCACCTTGCCCTCGGTCATCTTAGCATCGATAAAGGACTCGCTGTCTGGGTGATTGATCGAGACTGTGAGCATGAGCGCACCACGACGACCATCTTGCGCCACCTCGCGAGTGGAGTTGGAGTAGCGCTCCATAAAGGGAACCAAGCCCGTAGAGGTGAGGGCAGAGTTCTTGACGGGCGAACCCTTAGGACGTATGTGCGAGAGATCGTGCCCCACGCCACCACGGCGCTTCATCAGCTGGACCTGCTCCTCATCGATACGGATGATGCCACCGTACGAGTCGGGCTCACCATCTAGACCGATGACAAAGCAGTTTGAGAGCGATGCGATCTGGTAGTTGTTGCCAATGCCGGTCATCGGGCTGCCCTGAGGTACGATGTAGCGGAAGTGATCCATCAGATCCATCAGCTCACTCTCAGAGAGCGGGTTGGGGTAGTTGTGCTCTATGCGGACCAGCTCCCGAGCTATGCGCTGATGCATGTCGCGAGGGGTCTGCTCATAGATGTTGCCGTAGCTGTCCTTGAGGGCGTACTTGGTCACCCACACCTTGGCGGCCAGCTCATCACCGCCGAAGTAGTCCAATGTGGCTTGATAAGCCTCATCAAAGGAATATGTCTTTTGCTTCACTTGAATAGATATATGAAGGGTTACAAGATTAAGTCTGCTAGAGAGGTTTCGTTATAAGAACGTCACGACCCTGAGCTTCTCGGATTTCGTTTGCAATATTACAACCAATAATTGACGTGGGCAAATAAATCAACTGGAAAATGCATAATTGTTGATAAGTTGTCCGAGAAAAAATCGTAACTCGCTTATAGTTAGTGCTGTCCATTTTGGAGGTATAATCGAAAGTTGACCGTTTTGAAAACTATCTCTAGGGGAATATGGTCCGACGCTTGTCTATTTGGTTGATTAGATGGGCGGAAGGCTCCTATTCGTTACGCTTTTCGTGTTTTTCTTCTAGAGATTTCTCACTTCAGCTCAGGCATAAAACGACATATCTTCGAAGGAGTCCAAAGTTTCTCCTGTATAAAACTCTAGTTTAACCCAGATGAAATTGGAACGACGCTGAGAAAAAACGGCCCGAACGAGGAAGATTGCTGAGCTATTCAACAGCCTCATTTAGCGGTTGCTTAAGGGAAACTTAGCGGTCGTTTAAGAGGCGCTGAGCGAAGGGTCAGAAGGAGACAGAGATGCCTAGGCGGACGGAGTGGCGCTGGAGCGGGGGGATGTCTCGGCCAGTGACGCGGTAGAAGTATTGGACGGAGAGCACCTTAAAGATGTTGCTCAGCCCGGCCGAGAGCTCCAGGTGTAGGTCGTTGCGCATAGGCTCGGCGTAGGTGGGCAGGAGGATTTGCCCAGGACGCGGGGTGATGTGCCGTGGCGATGTGTCGCCCCAGTAGCCGTGGATGCCGACGAGCTCTCGCAGTCCGAGTCGCTTGACGAGCGGGATACGGTTGAAGAGCAAGCCCTCCATACGATAGAGGAGCTTGAAGTCAAGGTATTTGTCGGCGATGAACTCTAGTGGCTGTATGGTCTGGAAGGCGTCGGGGACGAGTAGCCAAGCGCGATTGCCATAGGGCGTGAAGAGCTGTGACTGCGGGGTATTGCCTAGAGCGATTCCACTCTGGAGGGTTATGTCGAGTGCGCCAAATATGCTGAGATACAGTCTCTGGCTGTAGGCTAGATGGAGCGCGCCGTGGGTCTGGTCGTTGCCCCATAGGCCTCGTGGGTAGACCGATCCAGTGATTGTGAAGGAGGGCTTGTAGATGTCTGCCGATACGATGCTGCCGGGCTTGCGGCCTGAGTAGGGCGTGCGTCCAGGCGTCCAGCTGAGTGAGGCTCCGATCTCGGTCTGTCGTAGTTCGTGGACTTCGTACTGCTTGCCCTCGTCATCGATCGTATAGTAGTGGAGCGTGCCTGTGGGTCGCTGGCGCTGGTAGTCGACCCATATATTGGAGTATAGGCTGGGGGACCAGTCTATCTCGTGCGAGGCCTTTATATCTAGTCCATAGTAGCGCCGTGTGATGGTGTAGGTGCCAAAGATGGAGGCGATGCCATCTTTGTAAAGTCCGTAACTCTCTTCTCCTGGGAAGAAGAGGTCGTTGCGTATGGAGAGCGCAAAGTTGTTTCGTGGGTAGTTGTGGGGATGTAGTTCCTTAGGCTTAGTAGCATAGATGAGTCGGGCGTAGTACTTCCACTTTTTGTCCTTAAAGCCATAGGTGACATATCCCTCGGCAAAGAGCTGGTTGTGCAGTCTGGCTGTGGTCATACCACCGAGTCGCAGCCGTACGCCCTCGATCAGGTTGGCACTGATGAGGGTCTCTAGGGGACCGAGATCTACATAGACACGCTCACGGTGTAGTGGCTCAGCGGGTATCGGGATAAAGCCTACGGAAGCCATCCTGGCGCATAGCGAAAAGAACTTGTACCCAGGGTCGTGGAGGATATAGTCGACAAGCCGTGTGGCGCGCTGCTCGGTGGAGTCGATCGGCTCGGGGCGAACGACCAGACCGTAGTCGTCGATGACGCGTGTCATGAGCTGCTGGAGCGTGTCGGCGGGGAGAAGGAGACGAGGGTCGAGTACCTCCGGTCGTAGCGCTGTGGCGCCTGTATTGTAGTGGCTGTAGATGGAGGTGACGCGAGCTAAGGCGGAGATGTCTAGTCGCTTGGATACGCGAAAGAGTGCATCAAGGCGCTGCCGCTCGGGGAGCCATAGGGTGTCGGGTCGTCCGTCTGGTCGTGTGATGCTCTGCGGGGTGTAGTCGATGGTAATCTCTAGGCGGTCTACCCAGTTGACATTGGCGGTGGTGGGTAGGCGCATCTCTACTCGGTGGATGCTGTAGTCCACGGTGTCTACCAGTAGTGTCCCCGAAAAGCCTGCGTCACGTATCTCGATTGGTACGAACTGTATCTGATAGCAGGGATTGCCCGAATCGTCTGGGATGGTGTCTAGGAGATAGTACTTGTAGAAGGTGATGCCGAGCTGAGAGTGCAGGGGACCGATGATCTCTTTGGAGAGAAGTGGCAGATCGTTGTCGTAGATGTCTACAGGAGCGAGGAGGGCATCTATATTGCTTGATAGCAGTCCCTCGTCGACAATCTGTTCGACCCCACTGTGTCGTGTGCCGAGGAGTAGCGGGTTCTCTGGGTGTCCGCCTTGCTGTGCGTAGACGATGTGTCGCTCACGTAGGGAGAAGGGGAGGATGGGTGTCCTGGCGAGAGCAGAGCTGTCGACGAAGCTCTTCATACGCCACTTGGGGATGCCCCAGTAGCCTTTGCCTCGTGTGATGTCGCCCTGAGCGAGGAGGGTCTTCTGGTAGAGCTGGTAGGAGTAGTCTGGTAGGGCGGATAGATGGTTGCGCTCTTTGTGCTGCATCACCTGTCGCATGATGGTTACGGCGGGATTGCCCTTGCGTCGGTAACGCTCTTTCTTGGGCTTGACGACGACCGTCTCCATGACCGTTTCTTTTCGGGAGAGGGGGATGCGACCTAGTTCGTGATCTTGGTATTTGTCCAAGAGCAGTGTGCGACCTTCGTAGCCCAAACAATTGATCTGTAGTGCGATGGAGTCTGTGGCGATGAGCTCTTGCTGTAGCTTGATGGTGAAGGCGCCCTTGTCATTACTGGCGGTTCCGGTGACGCTCTGGCGTGTCTCGGTGGAGATGGTGGCGTAGGGGATCGGCTCTCCGGTCTCTCGGTCGTATAGAATACCCGAGATGGTGGTGGTGCTGATGATCTGTGCGGGGAGCAGGGTGGGGAGGAGGCACAGGAAGCTCCAGAGCAGGAGACGGTAGCTACGCTTGACTGGCATGATTGAGTTACTTAGTCAGCTTGCGACGCAAGCGAGCTGTGGGGAGCCCGAGTTGCTGTCGATACTTAGCCGTGGTGCGGCGCGCTATGTCGTAGCCTTGGCGTGAGAGCTCCTCTGTGAGTTGGTCGTCTGTGAGTGGCTGGCGTGGATCTTCCCCATCAATGATTTGCTTGAGGCAATCTTTGATCACTTTGGTGGAGACATCGCTACCGTCCTTTGCCTGCATGCTTTCGCTAAAGAAGAACTTGACGGGGTAGATGCCCCACTGGCACTGCACGTACTTGCTATTGCTGACACGTGAGATGGTGCTGATGTCTAGTCGGGCTAGCTCGGCAACGTCCTTGAGGATCATGGGGCGCAGGTCTACGATGTCGCCTGAGAGGAAGAAGTCTCGCTGCAGCGTCATGATGATGGTCATGGTCGTGCGGAGGGTGTCGTAGCGCTGCTGCAGAGCGGAGATGAACCACTCGGCGTCCTTGACTCGGTCGCGGGTGTACTGGATCGTTTCCTTAAGCTTGGCTCGCTCGCTGGTTGAGGCATCACGGTAGTCGGCGATCATCTGCTTGTAGCTTGGCGACACGGTGAGGGCGGGTATCTCGCGCTGGTCGGTGAGGGTCAGGGTGAGCTCGCCTTCATGCTCGGTGATGATGAAGTCGGGTGTGACTTTCGAGAGGAGGGTCTCTGCTGAGGAGTCAAAGCCGTTGCCGGGTTTGGGGGAGAGCTGGTGAATGAGTGCCGACACTGCCTCAAGCTGCTTTTGATCAAAGCCTCGCTTGGTGAGTCGCTCGAACCGTTTGTAAGCAAAGTCATCGAAGTAGCTAGAGACGATCTTCTCCGCATTGACCACGGTCTCGCCCTGCTCCATGCGGTGCAGCTGCAGTAGTAAGCACTCTTGTAGCGTCCTAGCTCCTACGCCTGGAGGGTCTAAGCTCTGAATGATCTGAAGTAGCTCGGCGAGCTCCTGCTCGGAGGCGTCGATGCCCTCTTTGAGGAGTAGATCCTGAGCGATGAGCGGGAGCGAGCGGTCTAGGTAACCGTCCTCACGGAGGTTACCTACTATATAAGGTACGAGCAACTGCTGTCGCTCGGTGAGCTCTAGGGTGGAGAGTTGGTTGTCGAGGTAGTCCGTGAGGGAGAGTCCGTGAGCGGCAAAGGGTATCTCCTCGCGCTGCTGCTCTCTCTCGGCGATCATCCTCAGCCGATAAGCTGGGATCTCGTCGTCATTGCCGAACTCGTTGCGCGCTTCGAGCCGATCTTGGTCGGACTGGCTTAGGGAAGAGTCAACTTGCTCGTTGGTTGCGTTGCTTTCATTGGAATCGTCACGAGCGGTGTAAGCCTCTTCAAGGGCGGGGTTGCGCTCGATCTCAGCACTGATGCGCTGCTCCAGCTCGGTGACAGGTAGCTCCAGCAGTTGTATCTGCTGTATCTGCCGGGCGGTGAGGGTCTGGCGCTGCTCTAGTTGCTGTTGCTGCCGATTCTTTAGCATAGCTCCGCAATGGACGAGAGATGGTGCGAGTTAGAGCCTTTGATCAGGATGAAGCTGTGCTGCGGTTGGTGTCTGGTGAAGTATTGCTTGAGAGCGGTCGCTGAGGGGAAGAAGATGAAGTGCTCGCTCCCGTAGCGAGCCTGCAGAGCGAAGAAGTTGGGCCCGCAGAAGTAAGTGACCATCTTAGGATAGCGCAGGAGATAGCTCTGTATCTGTCGGATGACGGTGATATGCTCGCTCTCGGCAGCATCGCCGAGCTCGTTCATGTCGCCGAGGATGAGCATGCGGTTGAGCCCCTGCGAGTCCATCGTGAAGTAGCTGCTGAGCGCCACCTCCATGCTGGAGGGATTGGCGTTGTAGCAGTCGAGGATGACGCGGTTGCCTTGCGCTGTCGGGGGAAGGACTTGCGACCGCTCATTGTGTGGCTGGTAATTGGTCACAGCCTCATTGATCGTCTTCGGATCTAAGCCGAAGTGTAGTCCCACGGTGATGGCTGCGAGTATGTTGTTGAGGTTGTAGTCGCCGACTAACTTTGTCGCTAGCTGATAGCTCTCACCAGTCTCCTGGTCGCGCCACTCTATCTTTAGCAGTCCAGACTCATCGGTGGGGAGCACGGAGCCCGTGACGCGTGGCGAAGAGGTGCCGTTGTAGTAGACCGTGGGCAGTCCATTGAGGTTGCTGATGAGCGTCTTGTCCTCGCCATTGCAGAAGGCTTGTCCATCATGCTCTCGCAGATAAGCGTACAGCTCGCTCTTAGCCTTGACCACTCCCTCGGGCGTGCCAAAGCCTGAGAGATGAGCCCGCCCTACATTCGTAATGATGCCGTACTGCGGCTGAGCCAGCTTGCAGAGCGAAGCTATGTCTCCGATGTGCGAAGCGCCGAGCTCGACGATGACAAACTGATGCTCGGGGCGAACTTGTAGCAGGGTGAGCGGGACGCCTATCTCGTTGTTGTAGTTCCCCTGCGTAGCATGCACCCGATACTTGGCAGACAAGACCGCAGCGACCAGCTCCTTGGTAGTAGTCTTGCCATTGGTCCCCGTGATCGCTATGAAGGTCGCCTCGGACTTCGCCCTATGCAGGAGCGCCAGCTCGTGGAGCGCCTCAAAGCCTCCGTCCTTGTAGTAGATGAGCCTCTCCCGAAGGTCGGCTTCCTCGACCTCATCTATATAGCTAAGGTCGTCGACGAGAGCGTACTTGCAACCCTGCTTGAGCGCATCCGCAGCGAAGCGATTGCCATCGAAGTGGGCTCCTCGTAGCGATATGAAGAGCGAGTCGGGACGCAGATGTCTCGTGTCAGTGCAGATACCGTCGCTCTGGAGGAGTAGGTCGTAGATATGATTGATGTCAGCTGATTGTCGCATAGTGAGAGGATAGGAGATAGCTAATTAGTCAAAAGTCAAAGGCATGCCACTGGGTACGTAGTCGGATACATCTAGATTCCAGCTCAGGAGCTCCCGTACCATAGAGCTAGAGATGTGGAGCAGCCCTTGTGCTCCAAAGAGGAGTACGGTCATAGGGCCGTGCAGATGGTCATTGATCTGGGAGATACTCTGCTCGTACTCGAAGTCGCTCGTGGAGCGTACGCCACGTATGAGAAACTGTGCGCCACACTGCTTCGCCGCCTCGATGGTCATACCGCTATAGCTCACGACACGGACACGAGGCTCCTGCGCATAGACGGTCTCTATCTGTAGAGCGCGCTGCTCAGAGCTGAAGAACGGCTTTTTCGTCGGGTGCGTGCCGATACCTATGACCACCTCGTCGAAGATCTTGAGAGCACGTGCCACAATGTCCGCATGCCCTAGTGTAAAGGGGTCAAAGGAACCCGCAAAGAATCCGATACGCTTCATATCTGTCTGCTAAGCTAGCTGGGGAGACTTAGACAATCTCCTCGTCGATGACTAGGTTGTCTATGATAAAGTCTTGACGGTCGGGCGTGTTCTTGCCCATGTAGAAGTGTAGCATTCGCTTGAGATTGTCCTCCTTGCGGAGCGACACCTGACGAAGCTTGATGTTTTCCTCCGTGATTAGCTCCTTAAACTCATTGGCGCTGATCTCTCCCAAACCCTTGAAGCGGGTGATCTGAGCCGAAGCTCCCATCCGCTCGACAGCCGCATTGAGCTCCTGGTCACTGTAGCAGTAGGCTGAGGTCTCCGTATCAGACGCTGGCTCGATGGTCGCCTTCTTGCCGCCCTTCTTCTTACTCGCTGAGGCAACACGTGCGGTGATACTCTTCTTACGCTTGGCTGGGAGCGAGACACGGTAGAGCGGTGTCTCCAATATGTAGACGTGCCCACGCCGCACCAGCTCGGGAAAGAACTGCAAGAAGAAGGTCAGCGTCAGGAGTCGTATGTGCATACCGTCATCATCGGCATCGGTAGCGATGATCACACGGTTATAGCGCAAGCCGTCGAGGCCGTCCTCGATGTTGAGCGCAGCCTGAAGGAGGTTAAACTCTTCGTTCTCATAGACCACCTTCTTGCTCAGCCCGTAGCTGTTGAGCGGTTTGCCTCGCAAGCTAAAGACCGCTTGGTAGCGTGCATCTCGGCTCTGCGTGATCGAACCACTAGCCGAGTTACCCTCCGTGATAAAGATACTGGTCAGCTCGGGGTTCTTAGCTTTCGAATCGTTGTAGTGCTCGGTGCAGTCACGTAGCTTCTTATTGTGCAGGCTAGCCTTCTTAGCACGCTCACGCGCCAGCTTGGTCACGCCACTCATCGCTTTGCGCTCACGCTCGTTGGCTTGGATCGTCTGGAGCATCACTTCGGAGATCTCGGGGTGCATGTGGAGGTAGTTGTCGAGCTTCTCCTTGAGGAAGTCACCGACAAACTTCTGTACCGTCACGCCCCGCAACGGTTCATGCTCAAACATCGGGTCTTGGGGCACCATCTCTTTGGAGCCAAGCTTGATCTTCGTCTGACTCTCGAACTCAGGCTCGATGATGCGAATGCTGATCGCTGCCGCCATGCCAGAGCGAATGTCCCCGTACTCAAAGCCCTTGCCCGAAAACTCCTTGATCACACGAGCCACCTGCTCGCGAAAGGCTGTCAAGTGAGTACCTCCTTGTGTGGTGTACTGACCATTGACAAAGCTGTAAAACTCCTCTCCGTACTGCTCAATGTGTGTGATAGCGACCTCTATGTCGGGAGCCGTGAGACGTATGATCGGGTAGAGCGGATCGCCTGTGATGGTGTCTGAGAGGAAGTCCTGTAGCCCGTGACGGCTTACATATTTCTTATCGTTGAGGTAGAGTGTCAGCCCCGTGTTGAGGTAGCAGTAGTTGCGCACGAGCGCCTCCACATGGCGGAGGTCGTAGTGTGAGTTGCGAAAGACCTCAGCGTCTGGCGTAAAGGAGACCAATGTGCCGTGCTCCTCCTTGTCCTCCCATGGCTCCGCTGGTGTATGAGCGACCATCTCAGCCCGCTCGTAGGTGACTGAAGAGGTCTCCCCCTCGCGCCAGCTCTGGACGGTAAAGGTCGAGGAGAGCGCATTGACCGCTTTGAGACCGACACCGTTTAGACCGACCGACTTCTTGAAGGCTTGCGAGTCGATCTTGGCGCCCGTATTCATCTTAGAGGTCGCATCAACGAGCTTACCGAGCGGGATGCCTCGACCGTAGTCTCGTATCTGCACCTCGTTTGTCTCGCTCTCTATCGTGATGCGTATCTCACTACCCACGCCCATGACAAACTCATCGATGGAGTTGTCTATCACCTCCTTGATGAGGATGTAGATACCGTCGTCCGCCTGCGTACCATCACCGAGCTTACCGATATACATACCAGGACGCTTGCGGATATGCTCGCTCCAGGAGAGCGTCCGAAAGTCCTCCTCGGTGTACCCCGCTACTGCGCTGGGGGATAGCAAGTCTGGGTTATTTAGTGGTTCTTGTGTCGGCATGAAGGTGAGGGTAAGTAAAGGAAGAGATTAGAGCTCCTTGATGAAGACACGGCGCGTCTTGTGGTGCTTACGCTCGAAGTAGCTCCACTGCAGCTGTACCGCCATATTAGTCTCCAGTTCAGGATTGCTCTCAGCGGTTTCGACACCTAGCTTGTTGTAGATCGGTATCAGGTCAGCAAAGATCAGCGCATTGATTCCCTTGTTTTGATACTCAGGGAGTATACCTATGAGGTAGAGGTCGACCACCTTGGGCGGGGTCTTGAGCGCATTCAGTAGAGGTATGAAGCCAAAGGGGTAGAGCCGTCCTTTGGCAGCGCGCATCGCCTTGCTCAGGTTGGGCATCGTGATAGCGAAGGCAATCATCTGCTGGTCACGCTCTCGGACGATAGCGGTAAAGAAGTCTAGACGTAGTAATGGTAGGTAGGCTTTGGCATAGTACTCCATCTGTGCGGACGACAACTCGCTAAAGCCGTAGAGCGGTGCGTAAGCCTTATTGAGCGTGGTAAAGATTTCTTCAGCGTGAGACATAATCTCCTTGCGGCTCTTGTACTTAACCACCTTGAGACCATACTTCTCCTTCACCAGATTAGCAATGCGCTGATGCTTCTCAGGGATCTCCTTAGGGATCTTGATCAGGTACTCCTTCCAGTCTGTACTCTTGGCATAGCCTAGTCGCTCCAGCTGCTTGGGGTAGTAAGCGTAGTTGTATAGTCCTACGGTCGTACCCATCTGGTCAAAGCCCTCCACGAGCATCGCCTCCTGATCCATATCGGTGAAGGACATCGGCCCGTGTATGTAGTCCATGCCCTTGTTACGACCCCACTGCTCGACAGTCTCAAAGAGCTTGTCGACCACCTCGTCATCATTGATGAAGTCAACGAAACCAAAGCGTGCGTAGTTTTGATTCCACGTCTCGTTTGCCTTATGGTTGATGATACCCGCGATGCGCCCTACGATCTTGCCATCCTTGTAGGCCAGAAAGTAGGCAGCCTCACATACATCGAAGGAGGGATTCTTGTCCTTATCCAGTAGGTCTATCTCATCCTTGATGATGCCAGGGACGTGATAGGGATTGTTTTTGTACAGCTCAAGGTTGAACTCAACAAACTTCTTCAGCTCCTTGCGTCCATCTATTTGTCTGATTTCTACTGCCATGATTTAAGCTTATGGTTTGCGTTACAACCCTCCACACAATAAGGTGGGGGTGCTATGGGGCAAATGTAGCGTCTGTACTACAAGTGCAAGCAATAGCGGAGTGCCAAAAGCCTTAGCAAGTGAAGCTCCTCTCCTCTGACTGCTCTGGCGACAAAGTTAGCAAAATAAGCGATACAAATGACTCTCAGGCTGAGCTCATCCCCCTCCTCGTGAAGCTAAATAGCCGATCTGCTACTCCTTGCATCGTTACAATTCATCGACCGCTATGGAGACGAATGCAGTTTCCTACCTATGGCACTGCAGTTTCCTACCTATGAAACTCTAGTTTCCTACCTATGAAACTTTAGTTTCTTACCTATGAAACTCCAGTTTCACCCGTATGAAACTCCAGTTTCTTCTGTATGAAACTCTAGTTTCAGTCTAGTGCACTGATAGTTACGTTGGTTTGTCGATAAAGATTGTCCTTACGGAGATCGGGGTTACAGCGTTTGATGAGTGGAATTGTCGTGCTGACGTAGCTTGTGTAGGGGCGGACCTGCGTGTTCGCCCGCAGAATAGACTGCGCTCAGGTGAGGACGGGCGGACACATAGGTCCGCCCCTACGGTGGGAGCCCCCACCCCGCCGAGCGGTTCACCCGAAGAGAAGTCGACCGAGCTTGCGAAACGAGAAAAAACTTCGCATTTTACGTGCATCTGAACTTAGAAAGCAATGAAATAGTCTCCGAGGAGAGGCGAAACATCAACATGGAGACGAGTTTCTTGCTAGAGTGCCTCCGATACTGCCTCCGTTACTGGGATATTAGTATTGCATATCTCCTAAAAGATTCCGACCTTTGCCGCCTGTAATCACATATACGACTAAACATGAAGAGACTGTTCACACTTTTCGCAGGGCTACTAGCCCTCCTCTGGAGCTGCGGCTCACTACAGGCACAGACCACAACGGATGAGCACGAAGACCACGCATCGTGGTTCGTGGGCGGTGTCGCTAGCTTTTGGGTTAATAGTGATGCCAAGACGACGTCGCTAGAGTTTAATCCTGAGCTAGGTCACTTCCTGAATGACACGTGGGCTGTGGGGCTTATCGCAGGCTATGGACTGAAGTCGCAAGAGACGGATAGTAAGAAGGTGCTACAGCACGAGTTTTCGCTCTCTCCCTTCGTGCGCTACTACTACCTGCATAAAGGCCCCTTCAACCTCTATCTAGACGGCAATGTAGGGTACAACTATGAGATCCATGGCGGCGGAGATGGTCACCACGGCTTTGAGGTGGGCTTGCGTCCAGGCGCTTGTCTAGACCTTGCTGAGGGCTTGTGTCTCTGTATGCGTCTGGGATTCTTGGGCTATCGCAAGAGCTTCCACGGGGAGGAGCCTGACGTGCCTTCGAATGGCTTCGGCTTTTCTTTCACGCCAGAGCACCTGATGCTCGGACTGGAGCTAGAGTTTTAGCTCTCTAGCTCACCTATCATACGGTTGAGTTGATCGATATAATCTAGGAGTTCGTCACGCCCCATGCCAGTCGACGCACTGGTCACGAAGAGGGGAGGCAACTCCTCCCAATCTTCTAGTAGACGAGATCGGTAAGCCTCTACAGCCTCTCGCTGTACCTGCTTGCCGATCTTGTCCGCTTTGGTGAAGACGATACTGAAGGGGATGCCTTTTTTGCCCATCTCGTTGATAAACTCTAGGTCGATGCGCTGTGGCTCATGGCGGATATCCACGAGGACGAATAGATTGACCAAAGCCTCGCGCTTCGAGACATACTCGGTGATCAACTTGCGAAACTGCTCCCGCTGCTCGAGGCTCCGACGTGCGTAGCCGTAGCCAGGCAAATCCACGAGATGCCACGACTCATTGATGAGGAAGTGGTTGATGAGCTGCGTCTTGCCAGGTTTTTGTGAGGTCATCGCTAGCCCTTTATGCCCGGTTAGCATATTGATGAGCGAGGACTTGCCCACGTTGGAGCGCCCGATGAAGGCGTACTCGGGGAGGGTGCTCTGGGGACAGGACTTTACTGAAGGACTGCTCTGTACGAAGGTAGCGGAGTGTATCAACATTGTTTTGGGAGTCTTGAGAGGTGAATAATGGATAGGTGCTTTAAACTAATGTACTGGGCACCTGAAACTGCTTGTGCATCTCGTCGAAGCGAGCTAAGGAGTCAGCGCCATACTTGGCGAGCGAGGTGCGGACCTTCTCTAGGGGTTTCTGATGCTCTAGCTGGGTCTTGGAGTAAAACTTATCGGCATAGCAGATGACCCGCTCCTCGATGCTCTGGGGCATATAGAGGCGGTCGGTCGGAAGATCTAGTCCTCGAGCGCGGATGGTCTCGCTGTCTAGTCCTGTGCCAGTGTGGCGCTCGGCAACCTGCGCATGACGCTCCAGTCCTAGCTGGCGAAGCAGCTCGCCACCAAGGTAGCCGTGCCGTAGGTAGGGCTCGGTGCCGTAGCAACCGATCGTGGGGGCATCGGTGAGGTAGATGCCGATGTCGTGGAGCATGGCTCCCTCGTAGACAAATTGCTCGTCGCACGATAGCTCGGGATGCTGACGTACAACCTCAAGCGCCAGCTCGGCAACCTGCTGGCTGTGGGTCAGCAGGATGCGGTAGCCGAGCGTGTCGGTAGGGTAGTAACGCTCGATGATCTGTATGGGGTCAATCATTTGCTATTACGGTGTAAGGGGTTGGCATAGCGGTCTGAGCGGAGTACTCGGTGGCGTAAGCGCACTGAGCCTGCGTGATACCACGCTGGTAGGTGCCTGGACGTACCACGCTCTGCTCGTAGCTGATCTCGTAGGAGCCACGGAGTAGACTATTGATATGGTATATCTGCGCATAGTTCCGCGCCTCGACATAGTAGCCTAGACCGCCCTGCCACTCGTAGTGACTGAGCTGCTCTAGCGGCTCACAGCATGCGGGACGCATATCTCGTATGGTGACGAAGTCTAGGTCACGACGGGTTGTGATGCGAAGCTTCGTGATGAGTACAGTCCCGACGGTGAGCTTCTCGCCAGACTGGATGGGACGCTCTTGCAGTTGCCCATTGATCTCCTCACGAACGTAAGTCTTGCTCTCGATCATCAGTTCGCCTTGTCGCTCGGACACTTCGCTAAGCGGCTTCTCGCCAATGCTTAGGATGCCACCCCAGAGGATCGCTTGCGGGTCGCTGTGCGTGATGACGATGCTGCCCGTGCGGTCTAGTTGGCTAGGCTTGTACTGTAGTCCGCAGTAGGAGTTGGTCTCGATGCGCTCGGTCGTACCATCGGCAAGTGGAATGGAGATGGTCACCTGGTCGTGCTTAGCCGTTTCCCCAGCGCCGTCCTCTAGGAGTGTGAGCAGGAGCTCTAGCTGCGTGAGGTTGGAGGCGCGCAGATTGGTGCGTAGGTACTCCATCGCCCAGCGACGCATTTGCTGTACCGTGTCGGGATAGATACCGAACAGTTCGAAGAGCTCGATAGTCTCTCGCTGTAGCGACATAGAGCGGTCTCGCCAGAAGTAACCGCCAACGAGGGTGTTGGCAAAGAAAGCTCCCTGCGCCGCTTCGTAGGATAGATGGTCGTGCAGGATCTCGGCGAGCTGTCGTGCTTGCGACAGGTTGCCTAGCTTGCAGAGCGTGTAGGCTGCTTGCGGTAGGGCGTAGAGGGGGAGCTGCTGCGCCTCCTTGACGAGGAGTGGCGTGAGGTAGTCGATGAGTGCCTTCGTGGTGGGGTCCTTTTGCAGAGCCTTAGCGTCACGCCAGCGGTAGGAGAGGTAGAGCCACTCGGCACCAAATGCGGGGAGGGTAGGTTTCCGCTTGCTCTTGGCTAGCTCCTTCTTCATCTCTTGCATCAGCTTGGTCGTGGTGCGGTCGTAAGCCTGCCAACCACGGGAGAGCATGTAGGTTATATCTTCGTTTGCCTCTAGCTCACTGACCGCTGCGAGGTACTCGAGGATGAGCGGCGTGAGGTAAGAGGAGCTTGGCATGTCGGGGTACCACGACCAGTCTCCCGAACTGGTCTGTAGGTTGCGCAGCTGCGCTATGTCCTTAGTTGTGGTGCGCTTATTGGGCGCTTTGAAGAGTGTCCAGAGCTGTTCCTGTGCACCGTCTAGCCATCGCTCGGTAGCACGCCAAGGAGTCTCGTCTAGCGGTAGGAGCGTAGTCTCACGATTGCTGGTCAACTTGTTGGCGCCCTCGGTTGCTTTCGCCTGAGCCTGAGCCTGAACCCACTGAGCTATCTCCGGCTGGCGTAGCAGTTGCTGCGTGCGGGTCAAAGTGTAGATGCGCATCACCGTATTGATAGCGTCTCGCTCCTCATTGTTAAAGAGGATCGGCAGTTGCTGCAAGGCGAAGTAACGGGGATTGCTCCAGAGCTGTAGGTGTAGCGAAGCTGACGGATCGCTTGCCTGCCCGAGCAACGCGCTGAGCGGGTAGGAGTAGCTCGCCTGCTTGTCCCACGCGAAGGGGATACTCTCGACGGTGCGTACCGTCGCTGGCTGTACGGGGATGACGTACTCCTCGCCATCGCTAAGTGAGTCGCTGACGAAGTAGACCTGTACCCGCAGTGCCGAGAGATCTGGCAGAGCGGGTAGGGCGATGGCGTAGGGCGTCACGCCACTGGCGGGAACGGTGAGAGCGAGCTCCAGCGTGCCGTCGGCAAGTGGTGTCGCCGTGCTGTCCGCCGCCAGAGCGTCGTAGAGGACTAGTCGAAGGGTGCCACGGAGCGGCTCCTCGGTGAGGTTACGTATCGACCCCGTCAGGTAGGCTTGGTCTCCCTGCATGAGGAAGCGTGGCTGTAGCGTCTCGACCATCAGCTGGCGGTAGCTCTTGATGTCGGTCGTTGCGGCGCAGTCCGTCAGTCGGCTGTCGTAGCCAAAGAGCGCCAGGCGATAGCTGGAGAGCGCTTCGGGCATCTTGCCCGTAAAGGTGACAACGCCCTCGTCGTCGGTGTAGAGGTCCGCTAGGAAGAAGGCGGTCTGAGAGAAGTCCTTCCGCAAAATAGGCGCGGCGAAGCCAGTGACCACCACCTCGTCTAGTCTGTTGCTGCTCTCTCTTTTTGCTCCGGCTTCGTCATAGGCAAGCTCTAGGTCATCCTCCACTAGGACGACGCTCTTAGAAACACCCCTCACTAAAATGCCTGCTCTAGCACCATAAACCGCACCATAACCCATTGACGAGTAGTCCTCTAGACCGAATCTGAAGCAAGGGTTCGGGCTGACATTCTGAAGGTAGAGCGGTATGTATTGAGCCAAGCGATTGATGCTGTGCGAGCGCAGGCTCTCCAAGGCAGCGTCATACATCCACGCCATGACGGGGATGCGGCGAGCAGGCGTGCCATCGCTGTAGGTGAGGCGAGCTTGCCACGTGTGGGTTTCGCCAGCGAGGAGCTTGTCGGGCATCTCGATCCACGAGAGCTGCAGGGTCGGCTGGTCGGCCGTATAGCGATACTCGAAGCTCTGAGAGCTGTAGCGTCCGTCGCGTACGCAGTACAGCTCTATGCAGATCTGCCCCTCCGGGTCAACACTCTTGGGGAGCGTCGGCTGCCAGCGTCCTACCTGCTGAGCGGGGAGCGCGGGGAGCTGTCCGTAGATAGCGGGCTGACCTATAGTATTGATGACATAGTAGATCGCCTGCTGGTTCTCGTTGCTGGCATAGTATATCGTAGGTGCGCCACCTCGTGGGTATTCCTCCGAGGGCGAAGCCGCCCACAGCGTACTTTGTATCGGTAGACGCTTGTCATGCTCATCAAAGAGGACTATCTCTTGCTCTTTCTCTAGCGTCTCACCCGTCTTATCGTGGTAAATGTAAGTCAAGCGGTAGGAGCCCGAAGGTAGGCGAAGCCACTCAGCGGGCAGGTGTAGCTTCTCGTTGGCGGGCACCTCTACCGACCAAGAGCTTGTCGTATCAGCGAGCGAAGTGAGTCGTAGCTCTATCGTCGTGGCTATGGAAGCATCGTCCTCGTTGGTCACACGGATGGTAAAAGTCTGAGTCTCCTCTGGCCTATCCTTGAAGAAGGTCTTTGCCCCCTTGTACTCTATAGATACAGGTTTCGAGCCGATCCAAATAGATCGCTCTAGCCGTTGCGTCTCGCCACTGGGCGCTGTGATGGTCACCTCTATGCGGTAGGAGTGAACTGCCCAAATTTGCTGGTACTGACGCATAGCCTCGGTGCGTAAGTCTGAGAGGGTAATCGGAAACTCAAAGCTCCCATCCTGCTCATTGACCTGGAGCGTGCCAGAGGTGAGTAGCTGATCGGGAACAACCTCATCAAACAACCAGTTCCTATAGCTTCCCGTCACGCTGTAGGCTACAGATGCCTCTGCGAGCGGATAGCCACTGTAAGTCATTGCAGAGCCACGAACGGTAATCGTGTCTCCCAGCTTCATCGCCACCTCGGGTAGCCTCAAGGCACCCTTAAAGCTCGGACGCTTATACTCTGCTACGTAAATGGTTGTCATATTGTCAGCGAAATCATCTAGATCGCTATCACAAGAGACCTCGATGGTGTAGCCACCCGTCATCGCCTCTTTAGGAAGCTGGAGGGCCGTATGAAGACGTCCCCACTGATCAGTCTGGACTATGATAGAGTCGATCGTGTCGCCCTGTGGCGTGTATAGTTTGATGGTCAGGTCAAGCTTGGGCAGCACCGTCGCTTGCTTCGGGTCGTAGCCCCTTCGGTAAGCGACAGCGTAAAGCTCTATCGCATCACCCAGCTCATAGATACTTCTATCTGTCTGTAGGAGCGCCGTGCTTAACGTCTTGGATAGCTGAAACGAACCGCCCTCGCCACGGTAGCCATACCAATCGTCACATAAGGGTAAGAGCAAACGATGGTCTGCACTCTCCACCAGAAAAGCTTCAGCACGCTGTCGCTGAGCCCGCCTAGGTGTTGCAAAGATACCGAGCTTGTCAGGTGTTCGCTCGCCAATCTTGTCCAGTGTAGGCTGGTAGTTCGAGTGCCAGCCTGAGCGCTTGTCTCCATAGCTCCACAGCTGTATGGGCGCCGTCTGGGCCTGCCCCGTGAGGGCATTCAGCAGTTGAGTTGTTCCGTTGCCTAGATCCAGCGTCCATAGGTCGCTTACAGTGCAGTCGTAAGTAGTTATGTCTGTCTGCTTCACGTACTTTATCTGTTGCGCTTCAGCCGTGCGATGAGAGATGATTTGCAGGCGATAGTGTCCCGTGGGCAGGGAGGGGAACTCTACCGAGTCGCTCTGGTGCACCATCGCCTCTAGACCTTGCTTCCCTTGATATGTGTGACTCCAGACGAGCTTGGCTTGCTCGGGAATAGTTTCTCTTTCCGCCTTGATAGCGTCTTGTGGTGTAAGCGCAAAGAGCTTGAGCTCCAGTCGCTCCACATTGGCCAGCCTCATCTTTACCATTCCCCGATGGTCGGCTAGGATAAAGCTAGTCAGAGAGATGCTTTCCTGAGGCGTAAAGAGCTGTCGGCGGATATCCTGACAGAACTCAGGGTACTTGCCCTGCTTGTCTAGCCACTCCAGGTAAGGCGTGATGAAGTGGTAAGCACGCAGAGGGTCAGAGCCGTTGGCATAGTAGTATTGGAAGAGTCGCTTGTATATCTCCATCGTCTCAAGGTGCATCTGCTGGCTCTGCTTGAGTAAGCCCTCTAGCCGCTTCGCTACGGTACTGAAAGCTGTGCCACGGGTTGTCTCCTCGAGCGTCGCCGCTTGGTAAAGGGCATAGAGCCTAGCCCCCTCGTCCGCTTGCTGGAGTTGATCTTCCGTCAGGAGCGCACCGATCCGATCCGACCAAGTGGGTGTGCGTCCGAGCTTTTGCTCTAGTTGATGCAACTGAGAGAGGGGGAGTGTCTTCAGCAGGTGGCTTATGAACGTATAGTTACCCTCTTCGGGAAGGCGATCAGCGTAAAGCGCATCGGGTAGCTGCTTCGCCTCTTGTCGTGGCATCACCTTGTAGAGTTCAGCACTTGGAGCGAAAGCTATCTCCATCAACGGATCAATAGCTTTCATATAGTCCGCATCGCTCCAGTGGCGAGGCGTGACACTGTCTTGCTCTTGGGTCGTGAGGCTTAATCCCTCTGACATCAGGCGCTGACTGTAGCTCCGACTGATATACTGATTCGCTATGTATAGAGCGAGGAAGCGCTGATCCCGCTCTGACAACTTATCCCTTCCTTGCCACGTGGTGTGGAGTAGGGGAAACTGCTCCAGCAGACGGTTGTAGTCCAGTCTCTGGAGAGCCGTCTTGTGCGCCTCTAGAGCCTCGATGGTGTAGTAGAGATTGCCCTCACGGAGAGCCTGAGTGGCGAGTCGCTCAGCGCAGGAGAGCGTCTGCGACGGCAGACGCTTCTTCTGTAAATCCTGTAGCTCCTTGTAGAGAGCTTGGCTAGATTTGGCTGGTTGCTGTGCCATGGTCATAGTGACAGATAGTAAGGTGGCAAACAATATAGATAGTGTGGTGCGAAGTCTCATAATACAATCCCGTTTGGTACCCCTAAGTTACTTGAAAAGATACAAACAAGCAAGGAGCAGCGACTGACCCTTCAAGACTAATGCGTCACAACGAGCAGGATCGTCTAGTATGACATACCCATCATACAAGAAAAAGGGCACCCCTCTGATGAGGAGTGCCCTATCTCTGGTCGATGGCTCTGTGTGGGTCTATCGCTTGACGATGCGGTGGAGCGTCGTCGTGCCGTCCGCAAGCGTCACCTGTAGGAGGTAACTGCCGACAGCCCACGAGGAGGTGTCGATGTTGCGGTCTGCGAGTATGCCCTCGGAGAGGCGCGTGCCGTCGAGTGTGTAGAGCTGGTAGCTACCGGTCACGCCATTCGTCTGAATCGTCAGATGATCTGTGCAGATCGTCGGGTAGACACGTACGGCGTCGCTCGTTGCCAGCACTGGACTGGTGGCTGATATGAGACCATTCTCGTAGAGTGGCTTGACGCTGTACTTCTTGCCCGTAGCATTGGGGACTGTGTAGCTGAGGCTTTGCGTGCGTCCTATCTCGGTGCCATCGGCATAGATGATATACTCCTTGACCACGGGCCACTGCGCTGGATGGAAGCCACGAGCTATCGGCCCGGTCACATCAACAGGTGCGCCAGGCGCTGCATCATCTATCATAAACTCGATGGCAAGGGCGCCACCGTTGATAGGTAGGGCCCCCTGAATGTCTGCGGGCATCCAGTAGTGCGTATCAAAGGAGAGAACGTTATGACGGGTGCTCCACTCGGTAGCGGGCGTTGGGTCGATCATAGCCACATCCCTATCAAAGGCCGCTCTTGTTTCAAGCCTATAACCTACGACGAGCATCTCCTCGGGGCGTATCACTTTTGGCGTAAAGCCCTTTACCCAGAGCCACTTCTTTTGCGTAAACTTATCTCCGACAGGATAGTTTATCGTCGTGGTGGCATCGTCGTCAAGCACTCTGTAGCAATCCAGATCTGCCTGACTGGTGATGACATGTATATTCTGACCATTGCGCACGAAGAGTGTGTAGGTGTGCGCACGAGGTATGCGTGCTGGTATAAAATGCATCGCAGCTAGGCGAGTCTGTCCTAGGGGAGCGAAGTCATGACCATCGTAGCGGACGCCCAGGTAGACCTCGTTGTACTCAGGATTTAAGTCTGGGTACTTTAGAGGAGCAACCCCCTTAGCTTCGCTGTCGCTAGAGAGGGTGAGCTGAGAGATGAGCTGACGATTGACAGGTTTACGCCAAGTGAGGGTTACCTGGCTTCCCTCCTTCTTCTCTTCAAACTGCGAGACACCCGCTAGGTCTGATGTGAAGAAAGAGATATGACGAGGAGCTGTGTAGTGCCTTGTATCTTCCTGCCCGATGGAATAGCTATAGCGTAGTGTGTAGGTTACGATACCGCTCTCGTTGCCTACCTGACTATCTGTATAGTGTCCCGTGTTAACGGGCAGGCTCGTTAGCTCCTTGCCGTTGTGCAAGATCTGCACCTCAGCTGTGATGCCTGCGGACAAGGCGGTCATCGGTTGCCATGATAAAGCGACCTGACCATTCTGGTAGACACCCTGTAGCTGCGCCACAGGAGCGATCAGCGTGGCACCAGGCTTGTAGGCACCAGACAGAGTCATCGCTGTGCCATGACCCTTAGGGTCTAGTATCTGTGCGAGCGGTTGTAGATGCAGAGAGTCATCTTGCTTGGATCGAGCCCAGTGCTCACTCAGCTTGCCGTACATGTTTAGGGCATTGATCCCCTTATCACACTCAGCAGCTCCTCCTGAGAGCGTGCCGATGAAGAGGCCCTTACTATTAAAGAGTCCTGAGCCTGAGCTACCACCTTCAGTCACGCAGTGACCGTTCTCCGTCTTGGCATAGCGTACCGCAAAGTGTGCATCTTTCGCGCCAACATTGTCTTTCGTCATCCAAGTGCCACTTTTGAGAGGCTCTTTGATCGTAGATACCTTCATCACATCGCCACTCGGGTGGTGTAGTCCCTTAGCCGTAGGCTCTAGAGTACCGGAGCGGTCCCAGCCATTGTAGTAAACGCCGTAGTAGTCGGGTATCGGCGTTAGCGTCTCCACGAGTAGCCCATCGCTACCGTGATCCATCGGTACTTGAGCCAGGCGCTTAGCGCCACTGATGGAATAAGCCTGCTCGCCTACCCACTGATTGTTGGCACACCCAGGGCGCTCGTAGTGGAAGTTGAAAACCCACTGACGAAAGTCCTCTTCAGTCGTATTCATAAGCTCGCCCGTGAGCGGCTTCTTGCCAAAAGTACAGTGCTGAGCGGTCATGATGAGCGGACGCCAATCCTGGTTGGTGTTATTGACCAGCGTGCCACTACAAGAGCCAATGTTACCCTCGATGACAGCAAGTATCTGCACGATACCATTCTTGACATCCTGCATATCAGCGCCCTCGGAGCAGTTGACGTTGACATTGCAGACGCCTGAGGCTCCCTCGCCAAGAATATTATAAGGAGCGGCAACTGACTCGAAGAAGTAGCCGAGCTGCTTTAGCTGAATGTCCGCCAAAGCTCCCGCAGGCTCGTACTGTATGACCAGCGAATTGCCTGCAATGGGGTTGGTGCCGAAGACTCCGCCATCGGGATTGCTCTCACTGGTGAAGGCTCCTAGCACTTGCTTTCTAGCGGGGTCAAAGAGGTAGAGGCGATCGCCTGGTCGCAGAGCAAGCTTGTCAAACGAAAGCGACAAGCCTCGTGCATCAGGAGCTGTGAGCTTAAGGTGATAGACACTCCGCCCCTGGACCACCTCATGGGTTGCCTGCTGGTAGAAGTCTCCCGAGAGTGGTAGCATGCGCCCCACGATGAGTGGTGAGCCGTCGTCTACCTGATGCCATTGCTCTGCCGAGCGCAAGTCCTGAGCATTGAACGGAGGAATGATCTCGACCACACGATGTGATTGGGATGTGATCGCAGGCACTCCGCCGAAGGAGATCTGCGCCTGTGCCAAGGTGATACTGCAGAGCAAGCAAAGCGTTGCTAAGAGTATGTTTCGAGTAAATCTAATCATAGAGATAGTGTTTTTGGTGCGGTAAAGGTACCCTTTTTCAACCACATACGATCTCATACAAAAAGCTGAGCGACGTAGTGGACGATCGGTATCAGTATGGAGGTGAAGACGCCCATGATGCCAATAGCCAAGCCCCCGATAGCGCCCTCTAGGGCTCCCATCTGGATGGCTACCGAGGTGCCCACACCGTGCGCTGCTGCCCCTAGTGCCAGTCCCTTGGCTATGCTGCTCTCTATGCGTAGCCACTTGAAGAGTGGAGGTCCTATGACGCCACCGATGATGCCAGAGATGACGACCACGACGGCGGTCAGGGCTGGAATACCGCCCGACTGCTCTGAGAGTGCGATGGCGATAGGAGTCGTGACCGAGCGAGACTCCATCGAGTGCGCTATGGGGGCACCAGCACCTAGCGCATAGGCTAGCCCGACAGCACTGAGTATGCCGATCAGCGAGCCTACAAAGAGCGAAACCAGGATAGAGACGACGCGACCACGGAGGTACTTAGACTGTTCGTAGAGGATGTAGCCTAGCGATACGACCGAAGGCCCTAGGAGGAAGTCGATCAGCTGGCTCCCTTGCTTATACTCCTCGTACGAGGTCCCCGAGAGGTAGAGCATCAAGATGATGAGTCCTATGGTAACGATGAGCGGGTGAAAGAGCCCGATCCGCACCTTGCGGTATAGAAGTAAGCTGAGGAAGTAGATCCCTATAGTGAGTGGCAAGCAGTAGATAGGCTTGCTCAGGAGTAGTGTGACGAGGTTCATCATGCGTTGTCGTTAGGTATTTGCTCCTTATGGTGCCGCTCGAAGCGGTGCTGCATACGTCCCACGACTACCAAGACCAGTGCCGTGCTGACGACCATAGAGATGACGATAGCAGCCCAATACTGCTGAATGAGCTCCACTTGGGTGATCAGCCCCACGCCAGCGGGCACGAAGAAGAGACCCATATTGAGCGTAAGAAACTTGGCGACGCTGTCCACCTTGTCAGGCTTGATCAGCTTCGTCTCTAGAGCTAGAAAGAGGAGGATCAGTCCGATCACACTCCCTGGTAGAAAGTGCCCGATCATCATGCCGATCAGTTCCCCCACGGCAAAGAAAAAGAGCACCCAAAAGCATTGTACGAGAGACTTCATCTATAAAATCAACATGAACTCAAAAGGAATTGCCTGCAAAGGTAGCAAACTTCACACTACTAAGCCTGAACCTCCTCTGCTATCCTAGGGGTGATGCATGATAAAAATAAGCTCGTTTTATTTCCTACCTAGGAATTTCCAAAATTCCTACCTAGAAATTGGCCCAATAAGTACCTAGGAAATGGGAAATTCTTCGGACTTATTTTTTGATTCCTCCGAAGTTTCATTTGATTCCTCCGAAGTATTTTTTATTTCCTACGTAGGAAATGGGCAAATTCCTAGGTACTTATTTGGCAAATTCCTAGGTAGGAATTCCATTCTTTCCTTGTTATCGTCATGTGTCAGCTCTGTCTGCTATCCGAGGGCTTCGTACACAAAGAGAGCTCCGCAAGTTAGACTTACGGAGCTCTCATTGTATCTATAGCTGTCCTCCAGCTAGTAGGGTCTTTTACCTAGATGAATTGCTGTGCATCACGAGGATAGGTGTCCCTGCGTGGAAGAGCATGCGCCGAGCCATCGTCGGATTAAAGAGCTTGGCGAGTACACGTCGCTTGTAGGTATTGACCACGATCAGCTCGACCTGATGGTTTGCGACAAACTCCTCTAGAGCGGCATAGAGCTCTCCTTCGTTTAGCTTGGTCCACTCGATGTGCGCCTCGGGGTACTGCTGCTTATTGTACTCCTGAATGGCTTGTAGCTGTACGTCTCCCCACTTACCCTCAGAGCGTGACACGTTGAAGAGTCTATACTCTGGCGCTAGGGGGTTCATCAGTTGCATCATCTGATCGAAGAGTACGAGGTCTCTCTGGTCGAAGCTGGTCGCCACGCCTACATGCTTGACCTGCATGAGGTCGTCGATAGCAACCTTCTCAGGGACTACCAGGACGGGAGCTTGTGCTCGATCAATGATTTCGGCAGCGACACTACCGACGATGTAGTCGCTATCCTCTGTTTTGCCTCGTGTACCCATGATGATGATGGCGGGGAGGTTACGCTTAGCATAGCGTAGGATCTCGTCGGCAGGGATGCCGTCACGGATGGTGGTGCGGTAGGTGACCTGGGGTAGTGAGCCGTCAGCCATCTTGGCATCGATCTCCTTCGAGAGCTCAGTCATCTGACGCTCAGCTTTTCCTGCCTCCTGTTGCGAAGCTTCCTGTATCTGTGGTAGCAGTGCGGTAAAGTCACCATAGGGAAAGTTCATCTGAGGCATTGTGCCCGTATATACGTGCATGAGTAGCACGTGTAGCTCTCGGCGTGCTGCAAAGTGGAAGCCGAGCTTGACGATCTTGTCCGTATAAGAGCTGAAGTCCACAGGGATGAGCACATACCCTTTGTATGCAGCGACGTGAGCCGTGTCGGGTGATTCGTTGGCTAGGTCGGACTTCTCCTGCAGGACATCGTATGCCTCGTCTAGATCCCACTTGAGATCCTCTATGTAGGCTAGTGCGCGAGGCAGGTCACGCTCTGCGATACGTACTCGTACCCCTGTCGAGAATACAGGCTGTACCGTATTGACATTGTGTAGTGTAGCTGGTATGCCTTGACTTTCGAGCAGGCTCTGGAGGATCTGCGCCTTCTCGTAGGTGTGTATAGCTACAGTCACCAGCTTGGACTGGTCTTTGTCTTGTGGCATAGATGTGGTGGTAATGGTTAATGTAATCGTGTGGTGTCGCTCGGTGGCGACAACTTTGTGATAGGGTGTGAGAAGAGCAGTCAGTGACTGGTAGGCCACTGACTGCTGCAAGCTTTTTCTTAGAGGACAGGCTCCTCGCCTATGATGGTACGAGCCTGATTGAGGATGGTATTGTCATCAATGACTACGATACCACCATCGGGACCTGCCTCGATGTGTACTCCAGCACCACGACCATCTTCGTAGTTAGCCCCTCCGAAGTAGTTTCTGACGGTGTCTACACGGAGACCTAGTTGCTCTGCAATCTTGTGCATCGAGCCATCAGGTAGGCTATCCTTGATGCGACGCAGTTCGTTGAATGAGATTGTTTCCTTTGCCATAACTGTATGTACTTAATGATTTGTATGTGTTTCCTTAATTCGCCACTAACTTACAACATTTCTATCAGATATGCAAGGGGTCGAAGGTTGAAGTGGTCAATTGTCCGCATCGGAGAGGAACATTGAAATGGTACCACCGCCGGCTATCTGGCTGTGCTTGACCCAGTAAACGGTATGGGGTCGCCCTCCGATGGTAAGATCTGAGATATACTTATTGACTTGAGAGGCCCCCTTCGCTTTGATCGTGAGGTGGCGCCCACCACCCATATCAATGTTGATCTCATTGAAGACAGGTGCGACAATCGAGTAGCCGTCGATGCCTGGTGCTACAGGGTATAAGCCCATCATAGCGAAGACCAGCGATGCGCTCAGAGAGCCGTAGTCGTCAGGACCTGGATAGCCGAAAGAACCGACCCCAAAGAAGTAGTCGATGGTGTGACGGACGAACTTCTGCGCATCGTGTGGACGACCCATCAAGTTGTAGGTAAAGAGGAAAGCGAAGAGATCGGGATTGACATTGAGCGAGTGTAGCGAACTGCTGAAGAGACTATCGATATTGATCTGTCCCTCGGGTAGTAGTATAGGTGCCGAGTCACTCGGATGCTCTAGGATGGAGGCGACTTGCTGCGCCGAGAGCCTGCCAGTCACTGGCACATAGGTATCGCTCAGCTCTGCGTACTCTCGAGCGAGAACCGTGTATCCGAGACTATTGGCAAGCTGTGAGAGGCTCCAGAGCTTGTAGCCAGAGCGTCGCTCAGGGTCGGCATCGATGGCGGTGCGGAGTACCTCAAAGGCTTGTCTGATATCTTCGTCGAGGAGCCCCTTGGCTAGTGCATCCGTGAGCAGGAAGAGGAGTGGTGACTCCTCCGTGTAGATCACACTACCTAGATCGAGTGTCTTCAGGAGCCGTCCCCCTGAGTCACGTATAGCTCGTAGGTAGGAGACGATAACTGCATGCATCATATCTGGCTCATAGAGCATCAGCAGGGGATAGTTGGTCTCGTAGGTGTAGCTCAGGTCATCTTGGCTGTACTGTGTGATCCCCTCATCGCTATGCACCGAGTCATCAATAGGGGAGTAATACTGTCCATCCTCGGAGATGCTGACGGGCCATAGGTGTGAGCGGTATAGAGCAGTGTAAAACTTACGCATGTCCACCTCCGTGCCACCAGAGACCTCCACTTTGCGCAGGCTCTTCTGCCATTCGTTACGGGCAGCCTTGACCAGTGGAGAGTACTCGAAGCTCTGGATCTGTGTGGTTAAGTTTCGCTTAGCTTGCTCGCAACTGATGAGCGATATACCGTACTTGGCGACGATTCGCTTATTGGGCTTCTGTAGTCGTAGTGTGAGGCACTCATAGCTTGTGTCGCTGGGGGATATGGTACTTGTCATCTGCTCTATATTCGTATTGAGCTGCAAGTATAGGTAGATGCGTGTCGGCGTGGTGCCCCCGTAGGAGACCTCAGCCGTGAGTGCATCATCGGCCACTTGCTCCCAGGTGGTTGAGTCGCGACGGTCTATATATAAGGAGAGCTGGTGTGTGTCGCTACCATTGTAGTCGCGTGAGGAGAGATCATAGAGACCACTCATAGAGGTAAGCGAAAAGTCCACATTGACCTGCAGCTCATCGAGGTAAAGGTGATAGCTGTACGGGGTAATCTCCTGAAAGTCGAAGCTGAGCCTCCCCGAAGGGTCTTGATTGGCATGGGCACTCTCGGGGATTAGGTAGAAGAGCGGGCGACCATCTATATCTGGCGTGTAGAGCGGTAGACCCTTGATCCGAGCCGATCGCAAGCTCTCCTTGAACGGGATGATACGCAACAGACTATGAGGGAGCTGTACGATGGGAAATATCTCTTCGCTATGCTCGGCATCCCACGTACCCTGATGCACATCCACATAGTCTACAAGTAGTGGGGTAGAGCCAAAGACTCCCTCTCGGACCTCGCTACAACTACTGCTGAGGAGTAGCGGGAGCAAAAGTAACGTAGTCAGGAGCGTCTGTTTGCCAGTGTGAAAGAAGTAAGCGAGTCTCTGCTTCATCGGATTATGATTTCGTCTATAAGGTCGTACTGTAGGTGCGCATTGATCTGCTCTATGAGCTGATGCTGCGTGAGCTGTATCTCTTGTCGCAGGCTAGCCGAGGTGATGCGCATCCGCAGTGTATGGTCTGAGATTGATAGCTCACGTATCTGTCGTCTGAGCGGGTAGAAGCGTGTGCGCAAGTATTGGAGCGCCTTGAGCTCGAGGAGCCCTTGGTCTACCTCTGGGCTCTCGGAGAGCCAGTCTGATATGATTTCCCCTAGAGGCTTAGGATCTTTGCGCTGCATGTGAGTTGTCTATCGTTTGCTAGGTGCAAATATAAGAAGAATGCTAGAGATTAGACTTTAGAAGTTAGAGATTAGAACTTAGAGAGCGAAGGCTAAGTGGTTGACTTGACCGCTTAGCCTTCGCTCTTATTTTTGTGCCCAGAGCCGGGATCGAACCGGCACAGGTTTAACCCCATCGGTGTTTGAGACCGACGCGTCTACCAATTCCGCCATCTGGGCGATGCTTCTCTCGCTAGACGGTTGCAAAGGTACGAAAAAAGAATTTAGGACCGCCAGTACCGTAGGAAGGCATAAGGCCTCCTCCGCTGGCCGTACGTGGGGTCGTCCTGGTGGTCGTAAGCCTCCTGCTCGAAGGAGATAGAGCGGTAGGCTCTATCAGCATTACGACAGATAGCGAGACGCACCAGCCACTCCATTATATATAGGAGGTAAAAAGGAAGCACCAGCAGCTCCAGCATCTGACGAGTGTGGATACGCTCGTGACGCACGATGGTCTCCAGCCAATGCGTATTCGTCAGGTACTCCTCGGGGAGATCTTTGCGAACGAAGATGACCCCGAAGAGATTGATCGCTGTGAAGCCCCTAAAGGGGATCCACCTATTACGCACGATCTTCATAGCGCTCCTCTGCTTGTGCTGTTACCTCCATCATCTCTCTGAGTGTACCCTCTGCCACCTTGCCATTCTCCAGCCGTGGCAACGCTGCTAAGCGTATGATCCTTCCAGGCATTTGGTAGCGAGGAAGCTTTGCTGAGAGTAGAAGCCGTAGATCCTCCTCAGAGGTAGAGCTATAACCCTCCTTTAGTACAACGAATGCTGCCAGCCGTGCACCAAACTCTAGATCTGGATAGGCTATCACAGCCACATCCTTCACCGCATCAAGGGCTGCTAAAGCTTCGCGGAGTACCTCTGGATAAGCGTTTTCGCCACCCGATAGAATCATTGAGTCGGCTCGTCCTCGCAGGAAGAGCACTCCGCTCTCGTCCATCCATGCTAGATCGCCCGTCTCCTGCCAGTTACCCTTGCGGTCGTCCATAGCCCAGCCACTACGGACGGCTAGCACACCGACCCCTTGGCTATCAGGTCTGACGATCTTGCATCGCACACCACGTATAGGCTTGCCCAGCGCTAGGGGGGCTTCGTGCAGAATCTCAGGCGTCGCCAGTATAAAGAAGCCAGCCTCGCTCGTACCATATAGATTGTAGAGTACAGCTCCCCAATGCTGCTCTACGGCTCTCACTAGTGGTGCATCGAGCGGAGCCCCACCCGAGAGGATACGTCGTAACGATCGTATTTCGCTTGGAGATTCGTTGATCAGTCGTCGTAGCATCAGTGGTACTGCTATGAGTACTTCGATGGAGTGCTCCGAGAGTAGTCGTGTGGCAGACTGAGGGTCGAAGCGTTTGCTTAGATAAATGCTCCGCCCCATCACCAGAGCCACAATCAGCGAAGCTAAGCCAAAGCCGTGGTACAGTGGTGGGGCGATGTAAACCGATCGGCACTCATCTAGTCGGATCTCTCTGAGCAAGGTAAAAAAAGGATGCAGGAAAGCGGTCACACTAGGCTTACGTGCAGCCACCTTGTAGTGACCCGAGGAGCCTCCAGTTAGGACGATGATACGTCCTCCACGACCTTTCGGGATGCGCCCTTTACAGAGACTTTCATCGCTCTCGCTCAAGTCCTCCACTAGCTTGACAGCTAGCTCGCTAGGCATTCGGTCGGCATACTCCTTCTGCACGAGAGCCGTCTCTATCTGTCGCTCTTGACACAGTTGCTTTACCTGTTCTTTGCTTAGATCAGTACTCATACAATATATGTGTATCCCGAGACGAGAGAGAGCTAGAGAGGCGATCACCATCTCTGACGAGTTGCGTCCTAGCAGTGCGCAGCGCATGCCTCGTCGCCAACCTCGCTCGTAGAGGACTCCAGCCCAAGTTCTAGCCTTGACATGAAGCTTCTGGTAAGTGTAGCTTTGCCTCTCATCAGCGACAGCTAGCATAGAGGGATAGTAGTGTGCGGCAAAGCGAGTCACTGCCATCAGGTTGACGCCCTCACGCCATAGCGCATGGAGCAAGCGCGCGATACCGCTCGGTGAGAGCAGGTGCAGGCGATATAGTTTGTGCAGTAAGCTCCGACTCATAGATGACGCATAGCAATAGACTGAACAACTGGACGCAAGAGAGGCATAAACGGACGAGCTAACCGTACCCACCACGGGATAAAGCTAGCTCGTCGACTACAGAGTAGGCTAGCTATACGCTCGGCAGCCTCTTCGGGCGTGAGTGCTGGCGCAGAGCGGTACATCTCAGTCGGTGCGATCATTCTCGTGCGTACTAGGGGCAGGTAAAGCAGTGATACCACGACCCCTCTCTGTCGTAGCTCTGGACGAATAGCTCGTAGATAGCTGTCTAAAGCGCTCTTGGAGGCTTGATAAGCAGACCACCCTGGGGCTGGGGGCATCAAGGTGCTAGCCGCATTGGAAGCGATGATTTGACCGCTACCATGATGCAAAAGCGTGGCCAGACCCATGATGAGTTGTGCGGAGCTGGTGTAGTTCGTTGTGATCGTTCTTGTCACATCGTGATACCTATCTAGTGAGTCGTAGAAGGCGCGGTGTATCGACTTTCCCGCATTGAGTATTAGCGCATCGAGCTGTGAGTAGTTTGCTCGTACCCATGCGATCAGATCTGCCACCTCTTCTTCAACTCTCAGGTCCACGCTCCGCCACCGCACAGAGGCTGCCGTCGTCGCCAGATCATCTGCTAGAGCCTTCAGTCGCTCAGCCGTACGTGCCACAAGAATCAAGTGTGCACCAGTCTCAGCGAGACGATGCGCTAGAGCCTCCCCGATACCGTACGAAGCCCCCGTGATGAGGATCGTCTTACCCTGCACCGCCTCGGCGAGCGCACCGGTAGAGAGATGTCTCGGTGGAAACAGAAAGTTATGTACTAGTGTGGCGGTCGTTATGGGCATTGGGCGAAGTTTCATTCGTTCGTGTGAGAAGCGTCTACAGCCTCGTGACGCTTTCACTGCACGAAGGTAGCGCTTTTCGCTCAACCCATTGACCTTTTGCCCCCTACCCACAGGATCGATAAGAGTTTCCTCCGTATGAAACTGGAGTTTCCTCCGCATGAAACTGGAGTTTCCTCCGTATGAAACTGGAGTTTCACCCGTATGAAAATCCTTTGCTAGCCCGAGTTCCATCCGATTACTAGGGAAAGCGCTGGTCGCAAGGAGCATGGATGACCGTCTCCGATACCTTTTTTGTACCTTTGTGGCGGATCTAGGGTGGTCAGCAGGGCGGAGGCCTTGACTTTGTCCATCGTAGGCCGCACACAGAGTAGGGTAGTGCCCTCCTCGTAACCATTTGCTCCTAGTATATTCATCTATTCCATAGAGTGATATGATCAATCGGTCTATCGTACGCATCCGCGTCTTCCAGCAACTTTACCAGTCTATCTCTAGCGGTCGTCTAGATGTGGCTCTAGCGGACCAGTCGCTCACGACCTCCCTACGTCACACCTACTACCTCTACTACTATTTACTAGATCTGATACGTGCGCTTGCAGCCTATCAGAGGGAGCTCTTAGAGATACGTGAGCGACGCTTCCTCAAGTCGTCGGACGAGGTGACTCCTCGTAGGCTCTCGGATATGACTCTCGTCAAGGAGATAGCTCGCTGCACGGAGATACAGAATCCACTAGACGAGATGCAGAGGCGCTGGGAGCAGGACGAGCAGTTGCTCCGCACGCTCTACAATATAGTTGAGTCAGACCCCTCCTACAGTGCTCTACCTGAGGATGTCTCTACGCTCTCTATGCAGGCGCAGTGTGACTTTTGGGGTAATCTACTCAAGCAACTCTTTCGCACAGCGGAGCTCAATGAGCATCTCGCAGCAAACTCTTTTTACTGGGCCGATGCGACCGCTCTCTGCGAGCGTCTAGAGGTCGAGGAGATGCCTCCTGTGGATCAAGTGGAAGCAACCGTAGAGCGTCTCAAGGGATCGGACGATTATCGTATCATCCCCTTTACCAATCAGCCCGTGGTGACGATACAGGACTTTGCGCTGAAGACTTTGCGCCGTGGTGCTAAGGATGGATTAGAGCTACCAGGCGACCTGCTCCCGATGTTTCACAGTGATCGGGATCGTCTCTATGCGCATCAGCTACTCTCGGAGACGCTCCTACATCGTGAGGAGTATGATGCCATGCTGACGCCACGACTAGATAACTGGGAGCAGGATCGTGTGGCGCTGGTCGATATGATCCTGATGGAGATGGCTGTGGCGGAGGCTCTCAGCTGCCCTGACATAGCGCTCGTCGTGACGATCAATGAGTACATCGAACTGGCTAAGGTGTACGACAACTCTAAGAGTGCCTCCTTTATCAATGCCGTGCTAGGCAGACTCTTTACAGACCTGAAGAGCGAGGGCAAGCTCCTAAAGTAAAGCTTACTCTTACCTAATCCTACGATCATGCAAGTAAGAGGTATGCGTCTGCGACCGAAGATCATGTACATCTTTATGGTGAGGTCCTTCTTGCCTCTCCTACTGATGACCATCTTGATCTGCTGGTTTGTCGTTTTGATGCAGTTCCTCTGGCAGCATATTGACGACCTAGTCGGCAAGGGGATGGACGTGGGGGTGCTTCTGGAGGTGATCTTCTACGCAGGGCTCTATGTCCTGCCTACGGCAGTGCCGCTGGGAGTCTTGCTGGCATCGCTGATGACCTTCGGCAATCTAGGCGAACGTCTGGAGCTCCTCGCGATGAAGTCGGCTGGAGTGCCTCTGAGCAAGATCATGAAGCCACTGGTGATCCTCGTGACCTGCTTGGCTCTGGGGCTCTTCGTCTATCTAGATAGAGGCGTGCAGAAGGCTAGTGTGCGGGTTTATCAGATACTCTTCTCGGCACGCTATGCGCGTCCAGAGCTAGAGCTACCGAAGGGCATCTTCTTCAACGGTATCGATGGCTACAGTATCTACGTAGGGGACAAGGATGCAGCCACGAGCAACCTATACAATGTGATGATCTATGACCTCTCCGAGCAGCGTGCACCGCGTATCATCCTAGCCGATACGGGACGCCTGCTGATGGACGATAGTAAGCTCTACCTGATTATGTCGCTCCGAAGTGGTGAGAGCTTCGAGCAGCTCAGTAGTCAGACGACTCTGATCCCAGGCAGTCAAGCTTCGGATGAGCGTCCCGCCTCCTATATCAAGGAGCACTTTGCGGAGAAGGTAATCTTCATTCCCTTTGATGCCAACTTTGAGATGATGGGCGATGACTACCTCAAGTCTCAGTTCGTCGGCAAGAACCTCCGAGAGCTTATTAACTACAGCGATAGTACCCGCATGGCGACAGACAGCGTGGGGCGTCAGGTGGGTAGCAACGTTCTATTTGATATACATACCAAGCTTCAGCCACCTGGGCAAGCAGATCTGGGCACGATGATGCCAAGCGCTAATCTGCAAGCTGCCGCTCGGTTAAAGCAGGATCAGCTCTCTCATCTACCCTTTGCCACAGTCTCTGCGCGTCGGCTGGACCATGATGAGCTACTAGAGGTGGGGTATAGCGACGCTGCACCAACGCACTACACGCTGGATACGCTGATGGATAGAGCCTCCGATCAGGATAAGTTGATGGGCTACAAGCAAGCTCTAGAGTGGCTCGACAACCTCTCCTCGTCGGTGCAGATAGCGGATACCTATTATGATGATGCTGCCTCGGACTATCGTGTCAATGCGCAGGAGATGCACCGCAAGTTTACCTTCCCGGTGGCTTGTCTCCTCTTCTTCTTTGTGGGCGCTCCGCTAGGAGCCATCGTACGCAAGGGAGGCGTGGGTACGCCGATGGTCTTAGCGGTGCTGATCTTCATTATCTACTACGTCATCGATACCTTCGGGCTCAAGATGATCAATAGCGGACAGATCCCTGTCTGGGCGGGTATGTGGCTATCGAGTGCCGTGATCCTACCGCTGGGAGCTTTCCTCACCTACAAGGCTTCGCGAGACTCAGCTACGCTCAATGCCGATGCCTACGTGGTCTTCTTCCGTCGCTTCTTCCACCCGAACTACGCTAGACAGCTGGAGTACAAGGAGATTATCATGCAGCCCGCCACCTCTGAGGAGGTGCTACGTGAGATAGGGCAGCTACAAAGTCAGATGGACGCACTGCTCGGTATGACTTATGCCCAGAGTAAGGGGCTAAGACTGGACTGCCTGCCCGACTTTGCCAAGGCTTACCAGCACCTTTACGAGCAACTAGAGCAGACTGTCGAGACGCTCCACAACTATCCCGACAAGTATGTCTTCGCACAGCTCATCAACATCCCTCTCCTAGGGAAAACATTGGCAAGTAGCCTCTGGCAGCGCAAGCTATATGTCTGGATTTGTATACCTTTGCTACCAGTCTCCCTGCCAGTGATGCTATACTTAGCCATCGCTCTACGGCGCAACGAGAGACAACTGAGGCAGATGCCTCCTATACTGAACCATATTGTCAAGCAGATCGAGTCACAGACAGAGTGATCTGCTCCTTATATATAGTATTCTTAGAATATGAACCAAGACTTCAAACTAAACTCCATCGAGGAGGCTATCGAAGATTTCAAAGTGGGCAAGTTTGTCATCGTTGTCGATGACGAGGATCGTGAGAACGAGGGAGACTTCATCACGGCTGCCGAACTGATAACACCCGAGAAGGTCAACTTTATGATGCGCTACGGGCGTGGTGTCCTCTGCACACCTATCACCGAGGATCGTGCAGCCCAGCTCGAACTCAATATGCAGGTGCATGAGAATACATCGCTACACGAGACCCCCTTTACCGTGACGGTCGACCTCATCGGTCACGGCTGTACGACGGGTGTCTCGATGTATGATCGTGCCATGACCATCAAGGCTCTAGCAGATCCCAACACCAAGCCTACAGACCTAGCTCGTCCAGGTCACGTCAACCCTCTGCGGGCGCGCAATCGTGGCGTGCTACGTCGTGCTGGTCACACAGAGGCGGCTATTGATCTAGCGCGTCTCGCTGGTCTCCAGCCTGTAGGCGCACTCATCGAGATCATCAATGAGGATGGTACGATGGCTCGTCTTCCTCAGCTCGTGGAGATTGCTAAGCAGTGGAATATGAAGATCATCTCCATCGAGGATCTCATCGCTTACCGCCTCAAGACCGACTGCATCGTTGAGGAAGGCGTTAGAGCTAAGCTTCCGACGGAGTGGGGCATGTTTGACATCATTCCATTTCGCCAGAAGAGCAACGGACTAGAGCACATTGCCCTCATCAAGGGTGACATCTCTACCACTAAGCCCACCCTCGTACGTATGCACAGTAGTTGCGCTACGGGAGATATCTTCGGTAGTCTGCGCTGCGAGTGCGGAGAGCAACTGCACAAAGCTATGGAGACTATCGAGCAGGAGGGTGCTGGTGTCATCGTTTACCTCAACCAAGAGGGTCGTGGCATCGGTCTGATGGACAAGATCAAGGCATACAAGCTCCAAGACGAGGGGCTCGACACGGTCGATGCTAATCTGCACCTCGGGCACAAGGTTGACGAGCGTGACTATGGTGTCGGCGCTCAGATACTTCGTGCTATTGGCGTGACCGAGATGCGCCTGATGACCAATAATCCGGTCAAGCGCGTCGGTCTCGAAGCTTACGGGCTGAAGGTCGTGGAGACCGTTCCCCTAGAGATCAAGCCTAATCAGTACAATGCCCACTATCTGCATACCAAGAAGGTGCGTATGGGGCATGATCTGCACAACGTCAAGTAATCACATACAACCAAACCACAACAGAACTATGAAGAAACTCATTCTATCCACCCTGCTCCTCCTCGGTGTGATGACCGCCGTCTTCGCACAGGAGAAGTATGATCTACGTCTGAACCTAGAGAAGGGACAGACTTTCACCTATCAGGTGACGGCCAACAATCCTATGACCATCTCTATGATGGGTCAGCAGATGGAGATGAAACAAACCCAAACTATCACCTATACCTATAAAGTGCTTGATGTCAAGGATGGAAACTACCTGATGGAGATCAACATCAATCGTGTCCAAGCAACTTCAAGTACTACGGGAGAGGCGATGAATATGAATGTGGATACAGACTCAGACGATAAGGACGAGATGACCAATCAGCTACGTAAGATGGTCAATCAGAAGGTTACTCAGTGGGTGGACGCTAAGCTTAAGCCCCTAGGTGAGCCTGAGGGCGAGGCTGTAGATGACCTAGTCAAGAAGGGCGTCATCACTATGGCGATGGTTCCAGCATTCTTCCCTGCAGAGCCGATAGCACAGGGTGAGTCCTTCACGGTCAATAGTCCGCTCTTCTCTGGTGAAGATGCTAGTACAAAGTATGAGGGTGTTGTCACGCTGGTAGCTGTATCTGACACAGACTATACATTCCGTGCCAATGGTAAGACAACCGCCAATTTCGAGGGCTTGGTCATCGAGGGCAATGGCATAGACAATATCGTACTCGATCGCAAGACGGGTATGATCAAGAATACCTTCGGTACGATGGCTCTCAAGGGTAGTGGCAACGTGCAGGGTGTCCAGGCAGAGGCCGCCTCAAATACGATCACCTCAATCCGCCTACTCTAACGCTTCTGTATAATGCCCACTAGCCGTATACTAAGAAGGGTTTGTCTAGGGCATACTGTACACGACGTTAAGCAATCACAGACAATCCACACTCATACGCGATGAAGAAGTTTATTCTATCCACCCTGCTCCTTCTTGGTGTGATGACCTCCGTCTTCGCACAGGAGAAGTACGATCTGCGCCTGAACCTGGAGAAGGGGCAGACCTTCACCTATCAGATGACGCTCAACTATCCTATGACCATCTCTGTGATGGGTCAGCAGATGGAGATCAAGCAAGCCCAGACCATCAACTATACCAATAAGGTACTAGACGTCAAGGATGGTAACTACCTGATGGAGATCAATATTGATCGCATACAAGTCTCTACCAGCTCTATGGGACAAGAGATGAATCTGGATACAGACTCAGACGCTAAGGACGATGCAACCAGCCAGCTACGTAAGATGGTCAATCAGAAGGTCACTCAGTGGATGGACGCTAAGCTTAAGCCTCTAGGTGAGCCTGAGGGAGAACTCGTGGATGACCTAGTCAAGAAGGGCGTCATCTCTATGTCGATGTTTCCTTCATTTTACCCCGCAGAGCCGATAGCACCGGGTGAGTCCTTTACGGTCAATAGTCCTCTCTTCACAGGGGAGAATGCTGATACGCAGTATGAGGGTGTCGTCACACTGGTAGCTGTATCTGATACAGACTATACGCTTCGTGCCAATGGCAAGACGACGACAACTGTAGAGGGCTTGGTCTTAGAGGGCAATGGCATAAACAACATCGTCCTCGACCGCAAGACGGGTATGGTAAAGAACACCTTCGGTACGATGGCTCTGAAGGGTAGTGGCAACGTACAGGGTGTCCAGGCAGAGGTCTCCTCAAACGCGATCACCTCGATCCGCCTACTCTAACGCTTCCGTATAATGCCCACTAGCCGTATGCCACGATGGTTTGTCTAGGGCATACTGTACACGACGTTAAGCAATCACAGACAATCCACACTCATACGCGATGAAGAAGTTTATTCTATACACGCTACTCCTCCTCGGAGTGATGACCTCGGTCTTCGCACAGGAGAAGTATGATATACGTCTGAACCTCAAGAAGGGACAGACCTTCACCTATCAGAAGACCTTCAATAATCCTATG
>QWCH01000259.1_pt1 | contig 121845 bp, 130 predicted proteins | sample 1972671 | NCBI WGS metagenome assembly QWCH01 (sample SAMN09866713, study PRJNA288562) | Human gut metagenome isolate term3_stool, whole genome shotgun sequencing... | isolation source: gut | host: Homo sapiens | place: USA: California
TCTCTCTCTCTCTCTCTCTCTCTCGGCCTGTCTTGTTCGGGCGTTGGGATATCGTGATCTTCATGTTCCGAAAGCCACGGAACAAGCTGGCCGCCGGGCAGGGGCCGGGCATAGTAGAAGCCCTGTATGCTTGTTGCTCCAAGTTCAGAAATGATTTTAGACTGTTCCGCGTTTTCAACACCTTCGGCGACGATCGCCATATTGAAGTGGCGGGCGATGTCGATGACGGCCTTGCATACCTGCCGGTTGCTTTCGGATGTTTCGAGATTCCTGATGAACGAGCGGTCGAGCTTGAGGGTACTGATGGGAAGGTGGGTCAGATAGCTCAGGCTGGAGTAGCCCGTGCCGAAGTCATCGAGCGCAAACCGGATGCCCTTGTCCCGCAGCTGCTGCATGACGCCCTTGACCTGCTCGAAGGAATTGATGAGCACGCTCTCGGTGATTTCAAATTCAAGCTGCTGCGGGTTGATGCCGTGATACTGGATGATCTCCACGACCCTGCTGACGAAATTGGTCTGGAGAAGCTGGATGGCGGAAATGTTCACGGCGATCTGGAAAGGAAGCCCCGCTACGCTCGCCATGCTCAACAGCTGGCGGCAGACGGTATCGAGCACAAGATACCCGACATCCACGATGAGGCCGGTCTCTTCGGCTACAGGGATGAACTCGGCGGGTGAAATAAAGCTGCCCGCAGCGTCCCGCAGACGCAACAGGGCCTCGGCCTTGCGGAACAAGCCCGTGCTGATCTCGAAGACCGGTTGGAAATGCACCTCAAAGTCGCCGTTGGCCAGGGCGGATCGGATAAGGATCTGGAGCAGCTTCTTGCGGGAGAGGATCTGATCGAGTTCCTTGTTGAACTGGTAGATGCCCCGGCCTTCCTTGCGGGCTTCGGCAAGGGCGAGCTCGGCATGGGTGATGAGGGTGCTTGGATTGGTCCCGTGTTGGGGTGAAATGCTGATCCCGGCGTCGATGTTGCAGGTGTATTCGAGATCCTCAATGGTGAGCACGCGCAGGAAGGAGTTCCTGACGGACTGGGCGAGGCGTTCGGCCTGCGGGCCGTCAGCGCCGGAAAGCAGGACAAGGAAGTCGTCCCCTCCGGAACGGTAGAGGCTGCCTTCAGGCACGAAACGGGCGATGGACAGGCTCACGTCCTTGAGCAGCAGGTCGCCCTTGGCGTGGCCGAAGGTTTCGTTGAACAGCTTGAAATCGCTGATGTCGAACAGGACGACGGCACAACGCTTGCCCTCGCGCAGCATGTGCTGGAGGTTCCTGAGCGCGGCCTGCCGATTGGGGATGTCGAGCAGGGAATCGTGATAGGCCATGTGCTCAAGCTTGCGGGCATGGAGCATACGTTCGGTGATGTCGGTACCGCTGACGAGGTAGACCATCTCATCGTTGAGCCACCGGATCTTTTTATGGCGGAGCTGGAGATAAATCTGTTGGCCGTCCTTTTCGATAAGGCAATCCCGCCCTTTGAGGATCGCACAGTCGACGCAGGGCTTGTCGAAACGGAAAAAGGAACGGTAGCAGACTGAACCGGGCACACATTCGGGCCGGATGCTGCGGATTTGGCGGTTGGCGAACAGAACCTCATGGCGGAACGGGTGGACGACGAAGAGGTAGGCGTCCACGTTATCCATGATGGTCTGGAGGGCTTCGCGCATTTGCTCTTTTTCGCGGCGCCGTTCCTCTTCGAGGAGTTCCGAGTCAAGCCGGAAACGATCGGCGGCCTGTTTGTCGTAGAAGTTGACGCCCGAACGCTGGCTGCACGCCTGAGCGGCGCGGTCTACGAGTCCGGAAAAAGTGAGGGCATCATAGGGTGCGACGGCGATGCCGATGGAAAATTCCACGGAATCGGATTCGCCGTCGAACGCGCAGACGGCTCCGAGCGTCCGCTGGAGGTTGCGGGTGAGGTCGGTCACCTCACGGAAGGACTCGTACTGATCCGCAAACAGGATGAACGAACCGGCGCGGCAGTGGATGGGCACATCGTTCTCTCGGGCGAGGTTGCGGAGGATGGCCCCCGCGTGCTGGAGAAAAAGGTTCTTCCAGCGATTGCCGTGACGCTGCTCGATCTCGTCGAGGTTGCGGAAATCCACGAGGATGAGAGCCTGCAGGTTGAGGCCTGTGAGAAGGTTTTTTTCAATAATGGCTTGCCCGGCTTCGAGCGTGTACAACCCCGTCAAGGATGAAATCTGCGCGGGCTGGAGCGACGGGAGATCCCGCACGGCCTTGGGGGTGATGTCCTTGAGTGCGCCGATGATCCTGTCTTCACCGGCCCGGCCGCGCAAGACGACCACCCGAGCCTCGACTTGCCGCCATGTGCCGTCATTATGGCGCATCCGGACGGAGAGGCAGTCGCAGCCGGTCAGGCTGCTCACGGCTTTCATGCGTTCGTGGACGATGGCAAGATCACTGGGGTGAAGCAGGCAGACAAGGTCCTCCACGCTCCTGAAGTGGTGGCGCGGATGGCCGAGGAAGCGTTCCACACCGTCGGAAATGGCGAAGCCGCCCCCGGAAACGAAACGTTCCCAGATAATGTCGGATATGAGGGGATCGCGGGATGACGCGATAGCGGAGGAGACGGGAGGAAGGTTGGAGATGCCCTTAAAGCCGCCGATAAGGTAAAGGGGCGTCCTATTGTTGTCGCGCAGGCTCCGGGCGCAGACATCCACGGGAATCCAGCTCCCGTCGCAGCCAAGGGCGCGGATACGGCGCGAAAAAGAGTCTTGCTCTCCGGAATGGAGCGAATCAATGTCGGAACGGAGCAGCGGCTGATCGTCGGGGTGAACCGTTTCGTAAGCTTCTTCGACGGTGAGGCACTTGTTGGCGCAGGCAAAGCGGGGATCACCGGAAAAAATACAGTCCGCATTCGGCGCGGAGGCCTGTTCCCAGACGATTTCGGATGAGCTATCCCCAATGATCTTGTAGAGATTAAGTGAAGATGCGGTCCTTTGCAGGGCTGTATCACGCCGTTGAGAGGAGGCTGCAACCTCAGAAACCTCGTCCGAAGGAGAGGCGCAAGTCAACGGATTCTGAACTTGCCTTGTCATTGAACGTCCTTACAGGTGTGTCTCTTCATGACAGACAGGAATTAACATGCTCCGCGCTAAAGAGCAAATACAGAATAGGTTGTATATATATTCATGTATTGCCGACACACCTGGAGGCACAACATGCCGCGCTTGCCCGGAAAGGGTACAGGCGCTGTTGGGGAGACTGTTGAGGCGGAGAAGAGAGGGTCCTGTTCGGCCACACTCCTTGGGGTGTACGTTGATCATTTGGTAGGGGTTCGGTAGAGTTCTGTTGTCACATCATTTCTCAACCGCCCACGCCCTTTATTAACCATTTTTGGATTATTGTCAATCAAAAATGGAATTTTCCGGCCGGATCCGGAAACGACGATCCGATGGTGCGCCCTGCCGGAGAAAAGCAGAGGGGCTGCGGGCTTTGGATGCACGCTGCCTATGGAATCATTGCAGGAACGGCTGAAGGCCGTACGGGGCGCCATGACACAGAGCGAATTTGCCACACGTCTGCGGACGCCGCTCACCACGCTTGGGAGGTACGAACGGGGCGCCAATATGCCAGATTTGGCGTTTATCATTAATGTATGTACCATTTTTGATGTCTCTCCCGAGTGGTTGCTGTTCGGGCGCGGTGTAATGCGCGAACAGTCAAAGGAATATCCTTCTTCAGGATGTGGCTGCCGCCAGTGCCCTCTGGTGCTGAAGGAATTGGATGAGGAACGCACCGAGCGCCGGGAGCTTTCCGTAGAAAACCGTCAACTCTACGCCGAAAACCGTAAGCTGTTGCAGGAAAACGGGCGGTTGCGTGAGGAACTGGCCCGCCTTCGGCCCTTTTCCCTCGGAGCGGGTTGAGGCGGCGCTTTCGGATGGCCCGGCGGCCCGAGGCGTTTTCCACCACCCGGGACTGTGCCCGCGAAGCTTTCCCATCGGGAGCCGTCCCCGCCCAGCGCCGTCGAAGGCGGGGGCTTTTCCCGTGTCCGAAGGCATATGGGACCTTCGATCTCTGGAGCGTGCAACACCACTTATCGCGGAGGCAGGCCACGGGGTGAGGATTCCCTTTGCAGGCGCGTGCGGACGCCGGATTTTTTCAGGAAGCTGTGCAGGATGCCTTTCGGGACGGGAAAGCGGCGATTCCGGCTAGGGAAGGGATTAAAGCCATTCCGCATGGGAGGGAAGGCAGGTGAACGTTCCCTTGCCGCTCCGTTTGGAGGAGTACAAAGCCGTGTCCGCCATGTGGAGGGCTTCGTCGAATGTGCCGGAAAGCGGGTAGAAACTGACCCCGATGCTCGTACCGTAGGCATAAACCACATCGTTCCCGACGATGCTCCCGTGCTGGGTTTCGAGGAGTTCCCGGGCTAGGGCGGAAGCATCGGAAGGTGTGTCCAGCGGGATGAGCAGGACGAATTCGTCGCCCCCGTAACGGCAGGCCAGCCCGAAGTGGCGTTCCGTGAATTCTTTGAGGGTCGAGGCGAAGCTCCGGATGGCCTTATCGCCCGCCTCATGCCCGAGATGGTCGTTGATGGCCTTAAGGTTGTCCATGTCGAGGATGAAGACCCCGAATAGCCTGCCCGGCATCTTTTCGATGGTGTCGTTGACCCGCTGGCGGAAGAGGTTGCGCGTAGGCAGCCCGGTAAGGGCGTCGTACAACCCTTTGCGGCTGATGTTGATGATGTTGAACACATCCTCTTCCGTGATGCTGTCGGCGGCATTGACGCTTCTGTTCAGCTCTTCGACTTGCCGCAGGATGTTGTCCACCGGCCTGAGTTCCTGCGAAATGGCGGTACGCCCGTAGCGATAGAGCACCACGAACAGCAGGGTGTACAGCAGCGTCTGTGTGAAAAAGGCCAGCAGCATGTACTTGACCGTCGGCAGGATTTTGACCCGGTGGATGAGAGTCCAGCCTGTTTCGGGTATGTTCATGAACGCCGTGAAGTAGAGCGTATTCCTAAAAATGCTGATGAACGTCTCCGGCTGATCGCTTTTGATGTCGCGGAGGAAGGTTTCCCGGCTGCTGCCGTAGAGGAACCGTTCGCCCGCGACGTGATCCCTGATGTGCGTAAGGCTCATTGCGGGATTGGGATGCGCGATGAGGGAACCGGTGCTGCTGAGCATCAGGTAGTAGCCGTTTCCCGTATGGTCGCGGCGGGTAACGCGTTCACTGAGCAGGGAAAGGGGCGTGGTGACGAAACAGATGCTGACGACCTTGCCGTCTTTCTTGATGGGCATAAACTGGCTGTAGGTCATGTCCCCGGTGGCCCCGGCGGGGAACGGATCGCTGATTTCCCGTTTTCCAGAAGCCATGATGCGGGGGATGTAGCCGCGCTGCACCTTGCCGGTTTTGGGCCGCAAGGTGCTCGAAATGGTCCCGTCGGGATCGACGACGCCGATCATCCAGAAGCCGAAAGCGTCCGCATACGTTTTCATGGATGCGGCGCGTTCCTGTACGGAGATGGACGTATCCTTGATCAGCGGCTGCTCGCTCATGCCTTCGAGCAGTGAATAGACCGTGTTCAGCTGGGAAGTCAGATCGTCGGCAAGGAAGCGTGTGGATTCCACCGCGGTGCTTTTCATGAACAAATACGTCGTGAACAGAGTCCCGATCAGACTGACGACGAAGATAGCGGAAAAGAGCACCCACAAGTTTTTAAAAAACAAAGAAGAGATGGTGCCTGTCCTGCTTAAATTGTAAGCGGTGGTGTCTGGCATGGGTAAAGGCGGTTGATGTTGAGATAGGATAGACTCCTTTTTAGAGTAGGCCCGATTGCCGGAAAGGTCTAGAAACTTTTGAGCGAACAGGGCTATTTTCGTTGTATATCGTTTTTTTGTGCCTGAAAAAGAAAAAGCCCACCAAAAAATTTGGCTGGCCGTGTTTTTTTATGAAAGCAGGCAAAAGACGGCCGGAAGGCCGAATATGGGGCCAATGCCCTTGGTTTTTCCCGCGGGTTCACCCATGAAGGGCGCCCGGCGTGGCTAGAGCGGGAACAGCATCCTGACCAGAAGCCCCCCTTCCGGGCGGTTCATGAGGAGCACCCTGCCTCCGCTCGCTTCCACGAGGTTGCGCACGATGGACAACCCAAGCCCATGCCCGCCTGTTTTCCGGTTACGCGATGTCTCCAGTCGCACATACGGCTCCAATACGAATTCAAGCTTTTCTTCGGGGATGCCCGGCCCGTTGTCCCGGAAGTCGATGTACAGCCACTCCCTGCCTTCGGAGTCTCTTTCGTGGTGGACCTCAATGTCGGCGCAATCCCCATAGCGCAGCGCGTTGTCCACGACATTTTCAAAGGCGCTCCGCAACCGGTTCCAGCTTAAAAGCACGGCGGCCGTGTTCCCGTTCAGCGTTACCTGCTCCCCAATGCCCTGCCTGTCCTCCACCAGAGCTTCCAGCAGCGGCATCACCGCAATCGGCCGCCGGACGTCTTCAATACTCCGTGCGCTCCGCAAAAACGTAATCGTACGGTTCAGCGTATCGGTCAAATCGTCCACGTCGGCGCACAGCTTTTCCCGCAGATCGTCCTGTGCCACCTGTTCGAGCCGCAACCGCAGCCGGGTCAACGGGGTGCGCAGGTCATGCGAAAACGACGTCAGGAAGCGTTCCCGTTCCTCGAATGATCGCTGAATACTCGAAAACATCCTGTTGAACGCGGATGCGGCCTCGCGTACTTCCACGGGCCCGGAATCCGTCCGCAGCGGCGTGATCTCCTGCGTCCTGCCGAAGCGCTCGGTTGCCGCCACCAGCTTGCGCAAGGGCCGCAGCAGCCAGTTCAGCGCCAAGGCCACCCCGCTCATGACCAGGAGGAATTCTATCGCCAGCGCCGCCGTATTCAGCCACAGCCGGTTTTGCGGCATGATTTCTATCTGGTGCTTGGCGTAAATCCAGATCCCGTCGGGCCTGCGCAGGGCGATTTCGGCCTGCATATAGTGGTGCGTCAAAAACGTTTCGAGATCGCTGTACTTTTCTTCACTGCCCATGACCGTGATCGGTGCATGTGACACCACGATACGGGTCAGGAGGTCCGTATACCGGATGTTTTCCTGCTTGAATGCCCGCTCGAGGCGTCTCCGCAGGCTCTGCGAGCAGTTCGAGCCGTCCCGCGGCATATCCGGCGGCAAGTGCGAAACCCGGATCGAGAATACGTCGTCATTCGGATTGAACAGCCCGTTGCGCTCGGCAATCGTGGGCAGTTTGTCCAGCAGGCGGATATGGGTGAGGAAGAGGCGGCTTTCGTTCGAGGCCACCATGCGGAACAGGGCCTGGTTGCGCCAGTAGTTGGCCATGGGCTGGATGAGCAGCCAGAACAGCGCGAGGCTGATCACGTTGATCAGGAAAAAGCGTCCGAAGGAGGTTTTCGGAAGCAGGCGGTCAAGGTTCACGCGTCGTGCTCCACGTCGACGGAAAGCATGTACCCGCCGCCGCGTACGGTCTTGATGATTTTGGACGTGCCCGTATCCTTGAGCACCCCGCGCAGTCGGCTCACCTGTATGTCGACGCTGCGATCGAATACGTCGGCGTCGCGCCCCTGCGTTTGCCGCAACAGATACTCGCGGCTCAATACGGCGAACGGCTCGTCAAGGAACACGAGCAGCAGCCGGTACATCGCGTCGCTGAGGGCAATCCGCTCTTCACCCTGCGAAAGCTCGCGGGAGCGGACGTTGAGGGTCCATCCGGCGAAACGGCGTATATCTGACTGCGCCGCGGCCTGCCCCTTGTCGGAAGCGCGGCGGAGGACCGTGCGAATGCGGGCGAGCAGTTCGCGGGGATCGAACGGTTTGACCACATAGTCGTCCGCGCCGAGTTCAAGCCCGACGACCCGATCCGTGGAGCTGTCCAGCGAGGTCAGGAAAATGACCGGGATCGCCGAGGTTCCCCGAAGGCGGCGGCACAAGCTGAGGCCGTCTTCGCCGGGGAGCATGATGTCGAGAATGATGAGATCGAAGTGGGCATGATCGAGCTTTTCGAAAAGCCCCGCGCCGTCCGCCGCGGTTTCGACGGTCATGTCGTAACGGGCGAGGTAGGCGGAGAGCAGTTCACGGATGTCCGCGTCGTCGTCAACGACGAGAAGGCGTGTTTGGTCTGGCACGGTTTACCTCCCATCCCGCCGGGCCTTCCGATCCGCCAACGGTGGCCGTGTCGCCGGATGGCCCTGTCCGGGGCAATCCGATCATGCTCCATTTGCAGGCAAAAAGAAAGATTCCTCTTGGACGGAACCGGAGATGCCTTGTCTTCGGCCCGTCCGGAGGTGAGGGGTTCCTCAGCGCCCCCCCTTGAGGATGGCCCGTTACGACCGAGGGGACGCGGGGAACTTTCCCGGAGGACGGCATTTTCCCCCGGAAAGGGCTACTGGCAGATGCCGCAGTTCTTGGGATCATGGCCGGGCTTGTCGGGATGCCTCGACACATCGGCACCCATGCCCTCCCAGTCAAGGATGCCGGGCCGCTTGCCGGTCTTCGGATCGGGCGCGATCTTGTCGGTATCGCTGCTGGTGTTGATGGTGGAACCGGGCCACGTGTAGGACTGGCTGTCCAGAGAAGGCATTTCAGCGAAAGAGGCGGTGGAAATCCCCATTCCGAGGACGAGAGCCCCGGCGACGATCAAAGATGTATGCTTCAACATGGTAGTTGCTCCTTTAGGGCTCGTTGCCCTGTGGAAGCGAAACTACCCGTGGAATGTTTCATGAGGATGTGCCGAATGCAGCGGAATGTAACAAAGTGTATCGGGGTTGCCGGAAAAGCCGCGCCGTGCGGGGGAGCGGGGCCATCCCGCGTCCAAGGCTTGCGCGGTACTCCCGATGCCGCGTGCAACCAGGAAAAAGAAAAGGCCAGCGGGCGATGCTTTGCGAACCATCGCTAGCTGGCCTTTTGGGGCTTTCGCTTCCGTCATCCCATTTTGCCGATGAGGTTTTCCAGATAGCGGGATTTGAGCTGCGCCACGGCGAGCGCCCTCGGCGCGCCGGGAAGCTTCATGATCGCCCCGATGACCGCCGCCATGATCCGATGATTGCCCATCGCGTCGTTGTCTTCGAGAAGTTCCTTGATCATGCCCCGTTCGGCGGCCATGGCGACCACGCGGTTCACGGTATTGAGGGGGGTGATGGCGCGTTCGGGCCGGGCTTCGAGCGTAAGCTGGCCGAAGGCACAGGAACGCACGCACACGCCGCACCCGATGCAGCGCTCGGGATCGACGAAAGCGAAGCGCTTGCCGGCCGGACCGTCTTCCATGTGGATCGCATTGACCGGACAGACCTTTTCACACTTGCCGCACCCCCGGCAATCGTTCCCGGCGCGGGCGATGAAGTTGGAATGGATGGTCCGGGCGATGGCGAACCGCTTGATCGCCAGCAGTGCCTCGCAACAGCACCCGCAGCAGTTGCAGATGAAGTTCACGCCTTCACGGGCGTTTTCGCCAAACTGGACGAGGTTGTGCCCCTGCGCCACGGCGAGCAGATCAAGGCACTCGGCGGCGTCCACCTGCCGGGCGTGGCCGTATTTGATGAGCGAGCGGGCCGAGGTGTTGAAGGTCATGCAGATGTCCATTGGGGCATCACACGCCCGCCCGAGATGCTGCATTTTATGGCGGCAGTAGCACATGCTGACGCCGATGTGCGAGGCCGTCTTGATGATGTGTGAAGCGCGCTCGTAATCGAGGACCTCGAGCTTGCCGTCCTGCGGGAGCGCGGCTTCCTGTACGAAGATGCGGCCAAGCGGCGTCCCGTTCTCGACGAACAGCGCCTTGACGAAATCCTCTTCGACGTTGAGATACTGGTAATACAGTTCCGCCAGCGCTTTTTGGTTGACATCGCCGCGCACGCGCATCATGGAAAATTCAAAGAACCCGGCCATCGGCGGGGGCAAGCAGAACATCTGCTGGCCGTTTTGCTCCATGTCGAGCAACATGGCCCGTCCCGCGAGGTCTTCCAACATATTCTGGGCGGTGGCCTTGTCGAGCTTCCAGATTGCGGCGGCGCGGTCTACGGTGAAGGGTTTGATGGGCAGCTGCGCCACCAGCCCGGCTTCTTTTTCGGAAAAGAGGATTTTCAGAATGGCAAAGAGGCTGTCGGAAAGCGGCGCGCCCTGCGGGAACTGGTTCAGCCGATCCGCAAGGCGGTCATAAAGGGAATTGGAATAATGATGAGCCATATCGCACCTCGTATCATGTCATGCGTAAAAACGCCCATTCCGTGTTCCCGCAAAATCGATTTTGGGTCAAGGGTGCTATTGGGTGGGTTTTCCGTGTTCCAGCACCAATTTTGGGCTGTTACGCAATGTTGCGTTCTTGGGCGCAATATCCGCATTTGCCCATTGCGCCGACTGCTTTCACAGAAGGGGCTTGCCCGCCTTCGCCCCGGCATGTCCCGCCTCATGCCGCAAAGTTCCCGCACGTACCCTTTCCTTTCGACGCTATCATAGTGTTCTTGTTGATAAAGCAGCTTTCTTTTCCGCCCTGTTTTCCCCCGGCCCGTTTTGGAGTATGCTGCTGACCGGCGCTCTCTGTGCCGTGCAACCGAACAAGGAGTTTACCGTGTTTGTAAAATGGCTTCCCGCTCTGGCCGTCCTCGGCGTTCTGTACGCGTATCCGGCTCATGCCGCAGAACCGCTGGAAGATGCTTCGGAAGCGCTGGAGAACCTTGACGACCTGGTCAAGTCCGTGGACAGTGTCGGGCATTCGTTTGGGCGCATCGTGCAGCCGCGGCAATACGGCTTCCGCTGGAATGGCGGGGAAATCGGCCGGGATTCCAATCCGTCGCGTATGCCAAGGAACTCCCGTTCCCAGGATGATCGCCGCGACGATGACCGCGATGACGATTAACACGCTCTCCGATCTTTTCCGCAGCTAAGGCCCTTGTCCCGGCGTTTTGCGGGATGGTCTTTTGTTGCGGGGTTTCCCGGTTCGGGATATCGGGATTGCGGGACCCGCGGTTCCGCGTTTTCTGGTCACATTTTGATTGTATAAGGATTTGTTTTCATGGCTATTGCTCCACTTATGGGCGTGTGTTCCAGCGCGCTCCAGTATGATATCACCGATGACGGCCGCGTGACCGGCATCCGTTTCGCGGGCGGTTGCCCCGGCAACCTTGAAGCCGTCGCCCGCCTTGCTGAAGGGCTTCCCGCCGAAGCCGTCATTTCCCGGCTTGAAGGGATCCAATGCGGCAGCAAGCCCACGTCCTGTCCTGATCAGCTCGCCCGCGCCCTTAAGCGTGAGCTTGCCGCGCGCGGGGCGTAACGAAGAAGAAGCGGGGGAGGGGGAAGGGAACCTTTAAAAAGGTTCCCTCCCCCCTCCCTCTAATCTCTTCCCCTTTTTATTGAATTCCCTGATGGTGTTTTTCCCTTGATTTTTCGTGTTGAGGCAGGGCGTTGAACGTGTTGGCTTGGCGAACATTGAGGGGATATGAGGAAAGTCGTTGGAAAGAGCAATAAGAGAGGTACCCGATCCCTCGGATCGGGTGCCTCTCTTATTGGAGGAAAGGTTTTCTTCCTTATTTCCGCGTTTCCGCTCATGCAGGGAACACGGCGGAGCCTTCCTTTCCATGTTTTTTGTAGTCTTCGGTGGTTGCTTCTATCCGTTTGGAGGCCCCATTTCGTGTTGGTGTGCGAAGAACGGGGATGGTGCGGATACGGAAGATACCTCCCGGAAAACGCGGATGGGAGTTTTATTTCAGCAACCCGATTTCGCGGTAGTACTTTTCAGCGCCGGGATGGAGCGGGATGCCGGAAAGATCGCTGACGGCCATTTCCTTGGTGACGGTTTTCATGACGGCATGGGCCTTGCCGAGAGAATCAAGGTTTTCCCAGAAGGTTTTGGCAAGATCATACACCACATCGTCGGGCATGGAAGCATCGGTGAGGAGAAGCATCTTGACGGCCGTGGTCTGGACGGGTTCGGTCTGACCGTCATAGGTTCCCGCCGGAATGGTGAATTTGGAATACCACGGATACTTCGCCTGTACCTTGGCGATCAGCTCGTCGTCCATGCCCACGAGCTTGCCGTTGGCGGTGGAGCACATTTCCGTGACGGCGGCGGTGGGCATCCCGGCCATGATCCATACGCCGTCAAGCTGCTTGTTGCGCATCAGGTCGATGGATTCGGTGAAGCCCACGAAATGGGCTTTGATGTCGTCGGGATACTTGAGCCCCGTTTCGGTGAAGTGGATGCGGGATTCCACTTCGGTCGTACCGCCCGCCGCGCCCGGCGCGAAACTTTTGCCCTTGAAGTCCGCCAGCGAAGCCACGCCGCTGTCGGCACGGGCCACGACCTGGTTCGGGTTATAGTACAGGCCCGCCAATACGCGGACGTCCTTGTAGGCGCGGTCCTTGAACCCGCGTTCGCCGTTGAGCGCCTCATAGGTAATGCTCGACACGGCGAATGAAACCTGCGCGTTCCCGGCTTTGAGCAGGTTGAGGTTCTGAATGCCGCCGTTGGAGGCCTGCACCCGCGCGTTCACATAACCAAGCTTGGTATTCCACAAATTGGCGATGCCCGCGCCGAGGGGGTACAACGCCCCGGTCGTCGCCGCTGTGGGAAAGCTGATATTCACTTTCTTGCGCTCCGCAGCTTGAAGGGGCGAGGCCAATACGCACGCGCACGCCGCAGCAGCCAAAAACATGGACCATTTTTTCATGACGTTCTCCTCGTTTTGCATGTTGCATTTGTTATCGGGATATCCATAAAGCTCCGGCTCCTCTCGGCACGGAAGATTTCCCAACCGGTTCTTTCCATAACTTTCCCATCCCCGCCTACACCTTCATCTGACAGGTTTTTTCATTCCAGCTTTTCCATGAGGCGACAGGGACTCCCTTCGCGCCGCCTCACATCCAATTCCCACTAATCCCTACCCCTTCCCTCTCTCCTTCCAACTCCACACACCTGCCACGGCGCACAGGGCGAGCGCTGCAAGGTCCGTCTTGAGGCCGGGATCGATGGCGAGAAAGGCCGCCACAAGCAGCAGGCCGCGCATGACGGAATTACAGGGCCCGAACAGCCAGCCCTGCAACCCGGCGGCCAGCGCGCTCACCCCGAGACAGGCCGTGGCGAACGCCCACAGCGTCGCCAGAGCCGGATTGGCCGAGCTGTACAGCAGGAGTGGGTTGTTCAGGAAAAAGAAGGGCAGGATGAATCCGGTCAGGCCGAGCTTTACCGCAATGAGGGACGTGCGGGTCTGATCCGAATGCGCAATGCCCGCCGCCACATAGGACGACATGGCGACCGGCGGCGTGATGTTGGAGAGGCAGGCGTAGAACAAGCAGAACATGTGCGCCGCCATCGGCATCACGCCCACGCCCGTGAGCACCGGGACCGCCACGGCCGCAACGATGACATAGGCCGCCACGCCGGGCACGCCCATGCCGAGGATGGTGCTCATGATCATGACGAACAGGCCGCCGAGGTAGAGCTGGCCTTCGCCCACGTACTTGAGTACCTCGTACCCGAAGGTCAGGCCGAGTCCGGTGAGGGATACCGTGCCGATGATGATGCCGATGATCACGCAGGCCGCGCCCACGCCCACCGCGCCGCGCGCGCCTTCGTCGAGCGCTTGGACCACCACGCGGGGAGTCATGCGGTACCGAGCCGAACACCACGCGGAAGCGAGCACGCACAGAGCTGTGAGGATCGCCGCGCCAAGGCTGAGGAGCCCAGAGAGGGCCAGACCTCCGAGGACGGCAAGCAGCAGGACGAAGGCGAAGGTGCGGGCTGTTTTCGTCCGCAGCAGCCCGATGAGGGAAGGCAGCCATGTAGCCCCGACGGTGGCGAAGATGGAAGCCGCCGCCGCGAACAGGGGGGTGTAGCCGTCGAACATCAGCCAGAGCAGCACGATCAGCGGGATGAACAGATGCCCGCGTTCGCGCAGGACTTTGCCCGCCGCCGGGATGTGCTCGGGGGAAAGCCCCTTGAGGCCGAGCTTGCGGGCCTCGAAGTGCACCGCCATGAGCAGCGTGAGATAATACAGGAACGCCGGGATCGCCGCTGCGAGCATGACCTTGGTATACGGGACGCCGAGGAATTCGGCCATGATGAAGCCCACCGCGCCCATGATGGGCGGTGCGAACTGTCCCCCGGTGGAGGCGACTGCCTCGACGGCGGCGGCGAATTCGGGCTTGTACCCGGTCTTTTTCATGAGCGGGATGGTGATCGCCCCGGTAGTGGCGACGTTGGCGAGGGCGCTGCCGTTGATCATGCCCATGAGCGCGCTGGCCACCACGGAAACCTTGGCGGGGCCGCCAGCCGTGCGCCCTACGAGGGTGAGCGCGAGATCATTGATAAAATCGCTGAATCCGCTGTATTTCAGGAAGGCTCCGAAGAGCACGAACAGGAAAATGTAGGTGGCGGACACGCCGACGCCCACGCCGAGGAGCCCTTGGCTGCCCCAGAACATGTGCTCGACGACGCGGTCCCAGGAAAACCCGGTATGCCCGAACGCGCCGGGAATCCATTCCCCGGCGAAGTTGTAGAGGAAAAACACGCCCGCCAGCGCCGCAAGGCTGCCGACCACGCGCCGGGCCATTTCGAAGCAGATGATCACGCCGACGGAGGCCACGAAGTAGTCGACGGGCAGGAAATAGCCGCCGCGCAAGGTGATTTCCGTATAATTGAGGATGAGATAGCCGAACGAGAACAGCCCCGCAGCGATACACAGGGCATCGAACAGGGTGGGGCGGGTACGGCTGCGGCGTTCGCCCTTCCATGCCGGATACATGAGGAAGGAGAGCACCAACAGGAAAATGATGTGCCACGAGCGCAGGGTCATGGCGTCGAAGGCCGAAAAGGTGGACGCGTACATTTGGAACAACGAGAAGACCACCGCCAGCGCGGAGATGGCCGCTGCCCACGGGCCTTTACCATAATGCCGGAAGCGTGATTCGCTTTCTTTTTCCTCTACCAGCGCTTGTGCCGCGGCCTGCTCCACGGCGTGCACGTGCGCCGTGTTGGCGGCCTGTTCCTTTGCATCGTTGCCGTTCATGTTTCCCCCTCGTCTGTGCGGTGCCCCGGTGACTGGCCGGGGCGTTCCCCTGTTGTACAATCCCGCGAATCCGTTTTCCGGTTTTGCGCCGTCCTGCGGGGGACGTTCCCCCCGGCCACTTCGCTCTCTCCGGCACGTTCCGCCATTTTCGCCTAAGCCACTTCCCTTTGGGAAGGGAGGCGGGCATTTTCCGTTCTTGTAATAAAAAAGCCGCGGACTGTTCGCCCGCGGCCTTCACTTCTGCGCTTGATCCATACCGTCAGGCGCGGAGCGAGCCGCTTTTCCGCATAAAGTAATAGAAACCGAAATGCCCTTCGGCATCGGCGGAAAAGAGGGTGTGCAGCGTGGCGGAAATGATCATGAATGGCTCCTGTATCTCCGCGTTAGATACGCGCGAGCTGTTTGGGTTGTCAATCAATTTTTCGGAGGCGAAGGACACATGCCGGAAGATGAGCCGGTATGTTTCACAAAAATGTAAGCATACCCGGTGTCCGGGGCGTCAGGCTTGGGTCTGGAACTCGGCAAGGTGGGGTTGGAGTTTTTCCAACAGCCTGTCGAAGCCGTCCATACCAACAGCCATGAAGGAACGGACGGAGGTGCACGGCTTCTTCAAGCAGGTTTCGGCAGGCGTCAGCAATGGCGTGCGGATCAAGGGCGGCGGTGCAGCGCCGGAAGGCCGCGTATGCCTATGGCGGGGGAATCCGTTTCAGTTTCCTTGAATGTCACCGAGTAACGCGCCTCGCCGCTGGCGGAACGCTTTCCGGCGGGCGATATCACGATGTTACTCGCGTTATCACGGTTGTGGGAAGCATCCGGATAGGTTGTTTGCGCTGACGTCCGTGGGGGCTTGCGCAGGCAAGGGGGACAGCCGCATGTGTCGTTAGTATCTGTCCATGTGAGGCATACAGCATAGCATCCCTGAACGAAAGAAAGCCCAAAGAAGGGAGGCGGCCAAGGTCTTTTCATAGCGATCTGTCTATGAATCGCTGGAAGGTGGAACGGTTTTTCTCTTGGCTGAACAACTTTCGTCGTTTGGCGACTCCTTTTGAACGGTTCTGCATGATGTGCCTTGGTTTTACTCAGCAGGGTTGTGCCATGCTCCTGCTCAGAAACGTTTTGAAATGATCTCTAGCACCTAGACGAATATTCTCAAAGAGCCCCGGCCGGATTGGGGCGAAAAAAGACGCCGGAGAAATTCCTCCAGCGTCTTCCTGATATTATGCGTCCTGCCTACTTGTTGGCGAGACGCGTGTAGTTGCTGCGGCGGGCTTTAGCATCTGCTTCGGCCTTTTCGTACAGCATCTCCGCACGTTCGGGGAACTGGCGCTTGAGGGAGGAATAGCGCACTTCGGACAGCAGGAATTCCCTGAAGCCGTTGGAAGGCTCCTTGGAATCGAGCACGAACGGATTCTCGCCCTGTCCGATACGGCGGGGATCATAATGGTACAGCGACCAGTAGCCGGCTTCCACAGCACGCTTGGCCTGCATCTGGCTGTTGCCGAGGCCGCCCTTGATGCCGTGGTTCAGGCATGGGGAATAGGCGATGATGAGGGAAGGGCCGGGATAGGCTTCCGCTTCGGAGATGGCCTTGAGGGTCTGTTCCTGGCTGGCGCCCATGGCGATCTGCGCCACGTACACGTTGCCGTAGCTCATGGCCATAAGGCCCAGATCTTTCTTGCGGCTCATCTTGCCGTTGGCGGCGAACTGCGCCACAGCCCCGGTGGGCGTGGCCTTGGAAGACTGGCCGCCGGTGTTGGAATAGACTTCGGTGTCGAAGACGAGGACGTTGATGTCTTCGCCGCTGGCCAGCACGTGGTCGAGCCCGCCGTAGCCGATATCGTAGGCCCAGCCGTCGCCGCCGAAAATCCAGTGTGAACGCTTGACGAAGAAGTCGCTTTTCTCGCGGAGGGCCTTGAGTTCGGCGTCATCCTTTTCCGCCAGAGCTTCGTCGAGGGCGGCGGTGAGGGCGGCGGCCCTTTCGCGGGTGCCTTCGCCGAGATCCTTGCCTTCCAGCCATTCTTCCACAATGGAACGGAGAGCGGCGCTGATATCCCCGCCTTCCAGCAGAACCCTCATCTTCAGGGCGAGGGTGGCGCGGATCTGCTCTACGCCGAGGAACATGCCGAAGCCGTATTCGGCGTTGTCTTCAAAGAGCGAGAAGCCCCACGCCGGGCCGTGGCCGTTCTCGTCGGTGGTGTAGGACACGGAGGGGGCACCGGCTGCCCACACCGTGGAACAGCCGGCGGAGTTGGAGAGCATCATGCGGTCGCCGAAGAGTTGGGTGACGAGCTTGGCATAGGGCGTTTCGCCGCAGCCGGCGCAGGCTCCGGAAAATTCGTTGAGCGGGCGCAGATACTGGCTGTTGGCGACGTTGAGCTTACCCTGAGTTGGCTTCTTGTAGGTGATGTTCTTTTCGGCGTAGTCCCACTTCCGGGCGCCCTCGGGCATCACGTTTTCCAGTTTGGTCATGGTCAGGGCCTTTTCCTTGGCCGGGCACTGGCCCACGCACACTCCGCAGCCGGTGCAGTCAAGGACGGAAATGGCCATGTGGAATTCGAAGCCCTTCTGGATACGGCAGGGACGATGCTCGATGGACGCTGGCGCGGCGACGGCTTCCTCGGCACTGAGCAGGCGCGGACGGATGGCGGCATGGGGGCAGGCGAAGGCGCACTTGTTGCACTGGACGCACTTTTCGGCATCCCACACGGGTACCATGATGGCGGCACCGCGCTTTTCAAAGGCCGTGATGCCCACAGGCCACGTGCCGTCTTCGTAACCGAGGAAGGCGCTCACGGGCAGCTCGTCGCCTTCCTGACGGTTCATCACGTCCACGATGTTGCGGACGAAGTCGGGGCGTTCGTCGCAGGCGGCGGGGGCGTCTTCCTCGGCGTCGGCCCATGCGGCGGGCACGGCCACTTCGTGCAGCATGGCGATGCCCTGGCGCACGGCTTCCTGGTTCATGTCGACGACGGCATGTCCCTTCCTGCCGTAGGTCTTGACGATGGCTTCGTTCAGGTAGGCGACGGCGTCATCGAGGGGTATGATGCCGGCCAGCTTGAAGAAGGCGGCCTGCATGAGCATGTTGATGCGTCCGCCGAGGCCGAGGCTCATGGCGATATCCACGGCGTTGAGCGTGTAGAAGCGGATCTTCTTGCGGGCGATGGTGCGGCGCAGGGAAGCAGGCAGATGTTTTTCCAGATCCCCGTCCTTCCACATGCAGTTCAGCAGGAAGACGCCGCCTTCCTTGATGCCCCGCAGCAGGTCGTACTTGTCCACATAGGACTGGTTGTGGCAGGCGATGAAGTCGGCATAGTCGATGAGGTAGGAAGAGCGGATGGGCCGGCTGCCGAAACGCAGGTGCGATATGGTGACGCAGCCGGACTTGCGGGAGTCGTAGGCGAAATAGGCCTGAGAATACATGTCGGTATGGTCGCCGATGATCTTCACGGCCAGCTTGTTCGCGCCGACGGTACCGTCGGAACCGAAGCCCCAGAACTTGCAGGCGGTCTGGCCTTCGGCCACCACGTGGAAGTCTTTCACTTCGAGGGACGTGTGGGTCACGTCGTCGATGATGCCCACGGTGAAGTTGTCGCGGGGCTGTTCGACGGCCAGGTTATCGAAGACAGCAAGGACCTGGGCGGGGGTGAAGTCCTTGGAGGCGAGGCCGTAACGACCGGCATATATCGCGGGGGCACCGGCTTTGGAGGCATAGGCGTTGCGCACGTCGAGGCACAGGGGGTCGCAGGCGCCGGGCTCCTTGGTGCGGTCGAGCACGGCGATGCGCTTCACGGAGGCAGGGACGGCTTCCAGCAGCTTTTCCGGCAGGAAGGGGCGGTACAGGCGCACGTTGACCATGCCGACCTTCTCGCCGCGGCGCATAAGCTCGCCGATGGTCTCTTCCACCACGGAGGCGCCGGAGCCCATGACGACGATGAGGCGATCCGCTTCGGGATGGCCGTAATAGTTGAAGAACTTGTAGTCCTTGCCGGTGATGGCGTTGATTTTGTCCATGTACTTCCGGACGATGCCGGGCAGGGCGTCCACGAAGGGGTTTACCGCTTCACGCAGCTGGAAGAACACGTCGGGGTTGTGGGTCATGCCGCGCAGCTGGGGATGGTCGGGGTTCAGGGCGCGGTGGCGGAAAGCTTCCACGGCTTCCCAGTCGAGCATGTCGGCAAGTTCTTCCTGCTCAAGGAGTTCGATTTTCTGGATTTCGTGGGAGGTACGGAACCCGTCGAAGAAGTGGATGAAGGGCAGGCGCGCCTCAATGGCGGAAAGGTGGGCCACGGCGCCGAGGTTCATGACGTCCTGCACGGAGCTGGAGGCCAGCATGGCGAAGCCGGTCTGGCGGGTGGCCATCACGTCCTGATGGTCGCCGAAGATGCTCAGGGAGTTGGAGGCGAGGGAGCGCGCGCTCACATGGAAGACCGCGGGCAGGAGTTCGCCGGCTATCTTGTACATGTTGGGGATCATCAGCAGGAGCCCCTGCGAGGCCGTGTAGGTGGTGGTGAGAGCGCCGCCTTGCAGGGAGCCGTGCAGAGCTCCTGCCGCGCCGCCTTCGGACTGCATCTCGACCACGCGCACAGGGGCTCCGAAAAGGTTTTTCTTGCCCTGAGCCGCCCACGCATCTGTGAGTTCCGCCATGGGAGAAGAGGGGGTGATGGGAAAAATGGCGGCAACTTCCGTGAAAGGATAGGAGATATAGGCGGCAGCGGTGTTGCCGTCCATGGTCTGTGTCCTGCGGTTACTCATGAAAAAGCCTCCCGATCTGAAGAAATAATACAGACTGGATGCGAATAACATGCCAAAACCGCAATTTTGAGGACGTGCCCCGTCTTATTTCTTCTCTTGTGCGGCGATCGCCTTCAGCTTCCTCCATAACGTGGCGGGGGAGATGCCCAGACGCCGGGCTGTTTCCGCCTTGTTGCCCTGTGTTTCCTCCAGTACCTGAAGGATGGTGCTGTTTATTTGGGCACGAAGCATACTCTGCTTGGTTTGTCTGTTCGCATCGGCAGGTGCGGAAGGCGACGGGGGCACGGTCACGGCCTTCTTGTGGCTGTTCCCGCACGGGGCCTCGTTCATCAGGAGCACGCGCGAGATGTCGCTTTCCCGTATTTCCCTGCCCTTTGCGATCACCACCAGCCTTTCTATGACGTTGCGCAATTCCCTGATATTGCCCGGGAAATGATAGAGCTTCAGCACGGCCAGAGCCTCGGGGCTGATCTGGGGCCGGGGGAGGGAGAGCGACTGGGGCAGCCAGCTGAGGAAGCTGTCGGCGAGTTCCTCGATATCCTCCGGGTGTTTCCGCAAGGGAGGGAGGTTGAGCCGGAGCACGTTCAGGCGGTAGAAAAGGTCTTCCCTGAACTTGCCGCACCGCACCAATTCCGCCAGATCCTTGTTCGTAGCGCACACGATGCGCACGTTGATGGGGATATAGCGTTCCTGACCGATGCGCATGACGATTTTTTCCTCGAGCACGCGCAGAAGCTTGGCCTGCACCGAGGTGGGGATCTCGCCGATTTCGTCGAGGAAGAGGGTGCCGTTGTGCGCCATTTCGAAAAGGCCCACTTTGCCGCCTTTTTTCGCGCCGGTGAAGGCGCCTTCGGCATAGCCGAAAAGCTCGCTTTCCAGAAGGGATTCGGGCAGGGCCGTACAGTTGATCCCCACAAAGGGGCCGTTCCTGAACGGGCTTGCCATATGTATGCCCTGCGCGAAGATCTCCTTGCCGGTTCCGGATTCCCCGTAGATGAAGATGGAAGAAGGGCTGTTGGCGTAAAGCTCCGCGTGTTCCACAAGGCTGCGCATCTCCGCGGAATGCCCTACCACGTCCTTGAGGGTATAGCGCGCCACATGCCCCTTGGCGTGCAGTTCCCGGCGCATCTTGTGTTCGAGGCTCTGGATATGGCTGGCATCCTGGATGATCACGCTGGCTCCGCAGTAGATATCGTTGCTGTAGGCGGGGATGATATTGCAGAGATACTGCTTTTTTTCGTACTTCTTGCTTTCTCCCGACCACGTGAGCTGCTGCTGTACCGCCTCGATGATGCCCGTATCCTGCAAAAAGGTGCGGATGCTTTTCATGGTGGATTCGCCGTTGGCGAACATCTTTTGGGCAGGCAGATTGTATTCCAGTATCTTGCCCTGTTCGTTCAGCGAGATGGCGCCGTCTTTCAGTGCGTTGAGCATGGTGCGCACGCGGGCGTCCTTGGAACGTTCGCTGACGATGGCGTTGAGAATGCGGTCGGCTTCGTTCAGCACCTGTATCACGCCGTCCGCGGAAACCGTATGCAGTACGCCATGCAGTCCCAGTTTCTGTGCCCACTGCACGGCGTGACCGCCGCCAACGAGCACCTTCATCCCCTTGTCCCTCATCTCGTAACAGCCTTTTTCGATATCGTCGGGGTTGTTGACCTGATGGACGGTGAGGCTCACCCCGAGGTGTGGGGCCACCGTGACCATCTTGGCGATATGGGAAGGAAAGGAAACCACGCCGATGTTCGTGTCGTACTGCTTTGCCTTGGTAAGGAATTCAATGGCATCACAGCATGTTATGGGTGTCTGTAGCGTGGGTACGAGGGGAAAAGCCTTTTTTATCGTGCTCCACACGCTGCCGCGGCTGACGATGACGGCGGCACCTTCCTCAATGACCCGCTTCGTGGCTACTATGCATTTGCTGGATTCCGTAGTGATGATTCGGACAGGCGAGGATATGGAGTGCTGGCAGAGCTCTATCTGCTCTGCCGCACTGTTGTCGGAAACGATGGCACAGATGAAGGGATGCTTAGGCATAGGGGGTACTCGGCAGGGATGAGGGAGCAGTTGGTGAATGGATGCAGGATACCTGAACACGCTAACTTTTCAACTGCCTAAGCAGAAACGACAAAGGAGGAGAAGCTCCCTAACGGAGCTTCTCCTCGCCGGATAGCTTTTATATGGTTTAGTAGTTCTTACCAGCGGCCTTGTAGCCGTCGAGGACCTGCTGGATGAGGGACGGGGGGACCTGCTTATCGAAGTCCTTCCAGATGGCCTTGCCGGCATTCATGAATTCAGCGCGGGCTTCGGGGGAGAGCTCGATCACGTCCACGCCCTGAGCGCGCAGCTTTTCGATGAGTTTCTGTTCTCCGGTGTGGATGGCACCACGCTGGATCTTCTGGACTTCAGCGAATGTTTCTTCAAAAATCTTACGGTCTTCAGGAGACAGGGAGTCCATGAACTTGGCGGAAGCCATGAACAGATGGGGGGTATAGAAGTGGCCGGAGAGCACGAGATGGGGGGCGACTTCGTGCAGGTTGGCGGAAACGGCGGAGTGGATGTCAACGTCCACGCCGGCCACGGTGCCCTGCTGAAGAGCGGTGAAGGTTTCACTCCAGGCCATGGGGGTGGGGTTCATGCCGAAGGCCTTGGTCATACTGATATGAACCTTGGAAGCGGTGGCGCGGATCTTCATGGACTTGGCTTCGGCCATGGTGTGGAATGGCTTGTTCATCCAGTAGAAACGGGTGCCGAGGGCGATCCAGCCCATGCCCTTGATGCCGATCTTTTCAAGGGAGCGGCTCAGTTCCTTCCCAACTTTGCCGTCGAGCAGAATATTGACGGCGTCGTAGTCGGGCATGAGGTAGGGAAGGTCGAAGATCATCAGTTTGGGATCGTAGATGGACAGGTTGGAAGGAGATTCCTGAGCGAACTGCAACATGCCGAACTGCAGGCCCTGCACCACGGCCTCAAAGTTGCCGAAGGAGTAGTTGTCGAACACGTCGATGCGGAAGCGGCCGTTGGTCTTTTCCTCAATGGCCTTTTTGAACTGGCCGCGGATGAGGTCGGTGGTGGGGTGGCCCGTGGGCTGGGTGAGGGCGATCTTCACCACGGTGGGAGCAGCCTGTGCGTGGGCGGCGGGGAGCAGAAGGCTCAGAGCGGCGACGGAGCAGAGCATGGCCTTGAACAGTTTCATAGAGATCCTCCAGACAGTTTGTGAGAATGGTTTCCCAACGTTAAGGACTTAGATGAGACAGAGCGAGAGCTGCGGGACAAAAGCGATGATGACCAGCATGACCACGAGTGTGAGAATGTAGGGGATGCTCGCAATGCTGAGGCGTTCGATGCTGATCTTGGCAATGGAAGCACCCACGAAGAGCGTCATGCCCACGGGAGGAGTCTGTCCCCCTACGGCGAAGCTGGTGAGCATGATGATGCCGAAGTGTACGGGATCCACGCCAATGGCATTGATAACGGGCAGCAGAAGCGGAGTGACGATCATGATGATGGCGGCAGCTTCGAGGAAGGTGCCCAGAATGAGCAGCACGACGAGGATGAGCGCCATGATGACGACCTTGCTCGTGGAGATGCCCATGATGGTATCGAGCACGGCGGCGGAAAGGTTGTAGTACATCATGATCTGGCCGAGTGCCGTGGCGGAGGCCACCACGAGGAAGATGGCGGCGTTGATGCGTACGGAGCTCTTGATGATCTCGAAGAACAGCTTCCTCGTCATGGAACGGGTGATGAACACTTCCACGAACAGGGCGTAGACCACGGCGATGGCGCCGGCTTCGGTGGGGGTGGTGATGCCGCCGTAGATGCCGCCAAGGACGATGACGGGCACCATGATGGCCCACTTGGCTTCGTACAGGGCCTTCAGCATTTCCGCGAATTTGGCACGGGCCACGGTTTTGCCGTACTTCCTGCGCACGCAGATGACGTAGCTCACCAGCATGAGGGCGCAGCCCATGAGGATGCCGGGAACGATGGTGGCCACGAAGAGGTCGCTGATGGAAACGCCGGCGGTGGAGCCGAAAAGGATGAGCGGGATGCTCGGCGGGATCATGATGCCGAGACAGCCGGAGGTGGAGTTCACGGCGGTGGCGAACTCCTTGGGGTAGCCTTCCTTCTCCATGGCGGGGATCATGATGCCGCCCACGGCGGCCACGGTGGCGGCGGCGGAGCCGCTCAGCGCGCCGTAGAAGAGGCTGGTGAGGATGGAGATGTGGGCCATGCCCCCCTTGATGTGGCCGACCAGACAGCGGGAAACGGCCAGCAGGGAGTTGGCGATGGTGCCTTTCTGCATGATGTCGCCAGCCACGATGAAGAAGGGGACGGCCAGCAGGGGGAAGGAGTCCAGCGCACTGTACATTTTCTGTGCGAGGAACACGGGGGGAAGGCCGCCCACCATCATGCCCATGAAGACGGCGGTGCCGATGGAAACGCCGATGGGTACGGTGAAGATAAGCAGGACGATGAGGGTGCCGAATGTGGTAAGAAGAACAGGATCCATATTATTTCCTTTTACTATACTTACTATGTTAGACGTTCTTCGCTATCTCATCGACACAGCGCAGAATGGCTTGGATACCCATGAGGCCGAAGCCTGCGGGCATGGCCATCCAGATGATCCAGGCCGGCAGCTGCATGGCGGGGGTGAGCTGTTCGCTCCAGTGGATGTTGATGACGGACTCCATGCCGGCATAGACCATGATGATGCTGAACGCGAGGCACACGATGCAGGAGAAGCACTTGACGTACTTCTTCATGCGGGGGCCGGAAAAGTTGGAAAGGATGGAAAGCTCGAGGTGGGAGTCGGTGCGCATGGCGAAACTGCATCCGAAAAGCACGCTCCAGATGACGAGGTAACGGGCCAGCTCTTCCGTCCAGGCTAGGGAGTCCTGGAGCACGTAGCGGCAGAACACCTGAATGGAGACGACGAGGATCAGGAGCAGCATGGCGAAGACGCTGACCCAGACTTCGATGGCGTTGATTGCTTTGCGGAAAGGGGAATCCGGCTTCATGGAACCTCCTGTTGGTATGCCCTCTGTCATGAGGGCTTTTTTATTCAGTATTCCGTGTATGGGCATCCGCAGGGGCGGCAAGGTGCCAGATCAGGCGGGCTCTTCCAGAACCGCCACAAAGCGTATCGGGGAACCCGTGAAGCCGGCGAGCTTCAAGGGCAGGGCCGTACAGTGGAATCGTTTTCCTGCCAGAAGTTCGGAACGCACGATGCCTTCAATGATATGCACGCCATGGGACAGGAAGGCGCGGTGGATGGGGCGCCCTTCCCCCCTGCGGTCGTCCACGGTGGGGCCGTTGACGCCCACAGCCACCGGACGGAGCCGGATGATGCGTTCCGCAGCGGCAGGGGTGATGAACGGGGAATTGAAATATTCCTGCGTATTGGAATACCAACCCGTTCCGGTGTGGAGCATGATGAAGGCGTCTTCCGGGATGGATCCGTATTGCTTCAGCTCGCGTTCCACGTCGCCCGCATCGATCTTGTGGAAGGGGGATGCGGTGGTGAAGTCGAGGAAGACGCCGGGCATGGAATACAGGGCAGAGAGATCTGCTTCATCGATGGGCTTCCCGCCGGGGACGAAATGCAGAGGCGCATCGATGTGCGTGCCCGTGTGATCGGTCATGCCGAACCACATCATCTGGTAGGGGGAATCGGGGCCGTGGCTGGCCACCGTGCGGAATTCCACAGGCGGATCGCAAGGGGCAGGCGATGCCGGGGTGATGGGCTGGCTGAGATCGATGATGTTCCGGGTGGCCATGGGAGCCTCCTAGCAGGATGGCGCTGCGTTGATGCCGGCAAAAGCATGAAAGGATGGAAGCTCTTCAAAGCTTCCATCCTTTCATGCTAACTGCTTACCATTTGAAGGCAAAGAACTGCCGCTCGCTGTACGTTTCGCCGGGGCGGAGAATGGGCGACGGCATGGAGGGGATGTTGATGGCGTTGGGGTAGTTCTGCGGTTCGATGGCAAGGCCGGGGGCCGGGGCGAAGGGGGATTCCAGCCCGCGGGAAGTATAGAACGAGGCCATGTTATAGGCGTTGTACACCTGCAGGGCGCGGGCCGTGGTGTGCAGGGTGTAGGAGCGGCCCTGTTCCGGGATGCTCACTTCGGCCACTTCGCGCAGGGTGCCGCCTTCGCCGTCCAGAGCCATGATGGGATTGTACACCGCGCCCTGAGAGAGTTCTTCCATCAGCTTGGGGGTGCGCAGGTCGAACACGGAGCCTTCCACGGGGATGAAGTTGCCGGTGGGGGTGCCGGTGGCATCTTTTTCCAGATAATACGAAGCGTTGACCTTCAGGTATTCGTTCATGACGTCACGGTTCTTGAAGCCGTTGAGGTTCAGGTACACGTGAGAGGACATGTCGATGATGGTGGGGGCGTCGGTGACGGCTTCCCAGTCCATGTGGAAGCGGTTGTCGTCGTCGAGGCGGTAGGTGACGGTCACGAAGGCGTTGCCGGGATAGCCTTCTTCGCCATCGGGAGAGAGATACGTGAGCTTCAGCGTGGCGCCGGTGGCGTCGCTGTCGGCTTCGCCGGTCCATACGCGGCTGTCGAAGCCCACGAAGCCGCCGTGCATGTTGCTGCCGGCGGGGCCGCTGGCGGACAGATTATAGGTCTTGCCGTCGATCTGGAACCGTGCGCCGGTGACGCGGCTGGCGGTGCGGCCGAGGAGGGCGCCGAGCCAGGGATTGAAGCGGGCATGGTAGGGCTCGAAGGTGTCGTACCCTACGCTCATGTTGTCCAGGCCGCCCTGGCCGTCGGGGATGCACAGGGCCTTGATGCGGCCGCCGAATTCGAGGAGCTCGGCCACCATGCCGTTGGCGTTGGACAGACGGAACAGGTGGATCGGTTTACCGTTGAGTTCACCAAAAACGCTTCTTTCAACTCGCTGCATGACAACCTCCAGAGTTCGTATGTTCGGGACGAGGAAAGGTCTGGTTCGACAGCCGGAACGCCGCTTGTGTTTTTCTTCTTGCAAATTCTGTGTCAACGGGCGCAGGCCCGGTGTATGGTCACAGAGGAAGGGCCTTGCGCGCGGTATCGCGAGAAGGCAGGGCTTTTGAAGTGGTTCGGATATGCGCTCGGGAAGGATTTCAGGCGGAGGAATGGTTTGTGATTTTAAAATGAAATATTCAAAATTGAAACTATCAAAAATGATAGGGGTGAAAAGCGGTTTGCCTGCTACACGCTTCAAGGTTACACGATGTGGTTTTTTTGCATATAAAAGGAATTTTTTTTATCAAGAAGCAATATGATTTTAGAACACGATAATAAATAAGGTGTTCATATCGATATTGAATCATCGATTCATCGTGCCAAAGGATGCAACGGGACATAAAGAATAAAGGCTCTGCCATAAATAGGGCTGATACGGTTTTACAGGATGGCAAATATACAATGTTTTTTAATTCTTTTTGTTGGTCGACCACCCTCAGCAAAGGGATGGACTTTGTAGTATACATATGAAATTCCATGAAATGAAATTTCAATCGCTTACTGTGACAGATCCTGAATAAAAAAACAATGGAACTATCTGGTGTTATATATAGAAAACTTTTTTTAAAAAAGGAAAGATATGGATAGCGGTTTTTGGGGTGTCGGGAGAAGCCTTTTGGAAGGCTGGTTCTTTTATTATCTCAAAATGAAATGGTTCAAAGTGAAATGCATCGAACTGAAATGAAAGATGCCGCACGCTGGGCTTTCGGCGGGGCGATCAGTGATGCTTGCGACTTTTCCAGAGGATTGGCGAGGCCTGGCTGAAGGTTTTTCGGCAGAAAGGGGATGTTGGCAAACCTTTTGCACAAAGTGCTGGAAAAGAGAAATCGAAAAACCGATCCGCTCTCTATACACTCAACGAAAAGGTTGCCTAATGGAACACGTTATTATGATGCACGCCAAAGATAACATTGCCATTGTCATGGCCCCTTCCTTGGCTGTGGGAAGCGAATTTACGGTGGGAGGCAAGATGGTTTGTGCCAAAGACGAGCTTCCCTTTGCCCATAAGGTCGCCATCAAGGCTATCCCCAAGGGTGGCCAGATCGTTAAATATGGAGAGCCCGTGGGGATAGCGACCGCCGATATCGCCCCCGGCGAGCACGTTCACGTGCATAACGTCGTCAGCGGTCGCCACACCGTAAAAGAATAAGGAACGCTGTCATGCTGCCAGAAATCATGGGTTACAGGCGTCCCGATGGCCGTTTCGGCATCCGCAACCATATCGCCGTCATCGCTACGATGGACAACGCCAATCCTACGGTGCGGCGCATATGCTCTCTGGTGAAGGGTTGCGTGCCTTTTTGCCCCGGGTTCGGCCGCGGCGAAATGAACGAAGACCTTGCCCTGCACAACCTCCTCTCCATCAATACCGCCCTGCATCCCAACGTGTACGGCGTCATAGTCGTGGCTTTGGAAGATCAGACCGCCGAATACATTTCCGGCGAGATCGCGAAGGGCGGCAAGCCCGTGGTGGGCTTCTCCATCGAAGATCAGGGCGGCACCGTGGAAGTGGCGTATCGCGCCGCTCAGGCCGCCATCCAGATGCTTCACGATGCGGGCCGCCTGCGCCCCGAACCCATGCCTTGGAGCGAATTCGTCCTCGGCGTGGAATGCGGCGGCTCCGACGGTTCTTCCGGCATCGTCTCCAATCCGGTGACCGGACGTTTGGCCGACCGCGTCATCGACGCCGGCGGCACCGTCATCATGTCGGAAACGCTGGAACTGCTGGGCGGCGAGGAGATGCTCGGCCGCCGCGCCGTCACCCCCGAAGTGGCCGCCAAGGTGAAGGGCATCATCCAGCGCACCCTCGATTATGCCGCCGAGCACAATCTCGACATCATGGGCGCCAACCCCGCTCCCGACAACATCGCCGGCGGCCTGACCACCATTGAGGAAAAGGCCCTCGGCGCCATCAAGAAGGGCGGCACCAGGCCTCTGGTCGAAGTCCTCGAAGAGGGCGAACGTCCCACGAAGAAGGGCTTCGTCATCATGGACGCTCCCGCCCCCGGCGTGGAGAACCTCACCGCCATCGTGTCGGGCGGCTGCCACGCCGTCATCTTCTCCACCGGCAAGGGCAACTGCATCGGCCATCCCGTGGCCCCCGTCATCAAGATCTCCGGCAATCCCATGACCGTGAAGTCCATGCGCGACAATATCGACGTCGACGTGTCCGGCGTCATCAATCAGGGGCTCACCCTCGATCAGGCCACCGATATCGTGCAGGACAAGCTGGTGGACGTGTGCTGGGGCGCCATGACCAGCTCCGACATGCTGGGCGAGATCGAAACGGCCGCCAGCCGCCTTTTGAGAACCCTGTAAGCCAGAGGATGCCATGAAGGTCTGTTTTCTGGGGCTTGGAAGCATGGGGAGCGGCGTGTGCCGCAACCTGTTGAACAAGGGATACGCCCTGCAGGTATGGAACCGCAGCCCTGAAAAGGCGGCCAAGGTCGCCGGATGGGGCGCGGAAGCCTTTGCCACGCCTCAGGAGGCTACCCGCGGCGCCGGCGTGGTGATGAGCTGCCTGTCTTCCGTGGCTGCGCTCAAGGCCGTGGCGGGCGGCGCAAACGGCGTGTTCTCCTGCATGGGGGAGGGCATGGCCTTCTACGACATGGGCACGTGGGACATCGAGTCCGTCCTCGCTCTGGACGCGGAAGCCGAGAGGCACGGCGTCCGCTACGTGCACATGCCCATGGGCAAGGGGCCCGAAGCGGCCGAGGCCGGGGAGTCCCCCTTGTTCTTCGGTGGCTCAAAGGATGTGTATGAGCGGGATAAGGCGTTCCTCTCCGATATAGGGGAAGTGTTTTATCTAGGCGACGTGAAGGCGGCCTGCGCCTTCAAGCTCATCACCAACCTCATCGGGCTTTCCAACAACGTCATCCTTACCGAAGGCGTGTTCCTCGCGAAGAGGATGGGCCTCTCCGAAGAGGCCTTCCTCAATGGGGCGAAGTCCACCGGCGCCTGGTCCTACCAGATGCGGAACTCGGGGCACAAGGTGTTCGCCGAAGCCTTCCTGCCCATGCGCGGCACGCTCGACAACGCTTGGAAAGATATGAAGTTCGGCGTGGAGATGGCGGAAAAGGCGGGAGTTTCCTGCCCCGCCTTCGCCATGCTCAGGGATCGCTACAAGGCCGCATCGGAAGCCGGCTACGGAGAGGAAGACTACATCTCCGTGTACCGCCTTCTCATGGATGCGGAAAATGACGGCGCAACTGCTGCGGAACCATGTAATTGACTAGGAGTTTGCCATGAAAGTTGGTTTTATCGGCCTCGGCAAGATGGGTGCCGGCATCTGTTCCAACATCGTCAAGAACGGCATCGACGTGGTGGTGTACGACATCAACCCCGCCAACATGCAGAAGTTCGTGGACATGGGTGCCTCTTCCGCCGCCACCGTGAAGGAACTGGCCGCCCAGGTTGACGTGTGCATCACCTGTGTGCCCATGCCCAAAGACGCCAAGGGCGTTCTGCTCGGACCCGACGGCGTGTTTGAAAACCTCCCCGAAGGCGGCGTGCATTTCGACCTGTCCACCTTGGACATCGAAACGGTGGTGATGCTCGAAGCCGAAGCCGCCAAGCTGGGCAAGAAGTACCTCGTCATCCCCATGGGCAAGGGTCCCGCCTTTGCCGCGGACGGCACCTGCCCCCTGTTCGGCGGCGGCGACAAGGCCACCTACGACAAGTATGAGGAATGCCTGCTCAAGAAGATGGGCAAGCCCGCCTACATCGGCGACGTGAAGGCCGGCTGCGCGCTGAAGCTCATCCAGAACCTCATGGGCATGAGCATCAACGCCGTCTGCTCCGAAAGCATCAAGCTCGCCAAGCTCGCCAACATCCCCAAGGAACAGTTCATCGAACAGATCTCCAATTCCGGGGCCTTCTCCTTCCAGTTCAAGAACACCGCTTCCGGCACCTTCGACGAAGACTTCGAGCATCCGGTGTTCACCGTGAATCTGGCCTTCAAGGACGTGCGCCTCGGCATCGAGATGTGCGAATCCTTCGGCCAGCGCGTGCCCATGATGTCCCGCGCCCGTGAGGTGTTCGCGGCCACCGCTGAAAAGTACGGCGAAGAAAACTTCACCGCGACCTTCAAGATGCTGTAGCCCCCCTTCCTCCATTCCCGGAAGCCGCAGCCGTTCGGGGCGGCTTCCGGGGGGCCCTCCCCAATGTCGCAGCATACCCACTTCTAACCTTTCCGAGGAGTCAGACATGTCCAAGAAAATCATCTTCATCACCGGCGTCACCTCCGGTGTCGGCCGCGAAACCGCCCGCCGCTTCATCAAGGAAGGCTGGAAGGTCATCGGCACCGGCCGCCGCCAGTCCCGCCTCGACGAACTCGCCGCCGAACTGGGCGGAGATTTCCTCCCCCTCTGTTTCGACGTCGCCAAGCGTGACGTCGTGGTGGAAATGTTCGCCAACCTTCCCGAAGGGTTCAAGGACATCGACGTGCTGCTGAACAACGCGGGCAGCTCCATCGGCCAGAACCCCGCTCAGGCGGGCAACATGGACGACTGGGACGAAATGATCGCCACCAACATCAACGGATTGCTGTACTGCACCCGCTGCGTCCTGCCCGGCATGATCGAACGCGGCTCCGGCCACATCGTCAACATCGGCTCCGTCGCCGGCAACCGCGCCTTCAAGTGCGGCAACGTGTACGGTGCCACCAAGGCCTTCGTGAACCACTTCAGCCGGATGCTGCGCTGCGACCTTCTGGGCACCCCCGTCCGCGTGACCAACATCAAGCCCGGCCACCTGCACACCGAATTTCTGGCCGTGCGTTTCAAGGGCGACCTGAAGACTTCGGAAGCCGCTTACGAAAACTTGGATCCCCTGACCCCTGAAAACATCGCCGAATCCGTGTGGTGGTCTGTGAACCTGCCCGCCCATATGGACGTGTGCGACATGGAGCTCATGCCCATGTGCCAGTCCGACGGCGGCTGGAGCTTCTGCCATAAGAGCTGACCGAGCGTGTGCGGGCTCCTGTCGCGGGGGCCCGTTTTCATAGACCTGCCGCCGCTGTTCCGAAAGCGGTCGCGAAGACCATCAGGATATGCGTTATGATGACCGCCGAGGAGTACATCCAGTCCCTCCGTGATCTGCGCCCCCGCAGAGTTTATGCCTTTGGCGAGAAGATCGAGGATTGCGTCGGCCACCCCTTGATCCGCCCTTCCATCAACTGCTGCGCCATGACCTACAAGCTGGCCGAGATGCCCGAATACCGCGAGCTGATGGTGACGTCCTCCAGCTTTACCGGCAAGCCCGTGAACCGCTTCTGCCATCTGCACCAGTCCACGGCCGATCTGGTGAACAAGGTGAAGATGCAGCGGCTTTGCGGGAGCATGACCGGTGCCTGCTTCCAGCGCTGCGTGGGCATGGACGCCCTCAACGCCGTGTTCAGCACTACCTACGAGATCGATGCCCGCCACGGCACCGAATATCACCGGCGTTTCGTGGAATTCGTCAAAGAATGGCAGGAAAAGGACTGGACTGTGGACGGCGCCATGACCGACCCCAAGGGCAACCGGGGCCTCGCCCCCTACGCCCAGAAGGATCCCGACATGTTCCTGCGCGTGGTGGAACGCCGCGAGGACGGCATCGTGGTGCGCGGCGCCAAGATGCACCAGACCGGCGCCCTCAACTCCCATCAGATCCTCGTCATGCCCACGCAGACCATGCGCGAGGAAGACCGGGACTATGCCGTGGCCTTCTCCGTCCCCGCCGATGACCCCGGCATCCTTTACATCTATGGCCGTCAGGCCAGCGACACCCGCAAGCTGGAAGCCAGCAAGGTGGACGTGGGCAACGCGAATTACGGCGGCCAGGAAGTCATCATCATTTTTGAAGATACCTTCGTTCCTTATAAGAACGTGTACATGTTGGGCGAGATCGATTTCACCGGCATGTTGGTGGAACGTTTCGCCGGCTATCACCGCCAGTCCTACGGCGGCTGCAAGGTCGGAAACGGCGACGTGCTCATCGGCGCGTCCCAGACGGCCGCCGAATGCAACGGCTGCGCCAAGGCGTCCCACATCAAGGACAAGATCATCGAGATGATCCATCTGAACGAGACGCTGTTCTCCTGCGGCATCGCCTGTTCCTGCGAAGGCTCCCCCACGCGGGCCGGCAACTACCAGATCGACATGCTCCTCGCCAACGTGTGCAAGCAGAACGTCACCCGCCTGCCTTACGAGATCGCCCGCCTCGCGCAGGACATCGCCGGGGGGCTCATGGTGACCATGCCTTCCGATGCCGATTTCACGTCCGACGAAGTGGGCGAATGGTGCCGCAAGCTCATGGTGGGCGATGCCCGGTATTCCGTGGAAGACCGCCAGCGCATCCTCCGCCTCATCGAGGCCATGACCATCGGTTCCGTGGCGGTGGGCTACCTCACCGAATCCATGCACGGCGCAGGTTCGCCGCAGGCCCAGCGCATCATGATCGGCCGTCAGGCCAACATGGAAGCGAAGAAGGCCCTTGCACGCCGCCTGTGCGGCATCGATCCCGACGGCCTGTTCTGATTTGAAAACGCCTGCCGCGGTTTTCGGGGCCTTGGCAGGCCACTGCTTGAAGCGAGGGAAGGGGGTTATGTACGAGAACATCCTTTTTGAGAAAAAGGACGGCGTGGCTTACCTCACGCTGAACCGTCCCGATCGGCTGAACGCGCTGAACGGCGCCGTACTGAAGGAACTTGACGACGCCCTTGCCGCGATCGACGGCGATGCCGAGATCCGCGTCCTCGTCGTCAGGGGGGCCGGAGAGAAGGCTCTCGCCGCCGGAGCGGACATCACGGAGATGCAGTCCATGGAAGCGGAAGCCGGTATGGCCTTCGGTGCCTTTGGGCAAAAGGTATTCGCCAAGATAGAGGCCCTGCGCCAGCCCTCCATCGCCATGATCCCGGGCTTTGCCCTTGGCGGCGGCTGTGAACTGGCCCTTGCCTGCGATATCCGCATCGCATCCGAAAAGGCCCGCTTCGGCCAGCCCGAAGTCGGCCTCGGCATCACGGCCGGATTCGGCGGCACCCAGCGCCTGCCCCGTCTGGTGGGCAGGGGCGCGGCCTCCCTGCTGCTCTTCTCGGGCAACATGATCGATGCCGCAGAGGCCCTGCGCATCGGCCTCGTCGACAAGATCGTCCCCCACGATGCCCTTGCCGCTGAAGTTTCCGCGCTGGCGGAAGGCATCGCCCGTCAGGCTTGCTGTGCCGTCCAGCAGACCAAACGCTGCATACGTCATGGCCTCGAATCCGGCCTCGAATCCGGCCTCTCGTACGAAGCGCAGGCGTTCGGCCTCTGTTTCTCCACGAAGGAGCAGAAGGACAGGATGCGCGCCTTCGTCAATCGCCGCCGCTGATCGGGTTCCGCTGTGCAACCCTCGGAGGATGGACTGAATGGAAGCAACGCTCTGGCAACGCCTTGATGAGATCATTACGAGGACCGTGAGGCCTATGGCCGAGCGCTGTGATGAGGAAAGCCTTTTCTGCGGGGAGTCTGTCCGAGCCTTGGCCGACGCCGGATTCATGGGGCTTCCCTATCCTCCCAAGCTGGGCGGGCGCGGCTCCAGCTATGAATCGTATGTCCGCTGTGTGGAACGCCTGTCCAAGGTCTGCCCTTCCGTGGGCGTCACCTATGCGACGCATGTGGGCCTTGCCTGCCATCCGCTCCATGCCTTCGGCTCGCCCATGCAGAAGGAAAGCTTCCTTCGTCCCATGCTCCGCGGCGACAAGCTGGGGGCCTTCGCGCTCACGGAGCCCGAGGCCGGGTCGGACGTGGGGGCCATCGCCACCACGGCGGAGCTGGACGGCGGCTTCTACGTCATCAACGGACACAAGATATTCATCACCAATGCCGGCAGGGCCGATATCTATATCCTCTTCGCCCGTACCGGCGGGCAGGGCACGGAAGGCCTGAGCGCCTTCGTGGTGTGCAGTGACGACGCCGGCCTGCTCATCTCCGCCCCTCAGCGCAAGATGGGCATCCGCGGCGCCCAGACCTGCGAACTCTTTTTGCGCAACCTCTGCATCCCCGCCGACCGTCTCATCGGCAGGCCCGGCGACGGGTTCCGCATCGCCATGGAAACGCTGGACGGCGGGCGGCTGGGCATCGCCGCGCAGGCGGTGGGCATAGCGGATGCCGCGTTCGACGAGGCGTGCGTGCGGCTCAAGGAACGCCGCCAGTTCGGCCGCACTTTGGAGCATTTCCAAGGGCTGCGCTGGAAGGCCGCGGACATGTGGGCGAAGGTGGAAGCCGCCCGCCAGCTCACCCTGTATGCGGCCCGCCTGCGCGACGGGGGGAAAAGGTTCCGCGCGGAAGCTTCGGCGGCCAAGCTCGTGGCATCGGAAGCGGCCGTGTGGTGCGCTTCGGAAGCCGTGCAGATATGCGGCGGCAGCGGCTATTTACAAGGATCTGTTGCGGAACGCTTGTACCGCGATGCCAAGATCACCCAGATCTATGAGGGAACGAGCGAAGTCCAGCGCATGGTCATCGCGTCCGGCGTCCTCGGGTGATGGAAACGGGACAGGTCAACGAACGGTTTCATGCCGAAAAGGAGATGGTTATGGAGACCCTTTTTGTGATAGGTGCAGGGACCATGGGCGGCGGCATCGCTCAGGTGGCCGCGCTGAACGGTTTCACCGTGTATCTCTACGATATAAAGCAGGAATTCGTCGACAAAGGTCTGAAGGGCATCGTCGGCGCCTGGGACAAGCTCGTGGCCCGGGGCAAGATGGCCGCCGAAGACCGCGATGCGGCCCTCCCCCGCATCATCGGCACGTTGGACATGCAGGATGCCGCCAAGGCCGACGTGGTCATCGAGGCCGCCGTGGAGGATCTGGACGTCAAGCGTTCCATTTTCTCGAAGCTGGACGGCATCGTTTCCCCCGGCTGCATCCTCGCCACCAATACGTCCAGCCTGAGCGTCACCGCCGTGGCCTCCGCCGTGGGCAGCCCCGACAAGGTGGTGGGCCTGCATTTCTTCAATCCCGTGCCCCGCATGGCCCTCATCGAGATCATCCGCGGCGCCGCCACTTCCGACGAAACCTACGAAGCCGCCAAGGCGCTTTCCGAACGGCTGGGCAAAACGGCGGTCACCGTGAATGAATCCCCCGGCTTCGTGGTCAACCGCATCCTCATCCCCATGATCAACGAAGCGGTCTTCATGCTGCAGGAAGGCGTGGCCTCCGCTGAGGATATCGATACCGCCATGAAGCTCGGAGCCAATCACCCTATGGGCCCGCTGGCTCTGGCCGACCTCATCGGCCTCGACGTGTGCCTCGCCATCATGGAGCTGCTCCGCGACGAGATGGGCGAGGGCAAGTATCGTCCCGCCCCCTTGCTTCGCAAACTGGTCCGTGCGGGCAGGCTGGGCCGCAAGAGCGGAGAAGGGTTCTTCCGCTACTAAGACGTCGGGACCATGTCGTTCGCAAAGAGCGCAGCATCATCGGGCGAAAGCCCTTGGAGAGCCGGCACTGTGCCGGACAGGAGTCATTATGTGTGAAGTGGTCATCGTAAGCGCGGCCCGTACCGCGTTGGGCAGTTTCGGCGGTTCTCTCGCCTCCGTCCCTGCCGTCGAGCTGGGGGCCGTGGCCATCCGCGCGGCCCTTTCCCGGGGTGGCGTGGATGCCGGCATGGTGGAAGAAGTCGTCATGGGCAACGTCCTTCAAGCGGGGCTGGGCCAGAACCCCGCGCGTCAGGCCGCCGTCAAGGCCGGTATCCCCGTGGAGATCCCGGCGTGGACGGTGAACAAGGTCTGCGGTTCCGGCCTCAAGGCCGTGGCGGAAGCCGCGCTGGCCATCCGCGCCGGAGAGGCCCGCTGTGTGGTGGCAGGCGGCATGGAGAACATGTCTCTGGCTTCCTATGTCCTGCCCTCCGCACGCTGGGGGGGCCGCATGGGCGATGCCAAGCTCGTGGACGAGATGATCAGGGACGGCCTCTGGGACGCTTTCAACGACTATCACATGGGCATCACCGCCGAGAACGTGGCGGCCCGCTACCATCTTTCCCGTGAAGAACTGGACGCCCATGCCGTGCTTTCCCAGCAGAGGGCCGTAGCCGCGCTGGAAGCGGGCGTGTTCGATGAAGAGATCGTGCCCGTACACGTGGAGCAGAAGAAAAAATCCTTCGACTTCGCTCGTGATGAGTTCCCCCGTCCCGGCACCACCATGGACGTGCTCGGCAAGTTGCGCCCCGCCTTCAAGAAGGACGGCGTGGTGACGGCGGGCAACGCTTCCGGCGTGAACGACGGCGCGGCGGCTCTGGTGCTCATGGATGCCGGACTGGCCGCTGAACGGGGCCTTTCGCCTCTCGCCCGCATTGTGGGCTGGGCCAGTGCCGGTGTGGAACCCGACGTGATGGGCCTTGGCCCCATCCCCGCCACCCGCAAGGCTTTGGAAAAGGCTGGTTGGACAGTGGCCGATCTCGATCAGATCGAAGCCAACGAAGCCTTTGCCGCCCAGTTCCTCGCCGTGGGCCGCGAGCTGGGTTTCAGCCTTGATAACGTGAACGTCAACGGTGGTGCCATTGCCCTTGGGCATCCTATCGGTGCCTCCGGTGCGCGTATCCTCGTTACGCTTTTGCATACGCTGAAGCGGAAGGGGCAGAGCAGGGGATTGGCAACGCTGTGCATCGGCGGCGGGCAGGGGATCGCCATGTTGGTGGAAAGGGGCTGACGGGCCATGCCTTCCCTCCATGTGAAGTATTGCGGGGGATGCCGCTCCGGATACGATCGCGCGGCATGGTTCAGGGGGGTGCTGTCCGCCATGCGCGCTCTCGATGGGAGCATTGTGCTCACGGACAACGAGGCCGGAGCCGATATCCGGGTGGCTGTGTGCGGCTGCCCCGCACAGTGCGTTTCCGTTCCGCCGGGGACGCACATGCTCCATGCCCCGTACATGGATGGGGAGCGTATGGAACCCTGCGATATGGCCGCATATTTGCTGGACATGGCCTCCCAGCGGAACGGGAGGGACGAATAGCATTGCTTATCAACTTGTTACAAAGGAGATGAGCGTTAAGGAGCGCAGAGGTGCTATGGCGTCAGCGATATCCCCCAGCCTCAGCGCTGTCATCTTATGCTAGCACGGTTTCCGATGTGTCTGCGGTGATTCGCCGGGATCTTGTCCTGCCCGCGCGGTATGGTGTACCTCAGCATACGCAAACATAACTTCCTCATCAGCCACGCCGAGAACATAACCTTATGTGGAAGAATGGGGCCGGCGTTATGATGGAAAGCGCCACTGTTTCCGCCGTGGTGTTCCCCTCCATCGGTGCTTCCATGATCCTGCGGCGCGTCATCGGTAAGGAACATCCGGCTCCCGCATCTGCCGTGTTGAATAAGCATTTCCGCCATCCTGCGTGAAGGCACCGTACATCATGACGGCGTCCGCCTCGGCTTTTCCCTGGCGGTGCGGATCTGCTTTTCCTGCTCAGCATAGGGCTTCCTTCCGTGAAGCCTATGGGATCGAGGCTCCCATAGGCTTGGGCTTCAAACGTAGGTGATGCGGTCCCGGCCTTCGGCTTTGGAGCGGTACATGCCGTCGTCCACGCGCATGAGTATGGCGTCCATGTCGTCTTCGGGGTTGATGCGGGTCGCGCCGATGCTGATGGTGACGTGGTTATCAAGATCGCGCACGCTTTCCAGAAGGGATCTCAAGGTTTCCTCGGCGTCGCCCGGCGCATCGATGAAGCCGATGAATTCGTCCCCGCCCCAGCGGGCCACGCAACCGGCCTTACCGACGATTTCCTCAGCCTTATGCCCCACACGGGCAAGGACTTCATTGCCCCAAAGGTGGCCGCGGGTATCGTTGATGTGTTTGAAGTGGTCCACGTCGAACATGAATACAAGAGGCCGTTCCCAGAGTTTCCGGCTCAGGATGGCATTGAAGCGTTCCCGGTTCATGAGCCCGGTGAGTTTGTCCGTGGTGGCAAACAGGGTCATGAATTTGTCGTAGCGCGATACGGTCCCCGAAACCAGCAGCAGGATCAGGATGATGATGCACGCCACGACGAGGATGTCCTTCCAAAGCTGCGAAAGAAGCGATTCCTTAATGATGGCGGTATCTTTTTCCACAATGAGATACCAGTCGAGATCGTCGATGTAACGGGTGACGAGGCAGGTTTCCTGCCCGTTGTACTTGTACCACGAGCTTTCCACACGGCTCTTGGTGAAGATCTTTTTGCGGTATTCGGATACGGGCAACAGATCGTCGATGGTGGCGTTGGCAATCATGGCGTCGGACGTGTGGACCTGTACCACACCCTCGCGGTTGACGAGGAACGCCGTCAGATCGAAATCGAGCTCGAACGAGGCGAGGATCTGCTGCAATTCACGCATCTTGACCCCGACGCCCACCACGCCCATGAGTTCGCCGTGATCGTCTTCGATACGGCAATCCACGAACACAGTCAGCTCATTGCGGGCCATTTCGTCGGTGTCGACCTCAAGCCGGTGGGGGATCCCGGAAGCGACGAAGTTGTAGTACCAGACGTCGTGGGAGTCATCCCTGCTGACAACTTTATTTATTCCGTTATAATGATAGTAAATATTTGTCTTTGCCGAAACAAGGAACACCGAACTGTAGTCGTATTTCCTCTTCAGGCCGTTGAGGTAGTCTTGCAGTTCCGCAATTTGTTCCGGTGAATCATTCTCTCCCCGGAGCCAGCTCTTGAGGAAGCTGTCGTTGGCCATTGTCAGGGAGACGAAAATCGGCTTGGTCAGTTCGTTACTGATGGAAGAAAAGATGTTCAGGGAGGTAAGGCGGGAGATATTCCTGATGTCATCCCTGATGACGACGCTGTATGTGCAGTAGTTAATGATTGTTATACAAATGAACCCAATAAGCACGATACCCGTGATGAAGGCGTGGGTCCTGAAGAGTTTCTTTTTCATAGGAGGCCTGATTACGGGGAGCCGGCGCGGAATGGCGGAAACCGACGTTCTGTCGGTGGGATATTATGACACTGTTCGTCCAACCGATAGATTCTAATGGGATCCTATGACTCTGGCAACAGAAAAATGGCGGTACTCTGATAGGGTTGCGCTATGGGCTTAGGCCTCCTCCGGAGGTATGTTTCCGCAGGAGGCATTCCATCATGCGCTGCCTTTTTCCAGTTTTTCGGCAAGGGCTTTGATGCTCGGGGCGACGGGGAAAGGATGTTCTGTCCCAAAGGCCAACGCCTCAAACTGCGGGATGGGCAGGGGGCGCGAATAGAAATAGCCCTGCGCATAGGCGCATCCGGCCTGAAGCAGGAAAGCGGCCTGTTCCTCGGTTTCCACGCCTTCGGCAATGACCTTGATGCTCATTTCTCGGGCGAGGGAAATGCTGAACCGGATGACCGTCTTGCCGCGTTCGGTCGTGACGACCTCGTTGAGGAATCCCCGGTCGATCTTGATGAAGTCCACGGGCATACTCTTGAGCATGTTCAGGGACGAGTAGCCTGATCCGAAATCGTCCATGGAGAACTGGAACCCGAAGGCCTGCAAGGCCTTCATGGATTCGAAGAGTCCGCTTTCGTTCTCGAGGAAGGCGCTTTCGGTGAGTTCCAGTTCGAGGAGATGCGGCGGCAGCTCGTAGCGGCGCATCAGGTCGAGCAGCTTTTCACGCAGGCGCGGATCGTGGATATGCATACGCGACATGTTCACGGAGATGGGCGTGGGCGTGAGGCCGTGGTCAATCCAGCGGCGCAAGGTGATGCAGGCCTGCTCCCAGATGTATTCATCCAGCCGGATGATGAAGCCGTTCTTCTCGAACAAGGGGATGAAACGGTCCGGCGGCATCAGCCCCTCGGTGGGGTGTATCCAGCGCACCAGCCCTTCCGAGCCGATGATGCGCGATGTCGGGATGTGCACCTTGGGCTGAAGGTACAGAACGAATTGCCCCTGCAGAAGGGCGTCGTGCATCTGGTTTTCGATCTTCTTTTCCTCAAGGATCCTCTCGCGCAGCTTGCCGTCGTAGAAGGCGTAGCTGTTCAGGTAATTCCCCTTGATCGTCTTGAGGGCGAGGTTGGCCCAGTCGCAGAGCACGTTGATGGGCGTGTCTATGTTGTCGACCTCGCAGATGCCGAACGAAGGCACGACCTTGTACGGCAAGGGGTAGTCGGCGAGCCTGTCCGTCAACTCCTTGATGAGGGCGAGGATACGCTCACGGGAGTAGTCCACGCACAGGCAGAACACATCCCCGCCGAGGCGCCCGTAGACGCTGTGGGTCCCGGCCATCTTTTCCCGCAGCAGATCCGCGATGGCGATGAGGAGCTTGTCGCCTTCCTTAAGGCCGTACAGGTCGTTGATGACCTTGAAGCGGTCTATGTCCATGCGGACGATGCTGTAGCGGCGCTCGGGGTAGGCGTGCACGGCCTGTGCCGCCTGCGAGTAGAAGGTGTGCATGTTGTACAGATCGGTCAGGAGATCGAACTCGGCCCGGTACTTGAGCGCGAGCACGGAACGGGTCGCGCTGTCGACGTCGTTGAGCGTGCCGATATAGCGCTTGGGATTGCCCTTGTCGTCGTGCAGGCAGGTGAGGGCCGCCTTGCACCAGATGTACACGCCGTCGCGCTTGCGGAAGCGGGCGGTCATCTCGGTATAGCGCTGGATGCGCGAATCCTTGAGGAAGGCGGTGAGCAGGGGCAGATCGTCAGGATGGATCACGAGGTCTTCCCGCCAGACGTGCATCAGATCACGGTGGTCGTAGTTCCCGGCGAAACGGGCGACGATCTCCGGCGAGATGTAACGGGTATCGGTTTCGAGGTTCCACTCGAAGACGAGGGTGTCCGTCTGCTCCACGATGGTCCGGTAGCGTTCGTCGTCGAGGCGCTGGCGCTCAAGGAGGATGTTCTGCTGAGCGACTTCCTCCGCCTGCTTCTTGTCCCCGATATCCATGATGAAGGCGAGATAGATCTCGTCGCCGCCGTCGGGCTGGGCCACGGGGAACATGGTGATCGACGCCCAGTGGTACTCCTGGTCGTGCCAGAGCTTGCGGAATTCGCCGATAAGGTATTCCCGGCCCGCCGCGAAGTTCTGCCGCAGCGCATCGAGATTAAAGAATTCGAGGAAGCGGGTGCGGTCTTCAGGAAAGAGCATGTTGCGCGATACGAGATCGATGCACTCGCTGAGGCGGCCCTGCTCGGGCGGGGTCACATACTTGCCCTTCACGTGGTACACGATACGGTAGCTGTCCTGCGTGATGTTCAGTTCGTACAGCTCGTCGTAGATGTTGCGCAAGGCGTGATCGTACTGCTCGCTGATGCGGCGGCGCTGTTCCTCTTCACGCTGTTCGGAGATGTCGCGGACGAGGAGTATCCCCTTGTCGGTGCGGCAGGAGTCGTGCCCGCACAGAGGAACGATGAAGGCGGAAACCCAGTACCATTTGCCGTCGCTGCCAAGGCGGCGGTATTCGGCGGGGACTTCCATGCGGCCTTCGCTGAACTCCTTGCGGATGTTGCTCCCGATGAAAGCGGTGAGGAAGCGTTCCCGGTCCTCAGGGTGGATGAGGGTTGCGGCTATGGTGTGGATATTGCCGTTCTTGTCGTGATCCACGGGGATCATGGGCGTGTCGGCGGCGTAGACAAGGTGGGGCGTATCGGCGCTGAGGTCGATTTCGTAGATTTCGGTATACGTGTTGCGCAGGGCGATGTTGTAGCGCTCTTCCTCAAGGGCGCGTTCCTCTTCGACGCGCTTCTGCTCCGTGATGTCCCGGATGATGAAAAAGGCGGTCATATCGTCGCCTTCTTCAAGGAAAAACACGCGGTTTTCGAGCCACAACTGTTCGTTTTCGCCAAAGAGCACCCGATACTGATCGACGAGGGTGCGGGAATGCGCGCGGCAGGCCTCGAGCAGGGCTTTGGGCGTGGTGGTGCGGTTGATGCGTTCGCGGTCGGCGGGATGGACCATCGCTATTGTTTCGGCGTGGAATGTGCGGTAGTCGCCGGAACGGGGTTCGCTGGGCAGGCTCGGCGCGGAGGCGTTGCGGTGGAACTGCCACGTGCGCAGGTTGATTTCGATGATGCAGTCCCCGGACTGGCGGAACACGGTGCTTTGACGGCGTTCGAGCCGGGCGGCGGTTTCTTCCATCCTTTTGCGTTCGTTGATGTCCTGCCAGAGGAGGAGCAGGCGCCCCGACGATCCGGGCATGGGCAGCACCAGTATCGAGATCCAGTGATAGGTCCCGTCGACGGCAAGGACGCGGTATTCTGTGGACAGCCGGGGATCGTCGGCCACTTTCCTGCTGACGTTCTCCGGGGAGAAAAGATCAAGGAAGGACTCCCGGTCATCGGGGTGGATGTACCGGTTGGCGATGGTGCGGGTGTCCCGCGAATACGAATGGGTCAGCTCGGGTTTCGCCAACGTGGAATCTTCGTCCCGGTGCACGATGCGCATGGAATCCGTATCGAGCATGACCTCGTAGATTTCGGAATAGCTGTGCTGGAGGGCCTTGTAGAAATCGGCTTCCTCGTTGAGCCGTTCGGTGATGTCGCTCAGCAGGAGCAGGGCATGGTGGTACGCTCCGGGGATGGCCCGGATGGTGGCGTTGACCCACCGGTAGGGTTTTCCGGCGTCCTGCCGTTTGCGGTATTCGAGCTGTGGGGCCTCGCCCAGGTCGAGCCGGGCCATGATGTTCGGCACGTCGTAAAAGGTGCGGACGCTTTTGAGGTTTTCTGGGTGCACGCGGTTTTTGCCACGATCGAGGACGAATTCCTCGATGGGCATCAGGGTCGGCGAAATGGTGACTTGTTCGCTGTTGTAATAGAGGGGAGCGATAAGCCCGGCTTCAAGATCGAGGCGGAAAATTTCCGTATAGTTGCTTTGCAGGGCGAGGAGGTAGTTGTTTTCCTCTTCTTTCTTCTTGGTGACGTCGCGCAGCAGGATAAGGGCGTGCCCCTCGTTGCCGGGGACAGGCTGCGCCGAGGCCGCGATCCAGCGGTAAGGGCCGTTTTCCGACGAACGCTTGCGGTATTCACATTCCGGGCGGCCGCCGCGTTCCAGTTCCCCGAAAAGGCGGCGCTCGTAGAAATCGAGCACGCTTTCGAGGGATTCTGGGGCCACGCGGTCGACGGCGCGCCGCTTGACGAACGCGGAAAAATTGGCTTCCTCCTTGACGATGGGCACCTGCTCGCTGTTGTAGAACAGCGGCGTGACCGTGCGGCTCCTGACGTCGAGGGAGAAGATCTCGGAATAATTGTTTTGCAGGGCGAGGAGGTAGTTGTTTTCCTCTTCCTTCTTCTCGGTGACGTCGCGCACGAGGAGGACGGTCTCTCCCCGGTTGCCGGTCGGCAAGGGCACGATGAGCGCCAGCATCCAGTGATAGGTCCCGTCAAGGCCGAGCTTGCGGTATTCGACGGAAAGCTCTTCCCCGGCGTCGAGTTTCCTGAGGATGGTTTCGGCGGTGAAGAAATTCCGGAAGACCACCCGATCCCGCGGATGGACGCGGGTTTTCATGACCGTGATGATGTCCTTGTCGAATTCGCCGCTGACATCGATGGGCGCGAGCAGCTTGGTGTTGCAGAACAGGCAGGTCAGCTGGTTGGCGGCGAGGTTCATCCGGTAGATCTTGGCGTAGCTGTTCTGAAGGGCTACTTGAAGGTTTTCTTCGTCCCGCCTGTGGGTGAATTCCGCGCATTTCTGCTCGTTGATATCCCGGATGCATTGGAGGACGTGGCACGAGCCGTCGTCCTGCGTATAGGCGAAGGCGATGCGGGTACGCCAGCGGGGCCCGGCCTCCTCGGCAAACTGGTATTCGAGATGGATATTCCTGTCGTTTACGCCTGCCGCGAAGGCTGCCCGCAGCCCTTCGAGGGAGAAGTGTTCGCGGAAGGCGTCACGGTACTGTGGGAGGATATGGCCGAAGAACAGCTCGAAATGGGCGGCGTAATCGCCCGAAGTGTCGGTGGCGAGGTCATTGCGGTTGGCCAGAAGCTCAAAATGGCCGGTGCCGAGATCCACGTCCACGACATAATGATAGCTCTCGCAGAGGGCGCGGGCGAAGGAATCGCGCTTGGCCTTGGCCTTGCGCTCCTCGGGCGTCAGAAGGCGCTCTGAAATGAGCACGACGTGTGCGGGCTCCTTGTTTTCCCAAAGGATACCGGAAACCGAAATTTCACAGATGCCCTTGAAGGGCGGGTGCTCATGCAGGGTGGTGAACGCCTCCCCGCCGCCGTGTTTTGTCACGGGACAGAAGGAGCAGATATCGGATTTGCCCCAAAACACCTCGAAGCAGGTCACCCCGAGCTTGACATTGGGATACGCGCGGGCGACCGTATCGTTGAAGTAGACGATGCGGTGGTTGGCGTCGATGACGTAGACCGCCGTATTGGGCAGGCTGTTGAGGATGTTGCGGGTGGATTCGTAACTTTCGCGCAAAAGGCTGGCGGAGCGGCGCTGCCGGATGTACTCCCCGATGATTTTGGACATGAGGATGAGGGCGTCCACTTCCTGCTGCGTCCATATGCGGCGGTTGCCGCGCTCCTCGAAGCCGATATGGCCGACCACGTGCCCGTCGCGCACGATGTCGCACTGGAGGAGCGAGGAGATGGTGTCGTCGAGGATGAACGTTTTTTCTTCCGGGGGGACTTCCGAAAAATCGCTGCAATAATAGATGCCGTTGGAGTCCCGTGTTTTGGGCAGCTCGATTTTGTCGACGGGGACGTTTTGGAACTGCTCCTTGGTGCTCCATTTCGGATCGGAGCACCATTCATGCGCGATGCTGACGGCCTTCCCGTCGAGCGAGTATTCAAAGATGAGAATCTTGTCCACGCGCAAGGCGTTTCCGATGAAATGCAACGCCTTGTCGATCCCTTCGTGCATGTCGTACATGCTGAAGAGGATATCGATGATGTCCACCATGATGCTGTTGCGGACGGTGTTGACGGCGAGGGGCGCGGATGTCTGGACGCCGTCGGCGTCTCCGCCGGAGGACTGGCCGAAGAATTCGTAACGGTTTTTGCCGTTCCCTTTGGCGTGGTACAGGGCGACGTCGGCCTGCCGGAACAGATCCTCATAGGCGATGGGGCGCTCGGTAACGGCGATGCCCACGCTGACGGAGACGGCGTTGTCGATATTGCTGTTTTTGAACAGGTTGCGGATGGAGGAGCAGAGGGACTGCGCGCGTGTGCGGATACCCGCGATTTCAGAAACGTCGCGCATGTAGACGTGGAATTCGTCGCCGCCCACGCGCCCGATGATGTCGTCCTGCCGGAAGGTGCGCCGAAGCTGGCGGGCGATTTCCATGATGATGGAGTCCCCGGCGAGGTGCCCCATGCTGTCGTTGACGTCCTTGAAATTGTCGATGTCGATCATGAACAGCACGCCGGAACTGCCGGGCCTTGCGTCGCGCAGGGCGATGCGGATTTCCTCTTCGGTCGTGACCTTGTTGTAAAGCCCGGTCATGGAGTCGGTGCGGCTCTTATCAAGGAGCCTGAGCTGTTCGCGCTTCTGCCGGTCGATGTCGCGCAGCGCGCCCACGGATTTGACGGGCTTGCCGAGGGTGTCCAGGATGTTGGTGCTGTAGAGGGCGAACCAGCGCTTGCGGCCTGAGTGGGTGGGCAGGAACCGTTCGGGTGCGGCCTCGGTGGAGGCTTTTTCGGCGTCGAGGGCGAGAAAAGGTTCACGGAACCCCTCGCTTACGGGATCGATGGCCTCGCCTCTGCCCAGCCGTTCGCGGAAACGGGGAATAACGGGTTCGTGCCCGAAGACCTTATGGTACTTTTGGGTGTAGGCGATGGTATCCGTCTCAAAGTCGTATTCAAAGGGCAGATCTTCGGAAATGTCGGCGATGAGGGCGTATTTACGGCGCTCGTATTCGGCGCTGCGCAGCATCTCCTCCACGCAGGCGAGATCGGTAAAGGCGGAAAGGTAAACGGGGTACTGGCCTTCGTGGAGGACGCCTTCCATGCGCGTGCCGGAGAGGCGGATGCGGACGGAGGTGGCGTCTTTGCGGACGAGCACCCCTTCCCAGTCGAAAAGGGGAGGGTGCCCGGCGAGGAGCCCGATGAGGCGCACGGCGGAAGATTGTTCGATCCAAGGAAGGAGGGAGTTGCCCTGTTGGCGGCACGACTCGGCGGTTTCCCCGACAAGCGTATAGAGGGCCTTGTTCGCCGCGATCAAGGTAAGTTGCGGATCTGCGGCAACGGTGGCAGTTCCGGTGATTATGTGCGGGTTGTCGAGGAATTCCTGGAGCCTGTTCATTCCACTGTTCTCTTGGATAGGGTGTGGAGACACTCCGGGGGATGCCCCCCCCCCGCATGTCGGAAAAAGTCCGGCACGCATCGTATCAAAGAATATAAAAGCCGGCAAAACATCCGATAGCATAGAGTATAGGCTTACGGGTGCCATTCATCAAGCGGAAATGCCGCTTGATGCCGGAAGTTATTCCACAACCGTTCCCGTTGCGGAGGGATACGGTTCTTGGGCGGAGGCAGCAGGGCGGTATCCTCAAGATGCCGCCCGCTTGTTGTGGTCAAGAGACGCTTGGCTTGCTGATGTGCCCGCTCTGCGCGGTAGAGCCGGGTGCTCTGGGGGTATGATCGGCCCGATTGAAAAGGTTTCTCCGCCGGGCGAAACAGGGTGGCGGGTTTCCGCGTATGGGGTGGAGTCGGGAGCTGCACAATGCATCCAGCCGAAAGAGGTGTCCCCTTCGGGGGGGCGGGCCGCCCTTTCCGCTTCCCGATTCTGAATAACATACCATCATCTCCGCAAGTTGTTTCGTTCTTTTGCCATGTGAAGAAAAGATCCTTGCTGAATGCCTCCATTCCACTCAAAATCTTTGTGGCTCAAGGCTTTTCGGCCAATCGGAGCGTTCATTTTTTTATCATAAAAAAGCTAATGAACATAAAGTATTATACTTTATAAACGGCCCTGTTCCGGCTTCTCGATTCCTCCGGAGCTTTCGTGAAAAAAATCGGAAAAGGTGAAAAGTGTCTCTTGGGAGACAGAAAATGTCCCTGAAATCCGTATTGTGAATGCAAGAACAAGGTCGCACAGCGACCCTCCAACCCTCTCTACGGAAGGAACCGCCATGAAAGAAGACCGCAAGATCAAGAACGTCGTGCTGATCATGCTCGACACGCTCCAGTTCAACTATCTTGGCTGCTACGGCAACAAGGTTGTGAAGACCCCCAATATCGATCGCCTCGCCCGTCAGGGCTTCCTCTTCGAAAACGCCTACAGTGAAGGCCTGCCCACGGTGCCCGTGCGCCGCGCCCTCATGACCGGCCGCTTCACCCTGCCTTACGGCGGCTGGCAGCCTCTCGCTCCTGACGACACCACCGTCGCCGACATCATGTGGGGCAAGAACATGCAGACGGCCCTCGTCTACGACACCCCGCCCATGCGCCTGCCCAAGTACGGCTATTCCCGCGGTTTCGACTTCGTGAGCTTCAACCCCGGCCAGGAGCTCGACCACACCAGCTTTGCCGATGTGCCGCTGGATCCCGCGCTGAAGCCGGAAGACTACACCTCCCCCACGATGGTTTTCAATGAAAAAGGCGAAGTCATCGACGACGACAGCACGCAGCTCCTCGACGAAATCGGCTGCTTCCTGCGCCAGCAGCAGTTCCGCAAGCCCGAAGACAGCTATATTTCCCGCGTCATGACGGATGCCCAAAACTGGCTGTCCAACCGCCGCGACAAGACCCGCCCCTTCCTGCTCTGGGTGGACTCCTTTGATCCGCACGAACCTTGGGACCCGGAATCCGTGTGGAAGGGCGAACCCTGCCCCTACGATCCCGAATACGTCGGCAACCCGCTGGTGCTCGCGCCGTGGACGCCCATCGAGGGCCGCATCACGGAACGCGAATGCGAGCACATCCGCGCCCTGTACATGGAAAAGATCACGCAGGTGGACAAGTGGGTGGGCGAACTGCTCGACTCCATCCGTGCTCAGGGGCTCTGGGACGAAACCCTTATTGTGTTGATGTCCGACCACGGCCAGCCGATGGGCGAAGGCGAGCACGGCCACGGCATCATGCGCAAGTGCCGTCCCTGGCCGTATGAGGAACTCGTGCACGTACCTCTGATCATGCACGTCCCCGGCATCGAAGGCGGCAAGCGCATCAAGAGTTTCGTGCAGAACGTGGACGTGACCGCGACCATCATGGACGCGCTCGGGGAGCTCGGCACGCCGCAGAAGGCGAGCGATTTCGGCTTCCCGACCTACGACACCTCGGAAATGCAGGGCATCAGCCTCCTGCCCGTGATGCGCGGCGAGACCGACACCGTGCGCGACTGCGCCATCGCCGGGTACTACGGCATGTCGTGGTCCCTCATCACCGAGGATTACTCCTACGTGCACTGGCTGGTGAGCGAGGACGTGAAGGACAGCGTGGACTGCATCGCCGGTTCCGGCACCGAAATGAAGGAAGAAATGTGGACCTGCACGGCTGGCGCGAAGGTGCAGGTGCCCGATCATGATGAATTGTACGACCGCAAGGCCGACCCCTTCCAGCTCAACAACATCGCGGATCAGAATCCCGACAAGGCCCGCGAGATGCTCCAGCAGCTCAAGCTCGTCATCGGCGAAATCCGTACGAGCTGAGGATAGGAAGAAAGGGAGAACTGGGGGAAGGGGTTCCCCTCCCTTTCCCCACCCCCCAATCCCTCCCCTTCCTAAGGTTTTTGTTTTTAGCGAACCCTTGTTCACTGTGTTGGGGAGGTGCCGGATCCTTGCCGGGCTGCGGGGCTTCCTTTTCCATATATCTCACTCTATTCCATGCACTGCGCGGAGCGCATATGACAACTGCCGTTGCGACCAACAAGCTGTCCGGAAAGTGGATAGGCTGGCTGACGAGCCTGCTCGGTGGCCTCTTTGTGGCTTGGTGCTTTTATGACCCGAGCACGCCGAAAGTGAACCTCTACTGGTTCGGGACGATCATGGCGATCGGCATGTTCGCCTTTGACCTGCTGCCGAACTTCGTCACCGCCGTCCTGCTCCTGATGTACTACATCCTGACGGGCATCGCGGCCCCGGATGTGGCTTTCGTCGGCTGGACCACCCCCATCCCGTGGCTGTGCATGTGCGGTATGCTCATCGGCGTGCTCATGGAAAAGACGCGCCTCGCCAACCGTATTGCCCTGTTCACCATCAGCCGCGTGGGGACCACCCCCATTCGCATGTACATCGCGTTCCTGCTCGCCGGATTCATCGTCAGCGCGATCATCCCCGACGTCATCACGGTCGACATCCTGTTCATGGCCATCGCCACCGGCATGTGCCAGAGCCTCAACCTGTCCGTGACTTCCCGTTCCGCGACCACCATCGTCCTTGCCGCCTTCTTCGGCGCGACCATCTCTTCGGCTGCCTACCTGCCCAACAACACGGGCATCATCGGCCTGCTCATGGTCAAGGACATGGGCGTCCCGTTCACATGGCTGGGCTTCTACAGCGAAAATCTGCCTTACCAGATCGGGCACGCGCTGCTGGCCTATACCATCCTGCACCTTTTCGGCGGGCGTGAGCTTGGCGAGCACATTTCCCGCTGCCGCGCTTGTGCCGAAGCGGAACTCGCCACTCTCGGCAAGATGAGCCGCGACGAAAAGAAGACCCTCGTCCTGGCCTTGCTCGCGCTGGTGGCTTTTATCAGCGAACCGTGGCACGGTATCCCCGGCTACTTCGCCTTCTGCAGCATGGTCCTGCTTGGGTTCACCCCTATCTTCAACTTGATGGAAGCCAGCGATCTCAAGAAGGTGCAGTTCCCCATCCTGTTCTTTATCGCGGGCTGCATGGCCATCGGCATTGTGGCGGGAACCCTCGGCATCCCCGCATGGCTGGCCGGGAAGCTGGTGCCCTACCTCCAGCAGATCGACAGCAATGCCGGTTCGTCCATGTTCGCCTATTGGGTGGGCGTCGTCGCCAACCTCGTGCTGACACCTGTCGCGGCGGCAACGTCCCTGAGCGTGCCCATGGCCGAAATCGCCACCTCGCTGAACCTTGGGATCAAGCCCATCCTGTACAGCTTCCTGTACGGGCTTGACCAGTTCTTCCTGCCGTATGAGCTGGCCCCGGCCTTGATCATGTTCGCGACCGGATACGTCCGCGTCCGTTACCTTATCGGTATCATGCTGACGCGTATGGTTTTGGCCAGCCTGATCGTGGCGTTCGTCGCCACCTTTATCTGGCCCATGATGAACCTGTAGGGAGGGGTGAAAAGGAGGAAACATGAACCGTTTCGGATTCTGCAAGCAGGAAGGCCCGGTTTTCCGCATCCGGGATCTCAACAGCCCGTGGCGTTCGGTCCTGCATCTAGGCCAGCGTCAGATGGTAGGCAAGTCCTACCAGTGGGAAGACGATCCCGAAACCTCCACCTTCTCGTTTTTGGAGAAGGGCAGGGTACGGCTCCTGAATCTTTCCGAAACGGGCAAGGAGCGCATCGTGCTCTATATCGAGCCGGGGTGCCTCTTTCGCGAAATCGTGTTGCTGCATGTTTCCCCTTCGCATCCCGCGTCGCTGGTGGCGCTGGAACCCTGTGAAGTCTATAATTTCCCCCGGACCCTGCTGGACGATGCCGAATTCGTGCGGCGCCATCCGGCGCTGATGAGCAATCTGGTCCACTCGCTCGGAGCCAAGGCCGGGGCCTTTTACAGCCAGATAACCGAAAGCGTCGAGCTGGACCCGCAGACGCAGGTATGCCGGTATCTGCACCGGCTGGCCGATGAGCGCCGGACCCGCGTGGTCAACCCCGGCGTGTCGCAGTCCGAGCTGGCCCTTGTGCTCGGCTTGCATCGGAGCACGGTATGCCGCATTATCCGGACCCTGCGCGATCGGGGCGTTCTGGGGCACTTTACCCGGTGTTCCCTTGAGATCCTCGACCGCGAAGCCCTCGCGGAGTTGTGCAACCCGAGCGAGGGAGGAAAATAAGATGAACCGGGGAGAGGGAGCTTTCGGGGAATTCCCGCACGGTTTCTCCCTCCCTGGATACACCGCCTTCCCCATGTTTTTCGAGTGAAGGCAGGCGGTACGGAGGGGAATCCCCTTTCGTGACGAGAGAACCGCATGAAACCCATTGGAGTGACATTATGATCGAGATCATCACCGAAGCTGACTACAAGGATCGCCTTGCTGCGACGCAAAACGGCGTGCTGCTGTTCTTCAAGAAGCTCTGCCCGCATTGCAAGAACATGGAGAAGGTGCTCGAGAAGTTCGGAGCCGCCAAACCCGGCATCGCGCTGTACGGCATCGATATTGAAGAGAACGCCGCCGCTGCCGCCGCGCTCGGCGCGGAACGCCCGCCGACGATTTTCGTCATCAAGGGCGGTGAGGTCAAAGCTTCCAAGGTCGGCCTCATGAACCCCCGCGAAATGGCCGCGTTCTTCGAGAAGGCCTAAGTTGCCGAATGGGGGAAGGGGGATTCGAGAACGGTGCGCTGATGCGCGCTCCCCCTTCCCTTCACATTGTCTTTTTCTCTTGTACATCCGTTACGATGAAGGCTTCGATAATCGCTTGTTTTTGCCAATGATTGCGTGAGCCGAATCCCCTTCGGCGGCAAGGCATGGGCAAAGGCGGGCCGGTCGTCGCGTCGTTTGTCTCGGAAAAGGCGGCGGTTCCCGTGCGGGAAAGCCGTGGCGTCATCTCCTCACCAGCCGAAACGTTTTGAGGTGGGGGCCGGGAAGGAAGGCTTTTTATAAAGGGCCTTTTCCTCGGCAAATCAGGAGTTTCCATCAGGAGCTTGCAATGGAAGAACGTACTTGTGACATCATCGTACTGGGCGGCGGGCCTGCCGGGATGACGGCGGCGATCTACGCGAAACGCGCGAACCTCGATGTGGTGCTCCTCGAGACGAATGTGACGGGCGGGCTGGTGAATTCGACGTATACGGTGGAGAATTTTCCCTCTTATCCTGAGATCCACGGTATGGAACTCATGGAAAAGATGCGCGAACATGTGGATCACATGGGCGTGGAAGTGGAGGAAGTGTTCGAAGTCACCGGCCTTGAGCTTGGCGAAGACGAGAAAGCCGTGCATGGGGACGGCATCGTTTACAAGGCCCCGGCGATCATTCTGGCGACGGGCCGCAAGCCCATTGCGCTGGACGTGCCCACCGAATGCGATCAGATGCACTTCTGCGCGATCTGCGACGGCGCTCCGTACAAAGGCAAGCGCGTGCTCGTGGTCGGCGGCGGGAACAGCGCCTTCGACGAAGGCTTGTACCTCCTGAATCTCGGCGTCGCCGAGCTGACCGTGGTGGAAATCATGGATCGCTTCTTCGCGGCGGAGGCCACGCAGGACGCCCTGCTCGGCGATCCCCGCGTGAAGGGCTTCAAGACGACCAAGGTCGTGGACGTGGAAGTCACGGACGGCAAGCTGTCCGCCGCCATCCTCGAAAACGCGCAGACCGGCGAACGCACCGCGCTGCCCGTGGACGGGATTTTCGTCTTCCTCGGCCAGTCCCCGAACAACGAATGGTTCAAGGATGCGATCGCCCTCGATGACAAGGGCTACATCCTTGCGGGCGAAGACATGTCTACCAATATTCCCGGCGTGTTCGGCGCGGGCGACATCAACCACAAGCCGTACCGCCAGATCACCACGGCGGTCAGCGACGGTACCATAGCCGCTCTCGCCGCCGAGCGTTGGTTGCGCAGCCGCAAGAAATAAGGTTATGTATGACTCCGGGGGAGGATGTTTGGGGAAAGGCGTCCTCCCCCGCCATGCCGTCCGCATGAACGGGCGGCGGGGAGAGACGTTCCCTCGGGGGGACGCACGCATATTCTATCCACTTGAATACACTTCTTTATCCTCAATAACGTGCGGTTAAAGAGCGTGTAGCTGGGTGTCGGGATATGTGTCCAAACTCCCCCTCCTGGTTTGCGCCGGGAGGGGGAGTCTTTTGTGTACCGAGCTGTTTTTTTCAGAAGCGGGGCCTGAACCCATGCCTCGGCAAACGGAAAGGGATTTTACGGGCGGATGACCTTGTCGGCCAGTGCGAGGCTGGTCACGACATCCAGCATGTTGGTGGTCTGTCCGGCCTGCTTCGCCTCAAGGAGGCCGTAGAAATCAAGGCAGGTTCCGCAGACGAGGACGTCCGTCCCCGCGTTTTCCAGAGCCTTCAGGCTGTCCAGTGCTTTTCCGGGGGTGGCGGCGAGCTTCACGCCGCCGTTCAGCAGAATGACGCGCCACAGGCTCTCCCCCAGCTCGGGCAGGGTGGACAGGAAATTCCCCATCAGTTTTTCGCCCAGCTCATCATCGCCGCGCCCGAAGGTTTCGGTGGTGATGAGGACCAACGTCTTGCCGGGCGTGAGGGTTGCGGCGGCGGGTTCCGGCTCGGTGACGCGGCATCCGCACGCTGTGGCGGAAACGGACCACAAGGCGGCTTCTTCCTGCCGTACTTCCACGGAATAGCCGTTGCGGCCGAGAAAGCGGCTCACATTTTCCGAAGCTGCCGTATTGTCCACAAGCACGCGCAGCGAGGCGGGTTTTTCTTCTTGCAGCATCCTGCGGCAGCGGATGACTGGTTCGGGGCAGGCCAACCCGCAGCAATTCAATTCCTTGGTCATGTGACTATCCTTTTCTGTTTTTTCATAAGCGGCCGCCGTCCGCACAAACGGCTGGACGGCGCTTCCATGCCGCCGAGAGGCTTAGTTGAGCATTTCGAGGAAGGCTTCGATCCGGACCTTGAGCTGTTCGGTATCCGCCTCCGAGTAGTCCGTCACGATCTGGAGGAACGGCAGATCCAGTTCCTCACGCACGAACTTTTTGACGGACCACGATTCCACATCGTACGTCTGGCATCCCTGCCAGGTGAGATCGACCACGGCGTCCGTCTGGAACGCTTCCGTCAGCTCTCGCAGCGCCGTGTAGCGGTTGGGGTTGGGCGACATGACGGAGCATGGCGTGTCGAGATACCGTCCGGCGAGTTCGGTCAGCGGATCGGCGGTTTCATCCATCATCAGGCGCACTTTTTTATAACAGGTGCAGTTGTCGATGCAGACGATGCTCGCCCCGCACTCTTCGAGGAGCTGGATGACCTTGTGGGAGCCCAGCCCCGTGGGGACGCCCGTGAGCAGGACGCGGGGCGCGTCCGGGGAAACGGCCCCGTCACTCGCCCCGCCGATCTCGGCGGCGATGTCCTGAAGGAGCGCGATGGCCTGCTCGTAGTCGGGCATGAAGGAAGCCCGGAAACAGATGTCCAGCAGATCCATGCCCGTCAGGGGCGACGGCTTGCGCTTGGCGAGGTCAAGGACATCCTTGAGGGCGCGGCGGAGCCGGTTGGTCAGCCGGACGGCATTCCGCAGATCGTCCGTGGTGATGGAAACGCCGAAATCCTTTTCCAGCCTCGCGGCGAGCTTGGCGTACTGGGCGCGCCAGTAGTCCTTGGCGTCCCCGTCCTGAATCTGCGGAAGCTGGAGCAGTACGACCGGCTTGTAGGCGGCCAGCAGTTCGTACATCTTTTTCTTGCCGTCGCAGGTGGTGTCCGCCACCACGATGTCCGAGGCGGCGAGATAGGGACAGCTGTCTTGGAGCGCGAAACCGAAACTGCTCTTGATCAGCGGGCAAAGGGAGCGGGGGAGCATGGTTTCCGCCACCGGGATGGAATCGTTTTTCGTGCCGCACAGCGAAACCGGAATGGCTCCTGCGGCAAGGGCGATTTCCAGCGGCGAATAGATGCAGTACTGGCCCACGACCTTTTTCCCCGCTTCTTTGGCTTGTTGCAGCGCCAGCACATTGCGCCCGGTGATGTCGCGGAACCGTTCGAGACTTGCGTATGCCATGAAAGTTCTCCTTCAAGGTATGGTGGTGAAGCCGTTCAGATGCGGGCGGCAATCAAGGCCGCTCCGATGGCTCCGACGAGTTGCGGATACTCGGGCACGTTGACCGGGACGCCGAGTTCTTCGGAAAGCAGCCTGCTGAACGAAGGGCTTGTCGCCAGCCCGCCCGTGAACGTGCATTCGCCGCGCAAGGGTATGCGGGCGGCAAGGCCCCGCATACGCCGGGCGATGGAGCGGAAGACGCCGGCGGCGATATCGGCGGGTGGCGTACCCCGCGCAAGCAGGCCGATGATTTCCGTTTCCGCGAATACGGCGCACATGCTGGAAATGGCGGCGGGCTTTCCCCGTCCGGCGGCTTCACCGAGCTCCGCCAGCTCCATGCCGAGGATGCCGGAAAGGACCTGTAGAAAACGGCCCGTGCCCGCCGCGCACTTGTCGTTCATCAGAAAATCCTGCACCGAGCCGTCCGGGGCCGTACTGATGACCTTGCTGTCCTGCCCTCCGATGTCGAGCACAACGCCCGTTCCGGGGAAGAGGTGGACGGCACCGCGTGCGTGGCAGGTGATCTCCGTGACCACTTTGTCCGCAAAGGGCAGGGAAATGCGCCCGTACCCCGTTCCGACGATACGGGATGCCGCGATCCCGCCCGCGTCGGCACAGGCGGCGGCCAGCGCCTTTTCCCCGGCCTCGCGCGCGTTCCAGCCTGTGGGCAGGACGGCCTTGCCCAACAGCGAACGCGATTGGGGATCGAAGATAACGGCTTTGGCGGCTACGGAGCCGACATCGACACCGGCTACAGGCATACGGTTCTCCTTATGGGGGCGGCGTCGGATGCGGAACCCTTGGGGGTGGCGGGAGCCCGCCCTTCCGTCCGGAACGGGCAGAGGCTCTTCACAGGCGTGCCCATGTCCATATGCTTCTGGGCACGCAAGAAAGCGGCTCCGGAAGAACTCTTCGAGGCAGGGGGATCAGGAAACGCCGAGGGGCTTACCGTTTTCGACAAGCGCGTAGTTTTCCCGATCGGCGAAAGGCTTAGGGCAGACGCATTGAGCTTCGAAGGCCCTGTCCTTGGACACGGCCGCGATGGGCGGGGAGTGGCGTGCCATGAAAACGAGGCCGCCTCAAAGGAGGGAAGCTCGGCCGAGGGTTTCCCGAGCAGGCCGTGTGCGGTAAGCCCGGCAAGGGGTGCCCGGCGGAAGGGTGCGAACATGGACATTTTCCCAATGCTTGTTGTGTATGAACGCTCCGAAAGGATTCCGGAGCCTTCGACGCGGTAGCGAAACGTGTACCGCGCACAAGATACAAAAAAGCCCGTATGCAACCATACGGGAAAAGCGATGGGGGAATGTCCGTCAGGAAAGAAAGGCGGGAGGGGATGCCGCTATCAGCACACCGCCAACTGTGACGGGGACATACAGCCCCACCGCAGACGGCGTCAGGTCATGCCTGAAATCTGATGGCGGAAACGAGACATGGGGTACCTTTGCTCAGTATTTTCATAAAGCAATAATCGCTGGCCATTGGAATGTAAAGGGCGTTTAGCGTTTGATTTTCATAGATGACGGATGGGATTGCCTTTTCCCGTTTGGAGTGCGTCATTTCACCCCCTTGCCCTGGCTGTTTATCGCCTCCTCCGGAATAAGATAACGGACAGCAAGGTTTTCTGGGCGTATCCTTGGACCACGAAAAACAGGCAAGGGAGAGCAAAGGGAATACGCCTAGGCCGTTAGAGGGCTTGAGAGAGAACGTTTCTGGAGAGTTCAATGGATAGTGCCATGATAGCTTCGCTTCTTTCATACGGGAACATTGCGATCAAACTGGCTGTAGGGCTGATCGGTTTTCTTTGGGTGCTGCGGACGACCAATCGTTGCCAATTGGCACAGATGACCCCGGTCGACCTTATAGGCAATTTTGTGATGGGCGGCATCATTGGCGGTGTTATTTATAATCAGGACATAACTACCGTACAATTCATAATCGTATTGGCGATATGGCAACTTCTGGTATTAGGGGTAAATGCCCTGCGCATACACACGGAGTCCGGTCAGAAGATGATAGTGGGAAGGCCTACTCCTGTTGTGATAAAAGGCAAGTATTTACAGGATAAATTTGAACTCTTGGGTCTTGATATCGCTGATTTTGCGACATTATCCAGAATCCAGGGCGTTCACTCCCTCTATGATATATGGAATGCGCAGATTGAGCCGAATGGGCAGGCCACCATTCAGAAAAAAGATGCCCGCAAAACATCAAATATACTCATAACGAACGGGACAATAGATACAGGCGCTCTGGAAATGATGGAAAAGGATGAAGGATGGTTGAAAAATGAATTACATAAAAGGGGATACGAATCGTATAAAGATATCTTTTTTGCCGAATGGAACGAACTTATTGATGATGAAAGGGGAAAAGCCGGGGAACTGTATATCGTTGAGCGCACGGAAAAAAGAGATTGAAAAGGATACTGCCGGAGATGAATGCCCTTCAAGGTGGCGCCATGCGAGACATCCCGAGGAATTTTTCCTATCCGGAAGAGGAGATCACGCCATGTCCGTGCCTTGTACGGATGAAGCCTCCCCGCGCTACCGGCGGGATGGTTCAGGGAAATGCGTAGCGGAAATGTAAAATCCGGCCCGCGATATGGCCTTACTCACTCCGGGCGAGCAGAAAATGTTCCGGCAGGATTTCCCGCCATTCCCCGCTCAGATCCGCCGTTTCATGCGTGTAGGGGATGATCTTTTTTGAGCGTTCATAAACAGGATCCGGTACGGGAATGGCGGAGAGCAGCGCACGGGTATAGGGATGCAGGGGGTTCCCAAAAAGCTCTTTCGCCGGGGCGAGCTCCACCAGCCTGCCCTCGTACATGACGCCCACGCGGTCGCAGAGGTAGCGGACCATCGACAGGTCGTGCGCGATGAACAGGAACGTGAAGCCATGCTGCCGCTGCAAGTGCTGAAAGAGGGACACGATTTGCGCCTGTATGGAAACGTCGAGTGACGCAACGGGCTCGTCGGCGACGATCAGTTCGGGGTTGACGGCTATGCTGCGGGCGATGGCGACGCGCTGGCGCTGCCCGCCGGAGATCTCGGCCGGAAACTTGTTGCCGTAGCTGGTGTCCAGCCCGACAAACGTGAGCAGTTTGTCCACTTCGGCCCGCAACCGGACCTTATCGGGATAAACACGATTGATAACCAAGGGCTCCGCAATGATGTCGGCAACCTTCATGCGAGGATTCAGGGCCGCCGCAGAGTCCTGGAAGATGACCTGCATATTGCGCTGGATATCTTTCTTGTGCTCCCGGTAGGAGCGCTTTTCCGAGATCAGAAAGTCTTTGAAGTAAATCTCGCCTTCCGTCGGGGTATAGATGCCCATAATGGCGCGCGCCACCGTCGACTTGCCGCAGCCGGATTCCCCGACCAGCCCGAAGATTTCCCCCTTTCGCAAGTCGAAAGAAATCCCGTTGACGGCGTGCACCGTCAGGGACTTGTTGATGGGGAAATGCTGCTTGTAGTTTCTGACGGATAAAAGAACCGGATTCTTCAATGGACCATACCGCGGCGTTTGATGGTGACGGGAGGCGTGACCGCGGGCGCCCTTTCATCCAGAAGCCATGTTGCGGCGCTGTGGGTTTCGGAAACGGGGAACATCGGAGGCATCCGCTCGTAATCGATTTTCATGGCATACTGATTGCGTTCGGCGAAGGCGTCACCCGGAGGCGGATCAAGGAGCGTCGGCGGCATACCCGGAATCCCCCTGAGCTCCCCGTTTTCCACGGCCTGAGAGGGAAGGGCGCCTAGCAGCCCCCATGTGTACGGGTGGCGCGGGTCGTAAAAGATTTCCTCGGCGGTCCCGATCTCGACGATTTTCCCGGCATACATCACGGCGACCCGGTCCGCGATGCGGGCGACCACGCCCAGATCGTGCGAAACCAGCACGATGCCGATGCCGGTCTTGCGTTGGATATCACGCAGCAGGTCGAGCATCTGCGCTTGTACGGTCACATCCAGCGCCGTAGTGGGTTCGTCGGCGAAGAGGATGTGCGGGTTCAGGGCCAGCGCGATGGCAAGCACGCACCGCTGGCGCATCCCTCCGGAAAAATAGTGCGGCTGCAAGAGCATCCGCTGGGCTGGATCGTCGATGCCTACGCGGTGGAGCATCTCCACGGCCAGTTTTTGCGCATCTTCCCGGCTCATTTTGCGGTGTTTCAGCACGGCTTCCGTGATCTGCTTCCCGATGGGGATCGTGGGGTTCAGCGTGGTCATGGGGTCCTGAAACAGCATGGAAAACAGGGAACCGCGCAGCTTGCGCATCTGTTTTTCGGTATACGGGGCAATGTCCTTGCCGTCGATGAGCATTTTGCCGCTGATCCGGGCATTGCCGGGAAGGAGTTTCATGACCGATTTGCACAAAACGGACTTGCCGCATCCGGATTCGCCCACGATGGCAAGCGTTTCGCCGCTCTTGAGGGACAGCGAAACGTCCCGGACGGCCTGAACGGTTCCGTCGGGCGTGTCGAAATGAACGGAAACGTTTTCCAGTTCCAATACGGTGTCCATGTCTTCCTCGGTGCTCCGAAAAGGCAGCCGGGGCCGCCCGGATGTCCCGGACGGCCCTGCTGCGTGCGGTTAGCGGTTCAGCGTCCAGTCTTCGATGTTCCACATGACGCCCACGGCATGGTGGCCGAGAACGCGCGCGGTATCAAGCCCCTTCAGCCCGGCGATGCTGACGTAGTTGCCGTTCAGGTACGCGACCAGCAGGTGGCCGGGGCGTTCGGCATAGGCTTCCTCAAACTGGCCGTAGATGGCCTTGCGCTGGGCCGGATCTTCGGTGGCGCGGCCCTTTTTCAGCAGTTCGTCGACCTTGGGGTTGGAATAGGCCATCGTGTTGTCGCTGGCTCCGGTGACGAAATCCTTGTAGACGCCGTCTGGGTCGAATTCGGCGGCGAACCCGGCGAGGAACCCGTTGTACCCGGCCTTCCAGTCAAATTTGGTGACGAGGACGATCTGCATGTCGACCCCGGCTTTCTTCAATTCGTTGGCGATGACCTTGGCGATGTCTACGCGCTCTTCCTCATAGTCCCGGACCTGAATCGTGAACGAGAACTTCTGCCCGTTGCGCTCGTAGATGCCGTCCTTGCCCTTCTTCCAGCCGAGCTTTTCCATTTCGGCGGCGAATTTCTTGAGATTGTAGGGGTAGATGTCCGCGGCCTTGTTGCCGCCGTAGGCGTTCATCTGGATGGGGCTGAACGCAGGGAACCCCTGGCCGTTCAGCACGCTTTTGGCGATGGCGTCCTTGTTCAGGGCGTAGTTCAGAACGCCGATGGAGTCGCCGTTCCGCTTCCAGAAGTCGGTATGGAAATCCATAGCGGCGGAACGGTAGTCAGCGGTGGCGAAGTCGATGTTCTTGTAGCCGTCCTTGCCCCGGAACGTGTCCGCATACTTGGCGTTCAGCCACGCCAGATCCGCTTCCCCGGACTGGAGCATGAGGGCCTTGGTGCTTTCGACGGCGACGGTCTTGTAGACGATCCGGTCGATGTTCGGCACCTTGCCGTAGTAGTCCTTGTTCTTTTCCAGAATGATCATGCCGCCGGCGGTGTCCCATTCCACGAACTTGTAACGCCCGGTGCCCACGGGGTGCTGGTTGGCGGGGGCGGTGTTGATGTCCTTGCCCGCGAACAGGTGCTTGGGCAGGATGCCGATGGTGAAGTTGTCCAGCATGGCGGCGTTGGGCTTGGACAAGGTGAAGACCACGGTCTGGGCGTCAGGCGCCGTGATCGACTTGATGTCCTCGTAGTTGCTGGTGATGGATGAGGCCAGCGTCTTGTCTTTGGTCAGCGCTTCGTAGGTGAACAGGATGTCTTCCACGGTGAGGGGCTTGCCGTCGTGCCATTTCACGCCGTCGCGCAGCTTGAAGGCATAGGTGTGCGCCCCTTTATCATAGGTGAAGCTCTCGGCGAGCTCGGGAACCGGCTGGCCCTTGGCGTCGTATTTCATCAGGCCGGAAAAAATGATTGTGGGCAGTTCCTGATGGTTGTTGAGCAGGGGGTTGATGGTGTCCTCGTTTTCCCCGGCGTAGACAAGGGTGTTCGCCATTTCGTCGGCGGCGTTGGCGGGCATTGAGGCGAGACAGAGCGCAAGGCACATGAGGCCCCAGCGAACCGTTTTCAAGACCGGAGCGGTCAATACGTTCCTCTTCACGAAGTTCTCCTTTTCGGATTGTCGTACGTTGCCTGTATTTATAAAGGCGACCTGTGGTTACAGGTTGCTTGGCCCTTGGTTGCTTCTTTTTCGGAAGTAATGGCCGATGCTGGTGATGCTCAGCAGCGTAACCACAAGGAAAACCCCGGGGATGAGGATGACCCACCACGAGTTGAGGAGGAGCGCCCGGTCGGCCAATGCCAACATGCTCCCCCATGAGAGCACGTCCACAGGCAGGCCCAGTCCGAGGAAACTCAAGGTCGCTTCCATCGCCATGCTGGTGCTGATGCTGGAAATGACCACGAACATGATCGCCGACACGAAGTTCGGGATGAGGTGCTTGCGCATGATGAAGGGAAACCGCGCGCCCATGCAGCGCGAGGCGAGGATGTACTCGCTGTTGCGGATCTGCCGGACTTCGCTCCGGACAATGCGGGACAGGGCGAACCAGCCGGTGACGCCGATGACGAGAGCGATAGTGAGCTCGTTCGGTTTGCCCATGAGGGAAAGGATCAGCAGCAGGGACAGAAGGACCGGGACACTTTGCAGGAGTTCCACCGCCCGCATCATGGCGCTGTCCACCACGCCGGAGGCGACCCCGGACAGGCAGCCGTAAGAAACCCCGATAAGGGTAATGACCGCGGCGCTCATCAGCCCGATGAAGATGGAAGCCCTGCCGCCGTACCAGATGATCGAGTAAATGTCCCGCCCCAGAGAGTCCGTGCCGAACCAGAATTCGGCATTGGGAGCCTCATTGACGTTCATGAGGAAGAGTTCGGCGGGATCATGGTTGATGATCAGGTTGGAAAAAAGGCAGCCGAGGGCAATCACGGAAAACACGGCGACGGAGAGGGTGGGCTTGCCTTTCAGCCGCGCCCAGAAGCCTTTTTTCCGTATGGCGGGCTGGTGCGCCCTGTACCCGGCCCCGACGATCGTGAAGGCATCGTTGGAAGAGGCGTCCATCAGCACACGACCCCGTCAGAAGACTTCATGCGCGGATCGATGACTTCGTTGACGGCCTGCGCGACAAGGCTGCTCAGCATGACCATCGCTCCGGTGATCAGCACCATGAGCATCAGCAGGTTGTAGTCATGGTATTTGGCGCTGGATACGGCGAGCAGGCCGATGCCCGGATAGTTGAATACGGATTCCGCCACATAGGTGCCGCTCAGGACGTGGGGGATGGAGATGGCCATGATGCTGACGATGGTGGGGAGCACGTTCCGCAGGCAGTGGCTCAGCAGGACCCGTGTCCTTCCGAGCCCCTTGGCCCGCGCCAGCAGCACGTAATCTCGGCGGATTTCATCCAGCAGCTTGTTGCGGATCATGTAAGCGTAATACCACAGGTGGCTCGCCACCATGACGATGAGCGGCAGGACGAGGTGGCGCAGGCGGTCGGCCATATCGCCGGATTTCCCGATCCCGTAGGCACCGCTGCTCGGCAGCAGTTTGAGGTTGACGCTGAAAACGAGCACCAGCACCACGCCCATCCAGAAGGCGGGCACATAAAAGGCTACCGTACCGATGCGGCAGACGAACCGATCCATGAAAGTGTCCTCAAACCGGGCGCAGAAGAGGGCAAGCGCGATGGCGAACATAAAGACCAGCGCATAGGCGATGCCGCCGAGCATGAGCGTATTGCCGATAAGCGGAGAAACGACATCGAGGACGGGGCGTTTGTATTTCAAGGAGATGCCGAAATCCCCCTGCATGACGTTCCCGATCCATTTGGCGTACTGCATCCAGATGGGGCCGTTCAGCCCCAGCCGTTCCCGTGCGGCGTCCAGTTCCGTGGTCGTCATGGACTGCATGGCGTCGCCGTAGAAGGATTGGAGAGGATCGCCGGGGGTCAGGCGGGATACATAGAAAACGATCAGCGACAACAGAAACATCATGGCGATGAACACCAGCGTTTTCCGTGCGAGAGAAGCCATCAGTTGTCTGCTGTTCATAGTCTGCCTTCCTTGGAGCGCGATCCTTCGGACTGTTCCGAGATCCTGTTTCGTAACACGTTGTTTTCTTAGATGTAGAGTATAGTGTTACGCATATAAAAAATGTAATACGAGGTATACCGGCCACCGCCGACGGTGTCAATGAGAGGTCTTTTGCATCAAGCGGGCACTGGCTTCGGACAGATTCCCTTCATAGCCATAAACGGATTACATCCTGATATAAAAGGAGAAAACGGGGAAAGAAAACGCCCCTGTCACCGTCCACATCGGTTCCCTGGGCGTTTTGCGATGATTGTGTATAGGTCAAGGTGTTACTTTTGTCAAATTAATGTTATCAAAATGGTATTCCGCGCCTCTCCAAATAAAAAAGGGCAACATCTCAAAGGCGGCGTGAATCCCCGCCACCGTTTGTGCCGTCACATAGTGAGGATATGGCGCGGGTTCTTGACCTTCAGAGCGCGACGGTTTTACTGTTTCCCCCACGAAGCTTCGGGATGAAGCGCGCGGAACAAACTGCCCAGTGTTGCCGTGCAGGTGGTTTTAAACGGGAAAATCTCAACGGATAGAGAGGTTGCCATGTCGATATTGGTCGTATGGGCAAGTCCCAACCAAGACGGTTTGACCTCTGCCGCCAAAGACAACATTTTGAAAGGTCTGTCAGAGGCGGGCGGTGAGGCCGAGGCTCTGCACCTGAATAAGCGGGACATCAGGTGTTGCCGGGCGTGCGGGAATGGGTGGGGGCTTTGCAGGAGCGAAGGCAGGTGCGTGATCAACGATGATTTTTCGGAAGACTATCAGAGACTCGTTTCCGCCGAGGCGATTGTCTGGATCACGCCCGTCTACTGGCACGATCTTGCCGAGAACCTGAAGGCTTTTCTGGATCGCCTGCGCCGGTGCGAGACGCGCCGTAACCATTTCCTGAAAGGGAAAAAGAGCCTCTTGGTCGCCTGTGCCGGAGGGACGGGCCGAGGGGCGATACAATGCCTTGACCGCCTTGAGGACACACTGGGCCATATGGATATTGTTGCGGTCGACCGCCTGCCGATTATCCGTTTTAACCGCGAGTACATGCTCCCGGCCCTGCTTGGCGCGGGGCGTGCCTTTGCGGCGCATATAGGGCAAACGGCGTACGAAGAGGGCGTATGAGTGCCGACCCCGGATCAAGACAATCAAAACGTGGGGAGCTCTCTTTTGCAGGGCGGCGGATGCCGGCAGCGGCATTTGCCGTCCTGCTGTTTCAAGGGGGCCGTGAAGTCGGGCAAGAGTCACGGAAAAGGCTTTTTCAGCCAATCTGTATCTGCCTTGCCGCAATAAACACCGAGGCCTTTCCCGCCTACCGCGAGAAGGCGCCTCGCTGGGCATCGGCATGGCAGGCGGCGCAGTTCTTCAATCCTTGAGCCTTGGCAATGGAACCTTGTGAAACATCATCATGCTTGTGTATGAACCAACGGCTTTCCGTGATTCTGACGGGCGTGTCGCCATGAAGTTTTTTGGCAATTTTGCTTCCGTGCCGGGTGGTTCCCGTGTCCGCGGCATTGCCTTGAAGCCACGCGCCGATCTGCTCCTTGTCCGCGGCGTCGAGTTCGACGGCGGCATCAAAATGGTTCGGAAGATCCCCCATGAGCCGTTTCCATGAGCCGGACGGCAGCAGCAGGGCGGAGTATGCCGTATGGCATGAGCCGCAGTTGTCCACATACGTTTGCGGCGGGATGAGGAGACGGTTTGGGGAATGTTTCCTGTATCCGTCATGCGCTTCGGCAAGCCCGACGATTCCACAGAGTAAAAGGCCCGTGAATCCCCAAAGATACCTTTTTTTCATGAGATCGCTCCTTGCTGCGTTTGCGGTTGGTTGGACTGCAACCTACCCTGAGCGGCGTGAAGAATATGTTAACGCCGCGTTTTCCCGGCACCTCCGCGAGAGGGGAGGGCGGGATGCGGGCCTCCCTTTTCGTGGCGTTGCATCCCTATGTACGGCGGCGCTCACCCGACATAGCGTGCCCACAGCGCCGAGAGCGGCATGATGATGAGCATGGACGGCAGCATGTTGATCACGGGAAAGATTTTGATGCCGCACATGCGCAGCCCCGTGGCGACGAAGATGACGCCGCCGCAGGCGGTAAAGTCGCTGAGCATTCCCGGCGTCATGTACGGGGCGAGGAAGGCGGCGGAAGCATAGAGCAGGGCGAGGATGGCGAATTGGGGTATGGCGATGAGGCTGACCGAGAGGCCGAAAAGCGTCCCGAACACGATGCCGCTGAACAGATCGAGAACGGCCTTGGTGAGGAGGATGTCCGTGGACCCGGTGATGCCTTCGTTTATCGCGCCGAAGATGCCCATGCTGCCGAAGCAGAAGGCGGAAACAAGGGTGATGATGTTCACGATGTACGTCTCATTGCCGCAGTGCTTGCTTTTTGCGAGGCGGAACAGCGCCCTGATGCACTTGGCAAGAAAAGATTCGGCAAAGACGAGCTCGCCGATGACGGAACCCGCGATGAGGGCCATGACCACGACGGGAAGTGCTGAAGCCTTGTTCACGAGGGTGGAGCCCATGCACAGCGTGATCACGCCGAAGATGAGGGGAAGCGTTTCCTTGACGCGCTTCGGGATGAACCCGGAGAAGAGGGTCCCGGCGAGCCCGCCGACGAAAAGAGCGCAACTGTCTGTAATCGGTCCGATCATAATCTTTAACCTATTGAAATAATATAAGGGATTGTTTCATTCAATTGTACCATGAAACATGGCGCTGAAAAATTGTCAAGCTTCAAAAAAGAGGAACACCGTCTTTGCTGAAAAGGCGGACGAATCGGCATATACCCGAGGGCACGACGGGGGGAAGGCCGCTTGCCATTTCTTTGGTGGCTTTGCTAACGTAACGGGCGCAACTGGAGCCGCGTGGGATGGCATGGCAATTCTTTTCCGCAAAAACGGGAAGAGGATATGTCCGCTTTCCGCCGTATTTTTCGCAGAGGGAAAACATTGACAGGCCACATGGGGTGAGTTATGGAAAAGTCGTCAGACGTCAGACGAGTTAGGGAACAACGGGAACCCCTGTATGTGGAAGTGAAAGAGGCTATTCTCGAATTGGCCCGTACGCAGTGCGGCCCGGATCGCAGGCTTCCTTCCGAGGAAGAGTTGTGCCGCCTGTTGGGCGTAAGCCGGGCTACGGTGCGGGAAGCGTTGAGCATCCTTTGCCGCGAAGGGTTCGTCTCCAAAAGGCACGGCATAGGGAACCTCGTCAACCGCAGCGTGCTTGATACGCCGATGCGTTTCGATTTGGAGCGCGGGCTCCGTCGGATGCTTGAAGACGCGGGGTATCAGGCAAGCACGATCCGGGAAATGCCCGTGAGCCCCGGGGGGAAGGACATCCTTTTGGATGATCCGACGCTGCCGGTCAGGCTGACGATCCCCCGGCCGTGGAAGATCCAGCGGACGGCGCACCTTGTGGAAGGCGCGCAGGCCATTGTGACCTGTAACGTGTTCACGTCGAACGGCTCATGGAATGGAAAAGGGTTCGCGCAGGAACTGGCCTATACGGATGTGATCAACCTGCTGTCGGGCGGCACGTTGTCGCACACGGTGATGGCGTTCCTCCCGTGGTGCGCGGGGAAGGGGATCGCTTCCGCTTTCGGGCTTGCTCCGGGTACGCCGATCATTCTGTGGCATGAGCTGAACTACGGCATACAGGATACCTTGTTGTGCGAGAGCGTGGTGGCTTTCAATCCGGATTTTGTGACCCTGCGCGCGCTCCACAGATGGTAATGTCCCCTGACATGGCAAAGGCCTTTTTCTGAATCCTTTCGAACGGATCACGACGAGGAAGTGCTATGTTTTCCAGAAAGATCCTATCACTTTGCATTGCCCTGTTCTGGCTCTGCGCCGCCGTGCCCCAGATGGCCTTCGCGGAGTATCCGGAACACCCCGTAACCGTGTATCATCCCTTCGAGCCCACGCCGTATGACGCGTTGAGCAAGGTCTACAATGCGGAAATGTCGAAGATTTTGGGTGTGCCCTTTGTCTTTGAATATGGTATGATGGGCAAGGCGGCGAAAGCGACGCTCAACGGCAAGCCCGACGGCTACACCGTGTATTTCGCGGCGATGGGCCCGATGGTCCTGAAGCCCAACATGGTCGGCCCGTCCGCCTCGCCCAAGGATTTCCGGGCCGTGGGGCGTGCGACCCTGCTGCCGATCCTGTTCGTGGCGAACAAGAATGCGCCCTTCAAGACCTTTGAGGAGTTCAAGGCCTACGCGAAGGCCCATCCCGGCAAGGCCCGGATCGGGATCACCAACGCCCCCAGTTCCCTCCAGATCGGCATGACGCATCTTATCAAGGATCTTGCCAAGCTGGATGTGCAGCTTGTGGAGCAGCCGGACGGCCCCGTGCGCGGGACCATCGACTGCCTGATAGGGGATACCGACGCGCTGATCAGCCATCCGCCGGACATCATGCGCTACATCAGGCGGGGGGATTTCGTTCCGCTGGCGACGTTCGCGCCGGAACGCCTCGCCATGCTGCCCGATGTGCCGACCCTGCGTGAGCTCGGCTATGATTTCTCCCAGACGAGCTGGCGTGTCCTCGTGGTGAACAAGGATACTCCGGACGCCATTGTGGAAAAGCTCGCCAAGGCTTCCGAGCGGGCGTTGAACAGTCCCGCCATGAAGAAGTCCGCCGAGGAGAATTACGAAATTCTCGCTTGGCTGACCCCGAGCGAGGCCGATGCCTTCCTCCAGTCCGAGTTTGATTTTTATCGGGATCTGTCCATGTCCATGGGGTTGCACTATACCCAACGGCCCAAGAAGTAACCGTTTGAGCAGCATCCACAAGAGCCTCTCCGTTTATGGCGGAGAGGCTTTTTTATGGGCAACGTCTTTTTCACGTATGGGGTTGCATCTAGGGCCTTTCGGCTTTGTGCGGCGATTGACAACCGCCAACGGGATACATAAGAAGCAAGACCATATGCTGGCTGGTGCCTGCGCTTGCCTCCCCGTTTCCGAACGTGCTGCGTCTATTCTGCCGAGGCGGCTTTGCCGCTCACCGCAACGCACAGGAGGCCCCATGACGGGATGTGGAACGGAACGCTACGCCGACTGGTTTTTTGACTTGGACGGGACGCTGGTGGACAGCGCCCCCGATATCCTGCGGCTGCTCGGCGGCGTGCTGCGGGAGGAAGGGCTCGCCGTGCCCGAACTGGACAAGGGGCGCATCGGGCCGCTTCTGGAAGACATCATCCGCGGGATCTGCCCGGATCTGGCCCCTGCGGATCTGGAGCGCATCGTCCGCATCTACCGGGCGCGCTACCGCGCCTGCCCCTTTGACGAAAGCCCGGCGTTCCCCGGCATACCGCCGCTGTTCGAGCGGCTGTCGGGGCGGGGCTGCCGGTTGTTTGTGGCTACCAACAAGCCGGAGGACGTAACCCGCCGTCTGCTCGACGTCCGGGGTCTTCTGCCGTTTCTGGCCGGGTTCGCGTGCAGCGACTCGCTGCCGGGGCGGCGGCTCTCCAAGGCCGGGATGCTGGCCCTGCTCATGGAACGCCACGGCGTGGAGCTGGGGACGGCGATTATGGTCGGGGACTCGGCGCTTGACATGCGGGGAGGGCAGGAGGCGGGCATGGCCACGGCTGCGGCCTTGTACGGGTATGGGCGGCGCGGGGCGCTGCTCGAAACCGGGCCTGATTTCGTCATTGAGGATGCGGCGTGGACGCGCGTGGTCCGGCTGTCCGGCGGAGCCGCCGGTTTGCATGAAGGAAGGATTGCATGAAGCAGGAAAATCGGCATCAGGCCATTCTCTATGCCGTGATGCGGCAAGGGTACGTTTCCATCGAATCGCTGGCTGAGGAGCTCGGGGTGTCGTCGCAGACCATCCGGCGGGACATTTCCGAGCTGGACAGGACGGGGATGCTGGAGCGCAGGCCGGGCGGGGCGAGCTGCCGCACGACCATTCTGAACAGCACCTACGATGCCCGGCAGGTCGAGGATTTCAAGGACAAGGAGCGCATCGCCCGGACCATTGCGGAGTATATCCCCGACAACAGTTCCATTTTCCTTACCCTCGGGACGACCGTGGAGGTCATCGCGTACGCGCTGCTCGAGCGCTCCGGGCTCATGGTCATCACCAACAACGTGGTGGCGGCGCTCACCTTGAACAAGAAGACCGACTTCGAGGTGGTCCTCGCTTCGGGCTATATGCGCAAGAGCAGCAACGGCCTTGTGGGGGAAAGCACAATCGAATTCGTCAACGGTTTTCAGTGCGATTACGTGATCACGAGCACCGGGGGCATCAGCGAGGTGGACGGTCATCTGCTTGATTACCATACGGCGGACGTGAGCGTGGCGCAGTGCATGATGCGCAATGCAAACAAAGTGTTGCTTGCGGCAAGCCGTTCGAAGATCGGGCGGCAGGCCGTGGTCAGGGTAGCCCCGCTCAAGACCGTGGACGTATTGTTCACCAACAGCCCCGTCCCTTCTCGGTTGGAGGAGGTCGCGCAAGCCGCGGGCGTGGAATTGATCGCTTGTTGATGGAATAAATTTTACAACTATATGACGATCAATATTTTTGGAAAGGATTCTATATTTTTTTAACATATTGAAATTAAATGAATATAAAATACAGCATCCGTTCATGCCGAATGGATGCTGTATTTTTTTGTACATTTTTTGAAAATGTATTGACACAAAACGACGTTTCGGAGATGGAATGAAACAGAATAGACGCAGTATTGGTTCTCGGACTGGTGACGGCAATCCCGTTAGTCCGCCGGATTGTTCCTTTCGGAACATGACGGCGCCACCCTCAAACCGGAGAGTTTCATATGCGCAAAGGTCTTTTCACCCTTCTGTCCCTTGTCTGCGCTGGCCTGATCTGGGCCGCGCCGGCCCCCGCGAACGCGGCGGACAAGATCGTCATCCGTTTCGCGCACAGCAACACGCCTTCGGACATGGACCCCTACCATGCGCTCGTCACGAAGATGAACGACAAGCTGGTCAAGAAGCTCGGCGCGGATCGCATCGAGATTCAGGAATTCCCCGCCGGGCAGATCGGCAGCGAGGAGCGCAGCTTTCAGGACGTGCAGCAGGGCATCCTCCAGATGACCGTGCTCGCGGTGAACAACGCCTCGATCTTCGCCCCCTCCCTCGGAGCGTTCGACCTTCCCTACATCTTCAAGAGCGTCAAGGAATTCGACGATTGCGTCGATCAGAACTGGGATCTCATCAACAAGCGCATGGAAGCCGAAAGCGGCACCATCGCCATCGCGTGGCATTCGCAGGGCTTCCGCTTCATCACCAACAGCAAGCAGCCCGTTGCCAAGCTGGCCGACCTCGCTCCGGTCAAGATCCGTACCCCCAACAACCCGATCATGATCGGCGTGTACCGCGCCTGGGGCACGGACCCGGTTCCCATGGCCATGGACGAAACCTTCAACGCCCTCCAGCAGAAGGTCGTGGACGGTCAGGACAACCCGCTGGTCTCCATCGCCACCAACCGCTTCTATGAAGTGCAGAAGTACATAACCGAACCCCACTACAAGCTGTGGACCGGCCCCGTGGTCGTGAACGTGGACTGGTTGCGTTCCCTGCCCGCCGACGTGCAGCAGGCCATCATCGAGGCCGGGCACGAAACCACCGTCGAAATGCGCGCCCTGCTCGACAAGCAGGAAAGCGCCTCCCGCGAGTTCCTGAAGGAAAAGGGCATGGTCTTCTGCGGCGTGCCCACGGATGAGGACGAGTGGATGAAGCGGGCCGTCAGCATCTGGCCCCAGTTCTATCCCCAGATCAAGAACCTTGAAATCGTTGAGGCCTTCATGAAGACGCTGGGACGCCAGCTCCCCAGATAAGTCCAGGTTTGACGGGGGCGGCCTTCGGGCCGCTCCTCCCCTCAGGAGTTCCGCTATGAAGAATCTGCTTGCATGGCTCGACGTTCACTTTGAAGACGCGCTTTGCGGCGTCCTGCTCGTCGGCATCATGATCATGCTCATGGCGCAGGTGGTCGTCCGGTTCGCGTTCGGGCACGGGCTCACGTTTTCGGAAGAACTGTGCCGTTTCTCCTTCCTCTATCTCGTCTATTTCGCGGCGAGCCTCGTAGCCTGCAAGGGCGCGCACATCCGGGTGACCGCGCACACCCAGAAGCTCCCCGCGCCCGTGCGCGTCGGCCTGCTCATGCTGGCGGATCTGCTCTGGCTCGGGTTCAACGCCACGGTGATCTATCAGGGCGCGCTGCTCATCGACAGCATGTCCACCCGCCCTATGGTGTCGGGCAGTATGCTGCTTGATCTGCGTTACGTCTATTTCGCCGTTCCCGCCGCCTTCACGCTCCAGAGCTTCCGCATCCTCCAGCGGTGGTACCGGCATTTCCGGGGCGGCGTTTCCATCCTCGGTCAACAGCAGGAGGAGGTGTAGCATGTCCGCCGATGCCGTTCTTTGGATTGTTATGGCCTTCTGCCTCATCGTGGGCTGCCCCATTTTCGTGTCGCTCGGCGTGGCCTCCACCCTTGCCCTTATTTTGACCAATATCCCCATGCGCATCGTCGCGCTCGACATGCTCAAGGTGATGGACATGTTCCCGCTGCTCGCCGTGGTGGGCTTCATCTTCGCGGGCGCGCTCATGGAAAAGGGCGGCATGGCCCGCCAGATCGTCGACGTGGCCTCGCTGTTCGTGGGCCGGATACGCGGCGGCCTCGGCATCACCACCATTCTGGGCTGCCTGTTCTTCGCCGCCATGATCGGCTCGGGCCCGGGCACGGTCGCCGCCATGGGCAGCATCATGATCCCCACGATGGTCCGGCGCGGCTATTCGCCGGAATACGCGGCTGGCGTGTGCGCCACGGGCGGCACCCTCGGCATCCTGATCCCGCCGAGCAACCCGATGATCATCTATGGCATCATCGCCAATACATCCATCGCGGCGTTGTTTACCGCCGGGTTCGTGCCGGGCTTCGTGCTCGGGCTCATGATGATGCTCATGGCCTATTTCCTTGCCCGCCGCGCCGGGTTCACCGGAACCGTGGACGAGGACAAGGGTGCCCATTTCTGGCCCATGTTCCGCAAGAATTTCTTCTCCCTGATGGCCCCGGTCATCATCCTCGGCAGTATTTACGCCGGGATCTGCACGCCGGTGGAGGCTTCGGTGGTGGCGGTGTTCTACGCCCTGTTCGTCGGGACGTGCATCACCCGTGAGCTGAAGATCATCCAGCTCTGGGACGCGATCAAGCTGACCAACGTCTCGGCGGGCAGCATCATCATCGTGCTCGGCGTGTCCACGCTGTTCGGGCGCATCCTGACCATGCAGCGCATCCCGCACCAGCTCGCCAACGCCATGATCACCCTGACGGACAATCCGTACGTCATTCTGGTGCTCATCGGGCTTCTGCTGCTGTTCCTCGGGATGTTCATGGAAACCCTCGCCACCATCGTCATCCTCGCGCCTATTTTCCTGCCCCTGATCACCAAGGTCGGCATCGATCCCGTGTTCTTCGGCATCTTCTGGGTCATCACCAACGAGGTGGCGCTGCTTTCGCCGCCGCTGGGGGTGAACCTGTTCATTGCCCAAAACCTGTCGGGCATCAGCTTCGAGCGGGTGGCCAAGGGCGCTTTCCCCTACATGATGCTGATCATCTGTTTCATCATAATGCTGATCCTGTGGCAGGATCTGCCCTTGTGGCTTCCGCGCCTGACGGGGCAATACTAGTTTGATAGGGAGTTCGGATATGTCTGAAAAGGACTTTGACCTGATTTGTATCGGCCGGTCGTGCGTGGATCTCTACAGCGGCGAATTCGGCGTCCCGCTGGAGCGGGCCATGACCTTTACCAAATCCGTGGGCGGAAGCCCCATGAACATCGCCATCGGCACGTCCCGGCTCGGTCTGCGGGTGGGCGCGATCACCGGCGTGGGGCAGGAAGACAACGGCCGTTACCTCAAGTGGCAGCTCTCCTGCGAAGGCGTGGACGTCAGCGCCGTGAAGACCGATCCCAAGCGGCTCACCGCGATGGTGCTCCTGAGCATCCGGGGCGACAACGACTTCCCGCTCATCCAGTACCGGGAAAACTGCGCCGACATGGGCCTGACCGCCGAGGACATCGATCCGGACTATCTGGCCCGGGCCGGGGCCGTACTAGTGACGGGCACGCACCTCTCGCGCGAGGGCGTGCGGTCCGCGACCATGAAGGTGCTTGAAACCGCAAAGCGCCTCGGCCTCAAGTGCATCCTCGACATCGACTTCCGCCCCAACTTGTGGGGATTGCAGGGGCACGACGCCGGGTCCAGCCGCTGGGCCGAGGCGTCCGAGCAGGTGACCTCCGAATACAAGAAAGTCCTTCCGTACTTCGACCTCATTGTGGGTACGGAGGAGGAATTCTTTATCGCGGGCGGCAAGACCGAGGCGATGGAAGCCCTGCGCGAAGTCCGCAGGCTCTCGAAGGCGCTCCTCGTCTTCAAGCTCGGGGACAAGGGCTGCGCCGCGCTGCCCGGGGATATTCCGGACAGCTTCGTGGATGAAGTGGTCTATCCGGGCTTCCCTGTGAAGGTGTTCAACTCCATCGGCGCGGGCGACGGGTTCATGTCCGGCTTCCTGCGCGGCTGGCTGCGCAATGAGGATCTGGCCTCCTGCTGCCGTTACGCCAATGCCGCCGGGGCGTTCGCCGTGTCCCGCCTCGGCTGCTCCTCAGCCTATCCGAGCTGGACCGAGCTGCAATACTTCGTCAGCCACGGCAGCAAGCATAAGTGGCTGCGCGAAGACGCCATGCTCGAACAGATCCACTGGGCCACCAACCGTCGCAACAAGTGGAAGAACCTCGCCGTGTTCGCCTTTGACCACCGTGATCCCTTCTCCGCGCTGGCCGCCGAAACGGGCCGCGACGCCAAGGCCATTACCGCTTTCAAGAATCTGGCTTTCCGGGCCGTGGCGGAAGCCTCCTCGGAGCTTGAAGGCCAGAACGATGTGGGCATTCTCGTGGACGACACGTACGGCCAGTCCGTCCTGTTCGAGAGCAACCGCTATCCGTTCTGGGTGGGCCGTTCCATTGAAAAGACCGGGGTTAACCCGCTCATGTTCGAGGGCAAGGCCGACGTGGGTTCGACGCTTCAGGCGTGGCCTGAGAACCATGTGGTGAAATGCCTGTTCCGCCCCGGTGCGAAGGATGCGCCCGAGGTCGTGGAAGAGAACGAGCGCCAGCTGTGCCGCCTCTTCTCGGGGGCGCGGAGCACCGGGCATGATCTTCTGTTGGAAATCATCGTCGACCAGCCGCAGACGCGGGAAGAGCAGGACGCCTGCCTGCTGCGTTGGATGCGCCGCTGCTACGAGCTTGGCGTGTACCCCGACTATTGGAAGATCCTGCCCGTAGCCGACCAAGGCACGTGGCAGGCCATCGAAGCGTTGATCGGCGAATACGATCCGTACTGCCGGGGCATTCTGTTCCTCGGGCTCAACGTGGCGGAAGCCGAGCTGGTGAAGCGGTTCGCCGCGCTGCCCGAATCGCCGCGCGCGCTTGGGTTCGCCATCGGGCGGAGCATCTTCCTCGAACCGGCCCGCAAGTGGTTTGCCGGGCAGATGTCCGATGAGGACGCAGTGGCGACCATGCGGGATTGCTTCCTGCGGCTGGCCCGCGCGTGGAACGGGCGCAACCGCGGGTAGTTTTTCGGGGGCTGCGCGCCCCCGTACCCCTCGGCAGAGGCGCTGCCTCCGCACTCCGCAAGGGGGCAAGCGCCCCCTTGACCCGGCGAGAGAGTTTTCTGTTGCAAGGCTACGGGAAGCGCTGGGAGGGAATTGCCTCTTTATACGCAATACAAACAAAACAAAATTTCCTCCACCCCAACCCCGGGCGTTCCGCATTCCCCCTGCGGGACGCCCGAACCAAGGCACTTTGAAAGGAACGGCGCCATGAAAACATGCGTATTGTATGGTCCTAAAGACCTCCGCATTGAGGAGCGCCCCGTCTCCGAGCCGCAGCCGGGTTTCGTCCGTCTGCGCATGGGCGGCGTGGGCATTTGTGGGAGCGATCTTCATTATTACCATATCGGGCGCGTCGGGAACGCCGTGGTCCGTGAGCCCATGATCCTCGGGCACGAGCTGAGCGGCGTGGTCGATGCCGTCGGCCCCGGTGTATCCGGCCTTGTGCCGGGCCAGAAGGTCATCATCAACCCTACCGATGAATGCGGAACGTGCGGCTATTGCCGTTCCGGGCATCAGAACCTCTGCCCGGATCTGCGTTATTACGGATCGGCGGCCCGGACTCCGCATGTACAGGGGGTTATGGTCGAATACCCGATGGTGCAGGCCCGGCAGTGCGTGGCGGTCAGCGACGCCATGCCGCTTGATCAGGCCGCCTGCGTGGAACCCCTCGCCATCGCCCTGCACGCCGTGGCCCGCGCCGGGAATCTGCTCGGCAAGCGGGTGTTCGTCAGCGGGGCGGGTCCGGTGGGCTGCCTCATCGCCGCCGTTGCCCGCCTGAACGGTGCGGCGTCCGTGGCTATCAGCGATATGGAGGAGTTCCCGCTGTCCGTGGCGGTGAGGCTCGGTGCGGACGCGGCGTTCAAGGCCGCCGATCCCGCGCTGGCCGATCTCGCCAATGGCTGTGAAGCCTGTTTTGAGGCGTCCGGTTCCGTGGGTGGCATGAACACCTGCCTGAGGAGCGCAGCGCCCGGCGGTACGGTCGTGCATGTCGGGTTCCTCGGCGAAGAGGAGGTGGCCTATCCGGTCAACACGATGGTCATCCGCAAGGAAGTCACGGTCTGCGGCTCGCTGCGCGCCTATCAGGAATTCCCGCTTGCCGCCCGCCTCGTGGAATCGGGGCGGCTTGATCTGTCGCCCCTGATCACCGCTTCCTATCCGCTGGAAAAGGCGGAAGAGGCCATTCTCGCCGCCAGCGACAAGACCCGATCCATGAAAGTCGTTCTGACCGGACCGGCACTGTGAGGTTGTTATGAATATCAGTATTTCCGTCGCCGCCACGCCGTGCGCCATGCCGCAGATCATGTTCGCGGGCGATCTGGAGGCGCGCTGTGCGCTCCTTGCAGGGCTCGGCTATGACGGCATCGATATGTTTTTCCCCGATCCGCAGGGCACGGATGCCCGTACCGCCAAAGCCGCGCTGGACCGTAACGGGTTGCGGGCTACCATGCTTGCAGCGCAGGGCGATCTCATGGCCGACGGTTTGTATTTGAATGATGCCGGGAGGTTGTCCGAACTGCTCGAGCGTTCGAAGTACCATCTTGAGCAGTGCGCCGTGCTCGGTGCCATGCCGAACATTGGGTTCATCCGGGGATGGCACCGCAACGATCCGGGCAGCCTGCCCCGCATGGCCGACGGCCTCGCCGCGTATTGTCAACTGGCGGCGTCCTTCGGTGTGGACGTGCTCTTGGAACCGATCTGCCGTTACGAAATCGACTCCATCCATACAACGGATCAGGCCATCGACCTGTGCGAGCGTGCCGGAAAACCCGCCAATCTCGGGCTCCTTCTCGATCTCTTCCATATGAATATTGAGGAAGCGTCCGTGTGCGGAGCCATCTGCCGCGCCGGGTCGCTTGTGCGGCACGTCCATTTTGTGGACAACACCCGCGCCGTGCCCGGTATGGGCTGCATGGCGCTGCCGGATGTCGTGGCCTGCCTCAAGGCCGTGGGCTACGAAGGGTTTCTCGGCATCGAAGCCATCCCCGGATCCGATCCGGAAGGCGAGGCCCGCAGCGGCCTGGCCTTCACCCGCGCGCTGGGCGTGTGAGGCTATATCCCTTAGCAAACAGGCGGCATTTTTCTTTTGCTGGAATGTTTCGGTGCGGCATACCCCGAGGAATTCCTTCAACCATTACAGTAAGGATGCAATCATGTTTTCTCTGAACGGTAAAACGGCTCTCATTACTGGTTCCGGGCGCGGCATCGGCCTCGCCATCGCGGAGGCGATGGCCCATCAGGGCGCGAACATCTTCCTGTCCGACATCAACAGCTCGGTTGTGGAGCGGGCCGCCGGGGAACTGGCGGGGAAATATCCCAACGTGGCGGTACGCGGCCTGACCTTCGACGTGACCGACAAGGCGCAGATTGAAAGCGCCATGCAGACCATCAGGGATGCCGGGAACGGCCTGCAAATCCTCGTCAACAATGCGGGCATCAACCTGCGTGAGCCCGTGGCGGACATGGATGATGCCCTGTGGCAGAAGATGCTCGACACGAATCTGACCAGCGTGTTTCGGGTATCGCGGGCGGCGTTTCCCATGCTCAAGGAAAAGGGCGGCAAGGTGATCAACCTGTGCTCGCTGATGTCCGAAATCGCGCGCCCCACGGTATCGCCCTACGCGAGCACCAAGGGTGCGGTGCGCCAGTTCACGCGGGCGCTGGCAACGGAATGGGCGGAACATAACATTCAGGTCAACGGCATCGCGCCGGGCTTCATCGCCACGGACATGAACATCCCGCTCATGGAAGACAAGGATCTCAACGACTACATCATGCGCCATACCCCGGCGAAACGCTGGGGCAAGCCGTCCGAAGTGGCTTCGGTGGCGGCCTTCCTCGCCTCGCCCGCGGCGGATTTCGTGAACGGGCAGGTGATCTTCATCGACGGCGGGTTCATCATTTCTCTGTAATGGGTGGGGTTCCGGCGGCAAGAACCTTTGCCAAGAAAAAGATTCTTGCCGCTCCCGATTGGAAGTGCGGCGGACGTCTGTGTATGGAAGGGATGCCCAATAGTGTAAGGAGGTTCCATGCGAATCAACGGCACCGTCTGGAGCGCGCGGGACATTGCGTCGCGCATTGATCATACTGTGCTGGCACCCGACGCCACGCGCAAGGATATGGAAAACGCCTGTGCCCTCGCACGGGCGTATGGTTTTAAGGCCGTGTTCACGAACCCGTACTGGACGCCGCTGGTAGCCGAACTGCTGGACGGCAGCGGCATTGCGGCGGGGATTTCGGCGGCGTTTCCGCTCGGTTCGTTGTCTACCGACGCTAAGGTCGCGGAAGTCATGGATGCCGTGGCCCGCGTCGACGGCAAACCCTGCGCCGTGGACATGGTGACCAACATTGCCCTGTTGAAGGAAGGGCATTTCGACGACTACACACGGGATATCGCCGCAGTGGTCAACGCGGTGGAAGGGCGGGGCATCATCGTCAAGGCGATCCTCGAAACGTCGCTCCTCAATGCGGAGGAAATCCGCACGGCTTGCCGCTGTGCCGCCGAAGCGGGCGTGGACTTTGTGAAGACCTCGACCGGCAGGGCGGGTGCCCCGGCGCTCTCACATATCCGGATCATGCGTGAGGCGCTCCCCGCCCACGTTGGCATCAAGTTCTCCGGCTTCGGAACGCTCAATGCTCCGGAACTCGCGCTGTGGGCCTTTTTCCTTGGTGCGGATGTGCTCGGCTCTCCTTGCGGAGATGTCGTTGTTGATGTGTTGTCCTCCGGCTATGCCGAGGTCGGGATGCTCGCTGGATCTTGATGTGTCCTCAGCGGGGTTTGGCGGCAACGCTCTACTTCATGCGTAAGCTGAAATGGCAAGGGAGGTCCGCCTCCCTTTTTTCGTGCGGGATGCGGTGCCTTTTGATCGGTTTTCTGCAAAGGTGGGCTCATTGCATCTTTCAGAAAAGGATCTATAATAAAAGAAGAAGAGGAATAGGATGAAAAGGTTGGGAGCAGGCCTTGAACCTATACTCTACGAAAGGAGGTCTACTCAGATGTACAAAGTTGCGGAACGATGAGGCGGCGGCGGAGGCCCCCAAAACATGAGCAACGATAAACAGGAGACGATTCCGATGGGCAAAACAGTGATGGTTCTGGTTATCCCGGAACCTAAGGTGCGGAAGGCGACGGCAAAGCCGGTTCGAAAGCACAAGGACAAAACAGCCTACAGCCGCAAGGCGAAGCACAAGACCCCCGAATGGGGGTCTTTTTTTACCCCAAAGGTAAAAACATAGACCAATTATTTCAGGTTATTGCTTGATGTTTTCGGGAGTGCTCTCGGACTGCCACATATTTTTTGCCACATATTGAGGTTCCGGGATCGCCTCCACAGCGGCTCTTTTTTGTGAGCTGAGGACGTGCTGATAGTGCTTCAGGATCATCGTCAGATTGGCGTGTCCCACGAGTTTCCCGACAGTCCCGATATCGACGCCCGCAGCAATGGCTTCTGTAACAAAAGCATGGCGCAGGTCATAAGGACGAATCCGTCTCTGTATACCCGCACGGAGGAGGGTTCTATGCCAGGCTCCGTGAATGCATTTTACGGGTTTCCCTCCATAATGTATGATAGATGCAACCCTCTTTGCTCTATCGACCTCTTGCCATGCCTTCAATTCCTCCACGAGGGATTGCCTGATTGGAATATCCCTGACAGGCTCCGCCTTGTTCTTTTGGGCGGCGCGTAGGTGTATCACCTTGTTTTCCAAGTCCACATCGGACCACATCAAGCCAAACAGCTCTGACGGCCCTACACGCATCCCCATTTGCGAGCCAAGGATGACAACCCTTCGGACATGCTCCGGCGCATGGACAAACACCAGAGTAAGCTCTTGCTGTGTGGGAGGGATGAAATGCTCGTATTCGATATGGGGAAGCTTGGGAATCCTTGGAAGCTCACGCAGCAATTCGTTTTGATACGCCCAACGGATGACCGAAAAGACCTGTCCGATACATCTTTTTAGGGTCGACGCCCTGATCCCGAAAGAAAGGAAATGGCTCATCAGCTGCTTTAATTTCGTATTATCAATATCGGAAAGAGGCGTGTCTTTCAGGAAGGCGAGCGAGCGCTTCATGTTCTTCAAATGTCTTTCCAGTGATCTTTCGGAGAACCGCTTGTCTTTCAGGAACAGGTAGTACGCGGATTCAAAGGTATGCTCCACCTGCGGCGCTTCCGCTTCCTCCCGCCGGAAGAAATCCCGTTCATACTTGAGCTGAAACTTCTTGAGAGCATCCTGTTTTTTTGCTTCTTCCTCCGTTTCGACGTAAAGTGACTCACGCTTGAGCGTAAAGGGGTTGTTCCAGTACACTTCCCACGGCTTTTTACGGCCTTTCCTCTGTCTGATAGCCATACTGAATAGCTCCTGAGCAAAGGGGGCCGTGCCAGCCACTACTGGACGGCCCCCATATTGAATTCTGCGAAAAGTTCCTCTGCGGATTTTCCGATGACGCACCCTGCTGTTTTGAGTGATCGTCGGCGCTTGGGAACTCCTGCCTTTGCCTGAGCCTCAGCATGTAATGTGTCGATCACCGTCATAACGGCGCGCCGGGACCAGCGCAAGGTTTTGCGTTCCTTGCCCCACGGAAGGCTCACAGGCTGGACGCCACGGGACAGCAGGATTGCCCGCGCCCTCTCCTCGCCGATGTTCATGACGGAAGCGGCCTGTTTCGTCGTCAGGAGTTCCGGTTCCATGCTATGCTCCTATACCGCCTTGCGGGAGGCTTTTCCTCTTTGGGCTATGGCTTCCAATCTGCCGATGATGAAACGGATTAACGCCCTGTTTTCGTTGCGCTCTTTGCGGAGCTTCTTGATCTCCACGCACAATCTGAAAATGACGGCGGACGGCCCCATCTCATCAAAAGCGCGGGAGTCTCCGAGCATGTCGCCGATGGCGGCGGTTCGGATGTAGTCGAGTTCTTCGGTCATTGGTTCGGGCATCCTTCCATCTCCTGTTCAACGGCGATACGGGCTCTTTTCAGACGGCACCATCTGCACGAAAATGCGCTTTCCTCGTCTTCGATAAAGTAGGAGTAGGGGCAATCATGAAGTCCAGCATTTTTGGGAAGAGGACAAGGCTCTTTCAGTGTAAGTTTTTCCGCCACTCTCGCCTCGAACTCGGCGGCGTCCTCGAAATCTGAATGGATGTCGAAGCACTCTTCTCCATACTCACACTTCATAGTGCACCAGAGCCAAGTACAGCCGCACTGAGGAACCTTTGCCTTTGCTTTATCGAACCATTCTTTTTCCTGTTTCGTCAGCATACTTTCTCCCTGCGCGTTGTTGTCCGGCCGCGCCCCCGGATAGCGGTTCTATTTCTTCCCCCGCCGATGGCGGCAGAATGGGCATACCCTGAGCTTGCTGACGGTTCCGCAGACGGGGCAAGCCTTGGGAGACAGTCCGTCGCTGAGGTGGGCCATTTTGCAAGCACCGTTTATCTGGGCGAAGTTCTTTTGCTTGCGTGATTTCGGGGCTTCATCCGACATGGCGTTCCGTTTCCTTGTTGATAGCTTCAAGCGCGGTGCAAACGAGATGCGCCAGACCTGAGAAGGCATCGTCCTGAAGGTTCAATTCAGGGAAGAACTCCACATCGATGCTGAGGGTATTTTCCTTTGGCGTTTCGGAAATGGTGATGGTGGCGCGGCGGGGGTCGGTATTGTTCATTGTTGTTCCTCCGCGTCCACGTCGATCACGTCGTCATCACCGGGCGAGACGGAGATGGGCTTTTCAAGAAAGGATCCTTGCCGTTCCTCGGCGGTCATCGGGCGGCGCAGGACTTCGCGGTAAGGTTCTGTGGATTCAACCCAGACCATTTCGCACTTGTCCCAATCCTTCAGGAGATCACAGTGAACCTCCCGTTCTTCCTTGCCGTCGCGGTAGTGTTTTGAGGCGGTTTGGGCGATCTTCTCCTGCGTTTCGATGAGGCGCTTGTAGTGCTTGCGTTCGGCATCAAGTGCGGCCTCGTATTCCTCGATTTTCGCCAGCGCGTCGGCCATTTCCTGTCCGTATTCCAGCCGCTCGGCATCGGTCAGCGGTTCGGAGACAGTGATGGTTTCCTCGCGCACATAGGTCATATTCGGGCCGATGGGACGGGCGTTGGTAGCGATGATGGCTATTTCTTGGCTCATGGCTTCTCCTTTGGGCCGGGTATGAAGCCCCCGGCGAGGCTTTTATGGTGACGCCCCGGAAGGGGTGGTTAGGGTTATTCGGCCCACGCCGGGCATCCGGCGCGCTGTTCGCAGTCGGAGCACGTCCAGTCGCTGACCTGCGTTTCGGTTTTCGGACAGGTGATCATGTTGGCGGCGGGGGCGGGCTGCGCTTCCGGCTGCTCGGATACTTCCGGGGCGTCCTGTTGCGCACCGTTCCGCATGGCTTCGGCGGCAAGTTGCTTGGCCTTTTCGCACTGCGCTGTGGTCCAGTTGCGGGCGTAGGCGTTCACCAGTTTTTCGACGTCCTCAAGAGGGTTGCCCGTGGCCAGCCATGCGTCCGCGGCTTCTTTGCGTCGGGCTTCCATTTCGGCGTTGGTGGGGCGGCTACGTTTGGAGGTGGCGTCTTTGTCCTGCGCTTCTTCCTTCATTTCCTGTACGGATACGCGGTATGTCCCGTCTTCGGCGGGTTCGAGATCATACGTGTCCTGCACTTCTTCGGCGGTCTTCAAGCCCATGGCGATTTCCGGGGCATAGGCCCGGACGAACCACGACGCAGCCCGGTAACGGAGCATCAGTTCCGGCATGGACTGCCACTTGCTCCCGTTCTTGCCGTACCAGCCTTCCTTTTTGGCCAGCCCGATAGTGATGAGCGGGCCGGCCAGCTTTTCCCCTGTGGCGAGTTCGGTAGCCACGGCGCGGCATCCCCATTCATCCTTGCCTTCTTCGCCCTGAAATTCGTAGCGGATGGACGTAAACCGTCCGCACTGGTTGAGGGTGGCGATCAGGAATTGTGCGGACCACGCCGGGCGGCCATGCACGATATAGAGGTTCTGGCAGACCATGAGCGGGTTGGCCCCCATGCGCAGGGCCATGTCCACGGCGATCACGCAGTTGGGGAGGTTCCCTTGGAACTGCTGCGGCACGATGTCGGAGGCCGCGAACAGCTTGGCCGTGCGCTGGATGAGTTCAAAACCGCCGACGGTATCGAATCCCGCCTTGATGGAAGGGTCGAGGGGCGGCGCGGGCTTCTTTAATTCGGAAAGCGTGGTTGTCTGTGGCTGTTGGCTCATGGGTTATCGTCTCCATTTGCAGGTGTTGAAGATGGGGCAGTATTTTTCCCCGCACCCGTTGGAACGGGGATTGCCGTAAAAGTTGCCGCTATGAATGAGGGTTGCGGCCATTTCGAGAAGACCGGGAAATTCCTCGTCGCCGATGAGGAGGTCCCGCCCGCCGGGAATTGTCCCTGTGGCCACGCGCTGGCCCCTTTCCGTCTTGGCGACTTGCAGCCCGATGATCTGGGCCGGGGCTTCGATGCAAATGTCCGTGCTGTGCTCGGCCAGCAGTTCGTAGACGGCGAGTTGGGCGGCATGTCCCTGTGTCTTGCAGGTTCCGTCCGCGCCGACGGCGGACTTCCCGGTTTTGATGTCGGCAATCCCATAGCCGTCCTCCGTCCGCCTCACGCGGTCCACGGTTCCCGTTAGAGCGATGCCAAGATCCGCGATGTCCAGCCGTTCGCAGGTGGCCTCGACCGCTGCATAGGTTTGCCGGGGCGCGATGGTGGAGCAGTACAGGCGGTGCAGGGAGAGGGCGATACGCTCGGCTTCCGTGGGCTGGAGGTCGTCCCAAAGGACTTCTTCATCCGGCTTGTGGATGGCGTCTACAGCGGCGCCCGCCGCTTCGTCCGGGGTGATGCCCGTTCCGTTCATGCGCGAAGTGTCAAACAGCGCCGTGCTGGTGTGGACGGCGGTTCCAAGCCGTGCGGAACCGCTGGAAGGCGTCCGTAGTCCGCGGATGTTTTGGGCTTCCCATCGGGCCGGGCATTCAAACAGCCCGGCGAGGCTGGAAGCACGAATCAGAATCGGTTCCTTGATATTCATCGTTCCGCCTCCACGCTCAGGGGTGTCATGTTGTTGAAGAGTTCTTGGTCTTCCCATTCGAAATAGCCCACGAGCAGGAAGCAGAGGACGATCAGGGCGACGCGCCACGCGACGGGGTATTGCTCTATCCACTTCATGCCGCGTCCCTCTTGCGTTCGGCTTCGGAAACCGCGTCGAGTCTGGCGGATACGGCGTCAATGGCGACGTCGAGAAGTCCGCGGACTGTGGCGGGGTCGAACGTGACGATGTAGTCGCGGACGCTTCCGTGAGCACAATGGGCGAGTTCGTTGCCATCGATGTCGTTCACGAACCCGAGGCCCTGCGGTTCAAAGATTGGAGTGATGCGGCAGGTCGCGGTGCGGAGATGCACCAGCCGGGAAAGTTCCGTTCCTAGCTCACGGGCGGTCATCCTGTTCAAATGCTTCATGGTTCCTCTCTCCTGCGTTGAAGTTCGGATTGGCGTCCCAATCCCGTTTCCTGCCCTGGAATCCGGGGCAAGTGCGGGGCTAGGCGGCCTACCAAGCGCGGTGCAGGGTTGCGGGGAAGTCGATGCCGGGGCGGACGCCGAAGTCTTCGGGGTCGTTGTTGAGCCAGTCTTCGAGCAACCCCTTGGGGCGATACTCGGAAGCCTTGACCACCTTTCCGCCGTGCTCGTTGGCGAACTCCCGCGCCTCTTCGAGAGAGTCGCATTCGTCCACGGTGTCCATCCCGTTGAAGGGGGAAGTTCCGATTACGAGGTAGGGGGCTGTGGTCATGGCGTTCTCCTTTGGTGTTCCGTTCGTCGTGAATCAATATTGTACTTATGTACAAAAATAGTCAAGATAAAATTTGACTTTTGTACAAAAAGAATTCAAAACCTCATTACGTAAAGAGCAAAGGCATCGGCGGTCACGCCCGGCAGGGCACAAAAAAGCCCCTCACGAGGAGGGGCGGAGGAGAACGGTAGTATGGCAATAGAGCTGAATGATTTTGTCGAAAAGGTGCTTAGAGACCTTGCCGGATTCGTGCCGGTGGGGGCAAAAGTCTGGTTTGAAGTGTCGCCTACATACCTTCCCCCTCTAGGATTTGATGACAGTCACGCGATTATAGAACGCACGACAAATCCCAACGGAGACAAGGTTACTTTTTGTGTGAAACAATGTTTTGATAAGGCCACACAACAGGAATAGAAAAGCGAACACGAGAGGTATTTCCTGTTAACTTTTCTTCTGAGTTTGAAGCTCCAAGGCTTAGATTGACAAATGGTATAGATAATTTTCCACCTGCTTGAGTCCCATCTTTATCTTGAACGACGATAGCTATATCAAAGTCAATAGATTGTACATAGGATTGTTTCTCACTTCCTGTTAGCTGGATATTTCCATCTGAGAACCCGACTAACGGACTAACACTGTATTGATTGTTTGAACGTTCTTGCGCGTCAACAATACCTTCACCGACTTGGGTGATAACTTCAGAAACAAATGTTTTTAAGTCCATGAATCACCCTTTCCCCGCTCCGGCGGGGACTTTCATTTGTACTCAACATAGATGATCACGCACCCGGAGGGCCGCCGTTCGCGCTTTATCTCGCGGAGGCGGGAGCGGTCATGGTGTTTTCTTTCTCAGCCACCGTTTCGTAGCGATCGAGCCGAGCATTAAGGGCCTCAATTGCCCCATCCTTTTTGGCAAGTTCAATATTGAGTCGGTGTATTTCGGATTCTAGCTTCCGTGTGTCCACTGACTCCGTTGGAAGCTCTTCCCAAGGAAAGAACACACGAATTCCAAGCTGCGGGAAGAGCGGGGCTATTTGGAGTAATGATGGAACTCGTTCTCCTTTATCTCCACGGGGCTTGAGCCACTTGCTCAAAAGTCCGCTTCCTTCTGCAAGCCCTAACGCTTTTTCAGCTTGGCTCGTGACCCCATTATGCTCTCTATCAACATAGAGCCTTAGAGCTTTTTTGACGTTTTCAATAAAAGTTTCGTTCATAGAAGAACCTTACCATAAGTTGTACACCTGTCCAAAAGACAAAAGAACAAAAAACTTGACATGTATGTACTTTTGTACAAAAAGAATTTATGAACACCTTCAAAAAAGCACTTGAATCTCGAGGGATAACGGTCATGGAAGCCTCAAAACAAGGACTTCCTTATTCAACTGTCCGTAAACATTGGCTTGGTGAGCGGGAGTTAGGGCTTAAAAGTGTGATTCGGTATGAACAAATCCTCGGCATACCTCGGTCCGAGCTTATGCCGGAGCTTTTCACACCAGCTGTCCCCAGCATTTCCACCGAACCCGAAGAGGCCCGCCATGCTGACTAATCTTTTGATTGCCATCGGTGTCGTGGTCGTCGTGGCGTTCATCTTCTCCCCGGCGGGATAGTCCCGCCGCGCACCGCCGGACCACGGCCTCGGGCGTCGGGTACTCCGCGACGCGGTACGCCCGCCAGCGTGGGCGCGGTTGACTAGGGATCAGGATTCGGACGCGCCAGACGTCGCCGCGCCGGGTGATGAGCAGATGAATCTTTTCCATGCCGCCACTGGAACACGGCGGCCGACAGGAAGGAATTGCAAAATGAATAAACTGTTACAGGCCGTCGCAGCCAAGACGTACCAGCTTTGCCGGACGTATCCCGGCGGTATCCGGGCAATGTTCGCGGGGATGCGGGAGCGGCATGGGTTATCCGAGTCATCCGTCTACGCCGACCTGAACCCGAACAACGGGCAATCCACGCTCCGGGTGTGGGAACTGGTCAGGGTAATGGAAGCGACCGGCGAGCATGGGCCGCTCCGGGAGCTTGCCAACTGGTTCGGGTACTCGTTGGCGTCCGCCGCCGATGAGGAGCCGGACGCTCCGACGCTCGAAGCCGAGGCGTTGCAGGACTACCCGCCGTTGGTGGCCTTCCATGAAGGCTGCAAGCTCTACCGCCAAGGCAAGATCACGCTCGCGCAGCTCGACGAACTCAAAGACAGGGCGTTCAAGGAAGTCCGGGAAACCTTCTGCCGGACGGTCAAGGGGGACGAATGAACCTCACCTTTTCCGCCCACGCGCTCGACCGTTGTTTTGAGCGACGCATCTCGTTGCAAGGGGTGCTTGATGCCCTGCGCCAAGGGACATGCGTGAAGGGCAGCGGCATGAAGGACGGCGAACGCTTCGTCATGGCCCACGGACGGCTCAAGGTCGTGGCCGAATTTGAAGGCCCGGCCTGTGTCGTGATCTCGGCATGGCGTGACCAGAAGGGCAGCAAGCGCGCCGCCCGGGAACGGCGGCAGCGGCTCCGGCGTATTCGTCTGGCGTTCAAAGAGGGGAGGGTGATCACATGCTGAACCGGGCTCTCTTCTCAAGCGTCAAAGACGACTGGCCGACGCCGTGGGAGTTCTTCCATAATCTGGATCTGGAGTTCGATTTCACGCTGGATGTATGCGCCGTGCCGTGGTCGGCAAAGGTCTGGCAGTACTGCGTGCCGCCCCATGCGCTGCGGGTGTGGGGGGAAACGACGTTCCGCCGACTGTTCCCTGACGCTCTTGTGGACGGCCTCGCGCATTCGTGGACCGGGGAGCGTTGCTACATGAACCCGCCCTACGGCCGCGAGATCGGCCCGTGGGTCGAGAAGGCCCGCCGGGAAGCGGAACGTGGCGCGTTGGTCGTCGGGCTTCTCCCGGCACGTACCGATACGGCGTGGTTCCATGAGCACGTCTACCGGGCCGCAACCGAAATCCGGTTTTTAAAGGGACGCTTGAAGTTTGAAGGGGCGGCGGCTTCCGCACCGTTCCCGTCCATGATCGCCGTATGGGGGAAGGTATGAATACGGACATCAGGTTATCCGTCGGGTTCTGGCAACACCCGAAGACAAAGAAGACTGCCCGCCGTCTGGGGCTTGAGGGGATACGCTCCCTGCAAGTTCTGTGGCTCTGGTCTACCCAGTACAGGCCCGACGGCAATCTTTCCGGCATGGATTGGGAGGACATTGAGCTTGCCGCAGACTGGCAGGGTGAAGAACGGAAGTTTTTCGACACCTGCCTTGGCATGTGGGTTGATGAAACCCCGGACGGCTACGTTCTGCACGATTGGCAGGAGCATAACCCGTGGCAGTCAGAAGCGCTGGCACGTTCCGAGAAGGCCCAAAAAGCTGCTCAGGCACGCTGGGGAAAAGCAAACAATATCAACAAGCAATGCTTAACGGATGCTCAAGCAATGCCCGAGCATGATTCGAGCAATGCCCCTTCTCCTTCTCCTATACCAGAAGAAAAAGGCAAGTGTGTGTTTAACGCGGGCGCGCGCGTTGAACGTCCGGCAGGAACTCCAGAGCCGGAAGCCGTCCCTTCCCGTCAGCCCTCGGTAGCCTTTGACGAGTTCTTCGAGGCGTTCCCGGAACAGCACCGGGGAGGCAGGAGCGAAGCCGCGGGCGAATGGGTAGCCCTTGAAGCCAACCGTGCTCTCCCGGGCTTGCCTCGCATTCTCGACGCGCTCGGTCAATGGGAGGACTCCGAGGCATGGAAGCGGCAGGGTGGCAGATACATCCCCACGGCGGCGAATTTCCTCAAGCGGGAATACTGGCTGCGAAAACCTCCCGAACCCGCTGAGCAGGGCGGCAACGGCGAACAGGCGCGGCCCCGGGTGGCTACCGTAGCGCAGCAGCGGGTACAGGACAACGACGACATGGCGAAAATGCTTTTACAGGCAAGGAGGGCTCAACATGCACAACCAGGACTTCACGCTTCAACTGCTGGTCAATCTGGCGCTGCATTACCCGCAAGCAGGTAGGACGCCAGCACAGTTGCAAATTCTGGCCGAGGATTGGGCCGAAGACCTCGCGGAGTTCTCGCCCGAAACCGTGGAACGCGCCGTGAAGCAATACCGCCGCGAGTGCGCCTACTTCCCCACCGTAGCCGACATCTGGGCGCGTTGCGACGAATTGCGGCGGGGAGAAGCGGCGCGGGCCGATGCGTTGGCGCTGCCCGGCAGGACGTTGACCCGTGAGGAGCAGCGGATGCTCAACGGCGAGTGGTGCGCGAAGATTCTAGCCCTGTGGGACAAGATGGACGCCCGCAAGCAGGGAAGGCCGGACACGCCGCTCGATGAGCAGCTTGCCAATTTGCGGGCGTTGGGGGTGGAGCAATGAGCCCCGAAGAGTACCGGGAATTTCTCAAGACGGTAAAGCCCGGCTCCAGCCCGTTGCCCAAGTCTCAGCTTCTCGGCAAGGCCCGCCTTCCCCGGAATGGCCGCACGTACCAGACCGACGCCATGAACCAGACCGAGGCCCGCTATGCCGGGTATCTGGACGGGATGAAGCACACGGGCGAGGTCGTCGCGTGGGCGTATGAGGCCGTGAAGCTGCGGCTTGCGGACAAGACGTTCTACACGCCGGATTTCGTCGTGATCCGGGCTGACGGGGGCATCGAGCTGCATGAGGTCAAGGGGCATTGGGAAGACGACGCCCGCGTGAAAATCAAGGTCGCCGCAACACAGCATCCGTGGTTCCGGTTCCTCGCTGTGAAGGCAGGGAAGACAGGGTGGCAGTATGAAACGTTTGGAGGTGGGGCATGAGCACGGCCGTACAGGTTGAGATCGTCATTCCCGAGAGCATGGGCAAAGTTGAGGCGTTGGCGAAAGTGTCCACGTCCCTTCAAGGCGTCATTGCAAGGAAACGCCGGGAATGGCGGGCATCACGCGGGGAAATAGCCGTGCTCGGCCCGAATGTCGAGGTGCGGCCCGCGTGCAGACTGTTCGTGTATCGCGTCGCCCGCGATTTCGGTGGGGATTCCATGCGCTACGTGTGGGATCGGAATGCGGAAAAGGTCACGTTGTGACGGTGGATGAATAGCGGGAGGTTGTGATGGGCGAGCTGTGGGTAAGCCATGATGAACTGGTCGACGCCATCGGTGATGACGGCGCGGATCTCTTATGCAGGGCCGTAGGCGGCGTGTCCACGTATATTCCCCGCAAACCCGTTGCGGGTTCCCCGCTTTCCGCCGTCCTCGGGATGAAGCGCATGGAAAGGCTTTGCGCGGCCTTCGGGGGGCTCCGGGTGACGCTTCCGAACAGGCGCAAGGGGGAACCGTTCAAGGACAGGATCGTCCGCATGTTGGAAACCGGGAAGTCGCCGGGACGTATCGCCCTCGAACTGGGCGTGACGGAACGCTACGTGCGCATCCTCGCCCGGCAGGTAAAGGAACAGCCCAAGCCTCAGGTGCAGCTCAGGCTGTGGTGAGGCTGTTAGATTGAGAAAGAGGTGGGAACGATAAGATAGCTTGACACAGTACTCTAGCATGTCTATTTTGCAAAAAAGACAAATATGGAGCGCAAAAGATGGTTCATAACAAGCAGTATATAGCTGAACAAGCCAAAATATTTAAAGCCCTTGGGCATCCTACGCGCCTTTTGATGGTGGATGCACTTCGGGATGGGGAAAAGTGTGTTTGTGAACTGCAGTCTCTCGTTGGCGATGATATGTCAACGATTTCGAGGCACCTTGCCGTGTTGAGGGAAGCCGGGATCATTTCTTCCGACAAGAGAGGCACGAACATTTACTACAAGCTTTCTCTCTGTTGCCTCGAAACTTTTCTGGGGTGTACAGGGGAACTTGTCGAAAAACGTGTACGATCCCAAATCGATATGTTAAATACCCGTTAACAGCTTAATAAAACAAATAAAAATTTTTGCCTAATATTTGTCAATTTAGCCAAAAAAGAAATTAATGGAGTTGGATATGTCAAACTGTTGTACTGGAGGAGAGGCAAGGAAAAAATCTTCCTTTTCCTGTCAGTGTGAAGGCCAAAAAGCTACCTCGTTGCAGCAACACCATGAAACAAGAGAAATAAATAAAATCCGCTATATTGTGATCGGTATTGTGGCTCTTGCTGTCTGGTGGGTCGTGTACTCAGGTATTGTGCCGCTTTCCCAATGGATTGCCTACGACCTCTTTCCCCTTGAAAAGGGTAGTCCGTTGGGGGATTCCGTCGAATTCTTTTTTTATGACACGGCAAAGATTCTCCTTTTGCTTGTCCTTATGGTTTACGTCATCGCTTGGTTGCGGGCTGGGATGCATGTTGAGCGAGTACGAAATTACCTGATGGGGAAAGGACGGGGCGTTGGATATTTTTTAGGAGCTGGCTTTGGGGCAATTACGCCGTTCTGTTCTTGTTCCAGTATCCCTCTCTTTTTGGGGTTCACCACAGCCCGCATACCTCTGGGCATTACCATGTCCTTTCTGATCACCTCACCGCTGATCAATGAAATTGCCGTGGTGCTGCTGTGGGGGCTTTTGGGATGGAAGTTCACAATCATTTATGTGGTAGTAGGTATGGTTGCGGGCATTATTGGCGGGGTGTTCATGGACGCAATCCGTGCGGAACGCTGGCTGCAACCTTTCCTTTTGGAGGCTATGAAGAATGCTCCTCCTCAGGCTATGGACATACAACCGGGGCAAGTACCCAAAATAGGGCTTATGGAACGCCATACTTTTGCCTACTCCGAGACAAGCAGCATTTTCCGCCGCGTCTGGCTATGGGTGATCGTCGGTGTAGGCCTCGGAGCATTATTGCACGGTTTTGTACCGCAGGAGTGGTTTACGGAAAACTTGGGAGCTGGTCAGTGGTGGTCTGTTCCTCTGGCTGTTGCCGTGGGCATTCCGCTGTATACCAATGTCACGGGTATTATTCCGGTTATGGAAAGCCTACTGCTCAAGGGGTTGCCCCTGGGAACGACTCTGGCCTTCTGCATGAGCACTGTGGCCGCGAGCCTGCCGGAAGTGCTCATGCTCAAGCAGGTCATGAGCTGGAAGCTGCTGGCGGTATTTCTTGGCATGTTATTGATTATATTTACGCTTGTAGGTTGGTTATTTAACCTTCTTCACATGCAAAATTTCTAACCTGATGAGGTCCGCTATGTTGATCAAGGTTCTCGGCCCCGGCTGTGCCAAATGTAAAGAAGTTGAAAAGGTTATCAACGTTGTCGTCCAAGAGTCCGGCAGTTCTGCCAAAGTCGAAAAGGTTACTGACTTTAAGGAAATGATGGCTCTCGGCGTTATGTCCACTCCTGCGGTGATAATCGACGGCACAATTATGTGTACGGGGCGCATTCCATCCAAGTCGGAAGTTATGGAGTGGATTCACTGAGTAGCGCCTTCCATCTGAATTCGTTCAGGGTATTTCCTCCTGCCTCACCGTGACACAGTGAGCGCAGGAGGATTTTTTATGGCTGTTCTTCCCTTGCGCCACTTCTCTCCCCTCGAGTTCCGCTGCAAATGCGGGTGCGGCGCGGGCATGGAGAAGATGGACGCCGACCTGCTCCAGATGCTCGACGAGGCCCGCGATCTGGCGGGCATCCCGTTCCCCCTTTCTTCCGCCTACCGCTGCCCGAAGCACAACAAGGCGGTCGGCGGCGTGCCCACGTCCGCCCATACGCGAGGTTACGCCGTGGACATCCGCTGTGTGGATTCCCATTCCCGTTTCGTCATGCTGCAAGCCCTGCTTGAAGCCGGATTCCGGCGCATCGAGCTGGCTCCGACGTGGATTCATGTGGACAACGACCCCGACAAGCCGCGTGACGTGGCGTTCTACCAGCATGGAGGCAAGTACTGATGGAAGCGACCGTGATTGATTTCATCCTTTCGACCTTGATGGGCCTTTCCGCGCAGTACCCCGATGCGGCGTGGCTCGTGACCGCCCTGAGCGTGGTCATGACCGTGTGCGGCCTGTGCGCCGTGGCCACCGTATGGATGCCTGTCCCCAAGGAACCGGCGGGGCTGTATGCCGCCGTGTACCGCTGGGCCCACGCCCTTGCCGCGCACTTCGGACAGAACAAGGGCGCCGTGGCTGACGGCAAGTCCGAAACCGTGAAGGCCGAAGTCAAGGCCGTGACGGGGAAGTGATGTGCGGGCCGTCCTTGAGTTCTTCACCTCGCTCGTTGAACTTATCAAGCTGTGGCTGCGTCAACGGTACGGCGAACGCCGCGAGGCTGATCGCGCTGCTGTTCGTGATGACGTTGGCGGCGAGTGGGTGCGCTCGATGGGCGGAACCGATCGCCGCGACAAGCCCGGCTCCGCTGACGCCGGGGGCCGTCGTGACGGGTGAGTGGTCCTACACCTACCGGGGCGAGACGTTCACCGAGTCCGGCGAGTGGGTGCACCTGCCCGCTGGCGAGGCCGGGAACCTGCTCCTGTGGATCAAGGGCGTGGAGGCGGGGCGATGAACGACGACGTGCAGCTTGTCCGCGAGATCGGGGAAGTGAAGGCCGAGCTTTCCGGGCTCAAGGCCGAGGTCGCGGGCACCAACCAGCGTCTCGACGACATCGTGATAACGCAGCTCAAGGATCATGGAAAACGCCTTGCAGCACTGGATGTCCGTATCGTCGCGCTTGAAGCTGCGGAGAACAAACGCGCCGGGGGGCTGTCCGTCCTTGCTGGCGTGGCTGCTGTGGCCGGCAGCCTCGGCGCGCTCATCATGAAACTGATCGGCCCAATGTGAGCTGCAGGGAATAGAAAAGAGGGAGCCCCCGACCGTGAGGAAGGGGGCTTTATTTTTTTGTTATTTACTATTTGTTATAGATTGATATACAAATAAATATCATCCCAGACAATTTGCGGAGGTGCGCTATGGGTATTTTCTATCACCAGTTTACTGCGGTCGGAGCTGCTGCACAGCCTATGCATGCCGAAGCTGTTCAGCTTGCCACTGCCTGCGCACACCATTTCACGCCGATGGCAGGGATAGGTATAGGTATAGCAAATGGATCTTGCAGAGCCGCTGTGGCTGTGAATTTTCCACCTAACTATCCGGCTTACGCGGGAAATCCTTTTGGAGTTATGTATGGGAATTCGCAATTAGCTGCTCAAGGCATTGCGGTTGGTCAGGGAGGAGGGGCTCTTGGGGCACATGCTGAACGGGCTGCTTTAACTGCTGGAGCTGGGGCTGGAGGGGGGCCTGTACCTTTATATACTGTTGCCGTAGCCGGAGCATTGGCCAATGCGGTATTATTTGTCGAACTGCAACCCTGTCAGGGGTGTCAGAACTGGCTTGGTGGTGCTGGTGGAGGAGTCCCAAATCCGTATAACGGTATTATCAATGGGTTAGGGGCAACAACTAATCTTCATGTATGGTATCGCTGGCCTTTTCCAGCAGGTGTCGCCGCGATGATTGCCTTTCACGGAAATCTACTTCCCGCCCAAGTGGGGATCATTGCGGGTTGGTAGCAACGCAACGTGTTAATAAAGTCAAGCGCATCCGAAACTTGTTCAGGGTGCGCTTTTTTTGTGCTTTGTTGCATTCTGCATACATGGCGAATGAACAGAACCTGAAGCCCGCTCGAACCAAGAGCGAAGCAAGAGAAAGAGGCCGGAAAGGTGGCATCGCTTCGGGTGAATCCCGGCGCGAGAAGGCGACTCTCCGAGAATGCCTTGAGCTGTTGCTGGCGCAGGAGATGGGCGACAGGAAATGCAGCGGCGCGGAAATCCTTGCCGCCGCCCTGTTCAAGAAGGCCGCGAAGGGAAGTGAGAGGGCGTTTGAGCTGATCCGCGATACCGTGGGCGAGAAGCCGTCAGATCGCATCGATCATACAAGTTCCGACGGTTCCATGTCTCCCTATCGGCTGACGCCCGCTGAGGTGGCTCAGGAGCTTATCCGCCAATCCGAGGAACTGGAGGGAGAAGAGTGATCTTCCCCACGCTTGAGCAGTACGCCCGCGCCAAGGGAGCGGCGACCCGCGTTCCCCGCGTCATCCTGCCGTACCACCGCAAAATGTATGCGGCCATCACGTCATGGGCTGCCGGCACGTTGCCCGGCGGCGCACGGAATCTTGCGATCACGATTCCTCCTCGCCACGGCAAGACGCTCGCCGCGCACGACACCGTGGAATGGCTGTTCGGCATGGTTCCTGAGAGCCGTTGGCTCTATACGGCATACAGCGCGGATTTGGCCGTTTCCCAGACCATGCGCATACGGGATGCGCTGGTGTCCGACTGGTACCGCCGCATGTTCCCGGACACGCAGGTTCGGGGCAATCGGCAGAACTTCGTGACCACGGCGGCGGGCGGCGAGCTGTACGGAGTGGGCATGACCGGGACGCTTACCGGGTTTGGTGCCGGGAGGAAGCGCCGGGAGTTCGGCGGGGCCATCGTCATTGACGATCCCCTGTCCGCCGAAGAGTCACGCAGCGCGACCAGACGCGCCCACGTCAACGAATGGTACACGCAGACGCTCAAAAGCCGCCGCAACCACGACGGCACCCCGATCCTGCTCATCATGCAACGTCTGCATACCGAAGACCTCGTTGGGCATGTGCTCGCTACCGAACCGGGGCTGTGGCGCGTGTTGAAGCTCTCGGCGATGGATGAAGCCACGGGGGAAATGCTCTGGCCTGAGACGTTCAGCCGCGAGTCGGCGGAACTCATGCGCGAAGTGGACCCCATGACGTTCTATGCGCAGTACCAGCAGGAGCCGATGATCCCCGGCGGGGCGATGATCAAGAAAGAGTGGTGGCAGTGGTTCGATTTTGATGGGCAATACCGCTTTGACGGGATGCTCTTTGCTACGGCGGATACCGCATACAAGGCCAAGTCCACGGCTGACGCCTCGGTCATCCGGGTGTGGCACGGGACACGGAACGCCCTTGATTGTGTGGATTGCGCCTATGGGCGTTGGGAATTCCCGGAACTGCTGCACGCCGCCCAGCTTGTCTATGAACGCTGGAAGGAGCGGGGCCTGCGCCAGTTCTTCATTGAGGACAAGGCGACGGGCACCCCGCTGGAGCAGACGCTGCGGCGGCAGGGCGTCCCGGCCTACGGGTGGCGTCCGGCTGACTTCGGTTTCCCCGACGACAAGGTTTCCCGCGTGCAGGAATCGGCGTGGGTGGTTGCGGGCGGCCGTGTCCGGCTTCCCCGTGGCGCCGAGCACGCGCAGGTGTTGGTGGACGAGGCGGCGCGGTTCATGCCGGATATGAGCCACGCACACGATGACCATGTGGACACGCTGACGATGGCCGTCAGCATTTGGCGTTATGCAGGAGGTCAGGCATGAGCCGTTTTCCCATCCGTTCCAGCCGCCGGGTTGTCCGGCGTCAGCCGATCCGCAACATGATGCTGGACGGCGGCGGGGCATCCGGGAACGGGGACCGCGGGGCCTTGCAGCATGCAGCGCAACGCACCAGCAACCCCTATTACAGCAACAATTTTTGGTACCGCTGGCAGGAGTACACGCGCTGGTACATGACAAGCTGGGAGGCCCGGAAGATCATCGACATCCCCGTGGACGATGCCCTGCGCCTGCCCTTTGAAATCACGGGCGTTGATACGGCATTGTCCACGGATCTGCGCAGCGCCTACGAAGCCTTTGACCTCGACCGCCAGAACCGCCGGGCCCTGATTCAGGAACGGCTTTACGGCGGGTGCTGCCAGACCATCGTGATCAAGGGTGAGGAGGATGAAAGCCTGTCGGATCGGCTTTCCCCGGAACACATCCGGCGCGGCGACCTCGAAGCCTTCAACGTGGTCGACGTGTCGCGCATCACCCGGCCCGACTACGATCAGAATCCGTTTTCAGCGGGTTATGACCGGGCGGAACGCTACATCATTCAAGGGGTGGAAGCTGACGTTTCCCGGCTGGTCGTGTTCGACGGTTCGCCGCTCATCAACCGGGCGGCTATGAACATCCTCCAGAACTTCCGGTACAACCCTGCGGGATTTGGGGAATCGAAGCTCGCGCCGCTGTACGATCTGCTGGTGCGCGTGGTCGGGACGCAGCAGGCTGCCTACCACCTCGTCAACATGGCTTCTGTCCTCTTGGTGCGGACAAGCAACCTCATGGCGTTGCAGGCCACGGACAGCCCCGCGCTCACCAAGCTGGAAGAGATTTGCAAACAGATTTCGCTCTATCGGGGGGCCGTCATCGATAACCCGAATGCCGACGTGCAGCAGCATGCCGCCTCGTTCGGGAGCGTCCCCGAACTGGTGATGTCCTTTGCGCAGCTTCTCAGCGCGGCCTCGGACATCCCGGCAACGCGGTTCCTCGGGCAGGCCCCGGGCGGGCTTAACGCCACCGGGGAAAGCGACCTCCAGAACTACTACAACATGATCGACGCCTTCCAGCGTCTGCGGATCAAGCCCGTTGTCCTGAAACAGCTTTCCGTCATCGGGCCGCACCTCATGGGGTTCGAGAAGTGGCGGGACGCCCGCACCTACGCGGAACTTTTCCGGGTGCTGTACGCCGATGGCGTCATCAAACGGGATGTCGTGGTTAAGGAACTCATCCAGCGGGGCGTGTTCCAGACCGGGGAGCAGGTGAAGGATTTCCTTGCCGAGGAAGAGGATTCCCCGGACGCCGCAGACCTCATGCAGCCCGTTGATCCGTCCGGCCCGCTGGCGGAACTGGAAAAGCTGGCTGCCGCAGGGAGGGCCGTCTGATGCCGTCGGTTCTCGTCCTCAACGCCAAGAGAACCCGAAAGCTGCCGGGCGTCCGTTCCCCGAAGCCCGTGGAAGTCCGGGCGCGCCGGGCGATCGATTCCCTGATGGCGCCGATGCTGGCGGACGTCGCGGCGCGGCTGGCCGGGCTGGATTCCATGACCCGCATTGCCGACGTGATTCTGGCCCTGCGCGGGGCGCAGGAGGTCTGGGAGCGGGCGTTTTCATGGAAGGCGGAAGGGCTGGCCGGGCGTTGGGCGCTGGATGTGGACGTCATCGCCAAGGAGAAGCTGGGGCGGGCCGTGGGCAAGGCCCTCGGCATCGACATGGCCATGATTCTGGACGCCCCGGACGTCGCGGTATCGGTGCGTCTGGCTTCGATGGAGGCGGCGCAGCTTATCCGCACCATCCCCACGGACTACATCGGGCGCGTTTCCCGGGCGGTCTATCAGTCCATGCGCCAGCAGCCGTTCCCGGAAGGCCGGACGCTGGCGGAGGAAATCCATCTGCTCGGCCGCGTCACAAAGGAGCGGGCGCAGGTCATCGCGCGGGACCAGACCAGCAAGATGAATACGAACATCAACCAAATCCGTCAGACCGCGCTCGGCATTCAAGAATACATCTGGCGGACGTCCGAAGACAGCCGCGTGGTGGGCGCGCCGGGTGGGAAGTACCCGCAGGGGAACGCCATGCACGGAAACCACTACGTGCGGAACGGGAAAATTTTCCGGTGGGACGAACCGCCGGACGACGGACACCCCGGCTGGCCGATCCAGTGCCGCTGCGTGGCGTTGGGCGTCGTGGACCGCAGCCAGCTTCGGGAGGTGGCGCAGGTGGGGAAATGGTCAGGGCCGCAAACGGGCTGGAGGCTGGTGTGAAGGCATTCCGCAACAGGCAGAGGATCGCCAACTGGCGCGAGGATAAAAATGGGTTGCTGACCGTCACGGTCTGTGTGCTGAAAGAAGGGGTTTACCCCTACGGCGCGGACGAGTGCGAAGGGCTTCCCGATACGCTGGCGGGACGCGGCACGGTCATGGAATTCATCCCGGCGGCGGAGTTCACCCCGGAAGCCATGAAAACGCTTGAGGGCAAGCCCGCGACCATCATGACCGATGAAGAGGACGCCCACGAGTGGCGGACGCCGGACAACGCCATGAAGGACGGTTTGACGGTGGGGGCCGTGGCGGGGACGCCGTGGGTCGAGGGGGACGAATTGCGCTGCGACCTGCTCCTTTCCGACCGTGACGCCATCGACGCCGTGAAGCGTGGAAAACTGGCCGAGGTGTCCGCAGGGTATGAAGGCGAAATCACCTATGGCGACGGGACGTTCAACGGCGAGGCGTATCAGGCCCGGCAATCGGACTTCCGGTTCAACCACATCCTGCTCCTTCCTTCAGGCGCGGCGCGGCTGGGGCCGGACACACGAATCATCAACAAAAGGACGACGAACATGGCTGAGTACACTGTGAAGCAGCACTTCAAGAATGGGGCCCGGACGTTCCGTTTCACCAACGAAGCGGACAAGGAAGAGGCCGAGCGCATGGCGAACGAGGCGGCTGAGGAGGCCAAGGTTTCCTCGGCGGAAGAAGTTGAAAACGCGATGAAACGTTGCAACGAACTCAAGGAAGAGATCGAGGTCAAGAATGCCGAGCTTGAAGAGGCGAAGCAGGTGATCGTCGACTACAAGGAGCAGATCGACAAGCTGCTCGATCCCGAATCGCAGGAACAGCTTGCCGCCGAACTGCTGGATCAGGCCGCCGCCGAAGAAGAGATCATGGAGTCCGAGGTGGACGAGTCCGAACGCGACGAACTGGAAAACCGCGTCAAGAACTGCAAGCTCCGCGCCGGACGCCGCAAGGCCATTGTGGCCCACGTCATGAACAAGCGCGGCGTGATAGTCGATGACAATTGGACGGACGAGGGCATCGGGGCCGCGTTCGCCGTGCTGGCGGCTTCCGCCAAGGCCAAGCTCGGCAACCGAAAGCCGCGCAAGGCTCCGGGCAGTGATCCCGTGAGGGTGATGAATGCGAACATCGGCGATCCGTTCGCCCGCATGATGGCCTTCAAGAACCGCAAGGGGGACAAGTAATGAGCGTCTATACCGGATCGAACAACGGCTTCATGCAGGCTGCCTACGTTGACCAGCAGGGCACGGCGTTGCCGGGCGATCTCGCCTATGCGTCCGACGTCGACCTGATCGACGCCTGCGTCGTGTCGATGCCCGCTGGAAGCGAGGGGGATTTGCTTCCCGTCGGCGTCGGCGTGGTGGGCGCGTACAGCGCGGACGCTTCCCGTCCCGGCATGACTTCCGTCAAGGTTTCCCCCGTCGGCGCGGACACCACCGCCGCGCAGCTCTACGGCGTGACCGTCAGGAACCAGCAGTGCCGCACCGACGGGAACAACGTATCTGGCTGGGGCGACGGCGACGTCTGCAACGTCATGCGCACGGCCCGCGTCGGAGGCCGCATCTGGGTGACGGCCGGGAACGCGGCTACGGCGAACACGGCGGCCCATCTCGTCGTCAAGGACACCACGTCCCACGGTTTGCCCGTCGGTTCGTTCGTGGGCACTGAAATCACGGGCGATACCGTCGCCCTCACCAACGTCCAGTGGGTCACCGCCGCCTCCGCCGGCAGCCTTGGCCTTCTCGAAATCATCTAGGTAAGGGGGAACACCAATGCCTATCACGTACGGAAGTCATGAAAACGTCACCGCTTCCGATATCGCGTTCAGCATCCACACCGCCGTGGACGCCGCCTTCTATGATGTCCTGTACCCTGAGCACGAGTGGTACAACGTCCTGTCCGAAGACCAGATCATGCGCGACATCAACCCCGGCGCCACACAGTACGCCTACATCAGCCGCGACAGGCAGGGGGCCGCATCGTTCATCGGCAATGGCCCGAACGCCAATATCCCGATGGTCGCGCAGTCCGCCGGGGCGGTGAACGTGCCCGTGGCCTACGCCGCCGTCGGTGCGGTCATCACCAACGAAGACGCCCGCGAATACACGTTCGGTTTCAACGGGAACCTGTCTCAGGATCTCGGCGAAACCATGCGCGTGGCTTGCGACAACCTGACGGAGCAGTCTTTCTTCTACGGCAACGCGGACATGAACTTCCAGCCGTTCCTGAATTATGCGGGTGTCACGGCGACCACGGTTCCGCAGGGCGAATCCGGGAAGACGGAATGGAAGGACAAGACGCCGCTCGAAATCTTCAACGACATCAACAACGCGCTGACGAAGATGTGGCAGGACTCCCGGACCATCTTCAAGCCGACGATCATCTATGTGCCGCTGGCGCAGTACGCGCTGCTGTCCCAGCCCGCCGTCATCGGCGGCGTGGGGATGCTGACCAGCATCAAGGAATACACCATCGCCAACGCGACCGTGGCGGGCATCGCCGGGAAGCCGCTGGAAATCCTCCCGTTGCGCTACCTCGCGGGTGCGGGGGCGAGCGGGGCCGACCGCATGATTGTGTGGGACCGTGACCGCCGGAACCAGTGTATGCCCATGCCGATGCCCTACACGCTGCAGGCTCCGGTCCCGGCTCCGCTGGCCGCCGAGTTCTACGCCGAAATGAAGATCGGTTCGTTCCATGTGCGGCAGGCCGGTTCCATCGCTTACTATGACGGGATTTAAAGGGGAAGCCATGAGCAATGTCATTACCAACCGCATGGATCGCCCGTGGACGTTCGTAGCGCCGGGGTGGGCCTTTTCCTTCACGCTCAAACCGCTGGAAATGCGCGTCCTGTCCGATGAAGAGGCCAAGGCCGTGAGCGCGAACCCTTCCGTGGCCCGGCTTGTCGATTCCGGCTTGCTGGCTATGGATACGCCGAAAAAGGACGCCGAAGCCGTGAATACCGTAGCGCAGACGCAGAAGCGCGTGAAGGACGCGGAAAAGAGCGAAGTCCTGACCGCGCCGTCCGGCAACAAGGCCGCGACCGTGAAGACGGAAATCAAGGGCACGTCCACCGTGCTCGTGAAGTAGGGGGAGAGCCATGTCCGTCACCGTCGAAGCCTTCCGCGCGGCGTTCCCGGAGTTTGCCGACGTGCCCGACGCGGCGGTGGCGGGCGCGCTCGAAACGGCGTCGCTGTTGTGGAATCCCGGCAGGCTCGGGAAGTTCTGGGAACGCATCGTCATGCTTTCCGTGGCCCATCGCCTCGCCGTGCGCTTCAACATCGGCCGGGCGTTGAACGCGGCGGGGATGAAGGGCGCTGAGGCGGGCGCCGTCAACAGCCAGAGCGCGAGCACGAGCAGCCTGAGCGTCACCAACGCCAACAACGGGATGGTGACGGGAACCGATCCGTTTCAGGCGGACTACGCGCGCACCGGCTACGGTCTGGAATTGCTGTCCCTGCTCGAACTCATCATGCCGCACGGCTATGTGGTGAAGTGACATGATCTCCATCAAGCTGAACCGCAAGAACCCCGGCGGGCTGAAAGGCTTCTCGAAGCGCCTTGAGGCGCTGGCCGGGAAAGAGGTCGCCGTGGGGTTCCCGCGCGGCGGGAGCGGCCTCGGCAATCCGCACTATAAGAACGGGGCCAGCATCCTGCTGGTGGCCGTGGCCAACAACTACGGTCTGGGCGTCCCGCGCCGGGCGTTCATGGAACTGGCGGCGGAAAAAATCCGCAAGTGGTTCCCCAAGTACATGCGCACGGCCATGCCGGACGCGGAAGCGGGCAACACGGACATTCATGACGTGCTGGAAACCGCCGGGAGCGTCGGCGCTGATCTGGTCAAAGAAGCTATCGCCGATGGGGACTGGGAACCCAATGCGCCTGAAACCATCAAGCGCAAGAAGGGTTCGGACAAACCGCTGATAGATACCGATGCCATGCGTCAGGCGGCGACATGGCAGGTGAGAGACAGGTCATGAGCATGTTGCCTATGGATTTTTCATCCGTCCTCGACTCGTTTTCCCAGCCCGTCCTTGTGACGGACACCACCGGGGCGCACGTCAACGGGGTGTGGGTTGAAGACGGGCCGGGGACGACGCGCACCGTTTCCGCCATCGTCCTCGCCATGTCGTTCGAGGAGCTCCAGTTCTACGCCGAGGGGGACAGTTCCGCCGCGGGCATCACCCTGACCACGGATGAAGAGCTGTTTTTCACGGACATCAACGCGGAAGGGCTGGAGCGGCGTCAATCCTATGTTGAGTACGGGGGCTACCGTTTCCGCGTCGCCGGGACGGGGTTCATGCAAAAGAACACCTTGCACAACATCTACGCTTGCGTCCGGTACTTCGAATGAGCGGGCCTTTGGTAAAAACGCTGACCGTGAACGCGGTCAACACGCTGCTGGCGGACTACCTGACCTCCGTTTTCCAATGGGAGGCCGGGCGGGTAGTCGTCGAGACGCAGGCCGGGCCCCGCCCGCCGAGCGGCGTGTACGCGACGCTCTGGTGGAAAGGGCAGGAACTGCTCCAACAAGGGATGGGGGATTTCACCCTCCCGGAATCGCCGGAGGACGAGGGCGTCCAGTCCCTCGGCAACGAAGCGCTCTGCACGGTTCAGGTTTCCGTCCGGGGGCCGGACGCCTACAGCCTCGCCGGCGAAGCGCGGTACGGCCTTGAGGCTGCGGAACGCTTTTTCGACCTGTGGCGCGTCCTCGGGTTCGCCGGATGCGGCCCGGTGACCGACCTGTCCGGCCCGCTCGGCGGACGCATCCAGCAGCGCGCCTTCTTCGACATCACGTTTTACGCCCTGTTCGGCAGGGCCTACCCGCTGGAGTGGTTCGACGCCTCACAGTGGGCTATCAACAACGAATCCCTGCAACTTCCCAAGGAGGAAGCCCCATGCCTGTGAGCCCTGTGGTCTGCCCGAAGGAACCCCTTTCGCGCGACCTCGACGTTTCGGTAAGCATCTCCCGCCCCATCACGGAGATCGCCACGGATATGACCATGATCTGTTTTGTGACTCCCGACGTGGAGTTCTCCGCCGGGAATGGGCGGGTGCAGTTCTTCAGCACGATGAAGGCCCTTTCCGCCGCCGTGCCCGCCAACAGTGCGGCCTATTGGGCCGGGAACGCCTTCTTCTCCCGAGACGACCGCCCGAAGACGCTGGCGGTGGGGCGCGTCTTCACCGAGCCCACGGCCGCCGAGCTGACGGGCGGGCAGGTGGCGCTTTCCGGCCTTGCGAATGTCACGGAAGGCGCGTTCGACATCGAGGTGAACGACGCGCTGGTGTCCGTCTCCGGGCTGTCCTTCGACGGCACGCCTACCGTTGCCGAGGTCGCGGAAGTCCTGAACACGGCGATGGCCTCCAAGGGTGTCACCGTTGCGGCATCCGGCAATGCGCTCCGGCTCGTCACCACGCAGGCCGGGGACGGCGCGTCCCTCGGGTACGCCGCGGCGCCGTCTTCCGGTACGGACGTTTCCGCACTGCTCGGGCTTACGTCCGCCAAGGCCGCAAGCAATATCCCCGGATACACGCCGGGCGATCTGGTTTCGGAGATCGGCCTTATCCAGACGGCGGCCCGGTGCGCGGGGAACGCGGTCTACGGCTGGGCCATTGACGCGCAATACCGCGACACCGACGAGCAGAAGGCCGTGGCGGATTGGGCGGAAGGGCAGAGCCCGGCCATCTTCGGGGCATGCACCAACGCGCCCAACGCCTACGATACCGCGAACACCACGAACATCGGCTACTATGCCATGAACAGCGGATACCGCCGCACGTTTACGTTCTACCACGACAACCCGCAGGTCTACCCGGAAATGTCCTATCTGGCGCTGGCCCTTTCGGTGAACTACGCCCTGAACAACTCCACGCTGACCATGAAGTTCAAGCAGCTTCCGGGCATCGGCACCGTGCCGTTGACCGAGACGCAGCTTGCCGCGCTGGAGTCCCGGCGCATCAACACCTACGTCTCCATCGGGAACACGAGTTCCGTCATCCGGGAAGGGGTGCAGGCCGCGTCGGACTGGTTCACCGATTCGCTCGTGAACCTCGACAACTACAAGGAAGAATTGCAGGTCGAGGTCTACAACGTGTTCCTGCGCAACAAGAAGGTGCCCTACACGCAGGCCGGGCAGAACCTGCTGGTTTCCGCCGCCGCCAAGATCAATCGGCGCTACACGGACAACGGGACATTCGCCCCGCGTGACGTCGAATCGGACAACACTGAGACGGGATACGACACGCTGCCCGCAACCTCCATCACTCCGGCGTCCGTCGCCGGGGCCACCATGTCGGAACGCGCGGCCCGCATCGCGCCGCCCATCGCCATCACCGCCTATGAGGCCGGGGCCTTCCATAGCGTGGCCATCGCCGTGTCCGTGTACAACTAGGAGCGCAGCACCATGAGAAAAGTCTACAATCAAAAGAACATGTCCCTGACCATCGACGGGGTGAACATTCAGGATTTCCACGAGGGGGCCACCTTCGTCTACACGTGGGACGGCGGCGAAGTGGACAAGACGCAGGGCACCGACGGCGCCGGGATCAACATCGCCACCAATCAGGGGGCGACCTTGCAGTTTACGCTCCGGGAGACGAGCCGGTCCATCAAGTTCCTGTCCGACCTGCGGCTGCGGCAGGAGAACGGCGGCGCGGGCGTGACCGTGGTGGCCCGCACGGGCGCGGACATCCTGCTGACCATGACGGAGGGCTATATCAGCCGACCCGGACAGCTCTCCACGGGCGACAAGAAACAGGGCTCCATGCAGTTCACCATCACGTCCGCCGAGGACGAAACCGCGAACCTTTCTTCCTCGTCCGAACAGCTTCTTTCCTCGCTGTTTTAACGCATTATCACCGATAGGAGTTCTTCCATGAATGTCTCTGGACTGGGGAGCTTTTCCCTTGATGGCGTCATCTACCGTTTCGAGGCCCTGAACCCGCTTGAGGCCATGCGTTTCGGCAACCGGGTGTTCAAGGTCTTCGGCCCCGCGCTGCTCTCCTTGGCGTCCGCGAAAAAGGACGGCGGGGAAATGGCGGGGGAGGGTGTGCTTGCGTCCCTTGCGCCCGCGCTTTCCGAGATGGATGAGGACAAGGTGTCCCTTCTTGTCGAGGAGGCCCTCCGGCGCTGCTACACGCCGCAGAACGAAGCCCTGCGCGACGAGGTCGTTTTCAACCGCTGGTTCATGGAGCACCCTGATCAGCTCTATGGCGCGGGGCTGCTCGCCGTCTGGCATCTGGTGAAGGATTTTTTTCCGAAAACGCTCGCTACGTTGAAAGTGCCCTCCCTGACGTAGCTGTAGACGGTGCCGTTTCCATCCCGGTTCCCGAGGGTTGGGAAGAGTACGCGGCCCTGAGCCGCATCGTCGGCGCGGGGCTGTGCCGCTACTCCGATCTGACTGACGGAACCCTTTCCATCAAGGGCTATTTCGACCTGCTGCGGCTGGCGGACTGGCGCGAGTACGCGGAAGCCTGCGCGCGGGCGCAAAAGGATTGAGCATGATTGCTGAAGAACTGGTGACGCTGCTCGGCGTGGAGCTTTCCCCCGGCGCAAAGGAGAAGTTGCAGGCGTTCGACAAGGGGCTGGATGCGGTCGTGTCCCGCGTCAAACAGGCTTCTGTCGTGCTCACCGCTGCGGCGGGCGGCATGGCTCTGTATTTTTCCAATGCGGTGAACGGCGCGGCGGACTTGCAGAGGCTTTCGGACACCACGGGCGTCAGCACGACCAAGCTGCAGGAATGGGCCTACGCCGCGAACGCGATGGGGGTATCCGCCTCCGCCGTGCAGTCCGACCTTGCGAAGATGGAGAAGCAGGCCCGCTGGACGGGCAGGACGCTGGAGAGCTACGCCAACCAATTCAAGGGGATGGATGCGGCCACGGCGAATATCTGGGGGGATGCCTACGGGCTCTCCCCTGAAACCGTGTTGCTGCTCCGGCAGGGGGCCGACGGCATCGCCAAACTCAAGGCGGAAGCCCACGACGTCGGCGCGATCATTCCCCCGGAAACCGTGAAGCGGGCATCGGAATTCAAGGCGCAGGTCGTCCAGATCACGACCATGATCCGGGGGATGGCAACCACGATTGCGCTGGCGGCGTTGCCGCAGGCGGAACGGCTGGTGTCGACGTTCAAAGGCTGGGTTACGGAGAACCGGGAATGGATACGGCTCGGCATTGGAAAAATCATCGAGGGCATGGGAACAGCCTTTGAGCGCGTGTGGAAGGCCGGGAAGCGGCTGCTTGATTGGGTCAAGGATGCGCTCGGGCCTGTTGGGGATTTCTTTAGTGAGCTCGGGAAAGGTGCGGACTGGTCAAAGCTGTTGACCGGGGCGCTTACGCTTTTGCTTGCCGCATTCGCTCCTTTGATTGCGAAGATTGCCTTGATTGCTGCGGGCTTCGCACTGGCGAGCGCGGTTGTCGAAGATTTTTTTGGGTTCCTGGAAGGCAAGGACAGCGTCATTGGGCGCATCATCGGCGCGGTCAAAGATTGGTTTGATGATCTCGGTGAAAAGTTTCCGGCCCTGAGAGCGATGATTGAAGACATCGCAAAGTTTGTTGGCGGAATCCTGAAACGTAATCTCGACTCTGTAAAAGAGGTCATCGAGCTTATCAGCAAGATCTTTGATGGTTTTTGGGGAAAAGTACAGTCCGGTATCGAAAAAGTTGCAGAGCTGGGTAATGATTTGGCAAGGCTGCTCGGCTATAAAGATGAAGCTCAAGAAGAGAAGGACAAGAAACTCAGGGAGGGGGAAAAAGAGATTTCCGCTGGCCTTGAGCAGCGCACAAATTCGTCAGAAGCCCCAGTGGGGCAGGCGGGTTTGCAGGCTGTGCGCGATTCCTTGTCACCGGACAGGAGTAAAAGGACAAAAGAAACGCAAACTTCACCCGTTGCGTTAGGTACATTTGCGGAGCAGGTCGCGGCGTATGGCCAGCAGCGTCCCGGCGGGGTGAAGGTCTCTCCGGGCGGGCAGATGTCAATGCGAGTACAGCCCAAGAATGGCCCGACCGTGACTGATAACCGTGAATACAATGTTTATCAGACGATAACCCCGTCCGATCCCCGACAAGCTGCTGAGCAGGCAGCACGGTCTTTCAGTGAGATTGCACAGATAAACACGCCGGGTCTGAACGCGGCGGTGGTTTATTGAGGAGGAGAGGATGGCTGATTCATTCACATCGTCCACAGTCCAGTCCGGAGAATCCGCCGCGATTGTGCGCAAGGGTGTTGCCATTGCGGGCATTCAGGTTTCCGTCAAAAAGAGCGAGGCGCACACATACACGTCGCAGGCTACGGAGTTGGCGATGGAGTCGGGCGCAACGGTGACGGATCACGTTATCCTGAAGCCCGTGACGCTGGCTGTTACGGTAGCCATGACCAACGCCGGAGACGGAAGGGACGCGGCGAGGGATGCGTTCGAGTCTTTCGTGGAGATGCGGAAGGCCCGTGAACCCGTCGAAGTGATCACCGAACACGCCATCTATACGAATATGGTGATCACCAGCCTGACGCCCACGCACTCCGCCCCGTACAAGGGCGCATTGGAAATCGGGATCACGTTTCAGCAGGTCAATTTTGTCGAACTGCAAAGTGTCGGGCGGTCGCCGTCGGCACTGAAAGGGAGCGCGAAAAAGACAGGATCGGCCCCGGTGCAGAGCGGAAAGGTGGAAGCGAGCGAACCGAATAAGACTTATCTGGCGGAACGGCTGGATGCGTGGAAGAAGAAATAAGAAAGCCCCGCATAAAGCGGGGCTTTCTTATTTCTTCTTCTAAACCGCCTACACGGCGGATAACCCATCGCTACTTACTTGTACCGATGCAAGCCTTCTACCACCTTCGCGGCGGATATACCCTCTTTAACAAGAGTAGGGGAAGACCTTCTAAGCCGCCTACACGGCGGATAATCGAGGAACCTTTTATGCTTGTAATGCCTGGATGGCCGTATCGGGTGATCTTTCAAAAATCCGTATCAGTGCAGCTGCAGGGCCTGTCGGTTGCCTCCGGTTCTGTTCCCAGTTCTGGAGGGTTTTGACGCTCACTCGGAGGAGCAACGCGAACTCGCTCTGAGAGAGCCCGGTCTGTTCACGAACGCTTTTCACGTCCGGCCCGGAAATCTTGAATGAGCGGGAAGGGAAGGCCTGCCCTTTGGCTATGCTTGCCGCCTCCTTAAGGCTTGCCGTTAGATCGGCAAACAAATCCTTATCCATGTGCCAACTCCTTGACCAGTTCTCTCAGTATGCTGGTTTCCTTGTCTGTGAGAGTATCCTTTTTGTTTTTGGGATAAATGACTTCTAAACCGCCTACACGGCGGATAACTAAAAGCGGAGGCGTTCGCGTCATCTATTATTCTTCTAAACCGCCTACGCGGCGGATAACTATCTTTCTCCTATACCTTGCACCATTCCATACTTCTAAACCGCCTACGCGGCGGATAACATAGTGCTCATGTGCATCTTGCTTTCCGGGGTCTTCTAAACCGCCTACGCGGCGGATAACAGGTCGGGGTACAGGTCTTCAATGTTTACTTTCCTTCTAAACCGCCTACGCGGCGGATAACATTCACCATCTCTTCTATGAGAGTCTTCAATACTTCTAAACCGCCTACGCGGCGGATAACCAGAAATTTTTGATAGTCACTCCTTTGTTTCTAGGGTGTTGCATCGAGATTTTCGCCAAAACCTTCGTTTTCAGGACAACTTTCCAACCACCTTATTCCAAAAGATTTTCCCGGACAACTTTTTTATGAAGCCGGAAGAACCCATAAGAAAGTATGGGGAGTACCGTTACTGGCTGTAATAGGCTCTTTCAGTAAGTAAGTATTGACATTTTCACAAATTTATGGCGTTGTCCTTTCACGGTGCTCGTAACACCTCAAACAGGCGGACAACGCCACCCGACAGTATGGCTCTTTTTGTGCCCTTTTGCCAAAGTCAAGACTCTTTTTGACTGCGGTTTTTTGCTATACTTGCATCTTCTCGATGCCGGGTGTGCCCGATATGTCCAAGGCTTCGGCCTAAAGGCGGGCAGCCGCTCCTGTTTGGCGGTTACGAACACCCGGCATCGTCATTCGTAGGCGGTGCCAATTCCAACAAACAGGAGTGGCACATGTCTCAGTCTCTTTGCTTCAACGATGTTCAATTTGATGTAATCCCTCAAAATTCGCAGCCTTGGGTAAGGGGGTACCAAATTGGTACGGCCCTTGGATACGGTGAAAACGCTGATGTTTCCATCCGTAAGCTCTACACCCGCCACGCCGACGAATTCACCCCCGCAATGACCGCCGTGGTCACTCTCCCGACGGAGGGCGGCCCGCAGGAAACCCGCATCTTCTCCCTGCGCGGCTGCCACCTCCTCGCGATGTTCGCCCGGACGCCCGTTGCCAAGGCGTTTCGCAAGTGGTGCCTTGATGTCATCGAGCAGTACGGCGACAGGGTGCCCGTTGCCGAGCCTGTGACGCTCAACGACGAGCTAATCAGCGCGGCGGAACGCGCGGAACTCAAGCTGATTGTGGACGCCAAGCTCTCCACCTACCCGGCGGCGGTGCAGGGAAAGGCCCGCGCCGAGATATGGGCGAAGTTCAACCGTCACTTCAGGATTGCCGAATACAAGCAGCTTCCCACCCGGCTCATGCCAGATGCCCGCGAGTTCCTGCTTGCCGTCAGTGTCCGTGCCATCAGCGCCATCCCCACGGCTGAGGCCGCGATTCCCCCGACGCCGCCCCGCTTTGACGAGACACCCTTCCTCCGGCTGGCGGAGGACATCCGTACCTTCCAGCAGACCTACCGCCGTAGCTATCAGCTTTTTTGGGGTCGGCTCTATCAGCTTGGTACCCCTGTTCTTGTCCAGCTCGAACAACGGGCCGCACTGGGGCAGGGAACGGCACCCTTCTCGGACATGACCATCCGTGGGCAATTTGACAGATTCCTTTCGGAACGCCTGATCGAAAGCCTCTCCTCGTTTGCCGAATCGCTTCCCGATAGGCACAACCCTGCAATGCTCCTGCTGGCTTCTGCCCGCGCCATGAACGCACGGTAGGAGGCGGATATGCTCACCACCCTCGACGTAGCCAAGGGAATGCAGCGCAAGCATTCCAAGCTCATACGGGATATAGACCGGGTTCGGTCCATCCTCCCGCCGGACTTCGCGGCAACAGCCTTCACCCCGGACGCGCAGATCAGCCCCGCCGGGAAGCGGCAACGGTTCTTCCACCTTACCCGCGACGCCTTGCCTTTCCTCTTCATGGGACAGGCTACGAAACATGAAATCCTGTGGATGATGGACACCATTGAGGCATTGTAACGAAACAGCCCCCAACCGTGAGGAAGGGGGCTGTTTTTATGGTTTGCCCCGGAGCTTCCTCAGGCTTCATAAAAAAGTTGTCCGGGAAAACCTTTTGGAATAAGGTGGTTGGAAAGTTGTCCTGAAAACGAATGTTTTGGCGAAAATCTCGATGCAACACCCTAGAAACAAAGGAGTGACTATCAAAAATTTCTGGTTATCCGCCGCGTAGGCGGTTTAGAAGGCCACAAGTCCACTTTTGCCAAGATCGTTGAAGTTATCCGCCGCGTAGGCGGTTTAGAAGTTAATCACTGTCAACAACTTTTTTTACTCAATGTTATCCGCCGCGTAGGCGGTTTAGAAGTTACGAAGGTAACGAACATCTTGCGGGGACTCGTTATCCGCCGCGTAGGCGGTTTAGAAGCGAAACGATGCGCGTTGATTATCCTCGTCCGCGTTATCCGCCGCGTAGGCGGTTTAGAAGCAGCCGACCAGCGGATGATCAAGGTGGAGTTGGTTATCCGCCGCGTAGGCGGTTTAGAAGCCCGAAGAGGCGTCCCTGGAAGAAGGATGGGTTATCCGCCGCGTAGGCGGTTTAGAAGCGATACCGCAACCGTCCGGGATGCTGTGGAACGTTATCCGCCGCGTAGGCGGTTTAGAAGACTCAAGAGACAGGCCAGCGCAATCACGGCGAGTTATCCGCCGTGTAGGCGGTTTAGAAGTTCCGCCGCGATAGTGCGCTGGGTCGTGCAGCGTTATCCGCCGTGTAGGCGGTTTGGATTGTCAAAAGCTCCGGCCTCATTCAGCAGCCGGGGCTTTTGTTTTGGAACTTGTTCAGGGTGAGGTAGACGCCGATTCCCGTCTATCCTCACCCTATGGCATACCTCCTTCCTCTCACATCGGACGGCGAGCGCACGTTTTCCGTGGTGCTCGGCTCCAACACCTATTTTTTCCGCTCATACTATGTGCGCGGGCAGGAATCCGCATGGCTGCTCGACATTTCCGACGCTGGCGGCTCTATGCTGGCGTCCGGGGTGAAGCTGGTCCCGGGGAGCCCGAACTGCCTTGCGGGCTATGGCGACGCCTTCAACGGCGAGAACATCGTGGTGGCCCTCTCGCGGGGCAGGCCCGGAGACGAGGAGGCCCCCGGCGATACGCTCAACGTCCTGTGGTTCCCGGAAGGGGAGGAATCCCCGTTCACGCTCGGCGATCCGATGGAAACGCTCGGCGAAGCGATCCGGCTTGCGGGGGAATAATGGCCGCTGAAAAGAAAAGCTCCACGCCGAACCGTCCGTTCCTGCGGCGCATCGTCGTCACGCTCGGCCCGCTCGAAGAGTGGCGGGGCAAGAGCAAGGGCGAGATTGTGCAGTTCAAGAGCGACGGGACGCTTGAGGGCCTGCGGGTGACGGGCACGTTCCAGAAGACGCTCATGGGGATGCCGCAGCCGTCGCAGATTTCCATCTATAACCTCTCCCGCGATACCCGGAACGCCATCAAGGGGAGCCTCACCAAGATCACGGTCGAGGCGGGGTGGAACAATACCGACCTGCGCAAAGTCTTTCAAGGCTCGATCATGTCCTCAAGCTCGGAGCGGAGCGGGCCGGACATCGTGACCAAGCTGGTGGCCCTGCCGGGGTATGGTTCGCTCGTGCGCGGCGTCAGTTCCGTGACCTTCGGCGCGGGCACGCCCGTGAGCGTCGCGGCGCGGAAGCTGGCGTCCGATCTGCCGGGGATGACGGTGCAGGGCGGGAATTTTCAGGGGGTCTCCGGGAATATCGGGCCGCGCGGGTGGAGCTACGCGGGCGCGACGAAAGACGGCCTGACCCGGCTCGGCGAGGAACACGGCTTCTCGTGGAGCGTGCAGGACGGCGAGGTGACGGCCATCGGGGACAGGTTCATGCTCGGCAGCTACGTCGAGCTGAACGGCGAGAACGGCGGCCTGATCAGCATCGCGCCGACGCTGACCGGGCCGATGCAGATCCAGTCCGGGGTGAAGATCAAGGCCCTCTACGTTCCCGGCATCAGCGCTGGGCACTCCATCAAGGTCAACAGCACGCTCAATCCCCGCTTGAGCGGCACGTATCGCATCCACACCATGAGCATCAATATCGACGCATACAGCGAGGCGTGGACGATGGACATTGAGTCCTTCCGCTTCCCGCCGGGGAAAAAGTGATGGCAGACTACTCCGTTACGTCCGAATCCGAGAATTTGCGCCTCCAGATGCGGCGCATGATGGACGGCCTGCACGTCGCCATGCCCGCCAAGGTGCTCGCCTTCCAGCCGGGGCCGCCCGTCCGCGTCACCGTGCAGCCCACGACGCAGATGAAAATCACGCTGGGCGAGGAAGTCAGCTACCGGAGCCTGCCGCAGCTCTCCGGGGTGCCCGTCGTGCTGCCGTTCGCGCAGACGGCGGGCTTTCTGCTGACCGTCCCCATCCAGCCGGGGGACACCGGGCTGCTCGTCATCCCGGATCGCGGCCTCGACAACTTTTTGCGGGCCGGGGACGTGGCGGCGCCGCCTTTTTACGGCGACCCGACGTTGATACAGCCGCGCGGCCACAGCCTCACGGACGCCATCTTCATTCCCGGCCTGTCGTCCGACGCCGTGGAGATCGCCGACTACAGCACGGAAGCCATCGAGCTGCGGGACAAAGAACGCAAAAGCTATATCAGCCTCGGCCCGGACGGGATCACGATGACGGACGGAACGGCGGTCATGAAGATGAGCGGCGGGAAGCTCGAAACGACGGCCCCCACGGGCATCGCCATGCAGACCGACGCGCAGTGTACCGTCAGGAGCCAGAACATGGACCTGAGCGGAGAGGGGAACACCTTTTCTGGAGACTGTCGTTCCACGAACGGGACGTTCACCGACAAGGACGGTGTGGTGCTGGGCACCCATACGCACGAAGGCGTGCAGACGGGCGGCGGGACGACGGGCGGCCCTGTAAAATGAAAAGGCCCCGGGCGGGGCCTCTTGCGGGTTACATATAGGCTTGCGCCGCCCGGACAAGAAACGCCGAGCGGGTCATGCCGCGGGCCTTTGCCGCTCTGTCGATCCGGTTGCGGAGGTAGAGCGGTACGGTGATGTTGACCGGGACGGCCTTCTTTTCGAGGAAGTCGAAGTTCACGTCCACCAGCACCACGGCCCCGCCTTCCGCGTCTTCCGAGGCAAGCACGCTCTCCAGCGGAGAGGGATCGGGAAGGCGTTCGACCTCTTCACCCTCGTAAAAGGTTTCAATGGCGTCCTGTACGTTGGCCAGCGCCTCGTCGAGCGTTTCGCCTCCAGAGAAGACGCCGGGAAAATCCGGTACGGTCACGCCGTAGTCCGAACCTCCGTCCTTATGGACGATAACGGGATAACGCATATCTTTACTCCTGAAGGGGGGGGATTGTTCCCCCCTTCGGTTAGGGTAACTTGATTTTGGTTTGCCTCGCGATTGCCTTGAGGGTTCCCAACGGGATGTCTCCTTTGTGCCTGTGAATCACGGTGACTCTCCCGTCCGGGTGGACCATCTTGTCGTGATTGGTTCCTCCCTTGTTCACGAACCCCGCTTCCTCCAGTTTCTTTATGAGTTCCCGTGCTGTCATGAGTTTTTTATACGCATAATGCGCATTGTAGTCAAGAAAAAAATGCGCACTATGCGTATTTTTTATTGCATCCAAGGAATTCATTCAGGGTGAACGTGTTCCGTATTTTTCCCTACTGTTGCGGCAAACAGGGGCAAACGGATGGCTTGGGACTTGGAGTTCAAAAACGGCGACCTGACGGGCGGCATTGCGACGGGTGACGATGAAGTCATCCAGCGCATCCGCACGCGCTTGTTCCGCGAACTGGGGGAGTGGTTCCTGAATACCGCTTCTGGCTTGCCGTGGTATCAGGACGGCAAGGGGATCCTCGGTTCCCCTTTGCGGGACAAAGGCGCGGTTGATCTGTTCATCCGAAAGCAGGCGCTCGGAACGGAAGGCGTCTCCAGAATTCTCAAGCTCAACAGTTTGTTTGCCGCAGGGCAGCGCGAATACTCCATCTATATGCAGGTGTTGCTCGATTCGGGGAAACTGGTCGAGCAAACCGTGACTGTCCATGAGTCCGTATTCACGGCGCCGGGGATGACCATGTCCGATCTCACGAAGCTGATGGCCCAGAACATACTGTTCTCTGACGGTGAAACCTTGCAGCAGAAGCTGGAAAACGGGGCGTTCGTCGGCCCGGAAGGAAAACCGGGAGAAGACGGCACGGCCGCGACGCTTTCCGTTGGAAAGGTGACGACGGGAGCCCCGGGAACCGAAGCCGCTGTCCAGAACACGGGGACGGATAAGGACGCCGTCCTGTGGTTCACCATTCCGCGTGGAGAGCAGGGCATACGGGGTGAACAGGGAATGCAGGGGGTTCCCGGAATCGACGGCGTGGCTGCCACGGTTGCCGTCGGCGCAGTCCAGACGGGCGAAGCAGGTTCCCCTGTCGAAGTGACGAACAGCGGAACGGAGAATGCGGTTATTCTCAATTTCGTGATCCCTCAAGGCGTTCGCGGTGAGCAGGGCGTACAGGGGAAGGCGGCACAGATTTCCGTCGGCACCGTCATCACGGGTGAGCCCGGAACACAGGCTTCCGTCACCAACAGCGGAACGGATGATGACGCCGTATTCGACTTCGTGATTCCGAGGGGGAATGCCGGAGAAACCGGAGCGAAAGGCGATAAAGGGGACAAAGGAGCTACCGGAGCCACAGGGCAGCAAGGACCAAAAGGCGACAAGGGGGATTCCGGGCTTTCCTATTCGGTCAAGGGTGCTGTTGTTTCGGGTACGACCTACGCTGCAAACGATATCGTTTTTGATCCGGAGAGCAACACGGCATACCTCGTCCTCAAGTCGGCCCGGTGGCCATTCTCGGTTGTGGCTGTTTCGGAAGGAGCGGTGACGGGTTCCACTCAGGCGATCATTTTGTCCAGAGCCGCCAGCGCGTCAGCCTTGAAGGACGGCAAACTGGATTCTTCGCTCCTGAACGGTGCGCTCTGGAGGTAGTGATATGGCGTCGTCTTCATACGGCATGACCCTTGCGGGGTTCATCCCCAAGCGTTTGGCGGATATCCAAAACGATATGAACGCTTCCATTGCGCTCATTGTCGATCCCCATACCGGGGAATACCCATTTCAGAACGTGACGGACGACGCTGTATTGCAGCAGGTTGTCGGCGTGTTCGCCTCCGCGCTTGAGGAGGCGTGGGAAGCCGCCTACGAAGCCAGCGTCCAGTTCGACCCGCAGAAGAACACGGGGGCGGGGCAGAGCGGCACGGTGCAGCTCAACGCCATTACGCGCAAGGCGGGCACGAAAACCATCCTCACGTTCGATCTGACGGGGACGCCGGGCGTGCTGGTTCCGGCGGGCGCGCTCATTGCCGCCGCTTCCGGGGAAACGGCCTACGCTCTTCAGGAAAACGTCATTTTCCCCGCAGTGGTCGAAGGGCAGCGGACATCCCATGCGACGGCGCGCGGGGTCTGCACGGAATACGGCGCATTCGATCCCGGGCCGGGCACGGTCAATACCATCCAGACCCCGGTTGCGGGCTGGTTCAACGCCAGCAACACGGCTACGGAATCGGTCGGGACGGCGCAGGAGACGGACGAGGAATTGCGCAAGCGTCAGCAGCGGTCTACGCAGCTCACCAGTTATCGCCAGATCGACGCTATTTATGCGTCCGTTTTGGCTGTCGAGGGCGTGACCTACTGCCGGGCTTACCAGAATGCCACGACGTATCCGGTCGATGATCGCGGCATACCGTTCAAGGAGGTTGCAGTCGTCGCCGAGGGCGGCGACCCAGCGGCGATCACCGACGCCCTGTTCCTGCGGTTCCCCGTCGGCGTCATCGGGCACGGGAGCATATCGATCACGAAGTACGATCAGCAGGGCGTAGGCTACCCGATCTCGTTCAGCCGTCCCACGCCCATTCCCGTGTACGTCAACGTCATCGTCGAGATCACCAACAGATCGGAGTTCCCGGACAACGGCATTCAGCTCATCAAGGAAGCCATCGTCGCCTATGCCCAATACGGAGACACGAGCAACACCGAAGGGTTCCCGCCGGGCGAGGATGTCATCAGAACCCGGCTTTATACGCCGATCAATTCGATAGCCGGCCACGAGATTATCCTTTGCGAGATTGGCACGGAGCAAGGTTCTCTCGCCGAAGAGAACATCCCCATCGCATGGAATCAGGTGGCGACCTTTGCTGTTGGCGACATTACCGTCACGGTGCGGGGTCAGTAGCCATGCCGATTCCGTCCCGCCTTGAAGTCTCTTTTGGGCAATATGCCAAGTCCCTGATCGACGAGGCCCTTGCCAAGCTGCCGAGCCAGTTTCTGACATCGTGCATGCTGCGGCAGCTCGTCGCCGTGTTGGTCGGTGAAGTTCAGGAGCTTTACGACGCCGTGCTGGATATGCAGCGCGGGCGTACCCTCTACGCCGCCGAAGCCGCAAACCTTGACGCGCTTGGGCGTATCGTCGGAGAGGAGCGCGCCCCGTACCAGTACAGCGATTCGCACTGGTTCGCCTTTGACCGCATGGGGCAGGCTTGGGATTCGACGCCATGGTGGTGCCGGGACGCTCCGCTGGTCGAGTACATCCCGGCGGAAGACCCGGTCTACCGGACGAATATTCTGACCCGTATCATCGCCAACCATACGCTGGTGGCCTCGGTCCCGGAGCTTGATGGGCTTATTCGGCTTGTTGCGGGAAACTCCGTCAGCTTTGAAAAGACGGGTCCCATGCAAGTACGCCTGATCGCCCCCTCGACGATAAGCACAACGAATCTCGTTAAACTTACCACCGCTGTAACGACACGGCGGGTTGATGACGAATACGCGGTTCCCTATCCCGCAACCCTGCATGTCTCGGGATATATCGTTTTCGTCCCCGTTTCCTTTTTTTCGTTCGATAAAAGCAACGTCCAACGCTGGGATTCCGGCAGATGGGCAAGCAAGGGTAACCTTTTTCTTTAGGAGAACATATGGCGCTTTCCGGCATCCAGCGAACTTTTGCAGGCGTTCTCAACTCGATATGGGGCAAGGACGCACAGACGACGATCCCCACACAGCCCGTTTCCGGTATTGCCTACCGCGACACCGATGCGGAGTTCGAGACGGGGCAAAAATACGATTCCCTTGGCGAGAGTTCCCGTTGGAATCAGCTTCTGTACCTGCTGTCCGGCCTCTCGGAAGAGTGTTCGCGTTTTGGCATTCTGCCGTGGTCTTCGGCGCAGCCCTACAACAAAGGCGCGCTCTGCATCGGGCCTGACGGCTCTTTGTGGCAGGCTCAGGTCGCCATTGCCGCCAACCCTACGAACCCGGTCACGCCCGGCACGAATCCGGCGATATGGGATGTTCCTCTCTTCAAAGGGAAAAAGGCCGGAGGGGATACGCCTCCCGGCTCGGTGATTCCGTTTTATAGCGTCAACCTCGGCGGCCCCGATAACCGCAATCCCATCTTCTGGGGAGAGTCCGAGCCCGATACGGGCTGGCTCATCTGTGACGGCGGCAGCGATGGACGGGGCGGCTCGGTGCCCGATCTGCGAAATAGGTTTGTTATGTGTTCTTCGTACTCCGGTGACGCCGGGCAGACGGGCGGCGCAACGTCGGTGACGCCGACCGTTTCGGTGCAGAATGCCACGCAGGGCGGGAGTATTGTTATCAACGGGACGGGTGTAAGAGTACTAGATCACACACTTGGGATTGAGCAGATTCCGAGTCACCGACATTCAATTGTTGCGCAAGACCTCAACGAAACGCCTAACCCCATGGGGGGTATACTTTGGGCATCCCGTGGAAATCAACAAACTTGGTACACGGATCTTAATGGCGGAACCCAGCCACACGCTCACGGTATTTATGATGCTGGACATACACATACTTTCACAGGAGCAGCGCATACCCACGCAGCAACAGCAAACACGATTAATACGCTCCCCCCGTACTACAAGATGGCGTATTGCGTGAAACTGCCTGAGTAAGAGAAAGCCCCCGGAAACGGGGGCCCTGTTTGCTAGTTCGCTAGTGATTTGCGGATAACAATCCCAATAGATGTGCATGTGTATGAGAAAAGATCAAGCTTGAGATAGGAGTTGTATGGAGGTAAATCTATATAATTGTCAATGCATAGACTTCCTGAATGCCAGTTAAAAGGAGTTACATTATGACCGAGTTTTGTAAGTTGAGTGACCAGTTTTTCCATATCTTGTTTACGGAAAATACTTAAAGTAGGGGATTCAAAAGTATCAGTATTTGAAGAGAGATTGAACTCTGTTGTATGAACTGCAATACCGCCTGGCTTTAAGCACTTCATGGCATCTTGAACGAATTTTAACCCGTGTTCGATGGAACCCAAATGTTCAAAGGCACAGCTAGACCATAAAAAGTCAAAACCAATGAGATTATCTGGAATTGAATTCATATCAATATTGCGGAATTGTACGTGTTCTTTAAAGAGAGTATGAGATACAATTCCTTTATAATTAAGCCCTTCAAGTTCATTTGCATGTTGTGATGTCTTTACCCATCCTTGCTCAAGGGCATGTTCAATATCTTGATCTGTAGCAACAATATCACACCCGTGTTTCACAAAAACAGCAGGAAGTTGTTCTTGTCCACAACCAAAACCTAAACCTTTCATCCCTTTTTTTATACAATTAAAATTTTTAAGTGCTGCAAGTATATATACAAATTCCCACTGTTTTCTATTGATTCGTTTTGGGCTACGCATCTCGGCACACCAGTAAGCATACTCTTGTTCTAAGCATTGTGCTACAGTTGCTAGTTGTGAGACAGGATGGGCCAAAGATGGTTCTTGTGAACCCATTACACATAATTCTGGTTTAGGTATATTATTAAATTTTTTAAATAAGGTAGGGATATAAAAATATTTATAATAAATATTATGAAAAAAATTATAGAAATGCCACAGAATAGAGTTTGTTTTAATAATCTTTTTAATAGTTGCCTTTAGTTGTTCATTCTTCATTGTATTCTCCAAAAGGAATATTGTCATGAAACAGCACGTTACTGTAGTTCCATCCGACCATCTCGTCTTCGTTGACGGCTTCGCGTTGTGCTTTGATTTCTCCGCGCCCAAGAACATGCACGCACTCCAATGGCATGAAGGGAGCGGTCATATCGAGTGGACGGACGACATCAACCATCCGTTGACGCCTGACGATTACCAAGCGGACGTCGCCCCGTTCGTCGCTCTCTGGGAAGCGGAAAAGGCCCGGCGTGATGAAAAGGCAGCAGCAGCCGGAGCCGCCCGGATTGCCGAATACAACTCAACGCCAGCCCGCGCCGCCCGCATCCGTTCCGAGCGTGACCGCCGCCTTGACGCGACGACATGGCTTGTCGAACGGCACAAGGAACAGACCGCAGGGAATATCGAAACTTCGATAACCGGGGAAGACTATGCCGCACTGTTGACGTACAGGCAAGCACTCCGCGATTTGCCGCAGCAGCAGGGCTTCCCGTGGGAAGGGCCGGACGATCCGAAATGTCCGTGGCCTGATGAACCAGTTTTTGTCAGCAAGTGAGGAAGAATGGACATTCTTCTTTATGGTGTGGACACGGGGCTTGTACAGGCATGGCAGGAAAGGCTTGCGTTCTTTCCTGAGCTTCAAGGGCTATGCAGCATAATGTATGGCGACATCAGACAGGCAAAGACCGATGCGGTGGTTTCCCCGGCGAATTCTTTTGGGTTCATGGATGGGGGTATCGATGGACTGTACTCCCTGTTTTTCGGGTGGGGAGTGCAGGAACGGTTGCAGGAAAGGATAAAGGCCATGCCCATGCGTGAGCTTCCCGTAGGATGCGCCCTTGTCGTGCCTACTGAACATCCTTTGATCCCGTGGCTCGTATCGGCTCCGACTATGCGCCTGCCTTGTGTTTTGACCGACGCTACTCCGGCCTATCTCGCATCAAAGGCCGCAGCAATCGCCGCAAAGGAATATGGGATAAAAACGCTGGCATTCCCAGGCATGGGAACAGGAACGGGACGCCTCCCGTTTATATATGCGGCGGATGCAATGCTTGAAGGCATCCGGGATGCACTTTTTCCGAGATCGTTTCCCGAATCGCTTGCGGAGATTATGTACGGATAGAGATCGGCAGAGGCGGGGAACCGGGGGCGGTGATGCGGAAAGAGCTTTCATTGTCCGGCGTGCAGCGGCCTTTGTATAAGGGAGAGTTGGGGTCTGACGCCGTGGAGGTGTTCCGATTCGGGGATTTTGCGGGATGGTTGATTGAGGGATAGAAAAAGCCCTCTCGGTGGTAATCCGGGAGGGCTTTTTTTAGACACATATTCTGACACATATTTGTGCCCGATTCCGCCACATTTTGACACATTCTGCTGAGTATAAATATAATTATTTAAGTATATTAACTCATATTATATACCCCGAATGGGGGTCTTGTTGTGTCTGGGGAGCTGTGACGGGGTTTGCGCTTCGGGCGTATCCTTGGTGTGAGCGAGGATATGAACCTGTTGAATACGGTCGATAAGAAAAGGTGCCATTTTAAGTTTGTATGCTAATGAATGATAATATATCATGAAATATGAATATATTTTTGAGGAATAAGGATAAGGAAAAGCCCTGAACACATCGAGTGCTCAGGGCTTTTTCCTGATTTCCACATGGAAAAACCTGCTAGTTATACTTCCTTACGCCATAGATACCGACGACAACGGAGATGAGCATGAAAGCACCAGCGATGATCATAATAGGAAACATGGACATGGTGGACTCCTTTATCGTTATAGGTTTCAGAAAAAGGAAACACACAGCAGAAAAATCCGTACAAAAGTTTGTAGAAAACACCCTTTCGTCGTGAATCCTGTCTACCACCATTCATGGAAAAGGCACAAACGGAAAAAAATGTTCTTTTTGACAACTAAAACTTATTAGAGGCGCTGCCATAACTGAAAAATGCCCGAGGACGGAATCATCCTGCGGGCATTTTCAATAATCGGGCGGAAAGGGGAGGCGGAAGGG